>SXGQ01537585.1_pt1 | contig 169322 bp, 154 predicted proteins | sample 3178371 | NCBI WGS metagenome assembly SXGQ01 (sample SAMN11356859, study PRJNA531348) | freshwater metagenome | isolation source: freshwater sample F1-20 | place: China: Fuxian Lake, Yuxi | collected 2017-12-25 | reverse complement strand
CATGATTTTCATTTTCGTTAAAGCCTGACAGGTAATGAGAATAGTCGCTTACTTCAATCCAGAAGTTTGACGGGCCCGTTGGATTGAGTCAATCGTGACAATCACCAAGGCAATCCAAACCAGACCAAAACCAACAAATCGGCTAGGAGAAAGTTCTTCGTTGTACACAAGCCAACCGAGCAAGAAGTTGATGGTCGGAACTGAATATTGCATCGGACCCAAGACCGTTAATGGCAATTTGAGAGCCGCAGCAGCAAAGAGGAGCAACGGAACCGCAGTCACGACTCCGGACAGCAAAACCAAAATGAGGTGCCAGAAGTCGGCTGATTGAATGACAGATTCGTCTTTTTGCGAGAACCAAACGATGAGTGCAAATGCTGGAATGATGAGGAAGATCGTTTCGGACATCAAACTCTCAAGTGGCTGCAAAGGTACCTGTCGTTTGAGTAGACCGTATAACGCCCATGAACCTGCCATGGCCAAAGCGAGATACGGGACGCGACCGTAACTGATCGTCAGCACAACAACTGCGGCCAGGCCGAAAAGAGCGCTCGTCAGTTGGATCGGACGAATTTTCTCGTGGAGTACCTTGACACCGATCAGCATGGTGCCAAGTGGCGCAATGAAATAGCCGAGAGCCGCTTCGATGACTTTGCCATCGTGGACGACGACGACGTAGGTCGTCCAGTTGATCGCTAATAGCAATGAGGCGCTGGCCACCCGAGTCCAAAGGTGCTCAGTCGAAAGCTTGCGGAACAATGTCGACAATTGACCCTTGGCAGCAATGATCCCAAGTAGCAAGACAACTGAGGTCACAATGCGGTAGCCAATGAGTTCGAGTGGCGCGAAGTCTGTGAGTGCTTTCCAGTAGACCGTGATGAAACCCCACAGCAAATACGCCGAGATACCGGCGATGACTCCAACTCGATCAGGTGTCGGCTGAGACTGCGAGTTCGTTGCAGGGGAGGAACTCGCTCCGATATGTGACTCACGTGTTTCAGAACTCACCCGTTCTTCCTATCATCTGCTCAGCCGTCTACTAGCGTTCACCTTGTGAAAGCACTTGAGTCATTGCCAGAATGGTCACAGGTTTTGTCGAGTGTGCCTCTTCGTTCTTTGCGGGAAGAGTTCGCATCCGATCCGACTCGTGCATCGGCGATGACTCTTCATGCAGGTGACCTGTTCATCGATTATTCAAAGCAGCGTGTTGATGAAGGCGCACTGGCCATCTTGCTGAATCTCGCGAAAGTCCGCGACGTCACCACATCCTTTCAACGAATGAAGAATGGTGAGCGAGTCAACTCCACTGAGGACCGGGCAGTTGGCCACATGGCTTTGCGAATTCCAAAAGGTGAAACATTTCTGATCGATGGCGTGAATGTTGCGCCATCAGTGCACGCAGTTCTTGATCGCATGGCTGATCTGGCCCGCGGAATCCGATCTGGTGAAATCGTTGGAAGCACCGGTAAACGAATCTGCCATATCGTTAATATCGGAATTGGTGGCAGCGACCTCGGTCCGGCCATGGTGTACGAAGCCCTACGTGCCAGTCGCCTCGCGGCCATCTCTTGCCATTTCGTTTCCAATGTTGACCCGGCTGATTTAGAGGCAAATCTCAAGGGACTAAATCCTGAAGAGACGATGTTTGTTATCGCATCGAAGACTTTTACGACGATCGAAACATTGGCGAACGCCCAGGTGGCTCGCGAGTGGTTAGTACAGTCACTAGGCCTCGACGCAGTCGAAAAACACTTTGTGGCGCTCAGCACTAATTCTGACGCGGTTCGTGCATTCGGAATTGATACGACGAACATGTTTGAGTTTTGGGATTGGGTGGGCGGACGCTTTTCGGTTGCGTCGGCTATTGGACTTTCGGCGATGATCGCGGTTGGTCCAGAAACCTTTGGCGAGTTCCTCAATGGAATGCATTTAATGGATATTCACGCCACTGAGGCGGTCGGGCGCGAGAACGGGCCGCTGATATTGGCTCTGCTCAACATCTGGAATACGGCAGTGTTATCAACGAAAAGTCGAGCGGTCATCCCGTACTCGTTTGACCTTCGACGCTTTCCGGCCTACCTGCAACAACTCATCATGGAGTCAAACGGCAAGTCCATACGAAGTGACGGGTCGCGGGTTCCTTACTCGACCTCTCCAGTGATTTGGGGTGAGCCCGGAACTAATGGCCAGCACGCTTTTATGCAGCTGTTACATCAGGGGACTGATGTTGTGCCCGTTGATTTCATCGGTTTTGGGTGTTCATCAGCCGATGACGCCTCGCGAAACAAATTGCTTTTCACAAATATGGTGGCGCAAAGTCAAGCATTGGCCTTTGGTCGTACTGCGGACGAACTACCCGAAAGTTCGGTTCGTCTGCACCGCACCTTTGAGGGCAATCGACCGAGCACAACGATTGTCGCACCCGAATTGTCGGCTTCGGTACTCGGTCAACTCATCGCCCTTTACGAGCACGCCACATTCTTTGAAGGAGTGATATGGGGTATCAATAGTTTTGATCAATGGGGAGTCGAGCTCGGAAAAGAACTTGCCCAAACGCTCGGTTCAAAGCTAGAGAACTTTTCGGCGCTTGACCACCCAGATCTTGACTCATCAACCCACACTCTCTTGTCATGGTTTGTGCAACAGCAAAAGAAGTCAAACTGACCCTGCGTCGGGCCTGAATCATGTCAATCCCGAATGATGCGAGCGAAGTAAAGGTCTAGGTCACCGTGCATCAACTTGAACGAGTCACAAATTTGCTGGCGTTGCTGTTGTCAACTCGGCGTCATCTCACCTTTGACGAAATTCGTAACGAATTAAAAGGTCAGTATCCCGAGAATCTGGTGGCAGCGCGAGCGGCCTTTGAGCGTGATAAAGCAATTCTCCGTGATGAGGGAATTCCCATTAGTTCAGAGGTCCAGGGCGGAGACAAAGCCGGCATAACGGGATACCTCATTGAACGTGATGCTTACGAATTAGGAGATTTACAACTGACTGGTCACGAGGCTGCGGCATTGCGCATCGCAGTTTCGGCATTGCGGATGGGACAGTCGTGGGGCGAAGAGGCTTTGTGGAAAGTGGATATGGATTCAGGATTCGCGCCATCGCAAACTCCGGTTGTTCAAGCGTCGTTACCGGTGGATCAAAAATTGCCCACCCTTCATGAAGCAATGAGTCAGCAAATAGTGGTGTCGTTTTCGTATAACGGAAAACCCCGTGAGCTCGAACCCTTTGGATTACTGGCGCGATCGGGCTGGTGGTACCTCGTCGGCAACGATCGATCAGTTGACGCAATGCGTACCTTCCGAGTTGATCGAATTTCGAGTGATGTCACGCTGCGTGAAGGTGAGACCTTTGTTCGCCCACATGATTTTGATGTGCGACATTCGTTTCCTGCAGATCTCAAAGAACTGCCCGATGCAATTGACGTCGGGGGAGACGTTGCCAAAGTTCTCATTGATGCAACTGATGTCAATGCCGTGATTGGCCACTACGGAGTTGACTCACTGATTGAACGCCATTCGGATGGGTCAGGCACTTTTGCGATTCCATGTGCGAATGTCCAAGCCTTCGAGCATTGGCTATTGGGTTTTCTTGATCGTGCTGAAGTACTTGAACCACCGCAATTACGGCAGCACGTCATTGATTGGCTGAACGCACTAGCAATTGGGGCAGACTCATGATCCGCCGCGGGCCACGGCCGGTCAACGTTCGTTTGCGCCGACTCTTAGTGATGTTGCCGTGGTTAATGGAGCGTCAAACTGTTTCCACCCGAGAAATGGCGGAACACTTCGGGATGTCAGTCGCGGACCTTGTGGCAGATTTGACTCTGGCCTCTATGTGCGGGGTATCACAGGATCCTCGCGATCTCATTGATTTATGGGTTGATGATGACGAAGTTCATTTCGGCATTCCGAAGTACTTTGAACGACCGCTGCGTTTGACTGTTGCGGAAGCTTTTTCATTGATTGCCTCCGCCACCGCCGCTCAGCAACTACCTGGTGTTGACGCGACAGGAGCGCTTTCGCGAGCGATTGCCAAAGTTGCCGAAGCTATTGACCTTGATATCAATAATTCTTTTGTGGTTGAACTGGAAACCCCAGAATCGGTCGGGGCGTTAAGCCAGGCAATTCAACAATCGGTTGTTATTGAATTTGAATATTGGTCAGTCGCGACAGGCGAATCGGCAAAACGTCAGGTTGCGCCTCTTGAAGTTTTCCTCGACCAAGATCACTGGTACCTGCGAGCCCACGATTTAGATGCCCAGGCTGAACGAACCTTCCGGCTTGATCGGCTTGATCAGTTACTTGTGACGAGTCAGAATCACGAATTAGTAACGACTCCTCGCGGGCAATGGTTCGCTGGTTCAGACGAACAACGCAGAGTGTTGCTGCAAGTTGACCCAGCGTGGTTGTGGGTTCTTGAGCAATATCCGGGGGTGTCGATTGGGGTTGCCCCGAGTGGCCAAGTTGTGCGACATGCCGATTGGGTGACGGTGGAAGTCGTAGTCAACACCGAGCGTTGGATGCAACGCTTGTTGGTTCGGTTAGGCGCTAATGCCACGGTTGTTAAGCCGACTGACTGGCAACAACTTGGCCGTGATACTGCACGTCTGATTCTGCAACGTTACGAACGAACGAACGGCTGAAGTTCTTTGAGGTTCTGAATTTTGTGGGCGTTCAGTAAATGTGGCAGCAACTCGGCGGTGGCGCGAGCGTCGTATTCGGCGTGGTGAGCATGGTCGAGGGTGACGCCATATTTCTGGCACAACGTTGACAGTTTGTGGGTTTGTTGTCGTTGCGGATCAAGTTTGCGTGACAAGTTAAGGGTGCAGACGACACCGACCCATTCAAGGTCAATGTTGTGTCGTTGAGCCGCAGCCCGTAGGAATTTGGTGTCAAAGTCGGCGTTATGCGCCACGATGATGTGGTCTTTGGTGTGATGGGCCAATAAACGCAGGGCTTTTTCAGTGGAAGGCGCAGAAATTAACTTGCGTCGAGAAATACCATGCACATGTTGCGGGCCGAGATTTCGGTGCCACCATTGCGGTGGGCGAACATAGGTTGACCAAACTAAAGTGGGGATCGCAGTGTTGATGGCAGGATCAGTCCATCCTTGAACGACGACCGCAATCTGCAAGATCTGGTCACGGTCAAATTTCAGACCAGTGGTCTCAATATCGACAATGGCAAATTTCGGAGACGCTACAGCGCCACTCCCGAAGACTTTGTTTGCCGATTCCACTGACCACACCCTAGATGCGGGGTCAATCAAAGATTGCTACAGCACCAACAGAGTGACGGTAGCGATCACTTAACCAACAGAACGCATACCCCGAGCACGAATGCCAATGGGAGCAGCCACGGTAAATCCGTTGAGGTGACGCTCTTCTTCGGATTCGCCTCCCCAGAACCCATATTCACGATTATCTCGAGCGAAAACTTGACATTGGTCGTTTACCGGACAGGTCCGGCAAAGCAAACGAGCTTGGGCTTCTCGACGAACTCGGGCTTGCGGGCGCTCGGCTTTGGGAGCGAAAAAAAGTTTGGTGCGACCCTTGCAGACGGCATCGTCCATCCAGTTGGATGACGGTTGAACGCTGACTTCGAAGGCCTCTAAAGCTGACATGTCACGCTGCCTTTACAAATTGATGATGTTGGGGGAAACGGGGGAGAAGTTTGAGACTTTGCCCTAGGTATCGGTAACACGACGGAATTGGGAGGTAAATCCCTTTCGTCTGCATTTAACACTAAAACTGAAAATGCCGAGAGTCAAGCCTTTTTTCAAATTGGACGAAAGTCACACATCAAACGTTCGGACGGCGAAATGAGATCTACAGAAGCTCGGCGGCCAACGAGGCCACTTCGCTACGTTCACATGATGTCAACGTGATGTGACCAAAACACTTCTGGCCACGAAATGCGCCGATTAGAACGGCGAGAGCATTGTTGGATTCGCCGAGGTAGGGCGCGTCAATTTGACTGGTGTCGCCCGTAAAGATGACTTTGGTTCCTTCGCCGATACGCGTCAGGATGGTTTTGAGAGTGGTGGGTTCAAGGTTCTGTGCCTCGTCAACGACAACAATTTGGCGATGGAGAGAACGTCCGCGTAGAAACGTGACCGATTCAAGTGACAATTGGTTTCGTGAGGTGAGTTCATCAATCATTGTTCGAGCTTCGCGATTAGAACGCTGATCAGTTAACGCAACGATCGCATCATGAATAGCCGCCATCCATGGATCCAGTTTTTCATCAAGGCCGCCAGGCAAGAAACCAACGTCAGCGCGACCGACCGGAACCAATGGTCGATACACCGCCAACTTCTCGTAGCGCCGCTGCTCGACGACCTGGTCAAGGCCAGCCGCAATCGCAAGAACCGTCTTTCCTGTACCAGCGCGTCCGTCGAGGGCAATCACGCTGACCTCTGGGTCAAGCAACAGTTCTAGGGCAAACCTCTGCTCTTTTGAACGCGATCGAAGCCCCCATGCTTCAGGTGATGCTTGGGGAATCAGCAAGAGCGCATCATCGACGCAACGAGCCATCGCCGACTGCGAACCCGCTCGAAGAATGGCAAAAGAGTTTTCAGCGAGTGATCCGGCTGGTGCGACTTCGGCCACATCAATCGACCGACCGTCATAAAGATCGTCAACAAGTTCGCTTGGGGAGTCGACCGTGATCCAACCAAGTGGACGCGACGACGATTGCCGACCGACCAGATGATGTTCGTGGGCAGTCAGACCTAAATGGGCGGCCTTCAATCGCAGGGCAGCATCGTTTGACACCATGACCGTTGGAGCATGGTTCGCCTGGCCGAGTGCTGCGCCGATGATGCGATTGTCAGCCTTATTGGCATCGAGTCCGTGTTCGTTGAGGAGGTGTTTTTGAATACCGTTGATCTCAATGTGAACGGTGGCATCGTTGCATGCTTCGCCATCGTTCGGATGTATCCGAACGGGATGAGCAAGAGATCCGCCGGCATTCACGCGGATTTCTTCAAGTCCGCGCAATGCAGCGCGAGCGGCGCGACCGACATCATCGGGTCGACTTTTGAGACCATCCAATTCTTCAATGACTGTAAGGGGAATCACGATATCGCAATCGGGAAACGCTAATAAACAATTGGTATCTGCAATCAAAACCGAGGTATCTAAAACGACCCGGGTGAGAGGTGGCGAAGGTTTTTCGTGCTGGGGGGAGACTGCAGAAGATGACTCTAGGAGGTGGTCATCGCCCGAGTTGATTGTGAGTTCATTGGCCCTCGGCAGTATCGTCACCGAATCTCCTTATAGTTGGCTTTCAGCTACATCTTGTTGACAACATTGTGGTGCAAACCAAGACTCACATATTGGATTTCCGACCAAACTTTTTGCGACTGTTGGGTGCGGCTAATGAGGCTCTAACGCCGAGGCAAGATTTTCTTGCTACCGAGCAGTTAGGTATCCACCAGAGTGTTGGACCTGCGTGGCAGACTGAAGAGATCTGTGGGCAGATGGGTCTGTGATACGACATTTGAAGAGGGATTTTTATCGGTTTGATTTCGTCGGTTATATGACGTCCGGTGCGCTTGTTGCAATTGCAATTAAATCAATACTTGTAATAGCTCTCCATTGCTAATCAAATGGGGGGAGTTCCTCCCGAGAACTGAGAAGGATAAATCTAAATGACTAAGTCAGAGTTGATCGACGCAGTGGCAAAAGTTGCCGACGTGAGCAAGGCGGATGCCGAGCGCACGCTCAGTGCATTTTTTGACCATCTGGTGGATGCGACTAAAGCAGGCGACAAAGTGGCATGGCCGGGCTTCGGCTCATTCACCACAAAAGTTCGTGCCGCCCGTACGGTTCGTAATCCGCAGACAGGTGCTTCGATGGAATCTCCTGCGTCACGTCAAATGAAATTCACGGCGAGCTCAACGCTCAAAGCGATTCTTAATCCAAACAAGTAAGCAATAACAAACAGAAAGGGATATTCCCATGGCAGCAAAGAAGAAGGCTCCGGCCAAAAAGGCAGCAGCAAAGAAGGCTCCCGCCCGTAAGAAGGCAGCTAAGAAGGCTCCCGCCAAGAAGAAGGCAGCAGCTAAGAAGGCTCCCGCAAAGAAGGCCCCGGCCAAGAAGAAGGCAGCAAAGAAGGCTCCCGCCCGTAAGAAGGCAGCAGCTAAGAAGGCTCCCGCCCGTAAGAAGGCAGCAGCTAAGAAGGCTCCCGCCAAGAAGGCTCCCGCCCGTAAGAAGGCAGCAGCTAAGAAAAAGTGATTTCATCCCGATCTCATCGGGACTGGAACTGATTGAGCGGGGGGCAACCCCCGCTCAATTCTTTTATCCAGGCGAGTGGTATTCCGGTTCGGATTGAAAGTTCATTTGAATGACCTGTCACTATTAATCCATGTCACTGGGCGCAATGATCGCCGATCTTGAGTCCGAACACGAGTCGTTGGATCAGATCGTCGCCGATCTTGATCATCAAAAATGGTCGGCAGTCACCAATTCGCCAGATTGGACAATCGCTGATCAATTAAGTCACTTGCAATTCTTTGATGAGCGAGCCGCTTTGGCTATGAACAGCCCTGAAGAATTCGGTGAAGATCGACAGCGCATTATTTCGGCGGCTCCCCAAGATCTCTCCATCGAGTTAGGTCGCTCAGTTCCACCAGCCGAACTCCTTGATGCGTGGCGCCGGTCGCAGCGCTTACTTATCAGCACGGCACACTCAGTCGATCCAACAGTCAGAGTGCCGTGGTACGGACCATCAATGGCTGTGAAGTCATTTTTGACTGCTCGACTCATGGAGTGTTGGGCCCATGGCGAAGATATTGCGCAAGCTTTACGGGTACACAGAAGTCCAACGGCTCGCCTGAAGCATGTGGCCCATATCGGAGTCGGAGCTCGGGCGTTCAGTTTGATGATTAATCGACTGCCCGAAGATCCATTATCGATTCGAGTCGAACTGATATCGCCCGACAGGGATCTGTGGGTTTGGGGTGACGAATCATCTGATCAACGGGTGATGGGGGATGCTCTTGATTTCTGTCTCGTGGTGACTCAACGTCGAGCGCTCTCGCAGTCACAACTCACAGTGGTAGGTGAATCTGCAGCGACGTGGATGGGCGTGGCCCAGGCTTTTGCCGGAGCCCCAACACAAAAGAAATAAACGAGGGTTGGTCAGATATCGGAGATCTTCTTAAAGATCTCCGCGGCTGGGCGATCAATACGTTGCCCAAGGGCAATCATTCGTTGACGCATTCGTTCGGAAAAATTGTCGAGTGCGGTCTGATTAAGTGCTTTCATCGTGCTTTCAAACTGTGATTCGTGGGCTAAGAGAGCGGCGATTTTTTGCTCAACAAATCCACCGATGTCTTCTCCATGGTCGGGCTCGTCGGCTTCCCAGAGCAACAAGTGTTGCGGTCGGTGGTGGGCTATTGCGTGTTCTTTAAAGAAATGTGGATCTCGCGAAGCAACCACGGCGTCGCAGGTGAGGAATCCGGCGTGGCGGTGATCGGGATGTAAGCGATATCGCTTCCACGGGTCATGGCCGAGCACGACTTGCGGTTTGAGACGCCGGATATGTCGGGCTATCTCGCTACGGAGTTCTCGAGTATCGGCAAGGTCTCCGTCAACTTGTTGAAGAAAAATCACTTCACCTTGTGAACCCAAACGCCGAGCGGCTTCACGTTGTTCGATCTCGCGCTGAGCAATCAGTTTTGGGATGTCGGCATTGACATTCCAGGTGCCTTTTGAACCATCGGTGAGCACGAGATGATTGATGGAACAGCCAGCTTGGGCCCACTTGGCCAAGGTTCCGCCACAGCCGAACTCAATATCGTCAGGATGTGCACCAATTGCTAAGGCCACCAGCGGAACTACTAGATCGACACTTGCCATCTTCGTCAACGCCGCAGGAACAGGTTGGCCAGGTTCGTTGCTCTGAGTCATGTTTGGATCCAATCGGGGAGGAGCGTGGGCAAGATAGCGGCGATCACAGGATGTTGGAGATCTTCGGATGTATCAATGTCAAAACCCAGATACATGCTTTCAAAGATGTCAACTTGGCAGTTCAAGCGGTGAGCTTCATGTTGATGATATGTAAATGAGTTTTCGCCATAAGCGAACTGCCACTTCCCAATCAGCGACTGAGAGAGGGCTAGTACGTTGGTTCCGTCGCGGTGCCGATCGGGATTGATGAGCACTCGGCCGTGGTTGTTGAGGCTGTCGTTGAAGTTAATATTGAAATCGGCGTTGCTATCGTTGTCAAGTGCAGATTGCAGTACAGCGATGACCCGATCTAGTTCGTTTGGAAGCGGAAGGTCGGCGTGCACAATCATGAGCATGTCGGAGGGATACTTCTCAACAATGAGGCGAGTTGCTTCTTGGAGAGAAGCGTTGAGGCCCCGAGACTCAACCCGAACCGGAATGGCATCGCAATTCCGCGCCCAGGTTTCAACTTCATCATCATCACAAACGACAAACTTGAGGCACGGAACATTGCGGCGCAAAACACCAGTTGCACAGTTTTGTGCCAAGGTGCGGCGTTGATCCGGCGTCAGACTAACACTGAGTCGACTTTTGGCATCGTCAAATCCACGAACTGGAACTACTAGTGCGACATGCCGTGATGCACCAGAATGGGTCGTCGAATGAGACACGACGTGAGCCTACGACTTTGGGTGAACGCCCGCGACGACTCACTTGAGGTCTGCGCCGTATACGCTCGATTTATGGTCCATGCGGTGAACCACGAGCCGGTACGGGTGACTGTTATTGGGGCAGGTTCATGGGGTACGACCGTTGCAAGTCTGACGGCCGAAAATGCTCCCACTGTTTTGTGGGCGAGAAGAACTGAACTTGCCGACGCGATGACGCGCACCCGAAGTAACCCCGATTATCTGGGCGACTTCTCCTTGCCTGAATCTTTGCAATTCACAGCCGATATGTCACACGCGGTCGGAGACGCCGATGTTGTCGTGATGGCGGTCCCATCGCATGGGTTTCGTGAAGTCGTGGCCGAGGTGGCGCGTTTCATTCGACCGTGGGTCCCCGTTGTGAGTTTGTCAAAAGGTCTCGAGCGCAGTTCGTTAAAGCGTATGAGTGAAGTTGTCGCTGACGAGATTCCAGGTCATCCCGTTGCCGTTCTGACGGGACCGAACTTGGCGAAAGAGATCATGCAGGGGCAACCGGCAGCGGCTGTTGTCTCAATCAACGACAAGGTGATTGCTGATGAACTTCAGAGGATTTTTTCCCGTCCAACACTTCGGGTGTACACCAATCCCGACATTGTCGGATGTGAAGTGGCGGGAGTCGTCAAAAATGTGATCGCCATCGCGTCAGGAATGGCGGCAGGAATGGGATTTGGTGACAACACTCGGGCGACGCTCATCACACGAGGTCTCGCTGAAATGAAGCGTCTCGGCATGGCGATGGGTAGCGATGGCGATACCTTTGCGGGACTAGCTGGTATAGGCGACCTTATTGCCACCTGTGCTTCAACTCAAAGTCGCAACAATACGGTGGGGCGGCGCCTCGGCGAAGGTGAATCAATTGCGGACATTTTGCAATCAATGACAATGGTCGCCGAAGGGGTCAAGAGTTCACCGGCTGTGCTTGACTTGGCGCGGCGTTATTCCGTTGAAATGCCAATCACCGAGCAAGTGGTGGCGGTGTGCCACGAAGGACGAAGTGCAGCTGATGCAGTTGCGCAACTCATGCAACGACGACGGAGAAGCGAAATTGGCTGACTTATTTTCACAAGAAGTATCCGTGAGCGGTCGAACTATCGGAATACTCGGTCAACCCTGGCGCGCCACGGTGACGACTGCAGGTGATGTTTATCCGTGGGATGACATTGAAGCCATTCGCTGGTATGTCGCGGCCGATGACCGTTGGCATACTCCATCTGACGAAGTGGCAGTTCGGCAAAGGTCTATCGAAGGTGCGCCAGTTTTAGAAACTCGGTTACGCATCCCGGGCGGAGATGTCATCCAGCGAATTTGGGTTGCGTCGAGTCGTCAAGGTAGTTCGGCGTTAATGATGGAATTTGAAAATGATTCTCCGATGGCGATTGCGATTGCCATTGATCGGCAGAATCTCCTGGTCTCGCGGCCAGTGGCGGTTCGATCAGCGTCGGGAGAATGGCCCGCTCCAGGGCTTGACATTCCCCGTGAGCCGACCGTCATTCCTGTCGGTCACCGCACCTCAGTGCGGGTTGCTCTCGTGACCGCTGGAACTGCGACAGGGCTACAGGTTGCAGACTTTGCCGACTGGTCGGCGGTGGTCCGTGGTTGGGTCGCGTTGAGCGAGCAGGCATCAAATTTTAAGGTTGCCGATCTTCGTGACGGATTGCGTGTCGACGAATTGATTGTTGCCGAACGTACCGAAATTGCTTTGAATCCAACCGAGCACAGTGATGAGCCGCAAGTGGCAGTTCGTTGGTTGCAGGAACAGCGTGAACTGAAACGCATGAAATTGAATGAAGAATTCAATGAGAGCGATTTAGTTGAATTGGCTGGAGCAATTGAAGTGATCTCTCGGGCCGTTAAGCGCAATCGGTTGTCAACTCCTCTCGCGCTTAAAGGTATGAATTCGGCGCGGTATTTGTTGGGTACTGGGCAAGAACGAGCAGTGGAAGACTTGCGCAAACTCGTCGCCAAAATGGTCGGAACAAAGAAGGCCACATTGATGAGCATGCTGTCCCACGACGTGGCTGACTCTTCGTCTGATTCTGCAAAACCCATGGTCGTGAGCGAACTGGAAAGTGAGTTTGCGGTCATGACAGATGACGATTGCATCACCTTGTTGCCGAACGGAATGAAGCCAGAACGGCTTGGAGTCCAATTCGAAGCTCATGGTCTTGCCCTCGGAGCCGAGTTTCGCGGGTCGTTCGCAGTTCGTTGGCATGGGCCGAACGCCGCAGTGATTTGGGAAATTGAAGGTCCACGGGAAATCACGTTGCGATCGGGTGTCGACCTTTCGTGGGTATCTTCTCACCGCACGGGTGAGGCTCTCTGGCGAGTAGACAATGTCCCAGAAACTGCATTGGCAACCTCAGACGGTGTGTCGTTCTCGTAGTGAGTTTCGGACCGCTATGTGCGATGTATTAGTTGCACTTCCACCAGCAACTGGCGGTGCCACGTTATTTGCTAAGAACTCTGATCGCCCTCCGCACGAACGACAAATTCTTGAGTGGATTGAAGCGCGATCGGAGACGTCAACTCGTGCAACCTATGTTGAAATTAAGGGCCACGAAACTCTGACTCAACGTTGCATTATCTCGCGACCTGAATGGGGTTGGGGTGCCGAGCATGGCGTGAATGAATCTGGAGTTGCGATTGGCAACGCCACGATTTACACGACGCTTGATCCGCGAGGATTTCCTGAAGCGCTCACGGGAATGGACATCGTGCGGTTAGGGCTCGAACGGGCGACAAGCGCTCGACAGGCCATGGAAATCATCATTGAACTCATCACAACTTATGGTCAAGGTGGTTCGGGCCATGCGCCATCAGCGAGTCCTCGTCCTTATTGGAATAGCTTTTTGGTTGCTGATGGATCATCGGGTTGGGTGATTGAAACAAGTGGACATGATTATGCAATTCAAGAAATCGTCGACACGTGGGCAATCTCAAATCGCACCACAATTCCTGAATTTGATGTTCGGCGACATCCGCGCCAGTCAGTTGAAAGATTGGTTGATCCTCGCCTCAATGCCTCGCGCGATGTACTTGAAGGCCGACCGGTAACAACAGAGTTATTGAAATCACACTTGGCTTCACACGATCAATCAATTGAGGGATGGAGTGTGTGTATGCATGTTGAAGGCATCGAAAAGACCACGGCGTCAATGATTGCAGAATTACGAATTGAGGGCGTTCCACGCGTTTGGGTCACCCAAGAGAGTCCCTGTCAGTCTCAGTATGAGCTACTGACCTTTTAAACAGTGGTTATTGACGAGTTGATTGAACAGTTGCGATGAGCGCCTGAAGGCGTTCCTTCACCAACGCTTCAATGGCTGGGTCTGTGGTTGAGCCGTCAGATGCAATGCGTACGGCACCTTTGGCGATCTGACCATTGGGATCGGTGATCACTGTGTTGCCGAGTAGGCCCAAAATTCCGCTGAGTTGTTCAATCATGTGTACACCTCCAGTTCCTCCTGAAGAGCTAATCAAACTGACCGCCTTTCCCGAGAGCACATGTTGACCCATCGGTCGGCTAGCCCAATCAATGGCATTCTTCAGAACAGCTGTAGGTCCGAAGTTGTATTCAGGGGCGGCGATAAACAGCGCGTCTGCTTGACGAACTAGTTCGCGCCATTGCTGCACCACTGTCGGAGTTCGCGATGGATCCTCAAGATCTTCGTTGTAAAACGGGAGTGCCCCGATGTCGCTGTGAACGGTAAAAGTGACATCGGTCGGCGCGAGTTTTTGTGCCAACTTCACGAGTCCCCGATTTGATGATTCTTGACGCAGGCTTCCGAATATTCCGAGGATCTGAATTGACATGTCTCAATTATGACCCTGAAGTGGTGCGTGAGAGCGACCGAGATCGGGCAAGATAGAGAGGTGCAAGCACCTATTCGCGTGGCCTACACATTTGAACAGTGCTGGCATCGTGTACCTGGTGGGACGGCGTCCTCGGCGATTCGGGCTGCCGTGGCACTCGGAGATATTCCAGGGGTTGAATTAGTTGGGGTCGCCGGCACTCATCGTCAACCGCCCGAACCTTCGTTTATGCCGCCGATACCGATCCATGCTTTGCCGTTTCGACGTCCATTGCTCTATGAAACATGGTTGCGGTTTGGATGGCCCCAAGTTGAACGGGCGACAGGTCCAGTAGACGTCTTGCATTGCACCGGACTCATTCCTGCTCCTTCAAAGGCTCCGCTCGTCGCAACATTGCATGACGTTGCTTGGCGCCATCGACCCGATCACTTCACGCGTCACGGAGTGCGAATTTTTGAACGCAGTTTGGTTGAAATACGTCGTCGCGCCGAGATTGTCTTATGCCCATCAACCGTCACCATGCTTGATGCGGAGAGAGCAGGTATTAACACCGAACGTCTGCGACTGATTCCGTGGGGAGTTGAATCAAAGCCAGTGACCCCTGCTGATGTTGAAGCAGTGCGGGCGAAGTATTCATTGCCGCAGGAGTTTCTACTTTTTGTCGGAACAGTTGAACCACGTAAGAACCTGCGACGTCTTGTCGACGCAATGGCGGTTTCGAATTGTGCGCTTCCATTAGTTGTGGCGGGCTCTCAGGGTTGGGGAGACACTGGGGTGAGCGCGACAAGTTCGGTGCACTTCATCGGGTTTGTGGCAGATTCTGAATTGCCAGCCTTGTATTCAAGCGCGGTGGCTTTTTGTTATCCGAGCGAACGCGAGGGATTCGGCATGCCCGTACTGGAGGCCATGTCATACGGAACTCCGGTCGTCACGAGCCTCGGAACATCAACTGAAGAAGTTGCAGGCGGTGCTGCGGTCTTGGTTGATCCGTTTGACATTGAAGATATCGCTCGAGGAATTGATGAGGTGCTGTCTCGTCGCCAGGAGTTGTCGATTTGGGGTTTGCGTCAAGCCGCACGACGTCAGTGGTCAGAAACGGCCCGACTCACTGCGGCTGCTTATCGTGAGGCCATCGGTTGAGTGCTTCGGCTAAACCACAAGTCACCGCCAATTTGATGTGGTGCGTCCCTGGGGCGGTCGGTGGTAGCGAAGACTATTTAGTGCGCCAACTCTTGGGAATTTCATCAAACGACTTTGATATCACGGTTTGCGCGCCTCAAGGATTCACTGCGACCCATCCCGATGTCGCCGAGCGACATCGCATTATCGAAACTAATCACGATGGGCGCTCTCGGCCGCGGCGAATGTTTTCCGAGTCAACATGGCTCTTCGAACATTCTCGAGGTTCGGCCATCGTGCATCATGGTGGGGGAACGATTCCACTTCGTCATCAACAACCGACGGTCTTAACAATTCATGACTTGCAGTATCGAGAGTTGCCCGAGTACCTGCGACCTCACAAGCTTGCCTATTTGAAAACTGTGATGCCTCGTTCGGCGCGACGCGCCGACATCATTGCAGTTCCAACTCAATTTGTGAAACAAACTGTTGTTGATGCTTATGCAATTGACCCAGATCGCATCTCGGTTGTACAACACGGAATTGAGAGTTCGCTCGGCATTGATGCGACGAGCGAAACTGCTTTGCGGGCAAAGTATTTGCTCGGTGATCGTCCCGTCGTCATACTCCCGGCGATGACACATCCGCACAAAGGGCACTTATTCTTGCTTGATGTCATGGAAAAGTATTGGAGTGCACAGGGAATACAACTCGTTCTAATCGGAGCGGCGGGACTCGCCGAAGATGCGGTGAACCAACGCATCGCTGGGGCTGGTTTGAAAAGTTGTGTCAAGAAATTGGGACGAGTCAGCAAAGCCGATCGAGATGGACTCATCAAAATGGCTACGGCACTAGTTTTTCCCAGTGAATACGAGGGTTTTGGCGCTCCAATCATCGAAGCAATGGCGCTCGGAACCCCGGTCATTTCAAGTGATCTGGCGTGCTTGCCTGAGGTGGTCGGAGATGCAGGACTCGTGCTGCCCTTAATTGTTGAAGCTTGGGCCAATGCGGTTGAGCAAAGTCAGTCATCGCGGGGTCATTATCTTGAATTGGCGACTCGAAGATTAGAAAATTTCACTGCTGAAGCGTCGGGTAAAGCGCTCGCCGATGCATATCGAATGGCTTTGCGATGAGCACTCCTTTGAAACTGCTGGTTCTGTGTCCGCACTTTGAACCTGACACGGCACCAACTGGCGTCGTGATGACCAGAATTGTTCGCGAATTATCTGAGTTAGGACACGAAATACATGTTGTTACTGCTCTTCCTTGGTATCGCGAACACAAGGTTGAAAGTGAGTGGGCGCAAACAACATGGCGAACTCGAACTTCGGTAACGGCTTGGGGGTCGGTGACCCGTTTAAACCCATTTGCTGGTGGCGACAAAAAGAATTTGTGGCGCAGAGCCCTTGGTTTTGTTGGGTTTTCAGTAATTTCGGTGGTTGCGGGTCTGAGTGCCGGGCGCGCTAGTAATGGCAAGAGACGAGTGGATGCAGTGATTGCAATGTCTCCACCACTCACTCTTGGTTTGAGTGGTTGGCTGATCGCTCAGGGACGACGGGCACCGTTGCTATTCAATATTCAAGATGTCTTTCCAGATGCAGCAATTGAAACTGGCGCTATTAAGAACTCAACGGTGATTGCCGTCGCTCGTTGGCTTGAGAAGATTTCGTATCGTGCTGCGCGGGTTGTGACTGTTTTGTCGGACGATTTGCGTGACAACATCACTGCAAAACTCCCGGTCGCGCATTCAGAAAAAGTTGTTGTGATTCCAAACTTTGTTGATACCGAAGCGATTCAACCGTTAGGGAGAATGACGCAATATCGACAAGACCTAGGAATCGACGATCGTCCTGTCGTGATGTATGCGGGCAACGTTGGTTTTTCTCAGTCGTTGAATCTGCTCATTGAAGCAGCCCGCGAATTTCCAGGGGTTGCATTTGTGGTGAACGGTGCAGGAGCTGCGCGAACCTCCCTAGAACTCGAAGCCAAAGAACTGGAAAATGTGATCTTTGGCGACTACCAACCGAGTGAACGTCTAGCCGAAGTTCTGGCCACGGCAGATATTCATGTGGTCCTGCTGAAGAGGGGCCTAGGAAAGGTCAGTGTTCCATCCAAGACGTATTCGATCATGGCCTCAGGTCGGGCGGTTGTGGCCGCGATCGACGCGGGAACCGAGGTAGTACGGCTGATCGAGGGTGGGCAGTGCGGTGTTGCGGTGCCCCCCGACGACTCCAACGCCTTGATTGAGGCTTTGCGATCACTGTTGGACGACCCTGGCCGAATTCGCCAATTGGGGGAGCGGGCTCGGGAGGTTGTCGAACATGCAGCCTCTCCGGCAGCGGTCGCACGGCGTTATGTCGAAGTGCTTCATGATCTACGGGACGGTTAACGAGACGAACTTTGATTGAAGCTTTGAGACTCAATCGGGAATGTGCTCGGCATTTGGCAGTTTGTGCAGGTAGCCTTTCTCACTCGTGGGTAAGGCATCGTCAGCCAAAAAAGTCGCTCGGCTCGCTCAAAAGGGCAAAGGGCGCAAAGTTCGTTTTCAAGGTGGCACTCTGTTCCCCGCTTTGATCGTGGGCATCGCCGTTGTCGGCGCTGGTCTCATCGTGTACTCGCGGGCCTCAATTCCCGATCAAAACGTTCCTCCAACCGTTGAAGATCACTGGCACGCGTCATATGGCTTCTATGCCTGTGATCAATGGTTGCCCGATCTTCAGGGTAACAAAGAAGAGTTGGACACGGCTGGTGGCCTGCTCAACGAAGGTTTCCGTCGTACCGGAATTCATAGTCACAATGACGGAGTCATTCACTGGCACCCGTACTCGTCTGCTGCGACGGGTCGCAATGCCAAATTCGGCGTGTTCCTCGACGTGTACGGAATCAAAATCAATGACACCAAAATCGAGTTCCCCGCCGATCAAGGCGGAGCAGTGTACGAAGAAGGTGTCACGAAGTGCATCGATGCCGATGGCAAATCGGTTGACGGCGACATTGTGGTGTACGCGTTTGAGTCCTTTGACTCGCCTGACGATTACTCAACTTACATCACCAATTTTGATGACATTCGTTTGAAGCAAGACGGTATGGCTTTCTCCGTTGTGTTTGCTCCTGCTGGCACCAAGGCTGAATTGCCACTCTCTGCTGCTGACTTGCCCGAATTGGGTGCCGCCGATGGTGGAACCACTGGTCAAACCACAACAACTGTCGCTGGGGCGAGCACTGTTCCCGGCGAGTCAACGACAACTGTTCCTGGCGAGTCGTCAACGACAGTTGTCGGAGCGACCACCTCTCCGTCGACAACTACTGCACCAAGTGCTACAACGTCAGCAGCGCCGGCCGGTCCAACAACGACTGCTGGCTGATGCGGGCGGTAGTTCTCGTCGGCGGGTTTGGTACCCGACTGCGACCACTTACATTCACGACGCCTAAGCCAATGTTGCCCGTTGGGCATCGCCCAATCGTTGAAAACTTGGTACGAATGCTGGCGGTGGCTGGCATCGATGAAGTGGTCCTTGGTCTTGGCTTTAAGCCCGAACCGTTTATCGAAGCCTTCCCTGACGGAACTTGTGCCGGGGTTCGGTTGCACTATGCCGTTGAGCCCGAACCGCTTGATACGGCAGGAGCTATTCGCTTCGCGGTCGATCATGCCGGCATCAATGACACATTCGTTGTTGTGAATGGTGATGTACTAACCGATCTTGATGTCAGTTCGCTGATTGCCTTTCATCGATCAAAGAATGCCGAAGCAACGATTCACCTGACCCCAGTGGAAGATCCGTCTGCTTACGGTGTTGTCGCAATGGATGTTGACGGTCGGGTTGAACGGTTTGTTGAAAAGCCCGCACCCGGAACTGCTCCAAGCAATCTGATTAATGCTGGGACCTATGTTCTTGAACCTTCGGTCCTGCAGCGCATCGAACTTGGACGCAAGGTGTCAATTGAACGCGAAATTTTCCCGTTGATAGTTGAAGATGGCCGATTGTTCGCGATGGCTACCGATGATTACTGGATCGATACGGGCCGACCAGAGCCCTACCGTCGAGCGAACCTTGACATGATTGACGGCGTCCGTCGTCAGATGTCGGCACCAGGTGTTGAAAATGGAGCCAAGGTGCATGCCACGGCTTTGATTGAGCACAGTCTGGTGTCATCTGGAGCAGTCATTGCGCCAGGAGTCAGCATTCATGACTCAGTGATTCTTGCGACCGCGGTTATTCACGAGGGCGCACTGGTGCGTGATTCAATCGTGATGGGAACCGTGGGTGAGCGAGCAACGATCACTGACACAGTGGTGGGCGTCACTGGAGTGATCGCCGATGGTGCCACACTTGAGCATGCGTTTGTGCCCGACCCTTCAGCGGTTTAGGTTGATTAGATGAATCAGCGCAGTGTTGCCAAGCGACCTGACGCGGTCATGGTTGTGGGTGGTGCTGGATTCTTAGGTTCGCATATTGTCGACCGCTTGCTTGCAGAGAATTCTCGCGTTGATGTCGTTGACGATTTGTCGAGTGGTTCGTTGTCAAATCTTGCGGTTGCGCGTTCGTCATCAACTGAAGGTGCACTGCGGATACATACCCTCGATGTCACGATTCCAGAATTTGTTGATGTTGTTCGTCTGCGGCGACCTGAGGTCATATATGTGACCTCGTTGCTCACACCAACGCTGCGAAACTCTGCTGGGTGCACGAAAAGTTATGCAACGGCAGTCGCAGTATTTGAGGCTGCGGTTCAGGCCAAGGTGGGCAAAGTGGTCGTTACCTTGCCGGCAACAGTTTTATACGGAGATGTGCCAACACGTGAGTTGCCGATTAAAGAAGATCGTGAACGTCGCCCGGTTGGTTTGCCTGGGGTAACAGCCAATGCGATTATTGAACTTTGTGAGTCGTATCGCCGCGACCACGGTATTGAATTCACGGTCTTGGCACTTTCGACCGTGTACGGGCCTCGTCAACAGATGAATAACAACGTGGTCTCGGCATTTATGGCGGCTCGCGCGTCCTTGAACGAACCAACGATTTTTGGTGATGGAAAACAAACTCGAGATTTTCTGTTTGTTGACGACGCAGCTGATGCCGCATCTCGCGCGTGCGCCAAAGGTGGGGGATTGGTTTTACATATCGGAACTGGTCAACAGACCAGCATTAAAGATCTATGGCAAGTGATTGGTCAAGGTCTGACGGCGACTACAGCAGTAAAGCCTGCGCATAGTTTGCAACGGTTTGCGCTCTCGGCGTCACGAGCTCGATTGCATCTCGGATGGTCATCGTGGACCACGCTTGTCGATGGTCTTGATCGAATGAGTCCGGAAAAGAATTAAGCTAACGGAATAGGTCTTCTTGTGGTGGACGCACAATTTCGTTGATTGAAGATTCGCGCAGCCACGATGGGTCTAAACCACGTACGACGGCGACCGGAACACCGTTTGATTTGCCCATCACTAATTCGGCTGCTGAGGCAACTTCATCAGCAATTGAAACTTCGGTGACTTGCATCACGCGACCTAGTGCATCGGGGGTGCCCCGCAGGTCGAGAACTCCAGCGACACCGGCAACGCCAATTGCAACATCGGTGAGTCCCTTGCGCCAGGGTCGACCAAAAGTGTCAGAAATAATGATTCCTACGGAAACACCAAGTTTGGCGCGGATGATGTCGCGAATTCTTCGAGCCGAACGATCGCTGTCAATGGGCAACAAGGCAGCCCATCCGCGTTCAACATTTGATAAATCAATTCCGCTATTTGCACAAATGAAACCGTGTTTAGTTTCGGTGATGATGAGATCACCGCGACGGCGAACAACGCGTACGCCTTCTTCTTCGACAAGAGCCTTATGCGAAAGGGGATCATCGGGGTCAATTTCAACCATGCGGCCTTCGGCCTTCGAGACAATTTTTTGGGTGACGACAAGTACGTCGCCATCGAGGAGTGGTCCATTGGGTGCTTCACGACAAGCATCAACGATGACGTCACCCAACTGATCGCCAGGAACAATCTCGCCGATCCCGGTCACGCCCCAGGCAGTCATTCGTAATTGTGGCTGTTGGCTTTGTTCACTCATGGCTTTCCTGACCTCGCTACTTGCAAAACTTTACGGGCTAGTTCTTGGGTTATTTGAGGTGTGCGCATAATCGTGTCGGTGATGACACATTTCATTCCTTCACGTTCAACGGCATTCTGCAGAGCTTCGTCTTGTTGGTCAATCACCAATGTTGAACACACCGGCGCATAAATGCGGGCCACTCCGACGACGGATGCCTCATGGCCAAGTTCGGTCAGCATTCGGTCTGCTGGACCTTTCAAGGCTGAACCAGCAACAATCGGTGAGATGGCGACAACTCGATCTCGATTGGTTGCTAGTGCTTGGTCTGCCCCTGAGAGAGCGCGAATTGGGCCAAGCGAAACGATCGGATTCGACGGAGCGATGATGATTACTTCAGACGAGTCAAGTAGGTCAAGGAATGTCGGTTTAGCGGTCGATGCGCCAACAAACTGGACGCCAGTGACGGGCACACCGTGGCGTCGCTGCACGAAATATTCTTGGAAAGACACTGTTGACGCATGCCCGTTTTCAACGATGTCAACTTTGGTTGAGACGACATCGTTAGACATGGGAATCATGCTGAAGTTGAGACCCCACGCTCGAGTAATTTCCTGAGTGACCGTTGCGAGCGTTGCGCCCTCAGCAATACGGGCAGTTCGATACAAATGGGTGGCTAGATCGCGATCACCTAAATTGAACCAGGTGCCAGCCGCGCTAGAACTCTGCGGCTTGACATCTTGATAGCGCGCTAGTGACTCCATGACTCGCCAAGATTCATTGGCAAGTCCCCAGCCGCGCCCAGGATCCATAGCGTTGGCGACGGTGTAAGTGACGGTGTCGAGATCTGGCGAAATGTTGAGACCATGCATGATCGTGTCGTCACCCGTATTGACCACGACAGAAATTTCTGATGGGTCAACTTCAAGTACGAGACCGCGTAGAAATCGCGCCGCTCCAACGCCACCTGCGAGGACAGTAATCATGCTCCCATTATTCCTTCTGGTCTTCCGTTTCAATCGCTATTTCACGAGGTCGTTGTAGAGATTGACTAACTGCTGAGCCGTTTTCTCCCACGAGAAGGACTGAAACTGTGTTGCACCCGCGGACTGAAGTTTGATGCGAAGTTCGGAGTCGGTCACCACATTGGTCAAGGCCTCTGCGAGCGCTGACACGTCTAAAGGATCAACCAAAATCGCGGCTGTTCCTGACAGTTCCGGGATTGATCCGCTCGTTGACCCAACGATCGGAAGATTTGCGGACATTGCTTCCAAAAGTGGAAAACCGAAACCTTCGTCAAGTGATGGGTAGACCATCGCGGTGGCTTGTTGGTAGAGCCATGCAATGTTGTCGTCGGTGACCCGACCTAGGCGATGAACGCGTTCCGCCAGTTTGGGGGACAGCGAGTCCACTATTTGTTGAAGCCGATCGCTGTCGTCACCTGCAGAACCAGCAATCACTAAGTGCAGATCGGGGTGCTCGTGTGAGGCGAGGGTAAAGGCCTCAACGAGACGCCGATAATTCTTGCGTTTTTCCTCGGTTCCAATGGCCACGATGAACGGCGAATCACCCATGTTGGATAGAGCATCAGGACGAATTTTTCGTGAGTTTGGGGAGCGACGTTCGGGAGCGCCCAAATAGATCATCTCAATGCGAGCCGAGGGAAAGAGTTCGCCCAACGTTGTGGCCGTCGCGTGCGAAGAAGCATGAACGACGGCTCCGGTTTGAATGGCTCGTCGCAATGCTTTCATTGCGTCATTGGTTATTGACGAGCATTGTGCGGGATTGAGAAGTGCCCAGCAGTCGTACACCGTGACGACTCGCGGCAGTTTTGAAGGCGGGACGACATAATTCATCCCATGCAACAGTTGGATTCCCTTGAAGAATGGGTCAACTGGTGGAAAATTGCGTTGACCCCAACTATTGATTGATAGCCCAGCTGGAAATGGGAGTCGCTGGGTGTTCTCGTGCAGTTTGGCGCGAAAACTGACAACATATTCGGTGAGTTCAACCGAAGTTTGCTGGCGCAGTTGTTGAACCATGCCATCGACGGCTCGACCTACGCCCGTGACCGGACCATGCAGTGGGCCGACATCGACTCCGACTCTGATCACGAGAAACTCCCAAGGTTGCAAGACATCAAGCCGAGCGTAGGTCCTAAAGCGTAAGATGAGACGGTTCAGTAGCGATCCGCCGATTGCCCAATCCAGGAGTCATTTGATGCCCCGAGCGTTTATCACCGGTATTACGGGTCAAGACGGCCAACACATGGCCGAATTCTTGCACAGCAAGGGATACGAGATCTTCGGCATGGTCAAGGGGCAGAACAACCCCAAAGGCGACCTACTGCGCGATGAATTTCCTTACGTGAACGTTGTCCCCGGTGACCTTGCGGACTTGCCGTCGTTGGTCAAGGCGATGGAAGTTGCTCAGCCAGATGAGATTTACAACTTGGCAGCGATTTCGTTTGTGGCGTTGTCGTGGAACCAAGCGGAATTAACTGCGAACCTCACGGGCACGGGTGTTTTACGCATGCTTGAAGCAATGCGCATGGTTGGTGGTAATACCAACAACAAGATGCGCTTTTATCAAGCATCATCATCAGAGATGTTCGGCAAGGTTCGTCAGATTCCACAGACTGAACTCACACCTTTCCACCCACGATCGCCATATGGTTGTGCCAAAGTTTTTGGTCATGACATCACGGTGAATTACCGCGAGAGTTACGACCTGTGGGCGTGTTCAGGAATCTTGTTCAACCACGAAGGCCCGCGACGTGGAGTTGAGTTCGTGACACGCAAAGTGACAAATGCTGCGGCTCGCATCAAACTTGGTTTGCAAACAGAACTCGTGCTCGGCAATCTTGACGCCAAGCGCGACTGGGGTTATGCCGGTGATTACGTGAAGGCAATGTGGATGATGTTGCAGCAAGATCAGCCCGATGATTACGTCATTGCGACGGGAGAGACCCACACCATCGAAGAACTCGTCGAATTAGCGTTTGCTGAAGCCGGTGTTGGAGATTGGCGTCCGTATGTCCATCAGGATCCGAAGTTTTTCCGCCCAGCCGAAGTTGATTTGTTGATCGGCGATTCAAGTAAGGCTCGCGAAAAATTGGGTTGGAAGCCTGAGGTTGATTTCCCAGGTCTGGTGCGCATGATGGTGCAACACGATCTCAAACTTGAAGCCAAAAAGGCGGGCATTGCCCTTGCTTAATTTTGTGGGTCTTACGCCTCAAAAGGGCGGTCTGACAGTGCATCGCTCAATGATTCTGGGGTCATATTTGCTCCCTCATTGAGTAAGCGAATCAATGAGACGGTGAACACCACGAGTGCCACGAGCGAGCTGGCAACAAGGCCGATCTCGACACGAAAGTACAAACTGTCAGAAGCAAGCCACGTGCAGCCGACGAAAGTAATCATTCCGAGAAGCCAGCCCAAGCCAACTCGAGCATGGCCATTGAGGGCAATGACCGCTTGAGCTGTTGCGAGGGCCACCATGTATAAAGCGCTACCGAGGGCCAACATGGTGAGGGAACTTCGATTGAGAACATCGTCGTAAACAATTTTTAGCAATGGTGGTCCGAAGGCGAATGAGCCCACGGTCCCGACGACACCGACAAAGATGACGACTTGCATGAGTCGACGAAACCCATTTCGGAACTCAACAAGGTCACCCTGCGCCGCCAGTCGGGCGAGCCGAGGGAGCAGTGCTGCTTGCACCGCTTGGAAAAGAAATAACGGAACTCGTGACAGCAGAACACCGTTGCCGAAGGCAGTGACCAATTCAGATTGTTCTTTGTTGGCCAAAATATTGATCGCGATTGGGCCAGCATTGACGAGACCTGCACCCATCAACGAACCCAGTAGTAGCCAGCCAAGATTTGGGGTGACTTCGCTCCATGGGGCAATTGGACCTGGTGTTGTTTTGATATCGCCACGTAACCAAACAACAAGCACTCCAGAAAGGGGTGAGAGGGCGATGAGCATAGCGTATGCGCCAACGTTGGTGATGCCCATTTGCCAAAACACGATGCATCCAACGATCCGCACGAATCCGTCTGCGCCCATGACTATTCCGTACGAGGCAAACCGACCCTGTCCAGAGCAAATTCCGCGAGCGAGGTGGGTGGGGGCATATGCGACAAAGGCAATAATGAGAGCCGCAGTGACGAGTCCATAACCTTCAAAGAATTCGCGAGTTGCAAGCGAACTGACTCCGGCCAAAATCGCGACAATGATGCCGACGACCGCAGCACCAAGGGGAACGATGCGCGCCACGACAGGACGACCGCCTTGGTTAAGGGCGCGTCGATGGGCGAGGGCGCGTCCCATTTCTTGTTCGAGGGGTAAGAAAAATCCGGGAGCCAAAACGAAGGTGGCGAACCACAAAGCCACGATGGGCTTGAAATGTTCTTTTCCGAGCGCCTCTTGACCGACCTTAAAAAAGGCATAACTTGAAATGCCTGCCACCAGCAGACCTCCGCCGACCGCGAACGTCCCCTCAGGAAGAGGAATTCGACCCGACATTGTCGACTCGGTCCCGATGGACTCGTGGTTGGTATTCAAGACCTCCCACCCTACTCAGATCAGACGTTCGACCCCTGAATCCCCGACTTCAGCAAGTATGTGACCTGAGGTCTGAGATGATGGCGAGTAACCTTCCCACACCGTGAAAAATGAGATGGAAACAACTCTTTCCGCTGCGACTTCGCCCACTGAAGCCAGCGTGTCGGCCGCCCCAGGAGTCGTGGTGGCGGTCATTGTTGACCAACCAAACGTGGCGAGCGACATATTGCGGGAGGTCTTTTCAGGTCTGGCGGCGCAGGATTACCCGAATATCCAGATTTTGGTGCTGCTGACTGGCTCTGACGCCACCGAATTCGAGTTGGTACATGAGATTGCCCAGGCTCAGGGTTCTGAACCGGGTACTCGCCAACCCCATATTTATCACATTGGGACGAATCCAGGGTTTGGACTGGCCGCCAATACGGTGTTGCGATTAGTTGAGGGAGACAGTGGATTTTTCCTACTGATGCACGACGATGTCGTTTTGGCCCCGGACGCAATTCGGCTGTTGGTCGAAGAGTTGTATCGGTCAAATGCCGGGATGGTTGGCCCAAAGTTCGTTGAATGGGATGAAACGCGACGTCTGCAGGCGGTGGGCTTTGATTGTGATTGGTTCGGTGAACTCGACAGTGCAGTTGAACCCCATGAAATTGATCAAGAACAACACGACGCAGTGCGTGACGTGTTTGTTTTGTCTTCATCATGTTTGCTTATTCGCGCCGACCTTTTTCGCGAACTCGGAGGTTTTGAACCTTCCATTGAGTTTTTTGGTGAAGATCTGGATCTGTGCTGGCGGGCTCATCTATCCGGTGCTCGTGTCGTCGTCGTCCCCGCCGCGACTGCCCGTCATCGCGGTTTGCTAGACGAGCGACTGGCGGATCGCCGCCGCGACTCAGGCTCACTCATGCGCCAGGCCGAAAGGCACCGCATGTCAACAGTGCTGTCGCTGACCGGGGCGCGGCGCCTGCCAATCGTATTGCCGCTGTTGTTTCTTATTACCTGTGTTGAAGCACTTGGCTCAATGCTTCGCGGTCGATGGCAGCGGGCTTTCGCTGGGCTGAGCGGATTATTGAACTTGCTGCCCAGTATTGGCAATATCGCACGTCGTCGGTCGCGTGTCCGCATGTTGCGTCAAGTGCCCGACCACGAAGTGGTTGAACTACAGGTTCGCGGCAGTGTGCGCTGGAAACGAATCATTCGTCATCGCCGATTTACACCTTCAGCCAGTATTCGACGCACTGGAAACGACGCAAATGTTCGAAGCCCTAAGGCCATTGCAACGTGGGGAGTCCTCGCCGTTTTGCTCTTTCTTGGGGGCCGTCAATTGTGGATGAATGGCGTACATTCCGTGGGTGACTTGTTACCACTCCCAGAGTCACCACGTGATTTGCTGCGTCAATACAGCAGTGGTTGGTGGGCGCAAGACCTTGGTAGCACGACTGCTCAACCAACCAGCACTGGCCTTGTTGCGCTCGGTGGAATCATCACGCTTGGGCATATGGGGTTGTTGCACACCTTGATCACGATTGGGCTCATTCCTCTGGGCTGGCTAGGTGTTTCGGCTTTGTGTGGGGTGGTTGCGAACGAACGCGCCCGAATCGTCGGAGTCATTGCGTACGCCGCAGTTCCTCTTCCATATGCCGCGGTCGCGAGTGGCCGACACCAAGTACTCATTGCTTACGCCGCTGTTCCTTGGGCCCTGCACTTGATTCGATCTTTCGGTGGCATTGGAACATCAATTGTTGATGACGAACCCGGCGACGTTGTCAATCATCCGTCAACGAAACAGCGGATTCGCGTAGCCGCAAAACTTTCGTTACTTTTCGGCGTCACCATGGCTTTTAGTCCGGGAGTCGTTGTCGTCGTTCTGTTGAGTGCATTGTTGTGGTTGTTGACGGCGGCCGTTTCCGGAGGTTCAACCCGGGCTGCTGGATTGGGTTTCGCTGGCGCAATGAGTGCAACAGCTGCAGCGGTCGTTCTCAACATGCCGTGGATCACGCGTTATTTGTCTAAAGATGGTTGGGACGCAATCGTTGGTTCGCCGACTCGCTCTTTAGAAAATCTTGGATTGTGGGAAGTCTTGCGTTTTGGTATCGGCCCAGCAGCACTTGGTGGGCTGATCGTGTTGCTTTACGTTCCGCTCCTTGTCGCCCCGTTGGTGTCAAAGAACTCGCGGTTTATTTGGGCTTCACGAGCCGCGATCTTGTCCATTGTGTTGCTTGCGTTGGCACTGCTGAACTCGGGTGATGATTTGCCAATTCGCCTTCCGGAAACCGGCATCTTGTTGGCTCCTGTTGCGAGTTGTTTGGCAATTGGCGCGGCGATCATTGTGATGGCTTTCGGAATTGACGTGCGAGGCGGTCGCTTCGGATGGCGACAGCCGTTGGCACTTGTGTCTCTTGTTACTCTTCCTCTCGGACTTCTGCCAGTTGTTGCTGCTGCGTCAAATGGTCAATGGGAACAGCCTTCAATTACTTTGGCTCAACAAATGCGCGAGTTATTGGGTGATTCAAGTCTAGGCGATTATCGAATTCTGCTTGTCGGTGACTCGCGACTCATCCCGTCCGATCAGCACACCTATCGCGACGGCCTGGCTTATTCGTTGGTGCAAAACGGTGATTCATCAATGTTGAATCAAGTGTCATCAGCCTCGCGAGACGCCGAAATTTTCATTGAACCGCTCCTTGACGCAGTGGCCTCTGGAACAACTGGTCGAGTTGGGCGATTGATGGCTCCACTTGGTATTCGGTACATCGTCATCCCAGTCATTGATCGAGTTCATTCGTCGAGTGAATCCCCGCTACCGGTACCGCTCGGTTTGCGCGAAGCATTTGCTGAACAATTGGATTTGCAAAATGTCTATGGGCCATCGAGCATGACGATTTTTGAAAACTCGCAGTGGATTCCCTTAACCGGAATGTTAAGTACTGTGGCTTCCCAACAAAGTAGTGAAGGTGGCTCTGAGGCTCTTGTAGCGACCGAATTGACCGGCTCGCTTGCTGCTTTGAACGGAACGACAAGTTGGGTTAGTCCACTGCAGGAGCTTCCCACAGGGCGTTTTCACATGGGCGTTCCTTTCGACTCGCGATGGACACTGACAATTGATGGGCAAACCGTTAAACCTCAAGCCTCGTTTGGAACCGTGATGCATTTTGAGACGGGTGATGGTGGGATGGCACGTTTGTCTTATTCGAACCCGCTCAGTCGTCATGTGTGGGTGTTATTGCAAGTGCTCTTATGGTTGGTAGTAGTACTCGGAATTTTGCAACCGAATCTTCGTCGCCGTTCTCGCCGTCAACAATTTGAATTGCCAGAAACGATTCCAGTGGTTTCGCTGTCGTCAAACTCGATTTCAGGTGACTCGGTATGAATCGCCGAGTGAGCCTCTATCTCATTTTGTTGGTGGTTATTGGTTTGGCATTTAACTTTTCAGACCGAGACGAAGCTCAATTTGCTGCAGTGTTTTCGCTCGGAGTTCAGCCCGGTACGCCAGCAGTTATTCGTGACGATGAAGCGGTCACGAGCACATGGTTCTGTGCCGGCACCTCGGCGGCTGGAGATAGTGACAGCGGTACCTACGGAGGCGAGATCGTGATCTCAAATCCATTAGAGATGCCAGTAACTGGTTTGTTAACGATTCTGATGAGCGAGCAAGCCCCGGTGACTCAGTTGATCAATTCTGCTCCCCGTTCACAACTCGTGATAGAGATCAATTCGTTAGTAACTGCACCATACGCGAGCGCGCTGGTTGAACTATCCGATTCGGCGGCAAGTGTTGAGCAGCGAGCGTTGCATCCTGCAGGTGCTGCGGTGTCGCCTTGTTCAAATCGAACTTCAAGTGAGTGGTATTTCGCTGACGGCTTTACTGCTGAGTCATCAGATTTTCGTTTGGTCCTAACGAATCCGTATTTGTCACCAGCGATCGTCAATATTGAAATCGCTACAAAGAATGGTCAGCGCACTCCGACGAATCTTCAAGGGTTTGTCATTCCGGCTCAATCAATTCGTGTTCTGAACGTTCCAGAATCTGGTTTTCGTGATGAAAAGATTTTGGCAATCAGTGTCGTGGCCTCGGCGGGTCGAATTGTCGCGGCTAAAGATCAGCATTTCCTAGGTGCGGGAAGACTGGGTCACGTGCTGTCACTAGGAAGCCCCTCAACTTCTGATCAGTGGTGGTTTGCCGATGGAGAAAAGGGCGTCGGTATTTCTGAGACCTATATGATTTTCAATCCGAGCGATCAAGACGTCTTAGCCGATGTCGTCACACTCGGTCTTGACCCGGCTGTGGCGACCGTATTGCCGACAACTTTGACTATCCCCGCGAATGACGTTGTGCCTTTTGATGTGTCGGCGATCTTTGGTTTGCCTGATGGTCTGCATGGCGGAGTTGTGAGTGGGCAGGCTGGAGCCCAACTTGTTGTGGAGCGGGTACTGACAAAGCCAGCGGGTTCGAGCGTTGCGACCACCGTTGTGCTCGGTGCTCAGCGAGGTTTCCAATCGACGCGTTGGAGCGTTCCTACTTCGACCACGATTGCGATTGAAGATGTGTTGACGATTCTTAACACATCACCAAATAACGGAGTCGTGACGATCTACTCAGTAGGTCCGGGGGGAGAGGAACCGGTTCCCGAACTCAGCGATATTCCGATCGCTGCCAATGGTTTGGTGTCAATTGATTTGGTTGACCCACTTTCGTTCGGCCGAGCGCTCGAAGTAGTAAGTGACCAATTAATTTTGGTTGAGCGCCGTCTTGAACGCACGCCAACTTTGCGAGGTCGTAGTGGATCACTCGCTTTTCCAGAAATATTGTTGCCATGATGAGCGTGCTCATTGCTTTCATCATTGGCGCAGTAGTCGCGATGGTTGCTGTGGTGGTTCGGCGACGTCAAGTTGTTGATGCGCCTACGCAAAAGGTCTTTGCAGCACCAACACAGATTGACCGAGTTGATTTTCCGACCGCTCAGCAAGAATGGTTGGTGGCAGTTTTTACATCTGCGTCATGTCACGTATGTGCCGATATGTTGGCTAAGGCACAAGTTGTCGCCAGCAAGCAAGTAGCGGTGTTAGACATTGAGTATTCTGAAAACCAAGAGTTGCATCGCAAATACAACATCGAGGCTGTTCCGACGGTTGTGGTGAGTGATGGGCAGGGAGTCGTGCATCAGTCGTTTCTCGGGCCGGTAAGTGCAACAGATTTGTGGGCAGGCGTGGCATCGGCTCGAGATCCGCTACTGCAACCGTCAACTCACAGCCACTGTCAAGGTCACGAATAGCGACGCGCGTTAATGGTCTGGTCAGTCGATGACGCTGATCGGTGACTGCGTGTTTCCATCAAGACCCTGCTGCACGAGAGCATTAACAAGATCCCCATCAATGGTTTCTTTTTCAAGAAGAGCTTGGGCAACTAAATCAAGACCGATGCGATGCTTCGAGAGAAGTTCAATCGCACGAGTCTCCTGTTGGCGCAAGATGGTGTTGATTTCTTCGTCCATGAGTCGTGCGGTGTCATCGCTATATTCACGCCCGCCAGTCATCAAGTCTTCACCCAGGAAGACATTTTGCTGATTATGCCAAGCCATGGGGCCGACTTTGTCGCTCATGCCCCATTCGCGCACCATACGACGCGCCAATCCGGTCACGACTTCAAGGTCATTTGATGCACCAGTGGTTTGCTGTTGGAACACCAATTCTTCGGCAACGCGACCACCTAGAGCCATGCAGATTCGGTCAAGGATGTAATCCTTTGAGAAACTATGGCGCTCTTCGGGGAGTGTTTGTGTGACACCAAGGGCCATGCCTCGCGGAAGAATGGTGACCTTATGTAAGGCATCACCGTGCGGCAAGACGGTTGCCAAAATTGCGTGACCACCTTCGTGGTAAGCAGTGACTCGCTTTTCTTCTGCGGACAAGATGAGCGAGTCGCGGCGGGCTCCCATCATGATTCGGTCACGAGCAGACTCAAAGTCAATGCGCTCAATTTGTGCACTGGCTCGACGCACGGCGAAGAGTGCTGCTTCATTCACCAAGTTGGCCAGGTCGGCACCGCTCATGCCAGGAGTGCCCTTGGCCATGGTGTCAAGATCAACATCTGGTCCCATGCGTTTGTCGCGACTGTGCACTCGCAAAATCGCCGCCCGCTCTTCAAACTCGGGCAGCGGAACAACGATTTGGCGGTCAAAACGACCCGGGCGGAGCAATGCAGGGTCGAGAACATCGGGGCGGTTTGTTGCCGCCAAAATCACGATGCCTTCCGATGTTTCAAACCCATCCATTTCGGACAACATTTGGTTCAATGTTTGTTCACGTTCGTCGTGACCTCCACCGAGACCAGCGCCACGTTTACGTCCAATTGAGTCTATTTCATCAATGAAGATAATGGCTTTACCCATTTTGCGAGCCTGCTGGAACAAATCGCGTACTCGGCTTGCACCAACGCCAACGAACATTTCCATGAAGTCCGAACCAGTGACTGACAAGAAACCAACGCCTGCTTCACCTGCCACGGCGCGTGCGAAAAGAGTTTTACCCGTTCCTGGAGGGCCGACCAGCAACATTCCTTTAGGAACCTTGGCGCCAATTTCCTTGAAACGTTCGGGCATGCGCAAGAAATCAACAACCTCTTTGATTTCAGTTTTGACACCTTCATATCCGGCGATGTCGGCGAACGTGGTTGAAGGGCGGTCAGCGTTGTAAGCCTTGGCGCGACTGCGACCAATTGACATCATGTTGCCCATTTGTCCCGATGCGCGTCTGTTCATCCACACCAAGAATCCAATGATCAAAACGAATGGCAACAACAGCGGAATGAGATTCATCACCCAATTTGTTTGGGGAGTATTGGGTTTGAAATCAACACCTTGTCCACGGAGAAGTTCGCGATCCTTTTCGTTCGGAAATCCGGGGGGAGCAGTTGTCGAGAAGGAACTGCCATCCGTGAATGTTCCAGTGATCGTGAGCGTTGCATTGTTGAGTTTGACTTCGTCAACTTTGCCGTTCGTGACCTGAGTAATGAACTCCTCAAAGCCCAGTTTTTCACGGTCGGGACCGGGCATGAGTTGCGGTCCAAAAATGAGCACTAAAATTAGGCCAAGTAGCACCCACGGCGACCACTTGGGCATGGACGGGCGGCCAGTGGGCTTGCCGTCAGGTGATGATGAATCTTTGGTTGCCTGCGAGCGACTCATCTTGCGCGATGATTGACCACCAGACGAGGGCGGCGTGGGTGACGGGGGCGGAGGGGGAGGAGTGGACTCGCTCATGTCCCCATGATACGACCGCTTGGTCTCACTGTGTGGGTCAGGCGCAGTTCAGTATGGGTGTCTGAGTACCGCAGAAGTCACAGTCAAGTCAGTGGACCCTGACGCAACCAGTCCATCGGGTCCACCAAAGGCCTATCCACCAAAGATGGACCGAAATCTCGTAACTTTTCGCCATGCGTTCGTGCACTCGTAGTGGTTGTCGGGAGACCGCCCACATTTCTTTGACCTTTCAGTACAACACCTCGGTCGTTTGGATTAATCACATCGAAGAAGAGCGCGATTTGCACGTGTACGAATTGTGTGACAAGCACTGGCAGCGTTTTGCGCCCCCGAATGGCTGGACCCTAGATGATCGGCGTCGAGCCGAAGTCCTTCCTTTCGTACATCGCTTGGCCGGCTAAGACAGTTCATGAGCCGTGCTCATCCGGCGACGAACGCCACACGGTTTACCGTCGGTGTGGCTGTCATGGCTTGGCTTTTGGCGTACGCGGCGGCGCTTCCATTGCAAGGCGTGTTGATCGCGGCCACTGGGCACAGTGGCGAAAAGTCAGATCAGTGGCCGTTTTCAATGACGGTGCTGTCCATTTTTTGCTTGTGGATTCCTTTTGTCGTTGCGTTAATGGCGGTGAGTCGCCGTTGGGGTCAGGGGCGGTTTGTCAACGACTACAAGGTTCGAGCACGGTGGGTTGATCTGGCTGGGTTGCCCTTGGGCGTGGCCTGCCAGTTGATACTTGTTCCGACGATTTATTGGCCATTGCAGCAGATTTGGTCCGAAGTCTTTTCAAGCGACGAAATCGAGCAACGCGCTCAAGATTTGTGGGATAAGGCCAACGGCGGGTGGGTCATCGTATTGATCATTGTTGTGGCCCTCGGGGCGCCCTTGATTGAAGAACTGGTGTATCGCGGGCTGATTTTGCAAGCTTTGCAAAGTCGATTGAATGACTGGCTGGCGTTACTGATCTCGGCTGCTTGGTTTGCCCTGATTCACTTGCAACCTGTTGAATTGCCTGGTCTCTTTGCTTTTGCGTTAGTGCTCGGGATCTGTTTTCAGCGCACGGGGCGGTTAGGGATGGCGATTTTTGCTCACATCGGGTTTAACGCAGCAGGGTTGTTGCTCGCGTCTCAGTAGTGCGAAGGTGGCAAGATAGATTCCTATATGGATGATCTTGAAATTGAGTCCGCCGCACCAGTTGACGTGAATGAAAACGAAGTGAGCGATTCGAGGCCAGAAAATAACGGCGATCGTCGGAATCCCTTTCGCGGTTCCCCATCTAATGGTTGGGACCGCGAGCGACTCATCACATTTTGGATTCGCGTGGCGTTGGTTGGAATCAGCACGATCGTTGCCATCAAAGTCATTCAGCCATCACTAGTTTTCAAAGACACCACCCCTACCGGCGGTGACATGGGGGCACATGTTTGGGGTCCGGCCTACCTTCGTGATCATCTGTTGCCGTGGAAACTCAATGGTTGGTCGATGGATTGGTACTCGGGACTTCCGGTGTATCGCTTCTATATGGTCGTGCCGGCTTTATTCGTCGTGATTTTGAACTTCGTATTTCCGTATGGCGTTGCGCTCAAGATTGTTGCGGTCGCTGGCATTGTGACGTTGCCGATTTGTTGTTGGATCTTTGGTCGCTTGGCGCGATTCGCGTTTCCAATTCCTGAACTTTTCGCGATGGTGGGGTTGGTGTATCTCCTTGACGAGAGTTACACGATTTACGGAGGCAACGTTGCCTCAACCATGGCTGGCGAATATTCGTTCTCGGTGGCGCTTTCGTTTGCGATGTTGGCCTTTGGATTTTTCGCCAATGGCATGCAAACGGGTAAGCATCGGGTGAAGGCGGCGGTGTTCATGGCGCTCGCAGTGTTGTGTCACGGCATTGTTGCCATTTATGTAGCGGTGGGTGTTTTGCTCATGGCACTTTTGTGGCTCGATAAAACCAAGGTGCGTTGGTTTATCACTACTGCAGGATCAGGGGCACTTCTCTCAGCGTTCTGGGTTGGGCCGTTCTTGTTGAACCACGCCTATATGACCGATATGAAGTATAAAGGCGAACCCGGAAATGGTTCATTCACTTCGTATTGGGGCATGTTTTTTGCACTACCTCCATTTTGGAATGTCTTCATTTTGACTTTTGCCATTATTGGTTTTGCGGCCATGATCGTAAAACGAAATGTGGCGGGTATTTGGCTTGGTGTGACAGCACTTGTGTTTGCCGCGTTTGTTTATTTGTTCAATGACAGTTTGCCGATTATTGGATTGTTGTGGAATCCGCGATTGTTGCCGATGTTTAATATGTGTCGTTACCTACTCGCAGGTATCGGTGTCATTGAACTTGTCTCGTTCATTGTGCGATACGTGCAACATGAACGAGCATCTCGTCAAGCAGAAGTATTCGTTGAAACCCATCGGGTAAAAATACAGTTGTTCAATGCTCGAAGTATCACAGCAGTCGTGTCGGCACTCTTGGTTCTGATCGTCCTCGGTTTCCGTTTTCAGGTTCTTCCTTTCGGAAACATCAAGGATGAAGGTCAGGGCGCTGAATACACGTGGGGACCTTTTGAGGGCAAAGCTTCTAGCAAGGGTTTCGTTGACGGTTGGGCGCGTTGGAACTTTTCAGGTTACGAAGGTCGTTCATCGTATGGCGAGTATTACGGCGTCGTGCAAGCAATGAAAAGCATTGGCGAAACGCGCGGCTGTGGTCGGGCCTTGTGGGAAAACTTTGGTGGCAACGATAAATATGGGACCACTATGGCGTTGATGTTGCTGCCCTTTTGGACTGACGGCTGTATTGGATCAAGTGAAGGTTTGTTCTTTGAAGCTGCCGGCACCACTCCCTATCACTTTTTGGCCGCAGGTGCGATGTCAAAGCAATCGTCCAATCCAGTCCGTGAGTTGCGGTATATCAACAACGATGCTGAAGTCGGAGTTTCATATTTACAAGAACTCGGAATCAACTACTACATGGCAGTGACTCCAGAGGCAATTGCGAAGGCCGACGAAGTTGCTGCCAATGGCGGTGGACTTTCGATACTTGAAACAAGTGGTCCTTGGCATATCTACTCAGTTGACAATGCTGAGATAGTTGTTCCTCTTGACACTTTGCCTGTCGTCGTTAACGAACGTTCTGGCGACTTGCGTGAACGTTGGCTCGAACTTGGTAGTAGTTGGTTGCAGAACCGAACCGAGTGGGATGCGTTACCGGCTGCCGATGGTCCCAATAGTTGGCAGCGCATTGATGTTGCTGTTGATATGGCCGTGCGCGAAGGTGAACCCGGTTCAGATTCGCGCAAGGTTGATGTGGTCAAGCCAGTGCAACAAATAGTGCCCTCTCAAGTTGATCCAGCCGTAGTTTCCGATGTTGAGATCGGTGAAGACACAGTTTCGTTCTCAGTTGACAAAATTGGAGTACCGGTTTTGATTCGCGTGAGTTATTTTCCGAACTGGCAAGTAAATGGAGCCGAGGGTCCCTATCGAGTCGCACCAAACATGATGGTCGTCGTACCAACGTCAGAAAATGTGTCGTTGCATTTCAAGGCCGGCTTTGTCGATCGTTTTGCCTACTTACTGACGATTGCGGGACTCGTGGCGGTCGTTGTCATGTGGCGCCGAGATCGTCGTCCTGAAATGGTGACAACCGACCTCTGAACAGGGGGAATCATTAAATCCCTACAGGGGCCGAACTGTCAGCGATAGGGTTCAGGCAGTCATGTCAACCAATTTTTCACTCGACCAAATTGTCAAGGCTTATGACATCCGCGGAACTGTCCCAGATCAGTTTGATGCTGATGTCGCCTATGCATTGGGCGTCGGATTTGCGCAGTTCACCACGACTGGTGTCGCCATTGTGGCGCGCGATATGCGCCCGACCGGTCCCGAATTGGTGGCCGCATTTGCTCAAGGATTGATGGAACAAGGTGTTGACGTCATTGACATAGGTCTGGCGTCAACCGACTTGTTGTATTTTGCCGCCGGGAAACTGGATGCGCCTGGGGCCATGTTTACGGCCTCGCATAACCCCGCTCAATACAACGGTATCAAGTTGTGTTTATCGGGCGCTCGACCCGTTGGCGTTGACACCGGACTCGCTGAAGTTAAGGACAATGCTCAGAAAATTTTGGATGGCCATGTTCCGATCAAGTCGGCCCGTGCTGGTCGAACAACCGAACGCGATTTGTTGTCGGCATTTGTTGATCACGTGGTCTCGTTTATTGATCCTGCTTCAATTCGTCCGATGCGCGTCGTTGCCGACACTGCCAATGGAATGGGTGGACTAGTTGTGCCGGCGGTGTTTGAGCGGCTACCCCGTCTTGAACTTGAAGTGATGTATGGCGAACTCGACGGCACCTTCCCCAATCATCCAGCAGATCCCTTGCAGGCTGCGAATCAACGTGACTTGCAGGCCCGGGTTGCATCAGGCGGATTTGACATTGGTCTTGCCTTTGACGGCGACGCTGATCGAGTGTTTGTAACGGACGAGCTTGGGCGTGGACTGTCGGGCTCAACAACAACTGGAATATTGGCGACGAGTATGTTGCGCAAGAGTCCAGGGGCAACGATTCTGCATAACCTCATCTGTAGTCGTGCCGTGCCCGAGGTTATTCGTGAACACGGGGGAGTACCTGTGCGAACCAAGGTGGGACACTCATTTATCAAGCAAATAATGGCCGAAGTCGGAGCTGTCTTTGGCGGTGAACATTCAGCGCATTACTACTTTAAAGATAACTATCGAGCCGACAGCGGCCTCATCGCCACGATGTTGATGCTTGAAGAGATCAGCAGGGTCGGTAAACCGTTAAGCGAGATTCGGCGTTCATATGAGCGTTATTCGTCAAGTGGTGAAATCAACACTAAAGTCAATGATCCATCAACGGTGATTGAATCAGTCTCAAAGAAGTTCGGTTCATTCCCGCAAGATCGACTTGACGGTCTCACGGTTGATTGCGGTCCTTGGTGGTTCAACCTTCGGCCCTCGAATACTGAACCGTTGTTGCGCCTCAACCTTGAAGCGCCCGATCGCGACGAATGTGACAATCGTGTGGCCGAGTTACTTGCGGCAATAACCTCAGTCTGAAACAAGGAGTTCTTATGCCCATTGATCCAGAACTAGCCAATGTCTTAGCGTGCCCCGTCGATAAGGGTGTTTTATACATGCTTGATGACGAAGACGCCTTGTACAACCCCCGATTGCAGCGGCGCTACAGCATCCGCGAGGGTATCGCCGTGATGTTGGTCGATGAGTCGGAAGTGGTTTCATCGGCTGAACACGAGCGCATCATGGCCAAGATCGCTGCTGGTGGAGTCAAGACCACGGGACGCTGAATCTGGGCGTGCCATTGGCGACAGTGTCACAAAGACCGACTGTGAGCGGTCTACACTCAGTTCATCGGGCTGACAGATCGGTGCCAGCAGGCCCCGGCCCGGGATAGTGCAGGACAGGATGCGACCCTTGGTCGTCATCGTTGTTTGCGCAACCCCGTGTAATTCACATCATGTCAATGACCTCATAAGGAGCCCAACCATGTCCACGTCTGTTGCTGATCGTAAAGACTTCCGCGTCGCCGATCTTTCCATGGCCCCATTTGGCCGCAAAGAAATCCATCTTGCCGAGCATGAAATGCCTGGCTTGCGCGCGTTGCGCAAAGAGTACGGCGTAACCAAGCCACTCAAGGGTGCGCGAATCTCTGGTTCGTTACACATGACCATTCAGACTGCAGTTTTGATCGAGACATTGGTTGAACTTGGCGCTGAAGTTCGGTGGGCATCGTGCAATATTTTTTCGACTCAAGATCATGCTGCTGCTGCAGTTGCGGTTGGTCCGAACGGAACTGTTGACAATCCTTCAGGTGTTCCAGTTTTTGCGTGGAAGGGCGAGACGCTTGAAGAGTATTGGTGGTGCACCGAGCAGATGATGACGTGGCCTGACGGCGACGGCCCTAACATGATCCTAGATGATGGCGGCGATGCCACCTTGCTGCTTCACAAGGGTGTTGAGTACGAAAAGTCGGGCGAAGTTCCCGATCCCACCACGGCATCTAATGCCGAGCTGGCAATCGTGCTTGGTCTCTTGCAGCGCGGACTAAAGACTGATCCAACTAAGTGGACACGTATGGCCGCAGGCATCAAGGGTGTTACTGAAGAAACAACTACTGGTGTGATGCGCTTGTACAAGATGTTTGAACGCAACGAGTTGTTGTTCCCTGCGATCAACGTGAATGACTCGGTGACCAAGTCGAAGTTTGACAACTTGTACGGATGCCGTCACTCACTGATTGACGCGATCTGTCGGGCGACTGACGTCATGATCGCCGGTAAGGTTGCCGTTGTTTGTGGCTATGGCGATGTTGGTAAGGGTTGCGTGCAGGCATTGCGCGGTCAAGGTGCGCGAGTCATCGTGACTGAGGCTGACCCCATCAATGCCTTACAGGCAGCAATGGAGGGTTACCAAGTAACCACTCTTGAAGACATCATTGACGAAGTTGATATTTTCGTTTCAGCTACTGGCAACGATCACATCATCACGATTGAGCACATGCTCAAGATGAAGCACAACGCAATTGTGTGCAACATTGGCCACTTCGACTCCGAAATTGATATGGCCGGATTGGCGCGAAGCGGCGCAACTCGTGATGAGTTGAAGCCTGGAACTGACCTGTGGTCGTTCCCCGATGGACACGCCATCATCGTGTTGGCCGAAGGCCGTTTGGTCAACCTTGGATGCGCAACTGGTCACCCGAGTTTCGTGATGAGTTGTTCATTCTCAAACCAAGTCATCGCGCAAATTGAGTTATACACGAACCTCGCGGCGTACCCACTTGGTGTGTATGTATTGCCTAAGCATCTTGACGAAAAAGTGGCGTCGCTTCACTTGGGCGCACTGGGAGTCAAGTTGACCAAGTTGACTGATGAGCAAGCTGAATACTTAGGTGTCGCTCCCTCGGGGCCGTTCAAACCCGAGCGTTACCGCTACTGATGACAAAGCTGTACGCAGAAAAGCTAGCCCGGTGTATCATCGGGCTAGCTTTTTTCGGTTTTGGAATCACACTTTTTCTTCGAGCCAATCTTGGGCTCGCGCCATGGGATATCTTCCACAACGGACTTTCTGACAAGTTAGATCTTTCAATCGGTCTAGTTATTGTGGGCATCGGACTTTTGCTGTTGTTGTTGTGGATCCCTTTGCAGCAAAAACCAGGAGTAGGCACAGTTTTAAATGCGCTCGAGATTGGTTTCGTCGTCAACCTCACCAGGCTATTGATCGGTGAACCAGATCAACTTGTAATGCGCACGCTCATGGTGATCGCTGGCGTTTTGGTTATTGCGTTGGGATCAGCTTTGTATATTGGCGCTGGCCTCGGCTCGGGGCCACGCGATGGTTTGATGCTGGGATTATCTCAGTGCTCAATCGGCGGACGTCGTATCAGTATTCGCGTTGCTCGAACAACGATTGAATTGACCGTCATGATTGCGGGACTTTTTTTGGGTGGCTCAATCGGAATCGGAACATTGATTTTTATGTTTGGAATCGGCCCGTTGGTGCAACTAGTTTTGCCGCGATTTGAAATGCGCCCTGCCAGTGACATGACCGCTACGGCACAGTCATAAACAGCGAACTTGTCAGAGAACGCTATACATGACTGTGCCGTTTGGTGCTCTATCAGCAAAACGACTTGGGCAATGTGTAGTTGAAAACGGTTTTGTTCTGCGCGGCATCAAACGCGGTCACTGCAATGGACTTGCTGGCGTCGTTGCTTGTGATAGCAATTGAAAAAATCGGAGCCTTAAAAGTTCCGGTGCGTACAATGCCGCCAACTTTTGCCGTGATGTCGCCAAGCGCTCCTTCGGGATCGACAATGTTGAAGGTCGCGGCCTTTGAGTTAATTCCACATTGAAGTTGCACAAATGTAATGGTCGGTGGCTGATTAGTGACAACGGGTTGCGTTGTGGTCGGTGTTGCTGCTGGTGTTGTCGTTGTGGGAGACGCTACTGGTGTTGTTGACGTTGTAGGAGTCGATTGAGAGCATCCACCTGGTGTCACCCCACGAACAACAACTGAAGCCGAGCGAGAGTTCACTCCGTCCGAGATTTCACCGGTGAGGGATTTACTCTGACCTCGGAAGGTATACGTGACATTAATTTGACCTCCGCTACTTCCGCTACCCGTGAAAGCCAAATCAAGAACCTTCGCTCCATCCCATAACACGCGACCAGTGAGTGCGGCGCCTTCGGGATCGGAAGCACTCACCGAATACTTAATGCCAGTTGGACCATCGGAGCCGATTTCGACACATTCGGCCACGCTGATGGTGATGGCAGGCGGTTGATTACTTGAACCACCAGGAGCCTTAGTTGGGGGAACAGTGGTTGTCGCTCCAGGTCCTTTGGGGTCAGCCACTGTCGTGGTCGTCGCTATTGCAACCGTGGTGGTGGGAGTTTCATCCGAACTTGGTTGATTGCATTCACGGACGACTGCGTCAGTCGATGCTGTTCCCGTCGAACCATCGGCCGCTGTCGCCGATGCTTCAACAAGTTGGTTTCCAGCATCAGTTGTGCTTGCCATTCCAGTCCAGGCTCCGTCGGCTCCAAGGGTGAGGGGGATCTCCCTTCCGGCAAAGGTCGCAGCCATTGTGGTGACTTCGCTGCCGGTTGAACTGGTTGCGTTGATGCGAACAAACATGTCCGTTTCTGCACACACAGGGTCTTTGGGTACGATTTCAATCTTTATTTCACCTTCGGTGATGCTTCCGCCGCCCGTGCAATTGGCAAATCTTCCATCGGCTTCAAGCTCTGCAGTCGTGCGATATTCAGTACTTCCATCTTCATATCGCGTGTACCAATGTTGACCATGGTCAGTGTCGGCTGCATCGTTGTTGAACCACACCCACACCCACGCAGTGCCAGTTGATTCGGTGTAGGTATTTCCTTCAAACTCTTGCGGGCATTCAAACGGAACGGGTTCCTCGGGGTCGTCACACGCATCGCGATAGCCCGGTATGTCGTAGACATAGGTGGCCGATTCGCCTTGTTCGCTGTACCAAATTCCGTCACCGCCGTACACCCAGCGCACGCCACGATTGTCGACAAAGGTATGTCCGTCTTCTGGTTCAACGTTGAGGTCAACGCAGCCTTCTTCATAACAGTCGTCGTAAGGCGCAACAGAGGCGCGTACTCGATTGTCGGCAATACGTTCAATCGTTGGTGTGCCAGGCAGTACTGTAATTGCGCTCCTAGTCGTTGATTCAACGAGCGAATTTGTGACGGGCAAGTCGTTGTCAGAAGATGTCCAACTTGCGATGTTTTCGCCGTCACTGTCGGGTGGACATGGTGGCAAACACAGTGAGCGATACCACGGGAGTTCAACAGTTGTGGCAACTGACGAACTGTCTGTCAAGTTGATCCACTCGTCTGCTCCCCAGATCCAGATGTCTTGAGTCGTTGGGTCAACCCACACTGCGTCTTCGTCGGCGCTCAATTGAAGTGGGGGACAAGGAGGCAGACATTCATCGATGTAGCCAGGCAATTGAATGGTCATCATGAAGTGGATGTCGGGCTCATTGGCGTTTACCCAACCGATTTTGAGTCCGTTGTACACAAATACATCACCATTGGGAGCGACCCATGAGTCGCCGATCGACGCTTTAATTTCGGGGCACGGAGGATCAACGGGTGGATAGCAATCTTCGGTACCGAGTTCCTCGTTTGTATAGTTCTCGAACTCTTCGGTGCCGATCATGTCCCAGCCATATGTGCCGCTCGGGCTTTGGCCGTACACCCACTCAGATGAATCTGGAGCGGTCCATGTAGAACCGAGATAGGGCCTAGTTGGTGGGCATGGATCATTCTGAATCGATGGGGGTGGGCATTCGGCGCCAGCATCTAGTTGTGCGGTCGCAATTGATTCAACTTCTTCGGTTGCGGTGTTATCCCACGATGGTGTTGAGTCTTCGCGGTAATTGAATTCCCATAACGATCCTTGGGCGTCGTACCAAACGTCACCGATACGTGGTTTGGTAGGCGGGCATGGTGATTCTTCCGGGCAGTCTTCGGGGACTCCGGCAAGGTTGGTTGTGGTCCGTGCTTCGGAAGTATCAACGACGCCGTCGACAATTTTCATCCAATGAGCACCTGTGGATTCGGCGCTTGTCCAAATCCAAGTGGTTCCCTCACTGTCGGTGTAGCGCGCTCCCTGAAACGTTTCGGGACATTCAGGAGTAGTGGTGATTTCGGGATCGTCACAATCAGCCTCAACGCCAGGTAAATCAGAAGTTGTGACATATACGAATTCGCCGTCGTCATCAAACCACCAGTGAGCGCCGTCAGTGTCATCGCTCACCCAGACCCACACGTTGCCTTCGGGGTCGGTGTAACGAGCACCTTCAAAAGTTTCGGGGCATTCGGGTTTCGGTTTGCGATTTTGAGGTTCGCCGCAGGCATCCTCAAATCCGGGTAGATCTCCTATCTCATCGACCGGGGGGACCGTTTCATCATCAACGTTGACCCATTGTCCTGCAGTAGTGATGAAGCTCCAACGATCACCGTTCGCATCAATGTAGTCAGTCCAACCGCCCCCGATGATTTGCTCTGGACATTGCGGTTCATCGACGGGAGGAATGGAGTCGTCGGTAGGAATAGAAACCTCGCCAGGGATCGTCGTTGATTCTTGGGTGACGATGGTGTCGTTGGGCGTGCTTTGTGGGCTTGTTTCTTCTGTTATTGAAACGGTCGTTTGGGTTGCGTCAACATTTTCTTCTGTCGGTGAAAGCAATGGATTACCACACGCGCAACGAGCCCGTGGCAAACCTTGATCATCAATCAAAATTGCGGTCCCAGCAGCGATCACCGCGTCGTAGCCGTACGACTCACCATTCTTGAAACCAAACATTTTGACGTTGATGTCTTGAGTGACATATACAGCGGTCAAACTGCGGATAAAAGAGGGTAAGGCATCAAAGGAGATTCCTTGAATGTCAGCCCAGGCTCGACCACGTTCCGAGTAATATTGCAAGAACTCGATCATTTTTTCGGTGTCACAGATGTTTGTTCCAGTGCCACCATAAGTACCTCCTCGATAGATACCAGGGGTCGATGATGACACCTCGCCTTCAAGTACTGGATCATCAGACGTCACTTCGTAAGCACTCAGCTCAAATGTTGGAGCAAATGAGTCAGGGCCAACAACTCCGGGCGGCTGGTAAAGAGCTCGTGCAGGGCCAGACAGTTGTGGATCGGTCGACTCGGACTTTTTGTCGCCACTACAAGCAGTGGACACGAGAAGAACGCTTGTGAGTACGGCAGCCAGAATTCGCTTCATGAAAGGATTCCTTTTGTTAATCGGACTGACAGTGCCCGCCCGAGACCATCTGGAGTGTACACGCCTGCAGAAGCGGGGGAAAACAGGTTGTTTGAGGTCGGTGGAAGTTGAAGTTTTCATACCTGCAAGAGCAGGTAGCCAACATGATCTTGCAGTTTTTCTTAAATTCTGCTTAAAAATCGGGCCGCAACGGCCGTCTTTTCGCCGATCACTTTGTAGCGGTCGGGCGTCATGCGTTCTTGTGGGCCAACTACTGAGATCGCTGCGACTGGGAGTGCTGGTCCGTTATAAATCACACTGCCGACAACTATTGAACCTTGATGACTGGGGGCTAGTTGAAAATAGCGAGGACGGTCGCTATTTGATGATTTCAACCAGGCTGATTCGCCCGTCGGGAATTCTTTAATGAGCGACCGCACGTTTGACCCATCTGCAGACTCTGGTCGTATGAGTACACGTTTGCCAATCTCCACAGTGATATTGACATCGTGTTTGCTGTCAACCCTGTCAAGCAAGGTGGCGTACATGTCGTCACCTTCAAAAGTGAATTGCCATAAAAGGGCAGTTTCGCCAATGACGTCCGCTAATTCAAGAAGTTGTTGGCGAGCAGTTTGACGAAGTGTGACAGCCACGCGATTCGACAACGTGAGCACACGAGGAGTTAACTCCCAAGCGGTGCTGTGATTTTGCTTTTGAATGTAACCACTTGCGCCGAGAGTGATCAAGATCCGCTGGACGGTGTTCTTGTCCATGTCAATGGTGCGGGCCAAGGCTGAGACGCCAATGGGTTGCAATTCGGCGACGACTTCAAGCACAGCGAGGGCATTTTTTACCGTCTGCAAAGTCTTCGCAGCCATGGCAGAACTCTACACAACTAGTGCCATCGGTATTCAATAAAAATTCACTGGCTCATATTGCGGGACAGTTGTCTATCAACTGTGCCATACCCATTTGATGTGATGACGTTATGTTTAGTGCTTTGCGTTGTACCCAATGTCGACAGATATTCCGCCTGAGTGCGGCCCACGGCGAGGTTGAATCTCCAACGGGTCGTGTCTGTAGATCATGTGGTCTCGGTAGAGCCGCCACTTTACGAACGATTAAGGCAACTGATCAGTTACACGGCGACACTCAAGAATTGATCCGTGGATTGAAATACCACAATCGGCGTGGTGTTGTGGCCGAACTAGCCGACCAACTGGTGCGGTCGATCATTAATGATCCCGCATGTCCGCAGTACGAGATTGTGACCTGGGCACCAACGTCAAGGGTGCGTCAACGTCAGCGTGGATACGACCAATCCGAGCTATTGGCACGGGCTGTTGCAGCACGATTGGGCATTAAATGTCGGCGCTTGTTGTATCGAGATCGTAGCGCACCTCAGACCGGTCGCAATCGTGAGCAACGGTTACGCGGTCCAATCTTCAAGGCCCGTCCGATGCGGCGGTCTTATCGAGTTCTCGTGATTGATGATGTGGTCACGACGGGAAGTACTTTGCGGGCGGCCGCTCATGCGCTCAACTTGGCGGGAGCCCAAGAGGTGTGCCTGCTGGCGGTGGCGGCCACACCACGTGATCGGTCTACAAATTCGCGAGTTGCCTGACCCGTTGCACTGCTTCGGTCGGATCAATGTCCACCCAGATGCCATGCATTCCAACGGCGGTCGCAGCATTCACATTGCTTTGGGCATCGTCAAGAAATGCTGTTCGATGAGCCTCAACTCCAAGCCGACTTAAAGAGAGTTCGTAGATGGCGGGGTTTGGTTTGCGCATACCGACTTCGTGACTGTCAACAACATCGTCAAAAATGTTGGCGAAGTCGAGCATCGGCCACCAGGCTTGACGCAATTCGCGCACATTGTTGGTGAGAACCCCCAAGCGAAATCCGCAAGATTTGAGTTCATGAACGAGGTTGACGACCAATTGGTTGGGTTCAAATGCGAAGCCAACGATCGACGGATTTTTTGATTCAGTGGTCGTTACGGCAGGTGTTTCTAGTGATCTTGCAGCAACTTGTAAGCCGGCTTCAAGAACCAGCGGACCAAGCTGCTCTCGGTACTCGACCATGCTGATCTCACCCCGTTCTAGGCGATGCCACGGATGGTCCGTATCTTGGCCGTAATCGCCCATCATGACCTTCATCACCTTGTCGACGGGGTCGTGAGGGAAACGTTTAGCCACATCGGTAGGGCGGCCATTGCTGGCTAAAACCCCACCAAAATCAAAGATGACTGCGTCGATATGCCGAGATGACGATGGGTTCTGTTTTAACGAGGAAGGCGCTGAGTCGGACACGGGTCAAGTCTGCCCGTCGGCCTGCTTTCCTACATCATTGTTGCATGTGAACTTTGGGTGACCCTGAGGCTCGCAGATACCGCCTGTAGGCTCTATCCCTGCATGGGAATCCTCGATCGTATCCTTCGGGCCGGTGAAGGCAAGAAACTCAAGGCCCTCGAAGGTCTCGTTCCTGACATCAACGCCTTTGAGTCATCTATTCAGTCGTTGTCCGACGATGCGTTACGTGGCAAAACTGCCGAATTCCGCTCTCGGCTCAAACGAGGCGAAACCCTCGATGACCTCTTGATCGAAGCTTTCGCCGTCGTTCGCGAAGGTGCTTTTCGTGTCATTGGGCAACGACACTACGACGTGCAAATGATGGGTGGAGCGGCGCTGCACTTCGGTTGGATCGCTGAAATGAAAACTGGTGAAGGTAAGACATTGGTCTCCACCTTGCCGGCCTATCTCAACGGATTGTCGGGGAACGGAGTTCACCTCATCACGGTGAACGATTACTTGGCGCGTCGTGATTCTGAATGGATGGGTCGCGTGCATCGCTGGCTCGGACTCAACATTGGACTCGTTGTTCCTGGTTCGCGCGAACGCCCCGATCAAAAGCGAGTCGACTATGCAGCCGACATCACCTACGGAACAAATAACGAATTTGGTTTTGATTACTTGCGCGACAACATGGCACCAACCAAGTTGAACAAGGTTCAGCGGGGTCACGCGTTCGCCATCGTTGACGAAGTCGACTCAATTTTGATTGACGAGGCTCGTACACCTCTCATCATCTCTGGTCGAGTCGCCGACGCCGCCAATCTCTATTACCGTTTTGCATCAATTGTGCGTGCCCTCAAGCGCGATGTCGATTACGAAGTCGAAGAAGATAAGCGCATTGTCATGCCAACCGAGGCTGGCATTGAACGTGTTGAAGCCGAACTTGGTCTGGAAAACTTGTACGACGAAGTGCAGCGCAATCTTGTGCACCAATTGCAAGTGGCGTTGAAGGCTAAAGAGTTGTATCGCCGCGATAAGGACTACATCATTCAAGGCGGTGAAGTAAAAATCGTTGACGAGTTCACGGGCCGCATTCTTGAAGGTCGTCGCTGGAGTGAAGGTATTCACCAAGCTGTTGAAGCCAAAGAAGGCGTTAAGATCAAAGAAGAAAATCAGACGCTTGCCACGATCACATTGCAGAACTATTTCCGCATGTACAACAAGCTCGCTGGTATGACGGGAACGGCACAAACCGAAGCTGCCGAACTCATGAATACGTACGACTTGCAGGTGGTGCCGATCCCGACGAACCGTGCAGTCGTACGTATCGATTCACCTGACCAGATTTTTAAAACCGAAGACGCCAAGTTCAACGCTGTTGTTGGCGATATCATTGAGCGCAACGCCAATGGTCAGCCAGTACTGGTCGGAACGGTCAGCGTTGCAAAGAGCGAACACCTTTCACGACTTCTGGCCAAGAACGGTGTCAAGCATGAGGTCTTGAACGCCAAGCAACATACTCGTGAAGCCGAAATTGTGACGCAGGCTGGACGTATTGGTGCAGTGACGGTTGCAACCAACATGGCAGGTCGCGGAGTCGACATTTTGCTCGGTGGTAATCCTGAAGGTCTTGCTCATCGCGCGGTACTCGCCGAAGGCCACGCTGCTGACACGCTGACCGATGAATTTACTTTGCCGCTTCCGCTTGATCAGATGCCCGATGAATATCGCGCCGCGAGAGTCGTTGCACAGGCTCGGTATGCCGAACTCCTCACGGCAATCACCGAGAAGTGTAAGGCTGAGGGCGACAAAGTTCGTGAGGTTGGCGGCCTGTATGTCATTGGTTCAGAGCGTCATGAGAGTCGTCGTATTGATAACCAATTACGAGGTCGGGCTGGTCGTCAAGGTGATCCAGGTTCAAGCCGTTTCTATTTGAGTCTTGAAGACGAATTGATGCGCTTGTTTGCCACCGGGGCGTTGAGTTGGGTGATGGGTCGAGCGTTGCCCGATGACGAGGCGATTGAACACAAGATGGTCACCAAAGCCATCGAACGTGCTCAAAGCACTGTTGAAACTCGTAACGCTGAGATTCGTAAGAACGTGCTGAAGTACGACGAAGTGATGAATGAGCAGCGTAAAGTTATTTACAAGCGTCGCGACCAGATTCTTGATGGGGCCGACCTCAAGGTTGCTGCTCTTGAGTACATGGCTGAAGCGGTCGATTCACTGATTGAAACACATTGCGTGAGTGAAGCCGATGACGAATGGGATCTCGATGGTCTGACCAAAGAATTAAAATCTTATTGGCCGAATGATCTAACACCAGAGGTTTTGGGTCAATCGTCAAACACCAACAAAATGTACGACGTTGTGATGGCAAATGCCTCTACGTATTACGACAAGCGTGAAACTGAATTGACTTCAGAAGTTATGCGTGACGTTGAACGTCAGGTCATGTTGCGCATTATTGACCAGCGTTGGCGTGAACATCTCGAAGAGATGGACTACTTACAAGAGGGCATCAACCTTCGCGCCATGGGACAAAAAGATCCATTGGCCGAGTGGCAGCGTGAAGGTTACGAAATGTTTGGCTCCATGATGAAGGGCATCGCTCAAGACTTTGTGAAGTACGTCATGCATGTCCAAGTAGTTCGAAACGACGAAACGGCACCCGTCGTACAAAACCTTCAGCAGACCAAATCAGCTGCTCCTTCGGCGGTCAGCCAAGGATCGGTACAAGGTGGAGGCGACATGTCTCAGCAGGTTGCGCCCGTCAAGCAACAGCCCGTCGTGAACGACGAGTGGTCAAAGACTCCTCGTAATGCGCCGTGCCCTTGTGGTTCGGGCAAGAAGTTCAAGATGTGCCACGGCACCAACTGAGGCAGTCATGCGCGATTTCACAGATGACTTAAAAGATGTGAGTCGACGCCTCGGTGAAGCCCATGTCTACCTCAAGATTGATGCTCAGCGAGATCGTTTCCGTGAGCTGGAAATTGAAGTTTCGAAGCCCGGGCTTTGGGATGATCAAGAATTTGCGAAAAAGCTCAACGCTGAATACGCCAACACCAAAGGTGATATTGACATTTTTGACGGCCTATCTCGGCAACTTGAGGACGCCGAAGTTCTGCATGAAATGGCTCGCGAAATAAATGATGAGTCACAAGAATATGAAATTAATGCGAATATTCAAGCCATTGCCCAAGCGCTGAACGGCTTGGAGATGCGCAGTCTGTTCACAGGTGAACACGACGAATCAGATTGCATAGTGCACATCAATACCAAAGATGGTGGCGTTGACGCTCAAGACTGGAGTGAACTTCTCCTGCGCATGTATCAGCGTTGGGCGGAGCGACGTGGGCTTGAATTTGAAATCAACGACATCTCACCCGGTGCCGAAGCCGGAATCATGTCGGTTGAATTCACGTTGAAAGGTCGATACGCCTACGGGCTTATGACGTCCGAACGTGGCACACATCGTTTAGTACGCATTAGCCCTTTTGATAATCAGGGACGGCGGCAAACGAGTTTCTCTAATGTCCAGGTCTGGCCAGCGGTTGAAAACCCCGACATTGAAATTGATGAGACTGATGTACGCATGGAAGTATTCCGTGCCTCAGGAGCTGGCGGTCAGCACGTCAACAAGACCTCGTCGGCAGTTCGGCTCATTCATGAACCAACTGGGCTTGTGGCGTCTTCACAAGAAGAACGTAGCCAACTGCAAAACCGCGAAAAGGCCATGAATCGCTTGAAGGCTATGGTGGCCGCAAAAATTGAAGAAGAACATCAAGTTGAACTCGACCGCATCGCTGGTAAACAAGCAACTGTTGGGTGGGGTAGTCAAATTCGAAGTTACGTCTTGCAGCCCTATCAAATGGTGAAAGATGTACGCACAAATGTTGAATCGAGCAACGTCGAATCGGTACTGGACGGCGATATTGACGAGTTTATGGTCGGATATTTGCAGTGGCGTCGTGCAGGCGACGGTTCCTGACGCAGTACCACTGATAACCTGACGGCTTGACTTCATGTGGTCGACCAACCGGTCGGACTCTTGCCCGAGGAGCAACATGATTCGCCTCGAAAACGTGACAAAAACTTATGGCACCGAGATACCGGCGGTGCGGGACGCTTCTTTCGAGATCGCTAAGGGCGAGTTCGTTTTTATGGTCGGTCCGTCGGGTTCTGGTAAGTCAACATTGTTGCGGCTCATGAATCGTCAAGAACAGCCCGAACGCGGTGCAGTTTGGGTTGCAGGTAAAAACATCAACGAAATGGCTGATTCGAAAGTTCCGTACTTGCGACGCAATATCGGCAACATCTTCCAGGACTACAAGCTTTTACTCAACAAAACAGTTTTTGAAAACGTGGCGTTTGCCCTTGAAGTGATTGGTCGACCTAAACATGTGATTCTCCAACAAGTACCAGCAGTGCTTGATCTGGTGGGACTATCTGATAAAGAAGATCGATTCCCTCATCAACTTTCTGGTGGAGAACAGCAGCGTGTTTCGATCGCCCGAGCCTTCGTCAACCGTCCATTGATTTTGCTCGCGGACGAACCCACTGGAAACCTTGATCCCGCCACGGGTGAGGGAATTATGCGTTTGCTAGATCGCATCAATAACACCGGAACAACAGTCGTTATGGCGACTCACGACCAGCGGATCGTGAATATGATGCGCCGCCGTGTTGTGCAACTTGACCGTGGTGTCATAGTGCGCGACCAAGAACGAGGAGTGTACGACTGATGATTGCACGAATCAGTTACGCGTTCCGCGAAATGTGGGCGAGCTTTAAACGCAATGTCACTTTGACGATGGCCGCCGTGGTTACCTCAGCGGTCTCTTTGCTGTTGGTTGGTTCAACTTTTTTGATTCAGCAGGCTTTTGACAATCTGCTGACCCGATGGAAGGGCGACGTTGAACTCATTGTGTATGTGCGCTCGGATGCTGACCCGAATCAAATTCAAGTGATTGAAGACGCGCTAAAATCGCAGCCTTCAATAATTGATATCACAAAATTGCGCTATCTAGATCAGGCTGAAAGTTATGCCGAGGCCCAGAAGTTATTTGCTGGTGATCCCGGCACCTTGCGACTGCTTACGCCTGAGAATATTCCTTCGCAGTTTAAGGTTGTTCCTATTTCGCAGGACTCAAACTTAATTCGTGAACTTGGCGAACAGTTCCGGGGATTAGCCGGAGTTCGCGAAGTCGCTTATGCGCAAGATGTATTTGATGTCGTGTCACGAGTCTCACAGTTCATTCGAATAGCGACGACCGCGATGTCTATTGTCCTCCTCGTCGTGGCAGTTGGACTCATCTGGAATACCATCCGTACGGCCATGTTCGCCCGCCGTCGTGAAATTGAAGTGATGAAATTGGTTGGTGCGACCAACTGGTTTATTCGTATCCCATTTATGCTTGAAGGCCTTCTTCAGGGATTGATCGGTGGTGTGTTGTCGTGTTTGGGTCTTTGGGGACTGAACTCAGCCTGGTCAGGTGCGGTGGCCGACTTTAATGACACTGAACTCGCTGCACTGGTGGTCACTGATGGCTATATGCGTTTCGTGATGATTATTTTGCTGGGTATCGGAGCAATTGCTGGTGCGGTTGGCTCTGGTATCGCTGCTTCACGTTTCTTAGACGTGTGACGTTCTATTAGGGTCTGCTTATGGCCTATGAAGAGATCATCTACGAAGTTTCTGAGCAAATCGCGACGATCACCTTGAATCGTCCCGACAAGTTGAATTCGTTCACCAATCGGATGTTGAAAGAAATCATCGCTGCCTTTGATGAGAGTGACGCCGATGACAATGTACGTGTTGTCATAGTCACCGGCTCAGGTCGGGCCTTTTGTGCAGGGGCCGATTTGTCAGGTGGGGGAGAAACCTTTGCTAAGGGCGGAAGCGATGTGAAGGCCAAGACTGGCGTCATGCGTGATGGCGGTGGCTTGGTATCGCTACGAATCTTCGAGAGCAAAAAACCAGTGATCGGCGCAATCAATGGCGCAGCAGTTGGCGTGGGCGTCACGATGACTCTGCCTATGGATATCCGCCTTGCAAGTACCGCCTCGAAGTTTGGTTTCGTATTTGCTAAGCGGGGCATTGTGCCCGAAGCCGCGAGCAGTTGGTTCTTGCCCCGAATTGTCGGAATCTCGCAAGCCACCGAATGGTGTTTCACTGGACGCATGATAAGTGCAGATGAGGCAAAAGATGCCCGACTTGTTCGCAGTGTGCATGCTTCAGAAGATCTGTTGCCGACTGCGCGGGCTATCGCCCGTGAGATTGCGGAAAACACCGCACCAGTTTCAGTGGCCTTGTCGCGCCAAATGTTGTGGCGCATGCTTGGGGTTGATCATCCGATGCAGGCCCACCGAGTTGACTCTCGGGCTATCAATTCACGTGGTGCAAGTGACGATGCTCGTGAAGGCGTGATGAGTTTTCTGGAAAAGCGGCCAGCGAATTTTCCGGTCAAGGTCAGCGATGGATTGCCAGAAATATTTCCCGATTGGCAGGATCCGCAGTTCTCGTGAGTGATGAAAATGTGAGAGAAATTTCAATGTATGAACGAGTTGGCGGGATGTCATTTTTTGTGACGCTCGTAGACCACTTCTATGAGGAAGTTGTTGCAGACGAAGTGTTGTGGCCTTTGTATCCCGACCAAAGTGATCTTGAAGGAGCTAAGCGACGTCTGGCGCTGTTCTTGGGTCAATACTGGGGTGGACCACAGACGTACATGGAAGAACGCGGTCATCCGAAGTTGCGCCTGCGCCATATGCCTTTTCATGTCGGGCCACTTGAACGCGATCGTTGGTTGGTGCACATGGCCGCTGCGATTGAAGCAACGTCTCATGATGAAACAGTGAATCAGGAGTTACTAGCGTATTTCGTTCCTGCTGCTGAGCATCTGCGAAATGACACCGGTTTGCCAATTAGTTCGGCCAAGCCAAAATAGAGGGTATGGCTATAGGCGTTAGCTGAAGACAAGGGTCTTGCGGCCGTACACCAAGACACGATGCTCAAGATGCGCACGAACGGCGCGAGCAAGCACGATTGTCTCAAGGTCGCGACCCTTTCGGGTGAGGTCGGCGACCGAATCGCGGTGAGAAACACGAGCAACCTCTTGATCAAGGATCGGTCCTTCATCAAGTTCTTCGGTGACGTAGTGCGCAGTCGCACCGATGACTTTGACACCACGATCATGGGCTTGTCGATACGGGTTAGCCCCGATGAATGCCGGAAGGAATGAGTGGTGAATGTTGATGATGCGCGACTGATATGCATTAACAATCTTTGGCGAAAGAATCTGCATATATCGCGCCAAGACCACGAGATCAACATGGTTGTTATTGAGCGTCTCAAGGACGGCGAGTTCTTGGCTTGATTTTGTCTCAGGAACTACGGGCAAATAAACGTAAGGCACACCCATGTGTTGCACGAGGTCGGCATGATCGGGATGATTGTCAATGACGGTCACGATGTCCGCTGGAAGTTCGCCTGATCGCCAGCGGCTGAGCAAATCAAAGAGGCAATGCGACTGCTTGCTGGCCAAGATCGCAACACGTGGAAGATGGTCGGTGAATCGCAATTGCGCGTTCATCGAGAATTTGTCGGAGACCCGGGAGAACGCGGTGAGAATTTCGTGACGATCAAGTGAGAAGCCGTCAAGTTCAAATTCAACTCTTTGGAAGAAAACTCGTTCAACGTCGTCGGTGTGTTGCTCGGCATGCACGATATTGCCGCCATGAGTCGAAATGAATTCCGCAACCGCAGCAACGACACCGCGTTGGTCGGGGCAAGAAAGTAAAAGAACGCCAGTTGCAGACACGACCGTAAGTTTGCCTGCCGGAAAAGTCAATTGCGACTTTGTTGGACTTTCAGACGAAAACAGGCCTCGATGGGATGCCTTAGGGCTGAGGGATGAGGGCATGGCAGGCCACTGCGGCCGCAGCGGCCACATTGAGCGAATCAATGCCTGACGCCATGGGGATTTTCACCATATGATTCACCGCCAATAGGGCCTCCGCAGAGAGGCCGGCTCGCTCGGATCCGAGAACGATGGCAACTTTCGCATCGACAGGAATTGATACGCCAACATCGCGAATATTGCGGGCGTCCTCGCGAGGAGTGAGTCCACATACGGTGTAGCCGGCATCGCGTAAAGCGATGAGTGTTGTTGAAGCGTCGGTCACCCGGCTGTAGCGCATCGAAAATGCAGTACCCATGGACACTCGAAGGGCGCGCCTGGCAAGTGGATCTGCGCTGTTGCGATCAAGGATGATGCCATCAATTCCGAGTGCTACAGCACTACGCACAATGGCTCCGATGTTGGTGGGATTATCAACATCTTCAACAACGAGCAAGTGACGTGCTGATGTCAGTAGTTCATCAAGTTTGAGTGGGGCTGGCCGTTCAAAGAGTCCCATGATGTCCAGAGCGACCCCCATGCCAGTCAGAGTTTTCCGAACATCAGCGTGGGCGGCGTAAACAGGAATTGACGGATCAAGACCGTGAACGATGTTGCTCGGTGAGAGCGCATCGGTTAGTACTTCAACGAGTCGGCAACCAGCTGATATGGCGCGTTCAACGACTAAATCGCCTTCAGCGATGAACATACCGAGCGTGATTTTTTCGGCTTCTCCGGTTTGCATCGTTTTGAATACACGAGCAGGAATATTGCGCGGACGCAGTTCTCGCTCACGCAATCGAAATCGATCGAGGCGTTGATCATCTAACGAATCAACGTAGATCAGATCACGAGACATGTTTGCGACTTCTGAAATCAGTAGTACCAGGGATACGGCGCCCAGTCGGGATCACGCTTTTCAAGAAATGACATGCGCCCTTCTTGGGCTTCGTCGGTCATGTAGGCCAATCTAGTTGCCTCACCAGCAAACACTTGTTGACCAACGAGTCCGTCGTCGATGAGGTTGAAAGAAAACTTCAACATGCGTTGAGCAGTTGGGCTCTTGCCATTGATTTCTTTAGCCCACTGCAAGGCAGTTGCTTCAAGTTCGGCGTGAGGCACGACGGCATTAACCATGCCCATCCGTTGTGCATCTTCGGCGCTGTACTCGCGACCAAGGAAGAAGATTTCGCGGGCAAATTTTTGGCCAACCTGACGAGCTAGGTAAGCCGAACCGAAGCCTCCGTCAAAACTTGCAACATCGGCATCTGTTTGTTTGAAGCGAGCGTGTTCCTTGCTGGCAATGGTCAGATCGCTGACGACATGCAAACTGTGTCCGCCACCAGCAGCCCAACCGGGAACCACACAGATGACGATCTTGGGCATAAAGCGAATCAGACGTTGCACTTCAAGAATATGTAGGCGTCCGCTCTTGCCTGGATTAATGGTCTCGGCGGTTTCTCCTTCGGCGTAGCGGTATCCGTCGCGACCTCGAATACGTTGATCGCCGCCACTACAAAAGGCCCAACCACCATCTTTTGCTGATGGACCATTTCCGGTCAGAAGCACGCACCCAACATCGGTGCTTTGGCGCGCATGTTCAAGAGCCGTGAAAAGTTCATCAACTGTGTGTGGCCGAAACGCATTGCGGATCTCGGGACGATTGAAAGCCACGCGTACCGTGCCATGTTCGACCGAACGGTGATAGGTGATATCAGTGAAATTGAATCCCGGCACGATCCGCCAAGCGGTGGGGTCGAAGATGTCAGAAACTTTGCTCTCGCTCACGGCCCTATTCTCTCAGACGAAAAAGCAAAACACCCTCTTGTGGGCTCGTTGCAAGAAAAGGTGAGGTAATAGCGGGAGCGCCAACACTTTGTCCTGCGTAATGGGTACTTTGCTTCAATGTCTAGACTGCGACATATCAGCGTAGTTGCCGGGTCGTTGGCCCTGCTGTTGTTGATGGCTGCGTGTTCATCGGGTTCGGCCCAGGGGGCGACGAGTATCTCGGTCAGCACTACCGACCCAGTGACGACGACCTCAACGACAATTACGCCGACGACTACGTCAACCACCACGATGCCGACGACTACCTCAACCACCACTACGACGACCAGTGCTGCGCCGACGACGACACCGCCAGAAGTGACTCCTTTAATGGTTCCGCTGGTGGCGGTTGGCCGCAACGATGGGTCTGAAACTGTACGCATTCAAGAACGATTGCTTGAACTGGGATTCTGGTTGCAATTGGTTGATGGTGACTTCGGTGGAACTACGAAGCAAGCAGTGATGGCGTTCCAGAAATACATGGGGCTTGAGGCCACAGCGCGAGTCGATCAAGTAACCGCCGATGCTTTAACTTCTGCCACGACTCGAGCGGTTGGACTATCAAACGAACCTGGGACTTTAGTTGAAGTTGATAAAGACAAACAGGTGTTGTTCATCATGAACTCAGGAAAACTGCTGTGGGCGATCAATACTTCAACGGGTAGTGGACAGTATTACTTAGAGACGAATCAAAAGGATTTAGTGACGTGGGAGACCGGACGCTCATTGACTCCCTCGGGCCGCTACAAGATTGATCGTGAAAAGCCAGATGGCTGGTGGGACGGAGACTTGGGTCAGATTTATCGACCAAAGTATTTCAATGGCGGCATCGCGATTCATGGTTCGATGAGTATTCCTAATTATCCGGCATCGCATGGGTGTGTGCGGGTCAGCACTGCGGCGATGGACATGATTTGGGCTTCGGGTTTGTTGCCGAAGAAAACTTCGGTGTGGGTGTACGGAAATGACGTAGAGGCAGAAGGCGAACCTCCGGTCATCCCGACGACAACAACAACTACAACTACAACTACAACGACAACGACAACTGTGGCACCACTACTAGTTGATCCAAATCTGACGACGACAATCGCTCCCGCCTGAATTGTTTCAGCGAGGGGAGAGCAACAAATCTTCGATGCGGGTGAGCGCGCCCCAGTGATCGATTAATTGTTCGGCGGTCGTTGGGGAAATCTCGCCATCAGATTTCTGAATGACGGAGATCTCGTAGCCGAGGTTTTCAGCCCATAACAGCGCTTCGCGAGGCCCAATTCCAGAGACCCGCTGAATCATTTCGCAGCTAAATTCCATAATGATTGATGGACGATCGCGGCGAAGTGTTTCCAGACCTGATCGCAAGACCGATATCTCTGCACCTTCGACGTCAACTTTGATCAGTTTTGTATTGCTAGGAGCAATGTCATCAAGTCGACGAATCGGGACGATGAAGCCAAAGCCATTGGTGATCGTCGCGCTTTCACTAGCCACCAGACCACCGTTTGAACCGATGTGAGTGCTGAACCAGGCCCAGTCACCAGAGTCGGAGAGCGCGCTCGGGATTAAAGTGATGTTGTCCAGATTGTTCTTCTCGGCAGTAAGCAGTAGCAAGCGGCAATTCTCGGTATTTGGTTCGACGGCGACGACCTGTCCATGGGGGCCAACAATTCGCGCCGCATCTGCAACATGAACACCGATGTTGGCACCAATGTCAATGAATGTGTCGCCTGGTTGAAGGAGATGTTGTAAGGCACGCGATACATGTGGTTCATATCCGGCGGCCACCTGCGGTGAAATCGAACCTTCTGCTGTGTCGACAGCGATCTGCAACCCGTTGATGTCGTGCCAGGCAATGTCCTGAGGACCAAATCGAGCCACAATGCGACTGGGGAGAATCTGTTGATCAGTGTGCAAAATCAGCGAACGCAATGGGTCTTTGCCTGATTCAATGGCTTGATTTGCCAGGTGGTGAAGAACATGATTCTGCTCAGGAGTTACTTCACCAAAGACCAACGAAATCATGTCGTCAATCAATGATGGCCTACTTTGTTTGCGTTTGAACACAGGTGTAACAGTACTCTTCGACTGACTCCGCTCTTGAAGGTTTGTCGCACGCCCGTGATTGGAGCGATATCACTTGGCAGACTGGTGGCGTGACAAAAACTGCTCAACCGTCGCTACGCGTTCGTTTGTTAGCCGAGGGCATTGGCACGGCCTTTTCAGTGGCGGTTGATGTCGGATATCTTTGCCGGAATCAAACCATCATCGATTCCAGGGTTTTTGATTGCACAGTTTGTCGGCGGGGTTATTGCCTTTTTTTTTGGTGAAGACGTTGTATCCAGTAGCCAAAGAAGAAAACTGACGTCTGCACATCGCACTGAAACTTTGATCTATAGCTTTCCGTCAACTACCAATTGAATGGCCCGACGACAGGTGCGATTGAAAGCATCAACTGCCATGAACAGATGCTCGTCCGACGTGTCTTCTTCTTTAGTGTGGCTGAGTCCAGCGATTGACGAAGAAAAAATCATGACCGTCGGAATACTGCGAGCCATTTCGCTGGCATCGTGCAGCGCACCACTTGGCAATTCAACATCGTGACCTTCTACTTCGCGAACGCTTGTGCGAGATGCTTCTAGTAGTTCGGGATGAAATGGCATTGGGGGAATGCGGAAGATGTGCTCAAACTCAACAGTGCAACCTTCGGCTTCGGCAGCAGCATGGGCGGCGGCAATACTTTCTGAGTACATCGCTGCTAATTCATCGGCATCAATATGGCGCATATCAAGAGTGATTGTCGTTTCGCCAGCGACTGCAGTGACGACCCCAGGTCTGCAGGCGACCGCACCAACGGTCGTGACGCCATCATGGTTTTCGCCGATATCGGCAACCGCTAAGGCGAACCGAGCAGCAGCTCGAAAACTGTCGCGACGCATTGGCATTGGCATCGTTCCGGCGTGCGCGGCTTGACCCTTGAAAATGAGTCGCTCACGTTCAATACCTTTGGTTCCAGTGACTGTGCAAATGCCCAAATTCATTGATTCCAGAATCGGTCCTTGTTCAATGTGCACTTCGACGTAGGCCTTGGCGTCAGCGACGCGGGTTTGAGCTCCGTCCATATTGTCGATATCAACGCCATGTTGCGGTAGGACATCAATCAACTTATTGCCCTCTTTGTCGGAGAGTCCGCGCATGATGTCAACATCAACTGTGCCCATGACTGCCGCTGAACCAAAAAGTGAACGGCTAAAACGAGCACCTTCTTCATCGGCCCAATCAACGAGGGCGACGGTGACCGGGGGAGTGCCCTCGGAGGCGAGTGATCGAAGTAATTCGAGGCCCGCCATAACGCCGAGTGCTCCGTCAAGCCATCCGCCTTTGGGCACGCTGTCAAGATGGCTGCCCACGATGAGTGTGTCGGGTGAAGTGCCCCGAAGGTAGGCCCACAGGTTCCCGGCCTCATCCACGTCGACGTCAACGGGAAGACCCGAGAGTTCTTCTCTTAACAGATTGCGAGCATTGACCCATTCGGGGGTCCAGCAGAGGCGGCGGGAGCCTTCTGGGCCTCCGGTGCGGGACGCTAATTCGCGTAAGTCGGCGATAACTCGCTGGGGGCTAAAGGTTCCGGTGTCAATTGTGGTGTTACTCGACATGCCATAACGGTACCGTGGCAGCCGTGACTGATCACATTCTTATCAATGGCCTACGAGTTGTCAGCGTGATTGGCGTACTTGATCACGAGCGCCTGTCAGCCCAACCGCTGCAAATTGATGCCGATATTCACGTTGATTTACGAGAAGCTGGACAAAGCGACGACCTTACTCAAACCGTGCATTACGGCGAAGTCTGCGTGCAACTCGCGGCAGTTGCGCGTGCCACATCTGATCAATTGCTTGAACGTTTGGCGCAGCGCATGGCCGATGTGGTTCTTTCATTCCCGCATGTGCTCGCGGTTGATCTGACTTTGACCAAACTACGTCCTCCGGTTCCCGAAGATGTTCAATCATCGGCAGTACGGATTCATCGCGTTGCACTTGGCACTAGCGAGTAAAACGTGCACGAAGCGATTATTGCTCTAGGAAGTAATTTAGGAGACCGAGTTCAATCGTTGAATTTTGCGGTTGAACAACTTGGTGTGCATGTGCTGAAACAGTCTCAGGTTTTTGAGACAGACCCAATTGGTGGCCCAGAAAATCAAGGGGCGTATCTCAACATGGTTGTGACGCTCGAGACCGACCTCGATCCATATGCGTTGATGCGTTGGCTACATCGCATCGAAGCCGAAGCAGGAAGGGTGCGGGAGATTCACTGGGGTCCACGCACGCTTGATTTGGATTTGCTTTTTTATGATGATGTGTCAATCGCCGGCGGCGAGTTAACTGTGCCGCATCCTCGTTATGCCGAAAGGCGATTTGTTTTGGCACCACTCAGTGAAGTCGCCCCACAACGTTGCCCAAAGAATTGGGATGCGACTCTCCCTCCTGATGCAGTGCACCCTCGCGGAGCACTTGCACATTTGACATCTTCTTTATAAGCCAAGCTGTCGTTCAAAGCGGCGAATTTTCTCGGGGTAGTGGCCGCGACCATATTCGGGTTGTTGGCGTAAAACGATCTCAAGAAGTTCGTCGTGTTGTGCCGTTTCTTTCCAAGGCAAGGCGATGTACAACGGAAGATTGAAGATACGTAATCGATCAAGGTTCGAGTACACCTGCTTTTGATAGATGTAGCGCTCTTCCCACGGCCAATTTGATGGAGCAAAGCCAGTGCCTGGATCAAGGATGCAGAGATGTCGCAATCCAAATCGATCGGCAACTTTGAGTTGTTCAGTAAAGAAGTTGAGCATGACCTGAATTGGGTCAGCCTTCACGAGTTCCATTTCGCGCGGATTTGGTCCTGATAAAAATGGCAGGACTATTGGTGCCTGAAAATCGGCAGCCACTTGCCACATCTCATCGTTTTGCATTCCATCGGCAGCATTGATGACTGTTGCCCCATACTCGAGGGCGAGGCGTGTGACCTGGGGCTTCCACGAGTCAATGCTGAGCGGCACTTTGAACTGGGCCAAGGTTTCGACGATCTCTTTGAGGCGGTCCCACTCTTCTTGCCATGGGATCACCGAAGCGTTATCAGTTGAACCTTGCCCGCCCAGATCGATGCCATCACACCCGTGATTCAGGAGATATTCACCTCTCTGCCTCGCAGAAGTGGCGTCAGTTGCGATTGAATCAAGGTTTAATGAGTCAGGTGAAGCGTTCACCACGCCGTACAAGAACATGTTCCGCAGGCTACGGGATGGAGTCGAAATGAGTGCAGTTAAGACATTCGATCCAGCGGGATGGGACTTGGCTTACGCTTTGAGCCTGAAGGGCAACCGCACTATTTCGGTGTGCATCCCTTGTCGTAACGAAGCCCAGACGGTTGGCGACCTCATCCGAATGATTGAACCGACTCTCGTTGGCACGTTGGTCGATGAATTGATTGTGCTTGACGATGACTCAACTGATGGCACTGGTGAAATCGCGGCTGAGGCCGGAGCAACTGTGGTGCCGGTTGATTTTGTCCATTTCTTTCACGGAGCCGCGCGCGGAAAAGGTAATGCATTGTGGGCAAGTTTGCTAGCGAGCACTGGTGACATCGTCGTCTGGATTGATGGTGACATCACAAGCTTTACGACCGATTGGATTGTTCGTTTGGTGGTGCCGTTGTTGATTGACGAAGAACTCGGACTAGTGAAGGCTAATTACGATCGGCCGTCGCACCTAGGTGGCGGTGGACGAACAACTGAACTGGTCGCGCGACCCCTGTTGTCGTTGTACTTTCCAGATATTGCCGATTTGCAACAGCCGCTCGCTGGTGAATTTGCTGGCCGACGAAGCATGCTTGAAGCCATTCCTTTCGCAACAGGTTGGGGTGTTGAGATCGGCATGTTGATCGACATGGCCGAAAAGTTCGGCATTCAAAGTCTTGGACAAGTCGATCTTGGTGTGCGATTGCATCGGCATCACAAGTTGGAGACATTGGCGATTCAAGCCGCTGAGGTCGCCGCGACGTTGCTCTTGCGTACTCCGTACCCGCCCGACTTTGCTGAAGATGTGCCCATTTTGCATCGTAAAGAACTTGGTCCTCTGCAACTCAATATTGGCGAGCGACCGCCCGTGAATTCATTGCCGAAGTTGGCTCAGTTGCCTCATTCAGATCGCAAGTAGCGTAAGAAGACGAAACCCGAGTCGTGGCAGACATGTGCAAGAGTCCACGAATCATGGTTGAACCATTCACCTTCGAAAATTCGTGGGGTGGTGCCGCCGACAAACATCGGAGCGATCGTGAGACAAATTTCGTCAATTAAATGTGCCTGCAACATCTGACTGTTCAGATTTGAACCACCTTCAAGAACACAGATGTTTCCTGAAAGATTGTGCACAATGTTTTGTACAGCACCGGTGACGATCTGGGTATTGCCAGCATCAAGTAGCGCCTGAGTATTCGCACCCAAATCGCCAGTGTGAGAGAGAACGACGAGCTTCTGGTGCGCGGGGAGCGGCGAGTACGAATCTTGGCGAATGGTTTGGGCTCCGACGAGAACGCAGTCAGCCGAGCGATGAAGATGTAGGAAGACTTCGCGGTCGGTTGGTCCGCCCAACTTTGCCGAGTTGCCGTCAATTGCGGTGGCGCCGTCGGCCGTGCTGATCATCGACAGCACAACCCAAGGTCGGTCCCCAGAATGATCACGGCGGCGGGTGCGATGGATGCCGTCGTAGGCGGCAGCGACTGAAATCTCCTGGGGTCGCGGGAAGAGCATCTGCACGCCCTCTGTCTAGCGGAGTTTTGCCGAATTAATTGGCAAAATTTCATCCCGCAGAGTTTCTGACACTCCGTCAGAAGCGGGGTAGGGTGACGACATGTATCTCGCCGAAACACCAGAACAGCAGGCACTACGCAAGGAACTCCGTGAATACTTTGCGGCGATGCTGACTCCAGAAGTCCGCGCTGAACTCGGAGAATCGGGTGAAGGTCGGCCATTGTTTCGCGAACTAGTTCGCAAACTTGGGGCCGACGGTTGGCTGGGTCTGGGTTGGCCTAAAGAGTTCGGCGGTCAGGGTCGTCCAGCGACCGACCAGTTCATCATGTTTGATGAAATTCAGCGAGCCCATGCGCCGTTCCCATTCGTGACCGTCAATACGGTTGGGCCGGCAATTATGGCGCACGGAACCCAAGCCCAAAAAGATCAGTACCTCACCGGAATTCTGCAGGGTGAGATCAACTTTGCGATTGGTTATACCGAACCTGAGGCTGGCACCGACTTGGCCGCTTTGCGTTGTTCAGCTGTGCTTGATGGCGATGAATGGGTCATCAACGGCAACAAGGTCTACACCTCGGGCGCAAACCAGTCTGACTATGTCTGGTTGGCCTGTCGCACCGACACCGAAGCACCCAAGCACCAAGGCATCACACTGATCATTGTTCCGACCAACACGCCGGGCTTCGAATGGACCCCGATCGTGACTGTTGGCGGTGTGATGACAACTGCGACGTACTACACCGATGTGCGCGTTCCGAAAGAAAATGTCATCGGCGAGATCAACGGTGGATGGAAACTCATCACGATGCAGCTCAATCACGAGCGTGTTGGTTTGGCGGCTTTGTCTGGTTTGACCGAGCGTTTGCTTGATGACGTCACCACATGGTGCCGCGTGACTCCAAGTGGCACTGGCAACGATCAAAAGATGATTGATGTTCCGTGGGTTCAGGCCGATCTGGCAAAGAGTCATGCTCTTCTTGATGCGATTCGATTGATGACCTGGAAGTTGGCCAAAGCGGTTTCTGATAATACGCTCGGCCCGGCTGAGGCTTCAGGGGTCAAAGTTTTCGGAACCGAAAAGGCTGTGGAGGTCTATCGAATCCTGCAAGGAATTCTCGGTCCCGTATCGCACTTACGTGAAGGCTCACAAGGCGCTGTCATCCACGGTGAAGTTGAACGCGCTGCTCGCGCTGCGCAGATCAACACCTTTGGTGGTGGCGTGAATGAGATTCAGCGTGAGTTGGTCGCGACGGCCGGATTAGGACTCGTTCGCTCATCGCGATAAATGTTGTTCAGCTGATTCGCTGAATGATGGTGCCAGTAGATACGGCGCCACCGCAACACATGGTGATCAATGCGAACTCTTTATCGCTGCGCTCAAGTTCGTGCAGAGCAGTCGTGATGAGACGGCTTCCGGTTGAACCGACCGGGTGGCCGAGAGCGATGGCTCCACCGTTCACATTGACCTTTGACATCAAATCGTCACGGCTGACTCCGTGGACTTGAGCCCAACTGAGCACAACGCTGGCGAATGCTTCGTTGATTTCGACGACGTCAATATCTTTCATGGTCATGCCAGCATCTTTGAGCACTTTTTCGGTTGCTTGAACTGGACCATCAAGGTGGTAGAACGGCTCAGCGCCAACGAGGCACTGCGAGACGATGCGAGCGCGAGCCTTGAGGCCTTCGCCCTTGGCGCGATCGGCGTCCATCCAGAGTACGGCTGCAGCACCATCGCTGATTTGGCTGCTGTTGCCGGCGGTGTGGCGGCCACCAGGCATGACTGGATTCAAGCTCGCTAACTTTTCGGCGGTTGTTTCACGCAGGCCACCATCGCGAGTGACGACAGTTGTGTTGCCTTCTGAGTCTGTGACTTCAATCGGAATGATCTCTCGCTCAAAGCGACCTTCTTCGGTTGCGCGAATGGCCTTTTGTTGCGAAATGAGTCCGAGGTAGTCGACGTCTTCGCGCGTGATTCCGCGACGATCGGCGATGCGCTCGGCTGCACCAAATTGGTCGGGCATATCAAGGGCGAAATCGGCGGGCTTGGAACTTCCGTTGACAAAAGCGACATCAGCACCTTCGCCGAGACGTGGAACGTTTGCGCCGAGCCACACCTTGCTCATGTGCTCAACTCCACAAGCCATTCCAGAATCAATGACGCCAGCGTGAATCATGTTATGAATCATGTGATTGGCTTGCTGGCTTGAACCGCACTGACAATCGATTGTCGTCGCGGCAACCTGCCAGGGGAGTCCTTCATTGAGCCAGGCAGTCCGTGACACATTGCTAGCTTGTTCGCCAGCTTGGGTAACGCAACCACCGACGATTTGGCCGAGTGAAATTGGGTCAAGGCCAGCGCGCTGCAATACTCCGTTTTGTACGGCGCCAAGCAACTTGACGGCATGGAGATCAGCGAAAGCGCCATTGCGCTTACCGATTGCTGAACGACCAGCTTCGATGATGACGGGATTGGCCATGATGGGACTCCTTGTATTGAAAATTGATGAAGGTATCTAGCGTGCTTGAAGATGTACGGGAAGAGTTTTGATGCCGTGAATGAAACTCGAACGTAATTTACGAACTTCTCCGGTGAGTTCAATACGGTCGATGCGCTTGGCCATTTCTTCAAACAAGATACGCATTTCAAGGCGAGCCAAGTTTGCACCGAGGCAGAAGTGAGGGCCGCCGCCACCAAAAGTGACGTGCGGATTTGGATTGCGCGTGATATCAAACTTGAACGGATCTTTGAACACCGAATCATCACGGTTGGCCGACGGGTAGAGCATGGCGACTGCTTCACCTTCTTTGATCTGCACGCCGTGTAATTCGACATCGCACACTGCGGTACGGCGGAAGTTGTTGACGGGTGTTCCCCAACGAAGAATTTCTTCAACGGCAGTTGTGACCAAACTTGGATCGTTCTTCAATAGGTTCCACTGATCGGGGTTTTCAATCATGGCGAGAACACCGTGACTGATTCCGTTACGGGTGGTCTCGTTGCCGGCAACTGCGAGCAACAACATGAAGAGGTCGAATTCGTGTTCGGTCAAAACATCGCCATCATGTTCGCTGATCAGGGTCGTGATGATGTCGTCTTTGGGTTCAAGCTTGCGTTGTGCCGCGAGTTCGTTTGAGTACATGTACAACTCGCTGGCGGCAATTTGGGAGTCTTCTGGAGCGCCAGCAAAATCGGGGTCGGTGGTGCCGATCATGGTGTTTGACCAGTGAAAAACCTTGCGCCGGTCTTCGACGGGAATGCCGACAAGTTCGGCAATCGCGATGAGGGGGAGTTCAGCCGATACCTTGTCGACGAAATCAAGCGTTTGCTCTTGTAAAGCTTCGTCAATGAGTTGAATCGCCACTTCGCGGAAGTGCTCTTCAAGCATGCGCATTGCCTTAGGAGTGAATCCGCGGTTGACCAAACTCTTCAATCGGGTGTGTTCGGGAGGATCGAGGTCAATCATCAAGCGGGCAAGGTCAAGATCGGGTCGATCTTGATTCATTAACGAGCCTTTGGCTGCTGAGGAATAGGTTTGAAACTTGCGACTCACTTCAACGATGTCCGCATGACGAGTGAGTGCCCAGAACCATTCGGGGTAACCCTGCTCGATGCCGCGATGGCGTGCGATTGGTGCTTCATTGCGTAGGCGAGTGAGTAACTCGTGTGGCGGACCGTTGCGGTACACCTCATTGGAAATGACATCAAGTGAGTCGAAACTCAAATCTGCATCGGTGTCTTGGCTCATCGGTCTACCCCCAGAATTAGCCCGCTTGTGGGCACACCCGTGCCAGCAGTCACGAGAACGTTTTCAACCTTATCTACCTGATTAACACTTGTACCTCGGACCTGCCGAACCGCCTCGGCGATACCGTTCATTCCGTGGATGTATGCCTCGCCAAGTTGTCCGCCATGCGTGTTGATAGGAAGCCGCCCACCAATTTCGAGGGCGCCATCCTTGATGAAATCTTTGGCTTCGCCGCGGCCACAAAAGCCGAACTCTTCAAGTTGCATCAGCACGTACGGCGTGAAGTGGTCGTATAAAATTGCGGTCTGAATGTCGGCGGGGGTGAGGCCCGAAGACATCCAAAGTTCATCGGCAACAACTTTCATTTCGGGAAGTTGCGCAATGTCGTCACGGAAGAACGAAGTCATAGTCCATTGATCAACGCCAGCACCTTGAGCACCAGCGACAATCAAGGCTGGAGTGTTTGGCAAATCGCGGGCCCGTTCGGCACTTGTCACAACGAGTGCTTGACCGCCGTCGCTTTCTTGGCAGCAATCGAGCAAGTGCAATGGATCAACGATCCAGCGGCTGGCTTGGTGATCTTCAAGAGTGATGGGATCGTTGTAAAACCATGCGGCGGGGTTGTTGGCGGCATGGCGTCGACCAGCAACGGCAACGCGACCAAAGTCAGCTGAAGTTGCGCCGTACAGGTGCATGTAACGGCGAGCCACCATGGCTACCCAACTGGCGGGTGTGAGTTGACCAGCAGGCGTTGTCCATGAGAACTGGGCGCGCTCGGCGGTTGCGGCATTTGGAAGGTCTTGAACTCCGGCTCCAAATCGTCGACCACTGCGTTCGTTGAAGGCGCGATAGCACACAACTGCATCGGCGACTCCGGTAGCCACCGCCATTGCGGCCATCACGATCGTGCCACACGCGGCACCACCGCCGTAATGCACGCGACTGAAATGGCGCAGACTACCGATGCCAACATGGCGCGCTATTTCAACATCAGGATTGTTGTCGGTTGAATACGTCACCATTCCATCAATATCTGATGGCTTGAGGCCGGCGTCGGTAATCGCGGCAGCGACCGCTTCGCTTGCCAAACTCATTTCGCTACGGCCAGATTCTTTGGAAAATTCTGTTGCACCGATGCCAACGATTGACGCCTTGCCACCAAGTTGATTGCCAGGACGATTGACACTCATGGCAGAACCACCTCGACAGTTGCATTCATGTGGTCGCCCATTGAGTTTGAACCTTTGACTGCAACAGTGACGACTTTTTTGGCGTCATCTTTTGCGGTCACTGAGCCAGTAATGAGCATGGTGTCGCCGGGGTAGTTGGGGGCACCCAATCGAACTTTGACTGAACGAATAAACGAGTTAGGTCCAGTCCAATCGGTGAGAAAACGTCCGACGAATGCATTTGACGTGAGGATATTCATGATGATGTCTTTGGAACCACGTTCGGCCGCAATGGACGGGTCGTGGTGTACGACTTGATAGTCACGAGTGGCGATTGCGGTTGACACGATCAACGTTCGAGTAATCGGTAGTTCAAGTGACGGCAATTCATCGCCGATATTGACATCAGCGAATGATCGAGTTGCGGGAAGCGTTGACATATCAGACTCGTTTCACGTACGGGCAATGAGGTTGCCGAGTCGAGCGAGATGTGCACTCGCGGATCCAAGAACACTTGCTAATTGAATGCCCCACAAAAAATAACGGTGGACGGGGTAATCGACATCAGCACCGATACCACCATGAAGGTGTTGGGCTGCGGTGACAACTTGTTGTGCGCCTTCACTAGCCCAATAGGCGGCGACCGAGACATCACGGCGAGCATCGAAGCCTTCAGCAAGACGCCACGCAGCATTTAAAGCGGTGACGCGCATCGCTTCAGTAGTGATGTATCCGTCAGCGGCCCGTTGAGTTGTTGCCTGAAAAGCGGCAAGCGGTTTGCCGAATTGGCGACGCGACGACAAGTGGGTTGAAACATAGGCCAATGAACCTTCGGCGACACCAACTTGAATCGCGGCAAGGGCAGTGAGCGAGTGTTCGAATATTGAACGTAGTGCCTCACGGTTATCAATATCGGCTCCGTGGCCGAGGATGTCGCTGACTGCAATCGTGCAATCAAATGAAAGATGGGCTTGCGGTTCATGGTTTGTTGTCTTAACTTCGGTCTTTGTGACACCACTTGACGACAAGTCAATAATGGCTACTGCCACATCGTTTGAAGAGTCGCCGGCAAGAGTGACGGGAACAAGCGCGAATTGTGCGTGTTGGGCGAAGGGAACAGCAGGTTTGTAGCCCTGTAACGTCACAGCGTCGCCCGTGATTGTGGCAACGACAGTCGGGCGCATGACGTCATTAGCACCAGACTCGGCGAGAGCGATAGTCACGATGGTTTCGCCAATTGCGATTGCGGGAAGTAGTCGGCGTTGTTGTTCGGGTGAACCGAAATCGGTCAGAGCCAATGCGCTGACGCCGGTCGTCCACAACGGAACTGGGGCGACGTAACGTCCTTGACCCATCAGCGCAAGTGATAACTCAACGCCGCCAAAGCCGCTTCCACCAAATTCTTCGGGAACACAGAGCGCTTGAATTCCGCTGTTGGCAAGTTGTTGCCACATGTCGCGGTCGAACCCATCGCTCTTTTCGGCAACTTTGATGCGGTCAACCGTTGCTTGGCCCTCAAAGATTTGCAATGCAAGATCTTTAATGACTTGTTGTTCTTCAGAGAGATCAAAGTTCATGAGGTGGCTCCGGTGTTACTGGTCGAATCGAGAATTGCGAAAGGAAGTTTCATATCGGGGTCAGTGGCGCGGATCTCGATACGAACGCGGGCACCAACAACAAGAGCATCAAGGTCGGTGTCGGCAGAGTTCATGATCATGCGCACTTTGTTGTTGCCGGGTTTGTCCGAATGCGAGATTGGTGGGTCAATGTCAACGAGCAAGACGGGAAGAGGGTAATCAAAACTTGGAACTTGCGGATAATGCGCAATCACAAAACTATGAATCGTTCCCGATAGCGACATCTCAACTTTGTCCCACTTCAATGAATGACAGGTGGGGCACATGGGTCCAGTAGGAAAGCGCACTTCGCCACATTCGGCACACGCTTGCGAATACAAGACGCCATCGTTGAGGCCATCGAAGTACCACTGGTTGTCATGAGTGGTTGCAGGGCGCGGGCGAAGTGTCTTGGGCTTGGCTGCCGGAGCCTTTGCTTTGGGTTGGAAACGGAAAATGCGAAAGAGCATTGATCCGACAAGTTCATTTGTTGCGTCGTAATAATCTTGTCGAGTGCTCACGAAATGGCCGGTTCCTAGACCAGTTGTTTTTTCATCGCTGATCGAGTCGATCACTGTGCGCATTGTTAGTTGATCTCCGGGGTGAAGATAACGCACATACATTTGCTCGCTGTTTGTTCCAACAACGCTGGTGAAACCCCGCGAGAACAACAGTTGGTTCATTTTTTCGTAGGGCCCGTCACCAGTTCGCGGTGGGCCATCAATTCCATTCATCACCCACGCTTGCAACATGGTGGGAGGAGCAACGATGCCACCATGAATTGATTGCTTGGCGAGGTCTGCGTTTGAATAAATGGGATTTTTGTCGCCAACTGCTTCGACAAGGTGTCGAATCATGGGGGCGTTGATTTCGTCAGGCGCTGGAGTCGGCGCGCCGATCTCAAGACCTACATAAGTTTGCAGTTCGCCAAAAAATGCCGCCTTCGCTTCGGGAGTTGCGTCAACGATGATGTCAGAAGTTGTGTTGCTCATATTGATTCTCTTTTTGATTCTCTTTTTGATTCTCTTTCATCCAACCTTGTTTGACACACGCCATGGCATGTCTTTATCAAGTTGAGGTTCGCGAGGCAAACCAAGGCCGCGTTCAGCGATGATGTTGTGTTGAATTTCGTCGGTGCCGCCACCGATACGAATGGCAAACTGACCGAGTAAGTGCTGGCCCCATTGGTTATCTTCAGGAGCATCACTAGCCCAGAGCATTGCACCTGCGCCGAGAATTTCGGTCGCTAATTCAGCGGTGAGACGCCAATGGTTGGCGTAGGCCAATTTGAGCGTGAGTGCTTCGGGTCCTGGCATGCGCATTTGACTCATTGCGGTGCGCATGCGGAAACCCATGTAGCGAAGTGTTTCGGCGCGAGCATGCGCTTGAGCGAGACCCTGGCGAATGTTGAGATCGTGCGATAAACCGCGTTGCTGAGCAAGTTGAATGAGTTGATCGACCGACCAAGTTCCGCCTGAACCAATGTGGCTGCGTTCGTTCATCAGCGTGGTCTGAGCGCCTTTCCAGCCAGCGTTGATTTCACCAATGATGTTCGTGTGTGGAATACGTACGTCAGTGAGAAAGGTTTCATTGAAGTGCTGCACTCCGGTGATTTGGGTGATGGGGCGAACGTCAATGCCGGGGGACTTCATATCCAAGATGAAGTACGTGATGCCAGCATGCTTAGGTAAATCGACGTCGGTGCGAGCCAACAAAATTGCGTAGTCAGCGAACTGGCCAAAGCTGGTCCAAACTTTTTGACCGTTGACGATCCAGTCGTCGCCATCGCGAACTGCGCGAGTGCCAAGTGAAGCCAAGTCGCTGCCCGAACCAGGTTCGCTGAAGAGTTGGCACCAGACTTCTTCGCCCTTCAAGATGGGGGCGAGGTGATGCTGTTGTTGTTCGGGTGTTCCATGGGCGATGAGTGTTGGTCCAACCATGCCGATCGACACTGCGAAGGCACCGGTTGCGACGTCAAACTGGGACATCTCTTCGGCGAAGATGGCTGACTGAATGGCGCTCGCTCCACGTCCTCCGTAGTGCTTGGGCCAGGTGATGCCGGCCCAATTGTTGTCGTACAAAACGCGCTGCCAGTCGCGGCAAGCCTGCATGTGTCCGGCCAGGTCGCGGGTATGGTCGGCCGACTTGCCAATGTGTGAATCGCGGTGTTGGGCATGAGCCTCGAGCCAAGCGCGGGCCTCGGCTCGAAAGGCGGCTTCTTCTGGAGTGTCCCCAATATGCATGAAAGCGATGATCTCCGTGGAAAAGAGGCAGGCGGCAAGCGTCTGCTGGTTTCTGACAGTCTGTCAGAAACCGACCCAATCGCACCTAACTGCGCTCAAGACACGGGCAGCATTTGCGCCCTAATCTCGCCAGGTGGCCGGGCCGATGTAGAACTTCAGGTCATCTCGGCTGTAGGTCATGGGGATCGCGCCCTGGGAGTCGACGACTTCTGACCAGTGATCTCGCAGACCCTCAATGGTTGCGTCGGGACCACCTGACCACCCGGGGACGCCGGTCGTTGAGATAAGGGCGGTTCGTCCGGCTCCGGTCGTAAATATCTGTCCTGAACACGGGACATCGTCATGAACGAGCCAAGCCGCGGCCGGTGAGCACATCTGGGGGGCGAAGTTGTCCTCCATCCACTTGCGCGTGTCCTCATTGGGGTTGAGGGCGGCCGATCGGGTGTAGCCAATGGGCATGAGCACATTGATCTTGATCCCGTCAGGGGCGCCTTCGAGAGCGAGCGACCTGGCTAAGCCAATGAGACCGGCCTTGGCCATTGAGTACGCCGGCATTCCGAGCGATCCGATTGCGGCACTCGACGAGGTCAGCAGAATTCGACCGAACTGTTCTTGGCGAAAATGGGACCAGGCAGCCCGAGACATATTGTACGAACCCATAAGGTGCGTCGAGATAATGGTCGCTACTTGGTGGTCGGTCGTTTGCTCAATTGTTCCAGTTGGTCCACCGCGACCCGCATTGTTGAGAACGATATGTAACGAGCCAAATTCTTTGAGCGCTGACTGCACGATGTTATGTGCTGCTTCAGGGTCGGCAACCGAGTTCGTGTCAGCGACTGCGATGCCACCGGCGCGAACAATGTCGTTGGCAGTGGCGGAGGCATGCTCGGCTGACGAGTCGTTCACAACAACTTTGGCGCCACGTGCTGCAAGGAAAAGAGCATGTTCTCGTCCGAGTCCACGACCCGCTCCGGTGACGATGGCGACCTTTTCATCAAAGCGAATGAGTGATACCGACATGCGCCCACCGTACAGTGCTGATTATGAATAGTTCAGTAGCGGACGCTCTCGTTCATGGGGCGCCAGGAGTTGCGCCAAGAGTAGTAATGGTGACTGGAGCGAGCCGTGGAATCGGTCGGGCAATCGCATTGTCATTGGCCGAGCAAGGTCATTCGCTGGTTCTGACGGCACGTTCAGTTGATGGGGGCGCCAAGTTTTCTGGAACATCACTGAATGATCCGCTGGCAGGTATGGATCTTTCGGGTTCGGTTGCCGACGTTGCGCATGAATGTCAAAAACTAGGTGCGCAAGCGATCGCAGTTGCGATGGATCTCACTGACGAATCAAGTGTGATTAATGCGGCGCAAACTGCGTTGGCAGAATTTGGTGTTGTTGACACTCTGATATCCAATGCGATTTATCAAGGTCCGGGAGTGAACGATTGGTTACAAGATCTACCGATTGAAAATCTGCGCAAGGTCATTGAAGGTGATGCCATTGCATCGGTGATTTTGTTGAAGAGTTTTCTTCCTGGGATGCTGAGCAGTGGGCGCGGGGTATTTGTGCATCTCACGTCGGGTGCTGCTTCTCTTGTGCCTAATAAGCCAGCAGGAGAGGGCGGTTGGGGGGTTGCCTACGCAATGGCCAAAGGTGCTGCCCACCGAATCGCGGGTGTGATGCATGCCGAGTATTCGTCGCAAGGATTCCGGGCATATAGTTTGAATCCGGGTCACGTGACAACTGAGGTCATGTCGATGCGTGCGCAACGCGAAGGTCGTGCAGTGACTGGCAAAGGACCAGAAGATGTTGCCAGCGCAACTCGCTGGCTCATTGAAGGAAATGCCGAAGCGATTGCCCTGTCGGGACAAGAAGTCGTTTCACGCGATGTGATTCAGCGACTACGTAATTCGTGAATCGCTGACTTGAGTAGTTGATCATGTGAATCGTCAGGCGGGGCAGCAACAAGAATTCCGTCAGCCACTCCGTCAAACCATTCGATCGCGACATCGGGTAACTGAGCAAAAGTTGCTTGCGGTACGAGTGTGTCAAGAACTTCGTCGGTGACGAGAGTTGATAGATCGCCCCATCGTTGTTCGCGAACAAGGGCTCGCAATTGCGGTGCTAATTCACTCCAACCGAACAACTCAAGCGTTCGTTCGTAGGCAGGAGTTGAATAAAGAAAGGCTAAGAGCCGCCGATTGTGCTCTCGTCGCTCGTCGAGGTCACTTTGAGTTTTGCCAAGTATCCATTGAGTGCCGACGACAAGCTCGAGTTCTGAAAGTGCGCGCCCTGATGCATCTGCACCAACTTGTAATCCAGGTCGACACAACTCTCGTAGGTATCGCGGATGACTGTTGGTTGGGTGCGTCACAAAGCCATTAGCAATTTGTCCAGCAAGCTCAACCAGTTTTTTGTTAACGCCACCCATCCAAATGTTTGGTCGCCCGATGTGTTCGGGTAACGGATCGGGTGTGAAGTTTGGCGTGAGTAAATTCAGCGTGTAGTGCTCGCTGTTGTAGTCGAGTTTTTCTAGTCCGTCGAATGCGCGCCAGCATGCACGAACTGCTCCGATGTGATCACGTAAGCGTCCGGTTGGATCATCAAACTGTGCGCCGAACCTTCGTTCAATGTGCGGGCGAATTTGGGTTCCGAGACCGAGTTGGAAGCGCCCGTCAGAGAGCGTTGCTAAATCCCATGCTGAATACGCGATTGCCATAGGACTACGTACAAGGGCAAGAGCAACTGACGTGCGAACAGTCAGTGTTGTTGTCGCTTGCAGCGCTGCCATCGATGCCAAGAAAGGATCATGGACCGTTTCTGCAATGTGCAGACCGTCGTATCCGAGTCCTTCAATACGTTGCGCATGCGCAGCGATATCGCGAATGGGTAGTCGCGGGTCCATGCCAGCGTAGACGCGCATTATTTGTCGCCCATTTTCTGTTCGGCTATCTGCTGGGCACGTAACTTGGCCCATTCGCGCGCACGTTGATTTTCTAGGGCGTACGCCGCATCGCTATTTCCGAGAGGTGCGACCTCGTCGTACAGCGAACGAATTGCAGTGATCGCGCCGGCGTGGTTATTAGCTATTGATTCAGCTACTTCTAGCGCGCGAGTTAACAATTGGTCGTGCGCTACGACTTCGGTGACGAGTCCCCAATCAAGTGCGGTTTGCGCATTAATCATTTCGGCAGTGATGCTCATTCGGCGGGCGCGGCCAGTGCCGATGAGGCGAGGAAGTTTTACGGTGAGACCCCAGCCGGGGACCATGCCAACTTTTGCGTGAGTGTCAGCGAAGCGAGCTTTGTCTGAAGCGATCAAGAAATCGCATGCCAAGGCAATCTCGAATCCGCCGGTGATTGCTGCACCATTGATTGCTCCGATCACGGGAACTCGCGTTAGAGGAAGTGCTCCCCAGTATCCAGGGTGCGGATTCTCACCTTTCTTTTCCCCACCCGAAACATCGCGCAGATCGAAGCCCGCACAAAAGGCTGGGTCGGCACCAGTCAAAACAATGGCGCGGATGTTTGGATCAGAATTGCATTGTGAGATGGCTGCGGGGAGAGCGGCCGATAGTGCAGCATTCAGAGCATTGCGAGATTCGGGTCGATTCAGCCTGACGACGGCGATCTTTCCCGAGGCGATTCCGTGTATCTCAACCTGAATAATTAGTTTGTTGATGCTGTCAAGATCACTCATCATCTGACAGAGTGTCAGAAACGGAGGGTGATGATGAAGTTTTGGTGCGCAACGGCATTTATGAAGACGAAACAACTGGTGCATATTGCTCAGTTGCTCGATGAAGCCGGGTATCACGGCTTAATGGTGAGCGATCACCTGGTGTATCCCAAGAACTTGCAGTCGAAGTACCCATATTCGCCGCACCCCGATGGCCGACCGATTTGGGAACCAGAAACCGCATGGCCTGATCCGTGGGTTTTGATTGGTGCAATGACCAGTGTGACCAAGCAATTGAACTTCACGACCAACATCTATGTTGCAGGCCATCGCCCACTGTTGCAATTGGCTAAAGAAATTGCCACTGCGTCGGTTTTGTCTGACGGGCGTGTTGCGCTCGGTGCCGGAGCAGGCTGGATGAAAGAAGAATTTGATCTACAAGGTCAAGACTTCTCAAATCGGGGTAAGCGTTTGACTGAAATGGTTGAAGCATTGCGCGCTATGTGGGGTGGCGGTTGGGTTGAATTCCACGGCGAGTACTACGACATCCCTGCCGTGACGATGGAACCATCGCCTCCTTCACGAGTCCCGATTTATATCGGAGGACATACCGATGCGGCACTCAAGCGTGCAGCAAAAGTTGGGGACGGATGGATTGGCAATGCGTATCCAGTTGAGGAAGCGAAGATGCACATCGACAAACTCAAGGGCTACTTGCGTGAGTACGGACGTGAAAACGACAACTTTGAAATCATTTGCGGTTTGTATGCAATGCCAACTGCCGATTTGTACAAGCGAGCCGAAGAAGAAATGGGTATGACCGGAACGCTATGTATGCCTTGGGCGCTCGGAAATCCTTCAGCAGGAGACCACGCTGGTCTCGCTGAAATGTCCGCGGCATACAAGCCGTTTATTGATGACTTCGCGACAAACGTGGTAGCGAAGTGTCAGTGAACGTCGCGACGTTGTTATTGCTCAGCTTCTTCTGATCTTTTTCAGCCTGGCCAAATGATTGATTGCATTTCGGTGTAGCACAGCATTCCGAAGTCGCCGCCATCACGACCAACACCGCTCATCTTGAATCCACCAAAAGGAGCTTCATGATTTCGTTGGGCTGAGTTGATGCCAACGTTGCCGCTACGAAGCTGGCGAGCAATTTTGTAGGCGCGATCTGAGTCTTGCGAGAAAACATAGTCGTACAAGCCGAATTCAGTGCTGTTTGCGATCGCAATGCCTTCTTCTTCATCGTCAAATGGAACGACAACAACAACTGGCCCGAAGATTTCTTCTTGGACTGGAGTCATAGTTGATGTGCAACCAGCAATCAATGTTGGCGCAACATAGAAGCCGCGTTCCATGTGTGCAGGACGTCGACCATCAACGATGATTTCGGCACCTTCATCGGCTCCGGCCTGGATGTAACCCTCGATGCGTCCACGTTGAGCAGCCGAAATAACTGGTCCAACCAAGGTGTCCGTCGCGGTCGGATCACCAACTTTTAAGTTGGGAGCGACATTTGCCAATGCGGCGACGAGCTCGTCGTAACGACTGCGATGAACTATCGCGCGAGTTGGTGCTGTACAAATCTGTCCACTGTGGAAGGCCCACACGCTTTGAATTGCACCGACAGCTTTGGCGATGTCAGCATCATGAAGAACTAGACCAGCGCCCTTGCCACCGAGTTCAAGCAATTGACGCTTCATTGTTGCGGCACCGGCTTCCATAATGCGCACGCCGACACCAGTTGAACCGGTGAATGAAACCATGTCGACGTTGCGACTTGTTGTGAGGGCTGCAGCGGGTGCAGGGCTTGATGACGTGATGATGTTGATCACTCCGGGTGGGAAGCCAACTTCATGCATGATTTCTGCGAGTTCGATGACAGCGAGCGGATCCTGCGGTGCAGGCTTCATGACAACTGTGCAACCAACTGCAAGAGCGGGAGCGATCTTTCCAGCCATGTTGACGACAGGGAAGTTGTAGGGCGAGATACAGGCAACAACACCAACTGGCTGACGCTGAACAACGCCACCGATGAGACCACCAGCAGCGAGCGGAGTCGCTTGCATTGCCGACGGCGGGAGAGCGATATCAAGGCTGCGCGCTGCGCTCTTGGCGTATCGCTCAAAGCGTTCGATAGCGACGGGAACTTGCATGCGTGAACCGACCATTGCTGTGGCGCCAGTTTCACTAATGATCAACGGAACGAGGTCGCCCTGACGTTCGCGCAAGGTGTCGGCGAGGGCTTGCAATAAACGAGCGCGCTCAGCCGGTGGGGTACGCCACCACTTGGGGAAAGCATCTTGGGCGGCCTGGGCAGCGGCCTCGGCCTGAGCGACTGATGCCTCGGGGGCGTAGCCCACAATTTCTTCAGTCGCCGGGTTGATGATGGGCGTCGTGCCCTCATCGCCAAGTACCCATTCGCCGCCGATGAGCATCTTGTACGTCTTGTCAATTGCTGAACCTGAACTTGACATATTTCTCCCTAGGTGCGGACTCGCCACGGCACGAATGCCATGGCAAGGCTACAATCTGACGCACCGTCAGATTCCATCGCATCGGAAAATGACGACGGTTTTCCCGAGGTCATCAGGCCGTGACCTCGGCAATAGGTCTCAGAGAAAGATGGTTGGTCATGCTCGACAAAGTGATTCGTGGCGGAACAGTAGTCGATGGAACAGGTTCACCATCGCGGGTTGCTGATATCGGTATCAAGGACGGTCGGATCGTCACGATCGGAGTTGTTGAGCAGGGCGCTGCCGAAGTGATTGACGCAACTGGTTGCATCGTGACGCCAGGTTTTGTTGATCCGCACACGCACTACGACGCCCAACTTCTGTGGGACCCAACGGCGAGCCCATCAAGTGTTCACGGGGTGACGACGATTATCGGAGGCAACTGCGGATTCACATTGGCCCCGTTGATTCCTGGCGACGCAGATTACTTGCGCAAGATGATGGCGAAGGTTGAGGGTATGCCGTTGGCAGCTCTCGAAAATGGCGCCGATTGGTCGTGGGAAACCTTCGCTGAGTACTTGGGTCGCCTTGAAGGAAATATCTCAGTGAATGCTGGCTTTCTGGTCGGTCACTGTGCGATTCGTCGCTATGTGATGGGACCAGCTGCTGTCGGCGCCGAGGCATCAATTGAACATATTGCTGGAATGCGTACTGAACTTGCGAAATCAATTCAGTCGGGTGCCTTAGGTTTTTCGTTCACAAACAGCACGTCGCACAGCGATGGCGACGGCGAGCCGGTTGCAAGTCGTTGGGCTACCCATGATGAACTCATCGCATTGTGTGAAGAAGTTGGTTTGCACGAAGGAACAACGCTTGAAGGAATTGTTCCCGGTTGCTTGGATCGTTTTGCTGACGATGAAATTGAGTTGCTCGGACAGATGAGTGCTGCAGCGAACCGCCCAATGAACTGGAATGTATTGACGGTTGATTCTCGTGAGGCTGATCGGGTGCCGCGACAGATTTCGGCTTACGACCGCTCAATTGAGTTGGGTGGAAAAGTTGTAGCCCTCACGATGCCTGTACAAGTACCAATGAACATGAGCTTTGCCAGTTTCTGCGGACTTTGGTTGTTGCCAGGTTGGCAGCAGATTTTGGGTGTACCGGTGGCCGAGCGAATTCAGCGATTGCAAGACCCCGATACTCGGTTGCGCATGCTTGAAAATAGCTTGTCGCAAGCAGCAGGCGTGTTCCGTCGGTTGGCCGATTGGGGCGACTACGTCATTGGCGATACCTATTCGGCAGCAAACGAAGGATTGAAGGGTCGCATCGTTCGCGATGTTGCCAATGAACGCGGTATGAGTTCTTTTGGGACGTTACTTGACATTGTGATCGCCGACGAATTGAAAACGATTTTGTGGCCGACCCCGCAAGACGATGATGCCGAATCGTGGAGAATGCGGGCCGAGTTGTGGCAAGACGGCCGTGCACTCATTGGTGGATCAGATGCCGGAGCTCACTTAGATCGAATGTGTGGTGCTCCTTACCCGACACGTTGGTTGGCCGACTGTATTCGTGGCCGCAAGCTGGTTCCCGTTGAATTCGCGGTGAAGATGATGACGTCGCAGCCAGCAAAATTGTTTGGGTTGGTTGACCGCGGCGAATTGCGCGAAGGTGCGTTTGCTGATGTGGTGGTTTTCAATCCTGATGAGATTGGTTCTGAAGATGCGATGTTGGTGACCGACCTGCCAGGCAACTCGTCGAGGTTGACTGCGGGCTCGTTTGGAGTGAAGCGTGTGCTCGTGAACGGGGTAACGATTGTTGAAAATGGAGTCGCTAACGGAGCCGTGCCCGGAACCGTGTTGAAGTCCGGCCAAGACACCTACACCGTCCCCGCCCGCTAACCATCCTCATTCCTGCCACTCTGGACAAATAGTCGCGCTGAGCGCGCAGATTTGTACAGAGTGGTGGAATTGTTTCAGTCGGATCGGGCTCTAGCCTGCGCAATTTTTCGGATAAGGGCAACTGTGGCCTTCAGATTCTTCGCGACGTCGTTGACCGTCGGCCTGACGATAAGCCAGTCAAGCTGAGCAACTTGTAAGTCTCTATGTTTGTCACGGTGAATTGCGATTGGCGTGTCATGTAATTCTCCGTCTACCTCAACGCCAAGTTTGATATCTGGTCGGGCGATGTCAACATGAATCGTGAAGCCACCTGGGGTCGTAATTGGATATTGACGAATCCACAAAGGATCCAGATCCTCTAACGCCCGTGCGAGTTCTAATTCGGGGTGACTCATGGCGATCGGCAAATCGTCAGGGCGACCCAATATGACTCGACGAAAACGGGCCGAACCATGGCGACCCATCTTTACGGTTCGACTTCCGAACTCACGTATTTGTTCTACGGTCACCAAATTTCGATTCAAACAGTCTTCGTAGGCCGAGAGCAACGTTCGATCGTCAACCTCGAGGGCAATTTCAAAAAGAGTTTGGCGTGGCGAACTGACTCGACTTCCGTTAACAAGTTGAACAATGTCGGGTTCAAGGACATTAGTTCTTCGTATGCGAACTCCTGCGAGTCTCGGGTTCTTGGTTGAGTTGACAGAAAGTTCAACTCGTCCTCGTGGAATTCTTCTAATTTCCCAATATTGAGCAGCGGTATTTCCGGAAACCCATGAATCTGGTACTGCAAAACAGGCCGCCGCAATCTCAGATTCGATGTCTAAATAGGCGCCGCCAAGCGCAAAAACAGTTCCTGCATGAACTGGGCGTAGCACCTCATTTTTGACTAAGCGATGAAGTGCGGATCGACTCACTCCAATGTGTTTAAGGTCGTCGAGTAAAACAAGACCGTTTCGATGGTCGGCGATTTTGATGATTTGCGAAGTATGAAGATTCACAAACAAGTGTGTGAGTTGCTTTCAACTTGACGGCGAAATATTCCCCACTCTGTACAAAGTGTCGCGCTCAGCGCGCACATTTGTCCAGAGTGGCAGAAAAGGGGAGGGCCGCCCGTGGGAGATTTCCCAGGGGCGGCCCTCGTTGCTTGCTCTGTTTATTGCTTTTTACTACTTCGTTGTACTTTGACCTTGTCGTCAGCTGATCGGTACCCAATCGCTAACAACAACACCACAGTTGACCGGTGCGGCACAACCGTTATATAGGCCGTTGGCATCAGGCGCAGTATCAAGTGCTGCTGCGGTGATGCGAACAGTGTGCAAGGCATTGGCTGCGTACGGCTTGTCGGGCGCAAACCTGCCAGTTCCGCCACCAGCAAGTGCCAACGGCACTTCGCCTAGGTTCAACACTGCATCGATGTAAGACTGACGGGTCGGGTTAACGCCCGCGGCTGTCAATCCGAGATTGATGATGTTGGCCAACGCACATTCCTGCGGCGTGTAGTCGGAAATCAAGGTCTTGCCATTGACATCGGTGTAGATGTTTCCAGCTGGCACGCCGGAATTGGATGGGCCTCCGTAGTACTCGGAGAAGCTGGCGTCGTAGAAAGCACGGCACTCCGCCTCAAACTCGGTGTCTTCGCGAAGTGTAGTTCCGTCGGTTGAGTGGTCGTAAGCGGTAACACATTCACTACCCACGGCAGCAGCTGGCGCACGGCTCAAACCGAATGCTGAACAACCCGATGATGAAGTATCAAGCAAAGAGAACTTCAATCCTGCAGTTGCAGCAGCACCCCAGAAACCTTGGGTTTCGGTGAATGGCGTTGCAACGAAAGTGTGAACAGCATTTTCGGCTTGGAACACGGCCACAGCGGCAGCGCCTTCTTCGTTAGTTGCAGCAGAATCACCCTGGGTTGAGTTGATTTCAATCAACTTCGGTGTGAATCCACCAGCGGTCAAAGCGGCTTCAGCAGCCTTGCCAGCAGCTGACAATGCGACGGTGTTGTTTGACAAGATTCCAACGACCGAGCCAGGTGCGGCGTCGGTTGAGTTCATCCATGCAGCAACGCCGGCTTCACCAACAGTCTCAGATGGTGCGGAAAGTGAAATTGCGAGACCGGTGTCAAGTTCTGCCCTGCCCAAGACGTCTCCGTACATGATTGGTACGCCGGCGGCGAGGAGTAAGCCGCGTGCGGTTGAGGACAACCCAGTTCCATTCACGACCATAAACAGTTCATTGTTGACTGTTGCTTCGGCAACCAAGATGTCGAACGTGCTTGGGTCAAGTGGGTTCCAAACGAGGCGAACAGGTTCAATCATACGGCCGTTGATGCCGCCGTCGGCATTCCATTTCTCAAAGAAAACATTCCAACGATTAAACAAGTGATCGGTAGTCAGAGTCTCGGGAATCGAGATGCCCATGGCACGGATCGCCTCAAGGTCTGACACTGCAACGCCGATTTTGATCGTGTCGACAGTGATGCCGACATCTGAAGCTGTGGGTTCCTCGGCGGGTGCTTCGGTTACAGGAGCCTCGCTTGAGTCTGGCGCCTCGCTAGCAGCGGGGGCTTCAGTTGATACTGAGCCTCCGTCATCGCCACCACATGCGGCGAGAATGATTGAAGCGCTGGCGATGAACGCAAGCGCGATGCGTGATTTCTTCATGTGATATCCCCCTCGGATGATGTGAAGTCGAATGGCTTTACAGACCACTCGCAATGGGCAAACTAGCAGAAGTTTCAGCGGTTTCTGACGGACCGTCAGAAACTTCTGACGGTCCGTCAGATTTTTCTGATTCGCCGTCAGAAATTGGGTGCAGTCGCACTAATGTTCCTCAAGAAGTTTCGGGGGGAAAATGCAGGATTCTGAGGGTAAACAAGCCACCAAACCTTCGGCTGCGGCATTGGCAGCGTCGATCGTGGTTGACGAGCAAAATCGGCGCGACCGAGACAGTCAGGCCGATGCGGCAATCGTCTATGAGGTGGCTCCGCAGGGGCCGATGACATTGCGTGAGGGTCTGCGCACAGGCGGATTCAGCGTAGCGACGGTGTTGTTGTTGTTTACGATTTTTGAAGAGTTTGACCGGGTTGCCATGCATGTTCTCGGACCCGACATTCAAGAATCTTTGGGCGTTTCAGACACTGTGTTGCTGGGACTGCAGAGTTTTGGTGGTGTGGTCTTGGTTTTGGCAACTATGCCGTTTGCGTGGCTAGCCGACCGTCGTCGTCGAGTGCGAGTGATGTCTGGTGCCTCGGCGCTGTGGCTTGTTTTCGTTGCTTTGACTGGATCAGTCGTCAACACCTTCCAGATGGGATTAGCCCGCGCCGGATCGGGTTTTGGTGCGGCGGCCCGTGTGCCAATTGGACCGTCCTTGGTCGCGGACCAATATCCGCTCGCCGTTCGCACACGAATCTTCGCGATTGAAGCGCTTGGTCGACCACTCGGTCAAGTTCTTGGCCCATTGTTTGCTGGAGCAATTGTCGTCGCTGCGGGCGACGACGTGGGCGACTGGCGAGTTGTCTTCTTTGCCTTGCTGATCCCAGCAGGATTGACAATTTTGTGGTCGCTCACCTTGAAAGAGCCGACCCGTGGCCGTCAAGAGCAAGAAGCAGTTTTAGGTGAAGCGGTAGTTGACGCCGAAGCTGAGCCACCAGTGTTGTTGTCGGCAGCCTTTCAACGTTTAAAGAAAGTGCGCACCTTCTATTTCTTAGTGGTAGGTATCGGAGTTCTTGGATTTGCCCTCATTGCAGTGCCCGGAGCGTTCAACCTGCTCTTGAAAAACTCTTATGACTACAGCGCGTTTACGCGTGGATGGATTGGTGCCATTACATGGTCGGGTGCACTGATTGGAATTCCGTTAGCCGGACGAATTGGTGAAAGGTTGTTTAGGCGTAATCCTCCGTCAGCTTTGCGAATGATGGGTATATGCATTCTTTGCTACGGAGTATTCATCACAGCCGGAATGCGTTTTCAGAATGCTGCTCTCATGATTGCTTTTGTTACCATCGGCAATGCATTCCAAGGCGCTGCCTTTACTCAAATGGGTCCGGCTATTTCGGCCATCATCCCATATCAAATGCGTTCACAAGCATTTGCCATGGTTGGCGTGTACATCTTCTTGATGGGCGGTTTCTTCGGTGGACTTCTCGCTGGCGGACTGTCGGATGCGCACGGTGAACGAACTGCGTTGACGTCTGTTGTTCCACCTGCGGCATTGTTGGGCAGTTTGTTAATCATTTACGGCAGTCGGTACATGAAGCGTGACATCGCACTCACTATTGGTGAACTAATGGAACAACAGGCTGAATCGCAACGTTTGCACAATGATCCTGGCAATATTCCGGTTCTTCAGGTACGTAACGTTGATGTCAGTTATGGCAACTTGCAGGTTCTGTTTGACGTAGGTTTCGATGTACGAAAAGGCGAAGTGCTTGCATTGCTTGGAACGAATGGCGCAGGCAAGTCAACAATCTTGAAAGCGATTTCAGGGCTCGTGATGCCCGATCGTGGTGTCGTTCGGATGAATGGTCGCACGATTACCTTGGTAGAACCGCAGTATCGAGCCTCCATGGGATTGGTACTCGTTCCTGGTGGCGAAGCGGTATTTAGTTCGATGACGGTTGAAGAAAACCTTCAGGTGTGGAGTCGTCAGATCGCCGACCATGGAAAGCGCAAAGAGAAGTTGGCTCAGGTGTACGAAACATTTGACATTTTGTGGCAACGAAGAGATCAGCGAGCCGGATCGTTGTCGGGTGGTCAGCAACAAATGTTGGCACTGGCTAAAGCAGTGATGCTTGATCCTAAACTGTTGTGTATTGATGAACTTTCGCTTGGTCTAGCGCCAGTTGTCGTGCAAGATTTGTTGAAGATCGTGGAGAAACTCAAAGAGCAAGGAGTCACCATGGTCATCGTTGAACAATCGGTCAACGTCGCCCTCTCGATAGCCGATCGTGCTGTCTTTATGGAACGAGGCCAAGTGAAATTTGAAGGACCTGCCCAAGAACTTCTCGAACGCGACGATCTCTTGCGAGCCGTATTCTTGTCAGGGGCGGGGGCATGAGCGCACTAATCGCTCTGACATATTCCAATAACATTATGTTTGAGGGGTTGGTTCAAGGCCTTGTTTATTCGCTTGTTGCTTTTGGGCTCTTGCTGATTTATCGGGCAACAGGTGTCATTAACTTTGCTCACGGACAAATCGGCGCATTCGGGGGCTACATCATGGCGCTTTTGCAGGTGCGCTACGACATTGCATACGGATTGTCATTACCCATCGCTTTGCTCTGTGGAGTCTTGCTTGGTGTCGCATCAGAACTAGTGCTGCGACGACTGTTTACTCAGCCTCGTTTGCTACTTTTCGTCGCCACTCTTGGTTTGACGCAAGTGATTCAATTGCTGCAGTTACGTCTACCCATTCCAGACGAGCAGGCAACTAACGTAACGTTTCCCGTTTTGATTAGTGGAAATTGGAAAGTCGCCGGTATCAATGTCACTGGCCCGCAGTTAATGGTTCTCCTTTTCGTGCCAGTGCTTATGATCTTTTTGGGTTGGTTATTCCATCGCAGCGCATTCGGTATGAATGTGCGCGCTACCGCCGACAATTTCCCAGGAGCGCGTCTTGCTGGTATCGGAGTTCGCAATGTCTCAACAAAGGTGTGGGCATTGGGTGGATTGCTCGCAGCGCTGAGCGCACTGTTGATCGCCCCGCTACAAGGTGGCTCCATCGCTTCGGTCCAAAATGCATTGGGTCCTAAGATGCTCCTTCTCTCGCTTGTTGCGACGATGGTTGGACGAATGAAATCGTTCACTTGGACACTCGTTGGTGGACTTTTGGCTGGTGTCGTTGATCGTTTCTTGATCACTTGGTCTTTGAGTGGTGATTTGCCAGCTGGCTCAAACATTGCGGTGCTTTTCGTTGTCATCATTGTCGTCTTGTTTTCGGTTGGCCGCTCGGCATCGATGAAAGACGAGGCATGGCAACTCTCTTCTAAAGTTCGCGCTGCTCGTGTCGAATTGACTCGTCACCCGTTGTATCGCGGTTTGACTTTCGCTGGATTTGGTTTGATTGCTGCCCTTGCTCTTGTTTTGCCAAGCCAGGTCGATAAGGCCAGTGACATGCTGAAGTTTTCCTCGGTGCCGGTGTATCTGATCATCGCTCTCTCCGTCACAGTGATCACTGGTTGGGGTGGACAACTTTCGTTGGGCCAATTCGGATTTGTTGCCCTGGGTTCATATCTCACGATCTATTACGCCAATGATCTGCCCTATTTGGTGGCGTTGGCCATTGGCGTAGCTTGGGGTGTTATTGCCGCGGTGATTGTCGGAGTTCCGGCACTGCGGGTCAAAGGTTTATACCTCGCAGTTGTCACTCTGGGATTTGGCTTAGCGATTCGTTCATGGTTCATCGTTGGCGAGAAGTTTGCTCCTGGTGGCGGTGGAAGTGCACAACTCAACGTTGACCGCAATGAAGGTTTCCGCCTCATTGTTTGGACTGTCAAGGGTAAAAACTTTGATGGTGTTTACTACTTCGTTTTGCTGATGGCGCTCGTGTCAATTTTGTTGGTTTGGAGAATTCGTCGCACCGGAATTGGGCGATCAATCATCGCAACGCGAGACAACGAGACCGCGTCCTCGGCGTACACCGTTGCACCAAATCGAGCAAAGCTCTTGGCATTCGCGGTATCGGGTGGCCTTGCTGCTCTGGCTGGAGGGTTGATACCTCTCACTGCACGGAATGGTCAATTTAAAGTAGACGGTTTGCTCTTTGATTTTGACGAATCGCTCCGAATTGTGTCTGTGGCAGTCGTTGGAGGTATCGGGTCGATCACTGGCGCTGTTTTAGGGACATTACTGATCATCGCTGTGCCCCTTTTCTTTGATGGCACAAAACAAGTTGAGCTCTTCGCCAGTGGCTTCGGAATGCTGATCGTTCTGTTGTATTTCCCCAGCGGATTAATATCAATTGTCCACTCGGGTCGTGACAACTTGTTGAACTGGATTGCACGTCGTTCAAATTGGACTCCGCCAGTTCGAAAAGATGGAGTAGCAGTTGCCTCGCTCGGCTCTGGAGGGCAAGTCGTGACGTCAAGCGTTCCTCTAGTCACAAAGGGACTCTTTGTGGCTTTGGGCGGGCGAACAATTGTCAATGATGTAACACTTGAAGTTCGAAAGGGCGAAGTAGTTGGCCTCATCGGCACCAACGGTGCTGGAAAAACAACGATCGTGAATGCGATTTCTGGTTTTGTGCAATCTTCCGGCTTTATTGAACTGTTTGGTCGAGATGTATCAAAGTTGCCAGGGTACAAAAGAGCCCGTCTAGGTCAAGGTCGAGCATTCCAAAATGCGCGACTTTTTAGTTCGCTGACCGTTCGTGAAACTTTGATGGTTGCCCTTGAGTCTCGTCAACGGTCAATTCTTATCCCGTCAATATTGGCGCTGCCTCCCTCGCCCAAACATGAAGGACGTAAACGACGCGAAGCTGACGAAATCATTTCGTATTTGGGCTTGGGTCGCTATGCCGACTCTTTGATGGGTGAACTTTCAACCGGAACCCGGCGTATCGTTGAACTTGGTTCATTGATTGCTTTGGATTCAAAGTTGATGTTGCTTGACGAACCGACTGCCGGTGTTGCTCAACGTGAGACTGAAGCTTTTGGCCCACTCATTCGCATGATCAAAGAAGAACTAGGTGCTTCAATTTTGATAATTGAGCACGACATGCCGATGGTGATGTCAATTTCCGATCGCATTTACTGTCTAGAAGCCGGACATGTCATTGCTGAGGGTGCACCTGATGCAATCCGAAGTAACCCTGCGGTTATCGCAAGTTATCTTGGCACCGACGAACGCGCAATTCAGCGCAGTAATACCAAAGACTGAAAGTCTTCAAGAGAACTCGTTATGGCTGGAACACAATTCAACGCACTCCTTGCACCAGGTCGTATCGCTGGTCTTGAATTGACTAATCGAGTTTTTCTTCCGGCGATGGATATGAACCTGTGCGTTGAAGGTGAAATCAGCGACGGTGAAATCGCGCACTACACCGCACGGGCCGCTGGCGGCACCGCCATGGTCATAACGGGCACCGGAGCGGTTGCCTGGCCTGTAGGAGCAACGAGTCGGCATCAACCTGCCTTCTCTGATGACAGGTTCATTCCGGGTATTCGACGACTCGCCGATTCAGTTCATGGTGTGGGAGGGAAACTGTGTATGCAGTTATGTCACCATGGCAAGACAGCAAGTGTTGATACTGCCGATGGTCGACCACAGATGGTCCCATCGTTGCTGGAGGGAAAGCCAGATCTATCTGCGCTCCGAGACAGTCCAATGTCTGAACTGATGGGTCTTGCAACCGCCACACAAGGAAAAAAGGCGACATACAAAGTTGCCGACGAGGATGATCTTGCCTGGGTGATTGATCAGTTTGCTCAAGCTGCTCGACGGGTTAAGGATGCGAGTGTTGACGCGATTGAGATCCATGCCGCCCATGGTTATCTTCTGTCAACGTTTCTGTCGCGTGGATATAACAAACGAGACGATCGTTGGGGTGGCTCTCTTGAAAATCGCGCGCGTTTGACGTGTGAGGTAGTGAAAGCAATCAAAGTTGTTGTTGGCGCTGACTATCCAGTGATTGTGCGCCTCAATGCTTTTGAATTTGGCCTTGAAGATGGTCTCACCCCTGATGAGACAGCGCGAGCAGCGGCACTCATTGAAGAAGCAGGGGCTGACGCCATCCATGTCTCGGCAAATGCACACAATCCTTTTGCTGATTTCACGCAAGGCCCATTGCCAGCAGAAGTCGGGCAGTACCGCGAATACACCAAGATTGTGAAACAGCACGTGACAATTCCCGTCATCGCCGTGGGACGGATGCTCCCAGAGATCGCCAATGAAATGTTGCAACTCGGTGAGTGCGATTTTGTTTCGATGGGCCGGCAGCTATTGGCTGATCCTGAACTGGTGAACAAGATTCGTGAGGGACAGCGAAAATCAGTTCGTCCATGTATCAACTGTTATGTCTGCGTTGAACAGAATTTCTTTGATGGAAACCCTAAGTGTGCGGTTAACCCAGGGCTCTGCAACGAAAGTGTGGCAGTGCTTTCGCCAATGACATCGGCGAAACATGTTGTTGTGATCGGCGGGGGACCAGGTGGCATGGAGGCAGCGCGTGTCGCTGCGATTCGTGGAGCCAAAGTGACATTGATTGAAAAGGGTGCGCGATTAGGGGGAACCATGTGGTTCTCGCAACTAACCACTCCTTCCAATCAGTTACTGGTTGATTGGCTGACGCATGAAATTGAGCGATTGAACATTGATGTTTTGCTGTCAACAGAAGCGACTCGCGAGGTTGTCCAGGCTTTGAATCCTGATGACATCGTTGTTGCAACTGGTGCACGGCGTGGACTACCTGATGTGCCAGGAGGTGTCCTACCGCATGTGTTGACGGGTGACGTTTTGCGGGGCTTGATTACTGGTGAAAAAGATGCTGACAGTCGGTCGTTGAGTTCCCTGGGAAAACTGGTGATCACTGCTGGGCGCAGTCTCGGACTATTGAATTCGGCTGATCGCATTCGGTCACTTTCAAAGACGTGGATGCCCGTGGGCAAAAGAGTGGTTGTCATCGGTGGCGGATTAGTGGGTCTTGAACTGGCCGAGTTCTTGGCTGAACGAGGTCGACTTGTAACCGTGCTTGAAGAAGGTCCTCACATGGGTCTTCCGATGGCGATGCCTCGTCGCTGGACCGCGGTAAAAAAGGCCACTAAACACGGGGTGGTCTTGGTTCGCGACGCTGTTGTTGTCTCCATCGACAAGGTTTCGGTTCGCTATCGGAACGGAGATGATGAATTTGAGGTTCGTGGTGACACAGTTGTCGTCGCTTCGCAAGTTGAACCAGATATGTCGCTGGCGTACTCGCTCAAAGATTTAGGTATTCGAGTTCAAGTAGTAGGAGATGCCATGACTGTCGGATACATCGAAGGTGCGATGCACTCGGCCCATGAGGTTGCACGTGAGCTCTGAAAACGTTGCTCCCACCTTTGCTGATTATGTTCGGGCGCGCAGCCAAGACGACAATGTGGCGATTCGTAGCCACGATGGAACACTGACCTATCGCGAGTGGTGTGAAGAGGTCGCAAAGCGAGCGGCAATGTGGCGGAACATTCTCGCCAGTCGACCAGAAGGCACACCGCCACATATTGGCGTTTTACTTGAGAATTCCCCCGAGTTCACGATGTGGTTAGGAGCAGCGGCCGTCACTGGATCGGTCATTGTTGGTATCAATCCCACACGACGCGGTGCCGAACTTGCTCGTGATATCACACATACTTCGTGTCAGATTGTGGTGACTGAAACAAGTCAAGCTGATTTACTCAATGGACTTGACCTAGGTATAGGTGATGAGTGCGTTCTGGTCGTTGAATCAGATGACTATAAGTTGAGGGTGTCAAAGCACGGCGGTGCTTCATTGCCAACAGCGCAAGAGTGTCCTGTGAATCCGACGGATACGTTTCTATTGCTCTTCACTTCAGGTACTAGTGGTGCGCCGAAGGCAGTGATCACGAGTCATCAACGATTGGGATTCGTTGCTCAGTCAATGAATATGATCATTGCGCTTACGCCAGAGGACACGACGTACATTTGCATGCCGTTGTTTCACTCAAATGCGCTATTTACGGCTTGGGCACCAAGTTTGGTTTTCGGATCAACAATTGCACTGCGTCGTAAATTCTCGGCCAGCGAGTTTATGAATGATGTCCGAAAGTTTGGCGCCACGTATTTCAATTATGTCGGAAAGCCGTTGACATATATTTTGGCTACTCCCGAACAAGATGACGATCGAGACAATCCCTTGCGCCGTGGTTTCGGTAACGAGGGCTCGGAGATTGATCTGTTGCGATTTGCCGAACGCTTTGACTGCAAACTCACCGACGGCTACGGACAGACCGAGACCGGCGCATCCATAGTTCGGATTCCCAACATGCCCGCTGGCTCGCTGGGTGTTGCGGCACAAGCCACAATCACTGTTCGCGATCCGGCGACTAATCAAGAATGTCCTCGTGCGATCTTTGACAATGACGGTCGCCTCATGAATTCGGAAGAGGCCACTGGCGAGATTGTGAACGGTGGCGGAGGAACGTTTGAGGGTTATTGGAATAACGCTGCCGCCAATGAAGAGCGCATCCGCGATGGCGCTTATTGGACTGGTGACTTGGCCTACCGCGATGAGAATGGCTTCTTCTATTTCGCGGGTCGAAGTGCCGATTGGATGCGCGTTGACGGCGAGAATTTTGCTGGTGCACCAATCGAAAGAATTTTAATGCGTCATCCTGATGTCATCTTGGCGGCAGTGTACGGAATCCCAGATTTTGATATGGGTGATCGGGTGATGGCGGCGTTGCAAGTTCAACCGGGAGCGACATTCGACATTGGCGAGTTTGCTGAGTTTTTGCGAGCACAGCCAGACCTTGGACCGAAATGGATTCCCAGTTTTATTCAAATCGTTGAAGAGTTCCCGATGACCCCATCAAACAAGGTGATTAAACGTGAACTCGTTTTGCGGCGTTGGCACGATGTCGAGAATCAAGAAAACGCGCACATCTGGTGGCGTGACAGCAAAGACATACGCTTTGATGTTTTCGGTCAAGAGCAAGCTCAACAACTTCGAGCGAAGTTTGCTATCAACCAGCGCGAAAGTCTTTTGAACTAGTTTGAGTCTGCGTGAGATTAAGGGATTACGGGATCAAGGCTATTTTGCCCGCAACTTTTCGATCTTCAAGATCCTGCAAAGCCTGAGCAGCTTGTTCAAGTGGGTAGGTCTGAGGTTCAACGGGTCGAAGTTCTCCGGCCGCAATCAATTCCATGACCTGGGTCAACATGCGATCATTAAGTCCAGGGTTTTTGCCAGCCCATCCGCCCCAATCAACTCCAGTGACCCGACGATTACGCAATAGCACTTGATTGGCAGGAAGCTTCGGGATGCCAGCCACAAAGCCGATCACCAGATATTGACCGTCATCGGACAGCGCACGTAAACAGGTTTCTCCGAGATCTCCACCCACTGGGTCATACAGGTAGTCAACTCCACCACTAGAGAGACGCTTGGCTTCTTCCTTCACTTCGTCCGCCGACAGTGTTGAATCAATCACCGCAAAGGCGCCCCGCTCAAGAGCAAGATTGCGCTTTTCTTTAGTTGAAGCAGCGGCGATGACACGAAGTCCGAGTGCCCGTCCCACATCAACTGCTCCAAGGCCAACTCCGCTACCAGCGCCGAGGACCAGGAGATGTCGACCGCTCTCGACGTGGGCGCGTTCAACGAGAGCAAACCAGGCGGTGAGGTAACTCTGCATGAACGTTGCGGCCTGGCCATCAGACAAGGTGTCAGGCAGTTGCATGATGCGCTTCGCCGAAACGACTGCCTCAGAGCTAAAGCCACCTAAGCCGACATTGGCGAACACGCGCGTACCGATCTGTACATCGGTGACATCAGGGGCGATCTCGGTAATTCGTCCGACGACTTCCATCCCGGGGACAAAGGGCGTCGGGGGTTTGATTTGATACTTGCCTTGCACAAAGAGGGCATCGACGAAATTGACACCGCAAGCAGTGACAGATATTCGTACTGATCCTGGGAAAAGTTCGGGGGAGGGTTTTTCTTCGAGGGTTAACTCAGACAAGGGGGCGAATTGATTGCAGACGATTGAACGCATGCCTCAACCGTAGCGATCCGTGAAGAACGGGCACGATCTGACACACTGTCAGAAACGGGATTTCATGGGAAGGGTAGTCATGAGCACTATTTGTGTCTCTGGAACCGCGTCGGGTATCGGCGCAGCCACCAAGCAGAAACTTGAAGCACAAGGTCACCGAGTGATCGGCGTTGATCTTCGTGATGCCGACGTGTGCGGAGATCTTTCACAGCCCGCAGATCGCCAGCGAATCGTCGATGAAGTGAACGCTTTATGTGGTGGTGTTTTAGACGGACTTGTTCCCTGCGCGGGAGTAAGTACCCCGGTGCCAAACGAGTTGATTGTTCGCGTGAATTTCTATGGCACCTTGGCCATTGTGAATGGGCTACGTCCTGCACTTGAAAAAGGAACCAATTCGGCAGTCGTCATGATCTCTTCAAACTCGACAACGATGACTCCTGGTTTGTCAGTTGATGATGCAATGGCTTATTTGCAGCAAGATGAAGAAACGGTTGTGGGGCGGTTTAGTTCTCCAGCGGCTTTCGTCGCGTATCCTGCCGGCAAACTGGCGATTGCCTTCTGGGTTCGTCTGAATGCTGCTGAATGGATGAAATCAGGAGTGCGAATCAATGCGGTCGCGCCAGGTGTGATTGATACTGGGATGACGCGTCCGTTGCTTGATATGCCAGGTGTGAAGGACTCTCTTAACATGATTCCTATACCTCAAGGCCGATGGGGTCAGCCAGAAGAGATCGCCAATGCGATTGCGTTCTTGGGATCGCAAGAAGCGTCGTACATAGTTGGTCAGACATTATTTGTCGACGGCGGCACCGATGCATTGTTGCAGCCGACCGCTCATCCGCATCCGCTCCCGGGTGGTTCAAAATCATGAGTTACTCAAATGCTTTGCGACACAGTGATCCGCTTGCGTGGTTGATTGCATCTGAAGAGATTCGTCAACTGGCAAGCCGGTACGCAATCTTTTACGGTGCTCGAGATACGCAGAATCTTGCAGCGTTGTTTGTCCCAAATATCAAGGTGACTCGTGAAACTTCGGGAACGCAGGCCATGAAGGAAAACTTTGATGGTCAGATGCACTCACTGGGTCGAGTGATTTTGCAGGTCAATAATCACTTGATTGATGTGGCGGATGAGTCAAACGCAACTGGAATCGTGTCGTGTCGTGGTGAGATAGAAGATGCCGACGGGAATTGGATCATCCATCAAATCCAATATCACGACACGTATACATGTGTTGATGGACATTGGTTGTTTGCCCGTCGCAAGCACTTGCTGTGGTACGGCCACACCATGCCCAACGCCCCGGTTGGACTTGATGACGCGAACTGGCCGGCGAATCAAACGGGTCGAGGTGAGTTGCCTGAATGCCTAGAATCGTGGCAGACATGGAAAGCAAATAACTGATTTGTTGCTTTAAAGCGCGGTCAAAATTTGCGATCGGCCATTCGCCGCAAAACGCGCTTCGAGTTCTTGCTTGTCAGTTCCAGTCATGAGCCGCAAAGGCTGATTGCGCTCGGGCCGCCAATAGTAAGTGTCTGAGGCAAACCATTTAGTTGCACGTAAAGGTGGCTTATGCACTTTGTTGTTCGCAGTAAGCGGCATCGCCTCAATCACCCGAACAATTTGGGGTGACCATTTGGTGCCAAGATCTCGCTGCTGTGACAGAAACTCATCAAATTCGTGTGGCGAAAACTCGGTCGTTTCGTTCATCTCGATTGCCACCATCACCATGTCGCCTGTTGATGGGTCGGGGACGGGGTAGACGGCGACCATAACGACTCCGGGAAATCGCGAGACGATGTTTTCCACTGGTCCAGCAGCAAAGTTTTCACTATCAACGCGCAGCCAATCGGCGCTTCGTCCACCGAAGTAAAAGAATCCGGCATCGTCGCGGTAGCCAAGATCTCCCGTCCAATACCAGCCGTTACGGACACGTTCAGTTGAGGCTTCTTGGTTGTTGTAATAACCCTCAAATGATGTTCCACCATTTAAGCTGACGATTTCACCGATGCATTCGGAGTTGATGATTGCACCAAACTCGTCAAACTGAACGCGCGGGCATTCAACATTGGTGTCGGGATTAATGATGCATACTTGGCCTGCCATGTCGGCTCGTTCTTTGCCGAGTGCGTTCGCTGGTGTATCGGGTGTGCGAATGATCGCAACCACACTTTCGCTTGAGCCGTACCCTTCAACGAGGTCGCAGCCAAATCGCCCTAAGAAACGCTCACGATCAAGAGCGCTAGCTTCGGTACCGAATCCGAGGCGCAATTTGTTGCGCTTGTCGTCGCCGTTCGCTGGCTGCCCCAGAATGTAGGCGATAGTGCGGCCGACGTAGGTGAAATATGTACAGCCGTGTTCACGAATATCGGACATGAAGTTACTTGCCGAAAACTTTCGACGAAGAATGACGGTCGCACCAACCGCGAGCGCGGGTCCCCAGCAAGCCATGAGTGCGTTGCCGTGAAAGAGTGGCATCGGGCAGTAGCAAACCTCTTCACTGGTCACACCATAAATCTGTCCGGCTCGCACGCTGGTAACAGCCATACGTTGGTTTGTGCACACCACTGCTTTGGGAGCACTTGTTGAGCCCGAGGTGAAGAGCAGGAAAAGAATGCTGTTTTCATCTGGCTCATTTTCAGGGAGGGGCGCATTTTTATGTAGAGCAAGTAATTTTTGATGGTCTTGTGAGTCAACGTCAATCGTATTTGCGTTTTCAACGCCGGTATGTACACCCTCAAGGAGTTTCATTCCAGTTTCGTCGCTGATGATCACTTGGCAATCGGTGTGTTGAATGTCGCGTTCAAGTTCGCTTCCGCGACGCGTCGGGTTAATGCCAACGATGCATGCGCCAATCAGTGCGGCACCACCAATCCAGAAGAGATATTCCGGAGTGTTCTCCAGCAATATGCCGACGTGTGGTGGGCGATCATCAGAAAGCAGTTCGGCCAAAACAGAGGCACGAACTGCAGACTCAGAAACAACCTCATCCCAAGAGTAGGTGCACCCTTCAAAGATGTAGCCAGGGTGAGTATCGCCAACTCGCGCTCGAAGTAGGGAAGCAACTGTGCTCATGGGACGATTCGTTGAGGAAGCGGATGGCGGTACAGCGCAGCAGCATTTTCACAACAGAACTTGCGCAGTAACTGGGGTGATAAATGACCCCACGCATCTTTCAAAATTGATTGGCTATTTGGCCAGGTGCTGTCACCGTGCGGATAATCAATTTCGACCATGATGTGATCGTCACCGATGACGTCATGAAGATCAATGGTGGACGGATCGTCAATGGTGCAGAACCAAAAATTACGCCGCAAGACGTCGGCGGGTCGAATATCCCAACCGGCTCCATAACCGCTTCGATCCACCACATTTTCTAAACGATCAAGCAACATCGGAACCCAACCGATCCCGCCTTCGCTCATCGCAATTTTTAGGTCGGGATATTTGTATGCGTATCCACTCCACAACCATTCGGCACACGCAGTGAGCGAGAGTTGTCCAAACAACGTTGCACCAAGTTGAAGCGCTGGTGCGCCTTCAGGCATTGCGTACATTCCAGACGAGCCAACGTGCAACGAGATCACAGTGTCGGTTTCAACGCAGGCCTCAATGATCGGATCCCACCAACCGCTGTAGAGACTAGGAAAGCCCACGTTGTGGGGGCGTTCTGGCAACGTGACCGAAACGAATCCGCGTTCGGCATTGCGACGAATTTCATCGGCCCCAAGTTTGGCTGTGCCGTCGGGTCCAGGAGCCAGCCAGGTGATGCCACATGGAATGATTCGCTCTGGATACTTTTGCCACCATTCTTCGTATAGCCAGTCGTTCCAAGCGCGCATTGTTGCAAGACCAACTTCTGGGTCTTCGCAGGCGCTAAAAATACGACCGGCAAAACCTGCAACTTGCGATGGGAAGTTGAGCGAAGCCCAGCATCCGATGAGATCCATATCTTTAATGCGTTCGTCGATGTCCCAACAACCTCGGCGCATATCTTCAAATCGTGCTGGCTCAAGAGATCGCAGTTCTGGTTTACGACCAACGACAGCGTTCATACCGACTTGGCTAAAAATCTGGCCATCAAACGACCACACTTGATGACCGCGTTCGTTCACAATGAGTCGCGGTGCTTGTGATTGCAGTGCTTTGGGAAGCCGACCGTCAAACATGTCAGGCGGTTCAACTAAATGGTCATCTACTGAAATCAATGTGTAATGAATTGGTGACAACTCTGGTTCGGGCAGCAACATGTCCCGATTGGTCGGTCCAATAACGTAGGTATCAGATTCGTTGATGCTCATAGCGGTTGTCCGTTCGTCGTTGAGATTGAGAGTAAGCGTTCGTATTCCTCATCGCCAAGTGCTTCGCACAAATATTGCTGGGCATGTACGTATGCCCCGTTTCCAATGAGAGGATCTTGGAGGAGGTGCGAAATTGCAACGCCAATGACTTCAGGTGTGACACCAGCGCGAGCGATCCACTCAAGATTTGCTCCAGAGTCGAGCACGCGTTCGGTGGCAACTAGCCCAGGGTTGATATTGAGGCATCGAATTCCTTGGTGTCCGTATTCATGTGCCAACATGTCGGCCATTCGGTGAAAACCAGCTTTAGTCACGGCGTACATCAGTGACCACCCGCCGTTGTCAGCCATTCGCTCGGGAGTGCGTTTGCCGGCATCACTTGTGATGTTGAAGATGGTGGCACGTGCACCTGTCTGTGGATTTGCAGGATTGCGTAGTGCGTGTCGCACGAAGGCGTGCGTAAATAGAAGGGGAGCAATGAGGTTTCCGTTGGCGCGGCGAATGATGTCATCGGGGTCACTGTCAGCAAAACGCACGTCGTTGCCCGGCCCTACATAAACCGCATTGTTGACCAAGAGATCAATCTGTCCACCACCGAGATCGAGACAACGATGAAAGGAGGGCACGACATCGTTGAGGTCCAAAATGTCGGCCGTCACCATTGCCACGGTGGATCCCATTTCGCGGGCCCGTTGAGCGGTCTGCTCAAGACTTCCGGTCAGAGTCCGGCCGGTTGCGGGGTTGGTCGCGCTTCCTTCAATCATGGTTCGTCCGGTGATGACAAGGTCAAAACCTGATTTGGCAAGAGCGAGAGCGATTCCTCGGCCGATACCGCGACTAGCGCCAGTAATCAGCGCGACTGGACGATGATCTGGGTTTTTTGTCTGCACCATCGCCCCCAACGGTTATCGGTCTTTGCCTAATCCCGACTAGTTTCTGACACGGTATCAGAAACATTTTGCGGGGCTTGGGGGCACCGTGTCATTGAGGAGTCACGCCATGGGTGCATTAAACGGAAAAGTCGCCATCGTTACTGGAGCAGGTCAGGGCGTCGGTCGTTGTCATGCCGAACTCCTCGCTGCCGAAGGTGCCTCGGTCGTGGTGAACGATCTTGGAGAATCAGCCGACGCAGTTGCTGCGGCGATTGTTGCAAACGGTGGGCGAGCAGTGGCTCAACGTGGCAGTGTGACCGACTGGTCGGCGGCTGAAACTCTAGTGCAACGAGCCATCAGCGAGTTTGGCGACTTGCACATTTTGGTGAATAACGCTGGCTTCATTCGTGACGCCATGAGCTTCTCGATGGAAGAGCAGCAATTTGACAGTGTGGTCTCGGTGCATTTGAAAGGTCACTTCGCTCCAGCACACTTCGCTGCGGTGTACTGGCGTAACCAAGCCAAGGCTCTTGAGGGAACCGAAGGCGGTTTGCCGCAACGTCGCATCATTAACACCACGAGCGAGAGCGGTTTGTTTGGCGGGCCAGGTCAGGGTAACTATGGTTCGGCCAAAGGTGGCATCATCACGATGACCACCATCCTTGCTCGCGAACTCGGTCGCTACAACGTGACTGTGAACTGCATTGCTCCACGAGCACGCACGCCGATGACCGAAGTGAATCCGAAATTCACGAAGCCCGAGTCTGGTTTTGACAAATACGATCCCGCCAATATCAGTCCGATGGTCGCGTTCTTGGCGAGTGATCATGCGTCAGATATCAACGCGCAGACTTTCATCGTTTTGGGTGATCAAGTACACCGCATTCGGCCAACCGAAATTGCTAACTCATTGACAGGTGGCGACAAGAAGTGGACGGTCGAAGGTTTGGCTGCGGCGAAGGATCAACTCTTTGGCGGTTCACCTTCAGGTGTGCCGGCTTGGGGCGGACCGCCTATGTGATTCCAGCAATGTGATCTAGGCGATGTGATGCCAGCGATGTGAATGTGCTGATCCGTTGAACGGTTGAACACATTCACATCAGTTGACGATGCGACGTCGCCCTACGATCATCGCTAGGCCCACGAACATTAAGGTCATCGCAGTAACGATCTCAGATTTACTCAATCGATTACCTGTTTCGGGCAGAACGGGGGCTGCGGCCACGGCCCGGACAGACAAGGTTGGCGCAGAGTAGTGAAAGTTCGTCGCAGTGATCACCACATTGCCGTCCTGAACAACCACGGTGACGACTGCCTCATTGTTTGGATCATCTGGATCGGAGATATCGAATGTGAACGTCGTGGTCTCGTTCACGTTTGGTCCCCACATGCATTGGGCGGTCTCTAGCGGGATTCGGGCCTGATATTTACCTGACCACACGGTCGTCCCATCGGTATCGAAGTGGGGGTTAGAAATGCGAAGGCTCAATTCGCCGGTAGTTGCATCAAAACTTGGCACACTCGGCATCCAAGAGTTGTCAGCGACGATCAAGGTGGGCTTGCCAGCACACTGCGGGGCGGGCCCAAGATATCGAGTGTCAAGGACGACGAATGCAAAGCGATTGACTTTCCAAGCTCCACGGGCATCAGGTGCGGTGACATTTGCGATCGTTGCAGTGTCGACACCGAGAATGTCATAGGGGATTCCCTCAACTGTGATCTTCGATGCGCCGTCCACTGCTAGACGTTCAGTGACCGCCATGGATTCGCCAGCCTTAGGTGTAATGACTGAAGGTTGCAACCAACTTGTTCGTATTGTGGCTCGAAACTTAACGTCGCGTTGCGTGTTGCCATAACGCACACACACCCCATTGATCTTGTTCGTGGTGCAGGCGGTACTGCCGCTCTCGTACGGAACGCGAAAATTGTCGCGAGTGCTGGCATGAATTTCAAATTGGAGTCTTGGTAGAACTCCAGTAGTGCCGGGGAAATCAATCGTTGCTTGGGTTTCCACTTTGTCAAAACCGTCCTCGTTGACCAGTCCAGGAATTTGCCACTCGTGACAGCACACTCCGCCGTCAAAAGTGGGAGCGGTGCGTCCTGTGAGCGTTCCCGCTACCCAAGACCCGTTGAGGAGCGCTCCAATTGACTCAATGCAGTCAAGTTGCGAAGTAGTTGTGCAGGGTCCGATGACTAATTGAGGCTGCCCTGAGGCAGGTTCAATCGGTGCCCAAGCATGAACTGTGGTGGGAATCAAGATCAGTGACACCAAAGTAATGACGAGAAGACTGAGAAATTGGAATGCTTTTGTGCGATTCATGAATAGTCAACGATTGTCAAATATCGTTGTGACTTTGGCTAATGTCGGCGAAATGGGGGAAAGTCTTGACTCGGTGCGTCAGCAGGCTGCTCTGATTCTGGAATGGCTGACCAGCGACGACGGAAGACGCGCAATCAAGGGAGTCATTCAGCGATACCGGTTGCAGGTTGAACCTGGCGATCTAGAACATCAGGCATGGCTACGAATCACGACCAGTTTTTCGGCGCGTAGTGAACCTTTGAGTTGGGTGCAGAACTCTGCCGATGCAGCGAAATACGGACAGCGGACGCTGTCGAATTTGGCCCTTGATCAGGTGCGCATTGACCGTCGCCGAATCAAACGCGATGATCATTTACTTTCTGCGGCAGAAACATCAATAGTGGGTCCAGAGGATCGAGTTTTAGGTGTGATGTTTTTTGAAGAGGTTGTCCGACGGGTGAGCGTGAGTCGTATCGAGCCCGGCAATTGTGGTGGTTGCTCCCCAGACGTGATTCGGTCAATTGCTATTCGAGTCATCCAGTTGATTGCTCTTGAATCAACAGTTCATTCATCTGATGACGACAAACATCTGAGAAGTCGTGAATGGTTGGACCACGTTGTGGATTTGGCAGTTGGCCGAATTGGTGGCGAGGTTAAGTCGGAGCGAATACGTAAACGTCATTCTCGATGTAAGGCGTGCGTCCGTGAATTGCTGGCTAATGTGATGGGGAAGATGGAGGGGCGAAATGACTGAGGTGCGCCTGTTCTACATACGCGATGCCGATCGTTGGGAGGCAATTCCCACGAACAACAATGTGCACGAATTCATTAGTGAGCAGGGTGTGCGAATACTTCTTGATGAATTTGGTGTGGCTATAGGTTTTGTCGTCGACGTTGATGGAGATCTCGAGTCCCAGCTCGCAGTCCTCAGGCGTTACATAAATGTGGACTCCTTAGAGGGTTATTTGCGATCACAAGAATCAATGACGGAGGGCATAACTGTTGAACTTGAAGGCCGCGTGACTCAATCCTTGCTTCCGGTGAAAGTCGCACCCAAGTCTGATTCGCGCTTGATCCAAATTGCTCAATTGGATCAAGGCTTTATGGTCTCGTTGGCATTCAGCTGGTGGTTCTCCTTGTGGGGATTTTGGTTGACAATCGTCCGCGGTGATGGTTTGACCTTGGCTGATCTCCCAATTCGTCGCGGGTCAGTTGAGTTTGTTCCGAACGCCTTCCCTGTAGCAAGCGGCGACCTCAGAGCCTCAATGCACCGTGGTCCAAAAACACTGCGTCGATTATCACTTGTGTGCGTTGCGCTTATCGTTCTTGTTATGTCGGTGTTTTTCCTTAGTGACGAAACATCGGTCTCGGAAGCCCCAGTCTCCGTGCCTTCAACTGATTCGGTTCTGTTGCCGCCGTCGACGAACCCAGCGCCAGCCATTACCTTGCCAATGCAACGTCGAGCCGCGACGAATTATGTGTCAATTGATGATGTTGCAAGCCTTGATGTTTTGATTGAACAACGAACGATCGCTCCTGGCATGACTTTCAATATTCAGTTGTTGTATGACAAGTCAGCCTTTGATGTTTTTGGTTCTCTCGGACCAAACGGTGATCAAACAGAAGCTTTTCGCTCATGTCAGTCGGCTCTTAATTTCTACCGTGAAGTTCCTACGCAACTCGGAGCAGTCGAGCAGTTCAAGGTCTATCTGGTGCCAAAAAATAGCGACCGGATCATGCTTACTGCGAATGAGATACAAATGACCTTGGTGGGAGCAACGGTAGAAGGTTGTCCAGAAGCGATGACGACAGGAACTGATCCGTATCGCGTTTTACAACGTACTTTCTACGCACCGGAGACAGTTTCGGTCACAATTCCGGCCGATGCTGCATTCGGTGAATACTTAATATTCGTCGAAGTTGCGAACATTGAGTGGAGGGAGACTCTGCCCATAGAAGTCGTCGTTGGTTCAAGCAGCGAGAGTTGATGTCAGTGCGGCGCGCCGAATTGACGATCGCCGGCATCGCCTAAACCGGGCACAATAAATGCACTCTCATTCAAACGCTCATCAATTGACGCGGTAAAGATTCGTAGATTGAGTCCAGTCGTCTTCAAGAACTCAAGTCCCTCGGGAGCAGCCAACACACAAATGACGGTGATGGGTCCGGTTGGATTGCGTTCCATGAGTAACTCGCAAGCATGAGCGAGGGAACCACCTGTTGCCAACATGGGGTCGAGGACGAAACAGGTACGGCCAGCCAAGGTCTCGGGCAACTTGTTGACGTATTGCTTGGGCTCAAAGGTTTCCTCATCACGGCTCACACCGATGAAGCCGACATCGGCGTTGGGCATCAACTCTTGGGCTGCATGCACAAAACCAAGACCGGCTCGAAGCACGGGGATCACGACGGGTTGGGTGCTAAGTACTCGTCCTGAAGTTTTGGTCAGAGGGGTCTGCACTGTGATTTCAGTCGTTGGCAGATCGCGAGTGGCCTCAGCGAGAAGCAGTGTTCCGACGCGTTCGAGTTCTTGGCGGAAGAGGGCGTTGGGGGTTGAAACGTCACGAATACGCGTCAGCGAATCAGCGATCAGTGGGTGGTTGACGACGGTGACTTCGATGGTGCCTGGGGTTTGAGCCATACACCTATTGTCGCGCATCAGCGGGCGTCGGACCCCATAGCAACTTCGGCCTTCAAAAGAGCGTAGCGGGGCTTCACGAGGCCGTTAATGATGCGTAAGCGCTCAGGGAAGGGGGCAAAGGCACTCTTCATGGCATTGAGGGTCAGCCATTCGAAATCTTCAAGACCCCAATCGAAAGCCTCGGACAGTTGGATGAACTCTTTGGTCATGCTGGTGTCGCTCATGAGGCGGTTATCGGTGTTGACCGTGACCCTGAAACGCAGACGTCGCAGCATCCCGATCGGGTGCTCGGCGATCGAACCACATACTCCGGTATTCACATTGCTTGTGGGGCAGAGTTCAAGCGGAATTCGGCGATCGCGAACATAGGCCGCCAAACGACCGAGGGTCTCGGACCCGACTGCTCCGGTGATGTCGTCGACGATACGTACGCCGTGACCAAGACGTTCGGCGCCGCACAATTGCACGGCCTCCCAAATGCTGGGCAGGCCAAATGCCTCGCCAGCATGGATTGTTGAGTGGAAGTTTTCGCGCTGAACATGGTTGAAGGCTTCAAGGTGGCGGGTCGGGGGGTGACCAGCCTCGGCTCCTGCGATATCAAAACCCACAACTCCACGGTCGCGCCATCGCACGGCAAGATCAGCTATCTCAAGGCTGCGACGTGCGGTGCGCATCGCCGAGCAGATGGCGTAAATCGTCAAATCTGTTCCGGCACTTCCGCGAGCAAAACCATCCAAGATTGCCTGCATCACTTCATCAAGTGTGAGACCCTTTTCAGTGCACAACTCGGGGGCCATACGCACTTCGGCGTATACGACTCCTTCGGCTGCTAAATCGTGGGCGCATTCGTATGACACGCGCTCAATGGCATCTTTGTCTTGCATAACGCCGACAGTGTGGGCAAATGTTTCGAGATACAGCACTAAGTCATTGCGTTTCGCTCCACGATGAAACCATTTTGAAAGATCAGCAACATCGGTTGTGGGCAAGTTTTTGTAGCCATATTCAGATGCAAGTTCGATGACCGTTGCGGGGCGCAAGCCACCATCTAGGTGGTCGTGCAAAAGTGCTTTTGGGGCACGTCGCAGAGTTTCTGGAGTTGCTGTGGTCATAGTATCGCTGCCACTTTGTCGAGTCGGCGCAATGGCAATTCGCTATTGCGTTGCAACCAATTCCATTCTGGATATTCAGCTGATTCGGAGATGCAATGAAGCGAGTACGCATGGCGACTCTTGTCACTGCGATTGACGTCGCTCCAGTGCGGGAGCAAACCGTGCAGCACAACGAGCGTTCCGGCCTGTACTTCAAGCGGCACTAATTCGGTTGGTGCCATCGGTAGTGGAGAATCATCAAGCACTTCAAAAGTTGCGCCATCATTGGCTTCGTTACGCACAAATGTTTTGCGCAAGGTTGTTTTGTGTCCACCAGGCGCGGCCCACAAGCAGCCATTCTCGAGAGTTGCGTCTTCAATGGCAAACCAGAATCCGGTCACCGTGATTGGATCGCTGTACAAGAAAGTGGCATCTTGATGGCAACTCACTTCACCACCAATTCGCGGCTGCTTACAGATGTACATCGTCTGTAATGCGAGTGCATCAGGCATTCCGATATCGCTGGCAACAGCCGCGAGTTCTTTGGTGTAGGTAAATGATTCAAAGACAGGGTCGAGGTCGTGCATCGCATGGCCGATTTTGTTGATACTGAGTTCTTTGCTTTGCTTCAGATTTCCAGATTCGTCGAAAGCCTCTTCTTCGAAGAAGCAGATTATTCCGGTAGCCGAATCAATGAACTGTTGATCGGCATGTCGCGATTGTTCATTGGTCGTGAACACGCTGCGATTGGCATCGGGGTCAAAGTTGTGCAATATCTTTTCGGCCTGGGCCTTGAGAGCGATGCAAGCCGAAGGCTTTGCGAAATTAGGAAGCACTAAGAAACCATCACGTTGGTAATCGGCTATTTGTTGGTTTGTAAGGAAGGCTCCCATGGGGGAATTCTAGAGGGCGTATGAGCAAGTCGTGGTCGAGATCAGGGTGGGCGGGTGCAGAGATGACGAAAGACCCTTACGCTGTGGACATGAGTTCACACGAAGGTCCGTCAACCGAGGTGGCAACAACGTCGCTGACAATTTTGGGCAATACTGTTCGAGAAGCTGTTGACCATGTCGAGGTCTTCCCAGCCCCTGCCAATGTCGACCTGGTGCGCTTTACGACTGACGAACTGTCGTCAATGTGCCCGGTCACTAGACAACCCGACCTTTCACATGTGGTGATCGAGTATCAGCCACTTGAATGGTGTGTTGAGTCGAAGAGTTTGAAGTTGTACCTCTGGAATTTCCGTGATCGTGCCGTTTTTGCCGAGGCTCTGGCTGCCGAGATCGCCGCCGAAATCATGGAGACAGCTAAGCCGCGCAAGGTGACTGTGACGTTGACGCAACGTCCTCGTGGCGGAATTGAAGTGCAAACAGTTGCGAGTTTCGGTCACTGAGAACTAAGTAGCAAATTTAGTTAGTGATTTTCGCCTGCACGGTAGGCGATACCAGCGTGAGCAGGTGGACGCAATTGTTGTTGCGCTCCGGCAAGAACCAAGATCGTGACGATGTATGGGGTCGCCGCCACAAATTCTTGTGGAACTTCGTCAACCAAGAAGTAAGTCGTCGCCGAAAGGGCTGCTCCGATAAAGAGTCCCATCATTAACATCTGCTTGTTCTTCATTGCACTCACAATGCCCAGCGCAATCAAAATGACGCCGATGACTAAGAGAAGCGCGGGCACATTCTTTTCATCGCGGAATTTGAGCGCTGACGGGAAACCGAACAAAATTGATCCTCGAAAAACTCCGAATGGTGTCCAGTTTCCAAAGATCGTTGTAGCGAGTCCGATGTAGCCCTGGCCACCGGTTTGTCCTTGGCGATAAGTACTTGTGAAAACACACGACAGGTATGCTCCACCAAATGCAGCTAGGCCTCCACTGATTGCCATGGCCTGGTAACGCAGGCGATTGATGGGTACACCCAAACTTTCGCCAGCTTGGGGTGATTCACCGCTTGAACGAACTCGAAGTCCAAAGCGTGTACGCCACAAAATGTATGCAGTGATCGGAACAAGGGTGATGGCAACAATGGTCGGGATGTAGATGTCGCTCACGAGACCGCGAAGTAAACCTGCAAGATCAGGCAGAAGTGGAAGATCGTGCTTCTTCTCTATCCAACCCAAAATATCGGGGCTACGCCACGACCCAATACGGCCTCCAGACAAGAACGGCATATCAAATTCTCCATAGCCACCCTTTCCTGCTGGTGACTGACTTTCCCCGCCACCTTTTTGCCCTTTGAAGAAGATGATAGATAAATACTCGGTAGTGCCGGCTGCCAAAATATTGATCGCAATACCGGACACAACGTGGTTGACATTGAAGCGTACGGTTGCGAGGGCATGTAATAAGCCAACAAGTGAGCCCGCGAAAATCGCTAATGCGATTCCGGCCCATGAACCCCATTTCCAGGCACCATAGCCACCGAACCACGTACCGATGATCATCATTCCTTCTATACCGATGTTGACGATGCCTACTCGTTCAGCCCACACCCCTGCTAAACCTGCGAGCAAAATTGGAGTAGCAACGCGCAATGTCGATGAGATTGTTGCAGAGCTGGTGATGTCGTCGGCATTTGTGAAGAGGCGAACGATTGACAAGACGACCATGAAGCCCAAGGACAAGGCAATGGTGCGTTGTCCAGCCGTTAATGACTTGAAGAACTTCATGCCGACACCGCCACTGTTTCAAGCGCCGCCGCAGCTTTATTTTGAATACGCCGATCATCCCAGCGTTTTACTGCCTCGTTGATGATGACGACGGCAAGAACAATGATGCCAGTCATGATGGTGGTGATTTCCTTGGGAATATCAATCAATTGCAAGCGACCTGACGCCTCGCCGAGGTAACCAAACAACAGTGCGGAGATGAAAATACCAAATGGGTGGTTGCGACCAAGCAAGGCGACTGCGATTCCGTTGAATCCTTGTTGTTCGGCCAAGTTGTTCTGGTAGGCATGTACATCGCCGAGAAGTGCACGCATTCCCACAAGTCCGGCCAATGCGCCAGAGAGCAACATGGAAATCATCACCATGCGCTTGGGGTTAACTCCTGTGACACGTGATGCGCCAGGGTTAGCGCCAGAAGCACGCAGTTTGAAACCAAATTTTGTTTTCCAGACTAGGACATAGAAGAGAACCAAGACTAGAACGGCCACAAAGAATATGCCGTTTAGTCGTCGATCAACAATGTCGGGGAACCATGCCGATGTTGGTAGTTCTTTGGTCTTGACCAACAAACTACCCGTGTTGCTCTCGACGCGAAAGAAAGAGTCAAAAGCCCATGCCACCAAACTCAGAGCAACGAAGTTCAACATGATGGTTGAAATCACTTCATTGACTCCACGCTTGACCTTCAGCCAACCTGCGAAGCCGGCCCACAGTGCGCCGGTCGCCATTGCGACAACGAGGCAGAACAAAATGTGTATCGGTGCAGGTAAGTCAACAGCAGCGCCGGCAACTGCAGTTGCCAAAAGCGCCACACGCATTTGTCCCTCAACTCCGATGTTGAAGAGGTTCATTTTGAAACCAATAGCGACTGCGGCCGCGGAGATCATGAGTGGTGTTGCGCGATTGAGTGCACCTTGCAAAACCTTGGTGTCACCAGCGGCACCAAACAGAGTGCGGTAGGCCTCGATGGGGTCCTTGCCGGTGATGAGCAGAATGACCGCACAAATGCACAGTGCCACAAAGACTGCGAGTAGCGAACTAGCTGATGTGACGGCCATTCGCTGTACGCGTTGACTTTTCATCGAGCGTCTCCTTGCTCTTCGCCAGTCATATATGTGCCCAACATTTCGGGGGTTGCAGTCGCTGGATCTAGTTGGGCGGTGACGCGACCGTCAAACATCACCAAAATTCGATCGGACAAGCCAAGGAGTTCTTCCAGGTCGGCAGAAATGAGAAGGACGCCCAAGCCGTTATCGCGGGCGTGGCGTAGTTCGTCCCAAATTGCGGCCTGTGCACCAACGTCTACTCCACGAGTTGGATGGGCAGCGAGTAAAACCTTGGGGTCACTCGCCATTTCACGTCCGACCACTAGTTTTTGTTGGTTGCCACCCGAGAGGGCGAATGCGGGGACTTGCTCACTTGGAGTCAAGACTCCGAAGCGATCGATGGTTGATCGGCAATCTGCTTCAATTTTGCGTCGAGAAATGAAGGGACCGTTTGTGAGTGCACCGTTTTCTTCGCGGCCCAAGAATGTGTTTTCCCAAAGTGGAGCATCAAGCAGTAAACCTTCGCGGTGTCGATCAAAGGGAATGTACGACAAGCCCATGTTGATCCGGTCGCGAGTTTCGGTGTGCGACAGTTCTTGACCGCAGACAGAAATTGAGCCACTCAAAATGGTGCGTAGTCCCAAGATGGATTCGCATAATTCAAATTGGCCGTTACCTTCAACTCCAGCAATTCCTACAATCTCCCCTGCATGAACAGCAACATTGATGTCTTCAAGCGCAAGTTTTGCGCCCAAGATTTCTCCGGCCAGATTGAGACCAGTGACCTGTAGCCGAACATCTTCGCCAACTTTTGTCTCGCGACCAGATGGGTCGGGGAGGTCACTGCCAACCATCAATTCAGCAAGTGAGCGACGATTCATCTGCGATGGTGTGGTGTGAGCGACCGTCGTTCCTTGACGAATGACCGTGATTTCATCGCAGTAGGCGAGGACTTCGTCAAGCTTGTGTGAAATAAAGATCACAGTTGCGCCATCTGCAACGAGTCGCTTGAGCGTGATGAACAACTCTTCAACTTCTTGAGGAACGAGCACTGCGGTTGGTTCGTCAAGAATCAAAATTTTTGCACCACGATAAAGAACTTTCAAAATCTCAACTCGTTGCCGTTGACCAACGCCGAGCTCAGATACGTTTGCATCTGGATTAAATGAAGCACCAAGAGACTTCATTAAAGTTTCAATTCGCTCGCGTGCTTCTTTGAAGTTGATACGGCCACGACTGTCGACTGGTTCATCGCCTAGGATAATGTTTTCAGTAATGGTGAGATTGTCGGCCAACATGAAGTGTTGGTGCACCATTCCGATTCCTGCCGCGATGGCATCAGTGGGTGTCCTGAACTGCACAAGATTTCCGTTGACAGTAATCGTGCCCTCGTCGGGTTGGTGCATGCCGTACAACGTTTTCATCAACGTTGATTTTCCGGCGCCATTTTCACCGACGATGGCATGAATTGTTCCAGCTCGAACAATGAGTTCAACATCGTGGTTGGCAATCACGCCAGGAAATCGCTTGGTAATGCCGTGAAGCTCTACGGCTAATTGCTTACCCAAATGAGAGTGCTCAGTCATGTCGTCCCTTGAAGTGCATAATCCGTTATAGCAGAGAGCCCGAGTCACGGACCCGGGCTCTCGACTAACTACTTATTCGTTATTGATTCAGGAACTGAATCAGGGCATCGACGGAACTTCGATTTCGCCGGCCACGATCTTGGCCTTGATCTCTTCGAGTTGGCTCACAAATTCGTCGACGTATCCGCCTGAAGTTGAGTAGCCAACACCGTCATTGCTGAGGTCAAACATCTTGATGCCACCAGATTTGTCTCCGTTGACCGAAGCCTTGATGGTCTCGAACACAGCTACGTCAACGCGCTTGAGCATCGAGGTCAAAATGACTGCCTGTGCTGCTTCGTCACCAGAGGTGAGGTACTGGTCGCTGTCAACACCGATAGCCCACATGCCGGCTTCGATAGCTGCTTCGATGGTGCCGGCACCTGAACCGCCAGCAGCGGTGTAGATGACATCGGTGCCATCGGCGTACCAGCCAGCAGCAATTTCTTTAGCACCAGCAACGTTGCCCCATGCGGAGTTGTCGCCAGCCGGTCCGAGGTACTTGACATTCACGACGATGTCGGGATTGACGTACTTGGCGCCTGCGGTGTAACCAGCTTCGAATGCCTTGATGAGATCAATTTCTTGACCACCAATGAATCCGATTTCACCAGTTGTGCTCTTGAGAGCGGCTGCTGCACCAACGAGGAATGAACCTTCGTTAGCTGCGAACAACAAACTGCTGACGTTCGGGGCCTCGACGACCGAGTCAACAATGCCGAATTGGATGTCGGGGTTAGCAGCGGCAACCTCGGTCATGGGATCGGTGAACATAAATCCAACACCAACGATGACCTGTGCGCCGTCGCCCGCGAGCAATTCGAGGTTGGCTTTACGGTCTTCGTCAACTGCTGCTTCGAGTTCTTTGATCTCGACACCAAGTTCGCTTGCGGCCCGCTCGCCACCAGTTGCTGCCGAGTCATTGAACGTTCCGTCGCCACGGCCACCGGTATCAAACGCAATACCAGCGATGACATCGCTAGCAGGCGCATCTGAGCCAGCAGGTGCTTCGGTAGTTGTGCCACTGTCGTCGCCGCCGCAAGCAGCAGCAAAGAGGCTGAGTGCGGCAATTGATGCTGCCAGCAATCGTGCATTCTTACGCATATTTTTTTCCTCCCCTAAATCATTCGGCGGGAATGCCAAACGAACGGTAAGGACAGGTTACACGACCCCTGAATGGCTGTTAAACAAACAACGGCGTGACATGTCAGCCAGTCTGAAGGGCGATTTGCTATTGCTGGCGGCCGCGATCTTGAATGGCACGGCGACGTTCTTCAACCTTTTCAGGGGAGAATTGCTCTCTACGCCATACTGCCCCGTCTCGGGCCTCGGTGGCCCAATGATCGGTCTCGGCGTGGATGTCGGCGTAAGTGCCACGGATCTGGCGAACCCCAGGTTGGTCATTGCCAGCGATGTCACGAGCGATTTGACGGGTAAACGGAATCAGATCGGCATGCGCCACGACATGGTTGACGAGACCTCGTTCAAGTGCTTCATCGGCCAGCATGAAGTTGCCAGTAAAACTCATTTCGCGCGCTCGGCGGATGCCGATGGCTTGAGGGAGTAAAACCGTGAGCCCCCAGCCAGGCATCACACCGACGCGGGCGTGGGTGTCGCCAAACTTGGCATGTTCGGAGGCGATCAGAAAGTCGCAATTCAACGCCAGTTCAAATCCGCCAGTGACGGCAACACCGTTGATTGCTCCGATGAGTGGTTTTTTGAGTGCCGGGAAAGGTCCGCGAACTCCGTCAGCGTTAGGACGTCCGTCTGCTCCGGTGCCTGCACCCAGATTGCCGCCAGTCGATCCGAGTTCTTTGAGATCAAGTCCCGCACTAAAGGCGGGATCAGTTCCGGTGAGGATGATGACGTCGACCTCGCTCGATGCATCGGCTTGCTTCATCAACTGAGGGAGAAGGTTGAGGAGTTCGGTGGAAAGGGCATTGCGTGCCGATGGGCGATTCAAGGTGATGGTGGCGATGCGTTCGCTGATCTCTAAAAGTACAACGCTGTCGGGAGAAGTGATGAGGGTCATGTTGAACTTTTCTGTTTAATCGGTATCGGGCGTATCAGCGGGAAGAAAGGAGTATTTGATGTCACCGAGTTTGACCAACGTTGCCGCGACCCAACCACCGAGAGCGCCAAAGTGTTTATCAAGCAATGTGCTAGCGCCGTCTGCCAATGATTCTTCGGTGAGTTCATACATGCCTTCGTATGTTGCCTCGACAGCATGTTCGGCGGGGCTGACGTCGTCTAAGAATGTGGCTTCAACGGTGAGACCAGCGCGTTCAAGGCGACCATTGCCAATGAGTGGACTCATTTCGGGCAGGATCAAGCGAACCGTGGCGAGATCAGGATTGTCTCGAATGCGTTGAATACGAAGAACGATTTCCATCTCGATAGCCGGAAGTTCGTCGATTGATTCGTCGACGTACCACCTTCGATACGCCGTCTGGCTCCATGATGGCCAATCAAAGGAGATGTGGGCAACGATACGCGGTGGTTGACCTTCGCCAGGCAAACCGTAACTGGTTTCCCAACTGACATCGCCGAGCTGAATATCAACTTGAAAGTGCTCTTCGAACGCCTGACGTTCAAGAAATGCTCCTTCAAATGCATCGCGCAACGCACTTATGACATCGGTGAACACATGGTCAAGCATCGGCTATGACGCTACAACCCGTTGAATGTCGGTCTTCTAAGCAGAGCGGATGTACTCGAACTCTGACCCACCAAAACCTTCGGGGAGCAGCAGGCGATTTCGGGGTCCGGGAATGTCGGGATTGCCGGTTTCGTAGCCGGCGTCTCCGCTCCATAAGAAAATCGATGAGCCGTCTGCGGCCACTGCTGGACGAGTCACGTAGGCAGGCGGGTTGACGCGTCCGCGTTGAATGGCATCGAAACCGCCAGCCTCAAGCAGTTCATGCAACGTGACAATGGTTGGTGGTGCCATGGGTATCCCCGAGGTCAAAGCGTGATCTGGGGCCATCCACCGATGGTCAACTATTTCGTAATTGTCGACAACAACTTGTTCGCCGGCCCACGGCGCAACAAAGAACCAGGTAGTGAATCGAGCCGGAGCATTCAACGGGGGAGTCCAGTGACTCCATACCGATAGCGATGAATGCTCAATGGCGGCTGATACTTCTTCGGCAGCTTCGCGAACCGCGGCCGAACGTGCCTTGGACAGATCGTCGTGGCCCTCGTCGGCATCGTCGATACGACCGCCCGGGAAAACCCACATCCCAGCGAAAGCACCAACGGTGCTGCGTTGCAACATCAGCACCTCAAAGCCACAATCGTTCTGAGAGTTTTCACGAGTCAAAATCACGGTGGCAGCCGGGCGACTTTTGCGGTCGGACGCGGCTTTTGCGCTCGGATCATCAGGCATAGATCAACCTTATTGCTAGAAATGTTCCGAATATCAGAATCACGTCCTAATTCTGCGAGACTGAACAGGTGACTACTTCTGATTCTCTCGTTTTGCTCGATATTGCCGACGGTGTTGCAACACTTACGCTGAATAACCCTGGCGAGCGCAATACATTGACTGCTCCGCTCGTCGCCGAAATCATTGCAGCCATGGATCGCATCGAAAACGACAGCAACGTCGGGGCTATTGTGGTCACTGGTGCTGCTCCGGCTTTTTGTGCTGGAGCCAATTTGGGCAATTTGCAACAGAGTTCATCAGAAAGCCTCGGCACCATCTATGAAGGCTTTTTGCGCATTGCCCGCAGCCCATTGCCAACTTTGGCTGCGGTTAACGGTGCTGCCGTTGGAGCAGGTATGAACCTTGCGCTTGGTTGTGATGTTCGTATCGCAGCGCGACGTGCAAAGTTTGACACGCGATTCTTGCAAATCGGCATTCATCCTGGTGGTGGCCACACCTGGATGTTGCGTCGCATCGCCGGACCACAGACCACTATGGCAACAGTGATTTTTGGCGAAGTTGTTGACGGTGCAGAGGCGGAACGACTCGGCATCGTACACAGATGTGTTGAGGATGATCAGTTGCAATCTGTTGCACATGCAATGGCAGCACGAGCAGCATCGGCTCCACGTCAATTGGTGATCGAAACGAAAAAGACCATTCAGGCCATGGCTGATGTTTCAGAACACGACGTGGCTGTAGAGCGTGAATTAACACCGCAGTTGTGGAGCACTCGTCAACCCTGGTTTGCTGAGCGCATCGCTGCCTTGCAGAATCAGATCTCGTCCAAAAAATAGTTCGCTCAAATATGGGCCGCTGAATTCGGTACCAATTTGGGGCGAACGTCCTTAAAAAGTGACTTGCTTTTTCCTTGAATTGTTGTACGGTTCTCTGTAGGGGGAGTTCAACGGAACCTTTGAAGGAGGACCGAATGAGCAAGCGCCATCGAAGTCAGGAAGCGGTACCGCTACCTCGTGCCGAGCAGCGGGCCCACGCTCATAGTGAACGACATCGCATTCACAGTGAGCTCCACGAATTAGCCGAACTGGTGAGTCACGGAGTCGAACCTGACGATGTGGTTGAACCAGGAGCAGAGTGGAAACCGCTTCACCATCACGATGCTGAAAAAGCAGTGAAAAAACTTGACCATGCTCGCAACTTGCGACACTGGAAGGTTAAGGAATGGAAGCGCCGCACCACTGTGCGTCGCCAAAAAGCGGCTGCGTATCGCAACCTTGCTCAATCAGCCTGATTAAGTAAGTTCCTAAAACCAGCGTTCCGACAGTTCGTTGCGCCGTTCCTTCCATTCTTCAGCGGTGATCGCATAACGCACGTGATCTTCCCAGACTCCGTTGATCTCTAAGAATCGAAGTGCGGTGCCCTCGTCGCGTATATTGAGTTTTTCCATGACTCGTCGGCTGTTGGAGTTTCGCGGAACGACGCAAATCTCGATGCGATGTAGGCCAAGATCTTCAAGCGCATAACGGCACATCACCACGACACCTTCGGCGATGTATGACTGTCCAGCTTGGGCCTGATCGATCCAGTAACCGATCGTTCCAGTCATTAACGCGCCTCGTTGCACGGAATTAAGGTTGACCTCGCCGGCAAAGTTCTGGTTGACAAAGAGTCCAAAGGAGTACGCGGTACCGTTTTGGCGCTCGCGATCGCGAATGCTGCACCGTGCACTAAACGCATCGCGAACAGTTTCTGGATCGGGTGCATGCTTGATTTTCTGTGGTTCCCAAATGGTGAGCCATTGGCGGTTGCGTCGTCGTACGTCAGACCATGCCGCAAAATCAGATGGCACTAGTGGACGCATCAAAACGCGACGGCCATACAACCGTAGGCCCGCATTGGCACGAGCGGGGTGGGAATCAAAAGTGCTCATATGTTGCTTCGCAGTTCAGCACAAATTCCATCAAGAATGTTGTTTGTTGAGACAATCAATTCGTCTGCGCCGAGGGTGCGCATCAGAGCAACGAGCACACAGCAGCCACCAACGATGACATCGGCTCGGTCACGAGGTAATCCAGGGTTATGAATTCGATCACTCAGCGACTCGGTTGCCAAAGTGCGGAAGACATCTTCGATCGCGTCACGCGTCAGTCGAAAGCCATGGAGTTCATTGGCATCAAATACTTGTTGACCGAGTTCAACTGCGGCAATCGTGACGATTGTTCCGGCTGTTCCGATGATCTGTTGAATCTGGGTAATGGAGGGGTTGGCTCGTACGACGTCGTCAAACAAATCTTGAACTTCGCCGATGGCATTCAAGAGTTCTTCGGGATGCGGCGGATCATGTTGCAGATGCCGTTCAGTCATACGCACCGCACCGGCATCAATGCTGTGGGCTCGTGACAGCTGAGATGTGCCCACGATGAGTTCAGTTGATCCGCCACCAATGTCAATGATGAGGTGGCCGTTTTTGTCAACTTCGACGTGTGATGTGGCGCCACGGTAAGCAAGGCGGGCTTCTTCTTCGCCACTGATTAACTCGGGTCGCGCACCCAAGACTTGTTCGGCTCGATCAAAGAAGTCATCACGGTTGGTGGCATCGCGTGATGCACTTGATGCAACAACTCGTAAGCGAGGTGCACCATGGGCATGGAGAAGTTCGCGATATTTCGCGAGACACTCCATAGTTCGATCAATGGCGCCTGGCGACAGTGTCCGAGTCTTGTCAACACCCTGACCAAGTCGGGTCACATTGACTTGCCGTTCAAGAGTTATTCCATTGTGATCAACGATGAGCAGATTGGTTGAGTTTGTTCCAATATCAATTGCGGCCACGTTGACCTGTGAGAAATTTCCTTCAGGTTTTTCAACGAGTTGTCCCTCGATACGTTCGGCAACCCAGCGACCGACCGGATCATCGCCACCTGCGAGATGCCACGCGTAATGAGCGTGTAGACACTTCACGCCGATACGGGTGCCAGCGACACCACCCGATGGGCGAGGGCCAACATGATCGCCAGGAATATAAGCGTCACGTTCGGCTTGATAACGCCGGTGGGCATCTTCAAGTTCGTTCGAATCAACTTGCGCTTCGGCGTCGTTGACTCCACCCGCTGCTTCAAGGCGACTGACTGCGACTAAAACTTCGGGAGAACACAACCAATACAGCGTTGGCATCGGTGTGCCATCGTCAAGAAATGGAGCATTCTTAATGACGACAGGAATTCCGGCGCTGTTGCGAACGACAACAGCAAAAGCACTATGTGGCTCTCGTCCGAGAAGTTGGGTGACTAACTCTCGATCGTGAGGACTGGCAATGAGGTCGTTGTTCAACTCTCGCGATTACGACGGCGGCGTAAGGGACGCACGATGAACAAGAGCACACCCAAGATTGCTCCAACGACAGGAAGGAGCCGCTTCATCATGGCGCCACCAGCAACCGACTGTAGGTTCAACGGTTCTGCGGCGGGACCTTCAATTTTACGAATCTTGGGCTCTTCGGCTGAAGCATCGGTGACCTTGCCGGCGACCGGTGTTTCAGAGGCCGAAGTAGCAGTGACTGGTGCACTGGCTGAAGGTGCTGGTGCACCACCTTCACGATCAATCAACGCGTTCAAATTGTCAGCAAATTGAGCGATGAGTTTTTCACTGATGTCGGCAAGCGCGCCGCGTCCGAATTGTGCGACCTTGCCAGTGATGGCGAGGTCGGTCACGACATTAACGGACGTGCTCGTCGGGGTAATGGGTGTGAGCTGGGCTGTGATCGTCGCTGAGGCATTGCCCTTGCCACCAATGTCGCGACCAGACGCTTTGAGATGGGCACGAAAGTTAACCGAGTCTAATTCAACGAATTGTGCTTCACCTTTAAATTGGGCGACGATCGGGCCGACTTTGATCTTGACTCCGCCTTTGAACACGTCGCCTTGTACTTCATGCAGTTCAGCACCGGCCAAACAAGGCGCAATACGCTCGAGGTCGGTGAGAACAACCCAGGTTTCGGCGATGGGTTGATTGACGGTGAAAGTATGGTTTAAGTCCATTGCGCAAGATCCTCCTGCGTGTCGATGTCGGCCGCCGAACCAGGGCAATCTACTTGCGAAACGAGCTCGGGACGCAGGCGGATGAGATCTCGGGCTCCAGAGTCGCCAGATTTTGGCAATAACTCCCAGACTGACTGATGGAGTCGAACGGGATTACCGTTGCGGCCAGAGTAGGTGGCCACGGCAATCGGGGTGGGGGCATGGGCGACACGGCGCCATGCTTCGGCGGTCACAAAGGGTTGATCGGCTAGACCAACGACCACAGCACTGGCTTTTAGGCGTTGAGCCTCTCTGATTCCCAAAAGTACGGAACTACTTTGCCCGTCAACCCAACGGTTGTTGTGAACGACCACAATGTTGCGATGCGCCAGTGTGTTAGCAGGAATTTCCGCAGCACCGGTCACCACGATGACCGTCGCAAAGCCCGCCTCTAGAACGTGTTGTAACGACGCCTGGAAAATATTCTTGCCATCCGCGTGTGGCAAGGGCGTAAGAAGTTTGTGCTCAGATCCCAAAAATCGTGAGCCCGCACCGGCGGCCAGCAGTACCGCCACCGAGTTGGTCGGTGGGGAGTGTGACTCATGATCTGAGGAAAGTTCCACCACTTCATCTTGCCCGATGACCAGCACTTTTGTCACTAGGTGACGTAATTCGTGGTCCGATTATGTCGGGGGCGCAACAAATATGACATTTGTGTTGCGATATCGTGTCAAAAATCGCTCGGAATGATTGATTGGAGATGAGAAATGATTGATTCACCTAGTCAGAACCGACGGGTGGCAGGCCGTTGTCGTCGAGGTCTAGCCGTCGTGGGCATCGTGACCTCGTTGTTAACGCTCAGCCCAATTTTGGCGTCAATCGCCTCGGCGTCTAGCACATCGCCCACTGCGATTGTCATTCCCGACATTGACCCCATCGCAATCGTGGCTTTTCAAGCCCTTGGCCAATTGCGTGAAGATTCAATTCGACTTGATCGTGGACAAGAACTGAGTGCCACCTTTGTCCGATTGCGTCGCCAAGTTGCCGAACTCGTTGCTGATCGTTTGGCGCTGAATGCCGTTGAACTCGAAACTGCTTGGGCTGACTCAGATATCAATCATCAAACCGCGTTGATCGCTGCGCTAACTCAAGTGGGCGTTCCGTACAAACGCTTCGCCATGAAGCCAGGTATCGGCTTTGACTGTTCGGGTCTGACTTCGTTTGCTTGGAGTCAAGCTGGTTTCAATATTCCGCATAATTCGACTCGGCAGATTCGGGCGGCAGATCCGCGTACCTATGACACTGCACAAGCTGGCGATCTTTTGCGCTACCCGGGTCATGTGATGATGTGGCTCGGTGTTGGCCAAGCGGTCATTCATTCGCCTCAGCCGCGCCAATTCGTGGAAGTAAAGATCTTGAATACTCGTTCGATGAAGCGCAGCACTTTCGGCGATCCGTCCGAGTAACTAACTTAAGCCGAAAACTGATCGGCTGAGGTTGTGGCTGAGTGCGACAATGCGGTGACGGCGAGATCGGCAGTATCCATCGAAGCAATCACTCCGAATTGAGTAAACGCGCAATAACGCTTTGACTGGGTGGCGCCATTTCTATCAACGACCGGAATTGCGGTGCAAGTGGCGATGTTGTCTGCGATGACTTCTTGTACGGCAATTGCTGAACCAACTGCGACTCGCGAGTCTTGCTGCATACGATCAACGCTTGCCTGTTTGAAAATCGTTGACACCAGTTGACGATCAGAGACTCGTGATTCATCAATCCCGGGTGAACAGTCACTCGTGATTGTTGAACACGTCAAAGTCGTGCCGTTGGCTAAGTAGATATAGCGCACCTCGGCAATCGTGATGCTGGTGCCGAAGGCGGGATCGTAAGCCAGAGACACCGCCGTATGAAGGTCGCCAAACTTTGTGACGACTTCGTAGGTAATGGTGAATGCGATTGTCGGGTCGGATTCAAGAACCGTCACGACGTCTTGAATGGCCGCATCCGAAATAGCTGGAATAGTTTCAGTGGGTACCAAGGTCGGTCGTTGACCCGTAAAGCAGCCACCAAGAATGAGTGTGCACATTCCTGTAATAGCGGCCAATTGGGCGAGACGAAATGACGACACGAGTAAATCCTAGAGTGAAACCTCGTTTGAAACCTGAACGGAAATTGTTTTAGCGACTCATTGTTCTCGTAGCGTAAAGGTCGTGATTGAACTTGACGCTTCCACAGTGCTCTTGCAATGGGTCGTCGGCGGCATGTTGGGATGTTGGTTTACAACGCGTCACCGTGAAGTGGGTCTGGGCTACGGGTGGCTATTACGTGGCACCTACGTGATGATGGCGGGCGCCTCGGCGTACATCGGCTTTGCCTCAACTTCGCCATCATCCTCATCCGGAACGATTCGTAACTGTGCCGCCATCGCAGTGACTGGCGTCATTGCACTCGGCCTCGGTCAGAGTATTGCTCGACGCAAGGCGGGCGTCAGTGGATTTGTTGATGAGCACGATCGTCGATCACAGCGCATCGCTGAGATGACCGGAATCGACCGCGATGGATTGGAAAAAGAATTCGGTGAGGGTAAAGAATTTGCGCCGTTATTTGATCTCGCCCCGTTGGCATTCGGTTTGATCGCCCTTGTCGCTGCGGGTGTTTCGGATGGTGGGAATGACGCAGTAGCAATTATCAGAACAATTGTCGGAGCAGCATTCTTGGGGTTCGTCTCTGATGCGATGTTGTTAGGGCACTGGTATCTCGTTCAACCAGGTCTACCTCGGCGCCATGTGAACGAGATTGTCAAAGCGTTCTTGTATATCTGGCCCTTCGAAGTCGTCGTTATGTTGATTCCGACAGGAATGTTCAGCGTCTTTTCTGGATCAGTTGACGATGGTTGGGGCGGGCAACTCGGTTGGTTTTGGGCGGCTTGCGCAATCACCACTGGAGTCTTAACCGTGGTCACTTTAAAGGCCTTGCAAGAGCGGGCGTATTCAGCGGTGATGGCCGCAACTGGGTTGATGTATCTCGCGATCTTGACTGCATTCGGAACCGATCTAGTGGCTCGCGCCGTTTTGGCTGGCTAATCATCGATTTCGAGATTGTTCACGGATCAACAACCCACGAGTTGATGGCATAACTCTTGTCAGCGTGAACTTCAACGACTGCAGTAGATACGGCATGGCGAATTCCATCCGTTGTTGACACCGCGAGACGAACTTTTCGCTGAATCGTTTGGCTGATGACGCCAACTGTGTAAGCAGTGGTTCCTTTACTTGGCGCGAGCGTTAGCGCGAGTTGAAGTTTCGTTGCAACGACACCGCCCGTCATGCCAAATTCGTACGCGGCTGTCGTGCTCGTGGCGCGAATGCCGGTATTCGGCACGAAAATGTAGCCATCAACGAGAAAACGATTTGCAAATGAACTGGTTCCGTTGAGCCGAACGTCAACCCCCCAAGATGTACTTGGTGCGAGTGTTGAAGAGACATACGCAACGGGCGTCGCATTAGCCACGGGGACGATGGAGTGGGAGGAAATTGAGGTCGTCGTTCCATCTGGAAGAAGAACGGTGTCGGCGGGTACATCAACAGATGAATTGCTCTGACCAAAGTTGACGGTGCGAATTGATACACCTTCGCTGCCGCGTGTAGTTGACGTGGAAACTCGACGATTGAAACGTACGGAAGATTCCTGAACCGTCAAACTTGCTGCACTTCCGAGTAGGAGGGTTGCCCCTTTGCCGGTGATCTCATGGCTTTTCGGAGCAGTTGAGGCATAAGCGGCTTGAGCATCGACGGCGCATCCGGCGTAACTCCCTTCGCCAAAGACAACTTGGGCACTGCCCGTAATAACCAAGGGTCGCTCAAAGTAATAAACGCCCGATGCGAAGTAGTGCGCTCCACCATTGAGTGTGAGAGGTGTCGTTCCTAAATAGCGGCCAGGAAAGTACAAGGAACATGTACCGATTGTCGCTTGTAAACCTGGTCGTTCAAAACTAGGAATTTGCGGTAACTGCGGGTACAGCCAACTTGTTCCGCTGGGGTTATCGCCAGCCATTTGCCACCACTGTTGTGCAATATTATTCCATGTAGTTGAACCATCATTGATGAGATTGCTAGTGAGCGGGTTGGTGGATGTTCCTGTATTGACAAGAATATTGCCAGTCAATGCGGTGGCCGTTGAGCCGGCCCATGACGGTGTTGAAATATCACCTGTGGTTCCTGCGCTACGCGTGGTGATGGTGCCGTAACGATTTGCGCCAGAGGAGTAACTGGTGACGGTGGTACATGCAGAGTTGACGTTGTAGCCGTTGAGCGACCAATTTGTTGATACAGCGAAACATGCCGACGGCCCGAAATCTCGTTGCAAAGCGATCGCCATTCGCGTCCCTGACTTCACTGCCTCAGCCGCGGCATTCTGTTCGTGAAGCGCTGGTCGGGTATCGAGCAGAACGCGAGCGTAGGTCAACAGACCAACTGCGATAAGGCTGCCTACAGTCATCAAAATGAGGACCATTAACAATGCAGAGCCACGGTCATCTGCAGAATTGTGTTGGGCCGAGTGCGCGGTGCGTCTCATATCGGCCGCGACACCATTAAACAGGAAACCGCTTCGTCAGGACCGAGGGTAATTACCACACCAGGCGATCCATCTGCTGGTGCACGGAGTCGACTGGTGGGAAGCGCAACTCCTGATGAAGAACAATCTGCTCGTACAAACGTGTATCCAGACTTTGGAGTCTCGGTGATTTGCACTGTGCGAGTTGTTGTGCCGCCTGGAAATGTGTAGTCAAAAGTGGCCGACGATGACTGGGCAGTGTTGAGGTCTCGCACGCCGACATCAGTTGTGTACGACCAAGTTCCGGTTGCTTCAGAAAGTATGCCGTCTTGTTCAATTCGTTTTTGAACGGTCACAGTTCCGCCACAGACAGCAGCGCTAATTGAACGAAGAACATTTCCTAATTGGGCGAAGGACGCAGAGTTGGCTGGCAAGAAAAAGTCGGCGGCCGCGGCATTGCCGGGATTGGTTGGTCCAGTTCCGTTCCAGACAACATTTCCTACTACTGATTTCATGCGACCTTGATTGGTGGTGCTGGCGTCGTTGCCAACGAGAATGCCTACGACTCTGGCCCCAGTGCCACGTCCGTAATTAGCGGCGGTCACCGCACGCGACAGATCAGTCGTGTTGTATCGCGAGTCACCGTCGTTGGTTGTATTGGTTCGATTCCGGTTTGGTTCGCCATCGGAAATAAAGACAACCAGTTCAGGTAACTGAGAAAAAGGAGTTCCGACATTGGTGCGAAACGCTTGCCACAAACCGTCTTCCCAGTTAGTTCCACCGCCCCAACGGGCATTAGATAAGTCCTGATTGTCAACTTTGGTACGCATTGCAGTGAGATCGTTTGACGAATTGAGAATGTTGACGTATTGGCCGGCAGTCGTTGGATAATACGAATACGCCGCGACGTCAAAGCCGACGATACGCATGAAAGTTGGCGTCCCCGAAAAAGCGTCAATAAAGCCGAGGGCAGCATTGACGAGAGATGTTGCGCCACCTTGATTTGGAATTGAACTTGACGTGTCGAGGACGACGGTTACTGTCCCGCCACATCGAGTAGGTGGTGCGGCCGGATCAATGATTCCACCGTCGTAGTCGGTGGGGAGTTGATCTTGTGATGACAGACCTGCGCCGCCCGTCGTGAATTGTTCGCCACTTCCAAAAACCACCTGAATGTCTTCACCGATTGGTCGAAGGACAACCTGATTACGCGACGTCACGGTGACAGCGTGGGTTGGTGATTGTGTGGGGTTCCACGTTGGGGGAGGAGCTGCCAATTGGTGAGCCACCCCAACTTGCGTCACAGTTTGGTTCACAAGCCCCACATTGCGAATCTCGTATCGCCGCAATTGCCATTCGTCACCTGATTGCACATATCGATACGACACCACAAAATTGCTGGTAACGCCGCTCGCTGAAATATCAGCACGATTCAACGTCAGTACATTGGTGCCAAGCAAGTCGGTCGTTGCTGACGGCTGGAAAAGTGGTTCGATATTGCGACTTGTTGCCGACGCCAGATCATTGGGTATCCACGCTTGCAAAAATGTGATGTCCTTTGATTCTGAAAGATGATTCTTGATAGGACGTTCAGTTCGGAGAATGACAATCATTGCGGCCGAAAGACTGGTCATGATGATGCCGAGAATTGTGACCGTCATCAGCAATTCAACGAGTGTCATGCCACGATCGCGCCGAACCGGTTGGGTGTTGGCTTTATGAAATTGAACGCGGGAAAACATTGCTCTTCACCACCTCCAATGACTTTGCATACCCAGAAGGTGATGTGACCGTGAACTTGATGCGCTGCAATGTTCGGGCCGTTGTCAGTGATGCGGTCTCATTGCATTCGGTTACCGAAAGGGCATTGGTTTCTAGCCAAATGCCTGACGCTGGCGACGTTGGGTTCCAGAAATACATGCCTGTCAGAGCGACGGTGCTCGAGGGCCAATCAACTGTCCCTGCGGCCGCTTGGATAATGGGAAGGTAGCCGCCGTTGCTGTTATTGGTTGGACACGGGATGTAGGCGTAGTTCGCTAACCGATCGGCAGCACTGCCAAGTACCGCCTCTACTTTGGCTTGGTCATCAGAAAATTTGGACAAGTGAATGGCTGACCACATCGCACCGAAGACACCAGAGATAACCACACCCATCAGGGCAACAGCAATGACGACTTCAATGAGGCTTGAGCCTCGGTCGCGTCTTTTCATAGTGGTCCCACTTCGGTAAATGTCGTGTAATCAACACGTCACTTATCGGAGTATTTGCGGTGCTGGATCGTCAGGAAACTGTCAAGAAATGCCTAACTCAGAAATTCCGAAGTTAGTGGATCACACCAGCAGCCCGTAGCGCTGCGGCATCAAGTCCAACTTCGCTGACGACCTCGTCGCTGTGCTGGCCAGGAGTTGGGGCCAGGCCTCCGGCTTGAGCAGGGGTTGACGAGAACCGAGCGGCGGGTCGGGGTTCGCGAATTCGTCCAGCAACAGGGTGCTCGCGTTCAAGGAAAACCCCGTTATTTATAATTTGTGGTTGCTGAGGAAGGTCGGCGAGGGTGACGACGGAGGCTGCAGGAACATCAAATGATTGCGCGCGTCTGACAAAATCTTCAGCCGACTGCTGAGCGGAGAGTTCGGTCATAAGCGGCACCAGTTCAGACGCATTCAGGGTTCTGCCAGCCATCGTGGCAAAGCGATCGTCATCGGCGAGTTCGGGTCGACCATAGGCGTGGCACAGTCCACGGAACTCGCTATCGCTCACGACGGCAATTGCGGCAAACCCATCTTTGAGTCGCGTAATGCCGTAGTTCTGTCCAATTGTTGGAGTGCGATTGGCGTCTTCGTCCAACAGGACTGCGTCCATACCTGAGTCGGGCCACATAAAAGAAACAGCCGCATCGAGCATGGCGAGAACAATGTGTTGCCCTTCGGCATTGCCTGCAGCGCGAGCGTAGAGCGCGGATGATATTGCCTGCGCCGCTGTCAGCGAAGTGACCTTGTCGCACAGCAAAGTTCGAAAGAGTGAAGGTTCGCCGTTGCGCGGATCGGTTTGCACGCTGGCTAATCCGGATGCAGCCTGAATCACATTGTCGTAGACGCGATGCCCGCTATCGGGACCGTCGGGTCCGTAGCCGCTGATGCTCACATAGATGAGTTGCGGATTGACTGCTTTGAGATCTTCGTAACCGATTCCGAGCCGCTCAACCGCGCCGGGTCGGAAGTTCTGAATGACGACGTCTGCAGTCTCGGCAAGTTTCTTAAGTACGGCGACACCTTGTTCGCTTTTGAGGTCGACAACGAGTGATCGCTTGCCACGATTGTTATTGACAAAGATGCCCGTCATGCCACCTTTGGCTGATCCGAGATAGCGCATGAAGTCTCCGATGCCTGGGGACTCGACTTTGATGACATCAGCGCCCTGGTCGCCGAGCATCATTGCCGCAAGTGGGCCAGAGATCATCACGGAAAGGTCGAGGACTTTGATGCCGGTCAGCGGCCCGCTGTTTGTGTTAGTCGTACTTTGCGTCATACCTGATGTTCGCGCATCAGACCCGTTGGGCTACACCCCTGCTTGCCACGATTCCGAGAACGGCGAGCACCGCAGCGATCGCGAAGTTGGTTCCGAGTGCTTGAGAGAGCGGCCATTGGGTCCGATCAGATATGGCGACGGTTGCACCACCAATTCCGCCCATGAGTGCAAAGCCCAGACTGTCGGCAAGATGAATTTGACCGCCCACCTGACCCTCGTTGCCATCATCGGCGTACGCAGTCGCTGCAACCGACGTTGGGACGAAAAGAATGCCCATGCCAAAGCCACCGATACCCCAAGAAAAAAAGGTGGCCAGAAGTGGCCAACTCGGCGAAAGCACTGGAGTCACGGCAAAAATGCCGACCAGAATAAGGGCGAAACCAGTCGTCGCCGATTGAGCGACCGGTATGTGTGATCTGCGAGTTGAAAGTGCTGACCCCACACTCCACGACAGCGCGGCACCGATAATGACAAATCCTTGGACCGTTGCCGAAGCCCCGTGAACGCGGTCGGCGGCCAACGGTACAAATGAATCGATGCCCAAGAATGCTGCAGTGGCGAGCATGCGACAGGCCAATATTGCAGAAAGTCCACGCTTGGCTCGCCAAATATCTCGGGGCATGAGTTTGTTGAAGTTAGGTATCGCCAGAGTCAGACCTGCACCAATGAATGTGATGAAAAGAAGAACAATTCGTGACTGCAAACCGGCAATCAGAAGCGCAACGCCAGTGCTGAGAAGCATCGCCTGAGGAAGTTGAGTCTTTTTCGCGCGCGCCAGTATCTGCGAATCTTTGTTGGTGATCAACGACCTCATTGCACTAATTGCTAACGCCGCTGTTGCAAGTGCGAGCGGCACGATACCGATGAACACCCAACGCCAACCAAAGACTCGGGTGATGTAGCCAGCAAGTCCAGGAGCGATCAAACTCGGCAATACCCAACCTGCCGATATCCAAGCAAAGATTCTCGAACGTCGGTCCTCGGGCCATACCCGCTTAATGACCACAAAGGTAATAGGAGCCAAGCCGCCTGCTCCCGCTCCTTGGAAAACTCGACCGACCAACACAAGAGGCATCGAGGTTGCAACTGATGCAATCAGCAGTCCAATAAGAAACATGCCCATGCAACCAATGAATGGCGCGCGCGGTCCGTGGCGGTCTGCCTGTTCGCTGGCTGCTACGAGCCCAATGATGTCGGCCAACATGTATGCCGCAAGAGTTGCCCCATAGAGATAATCACCTTGAAGATCTTCGGCGATTGTAGGAAGCGCAGTAAGAAGTGACGTCGTTTCAAATGCGACTAGAGATGTGCAACTGACCAAGCCGATTACCAGCGCTCGCTGGCGTTGTGTTACGTGAGTAGCTTGCTCATTGCTTTGATTCACGAGGCGACGTGAGGCCAAGGCCGATTGTGCTCAACATGCAAAGCGACATCAAGGAGCAACTGCTCGGTGAAATGTCGGGACACAACTTGCAAACCGACTGGAAGCCCGTCGACGAATCCTGCGGGGATAGAAATTGCGGGGTTACCATGCAAGTTGGCTGGGAAAGTCAATCGACCATTGTTTCCTGCTCCTGCATGGAGTCCACCAAAAGAAGATGGAAGCGGGCCTTCGGCGTCGAATGCGATATCCGGGTTAGACGCGGTGAGAACAAAATCAACACCAGTTGAAGGATGGAAAATTTCGGCCATGCGTTCGTTCAGCGCTACGCGACGCGCTTCGATACGAGCACGGGCTTCAGGTCCGTAACGCTCGATAGTGCTTGCTAGACCAAAACTGATTTCTGGTGTGAGAACATCTGCGCACGCTGGCCACAGGTCGCCCAGTTGGGCGTGAATTGACAACATTCCGCTGATACTCCATGCCGCTCCCATGCTTGGAAGTGAGGTATCGATATCGACGCGCTTCCACCCGTGTTCGGCGATGAGTTGATCGGCTTCGGCACTTAACACTTCCCACATCGCTGGCGACACAACTGCTCCGCCCCAATCGGGAACAACTGCAACGCGCAAACCGCGAAGCGCTTGAGTGAATGAACCGAGTTCGGGTTCCCATTTACCAACATTGGGCAAACTGAGCGGATCACGCGAATCATGACCCGATGTCACATCGAACCAACGCGCGGTGTCACGAACGCTACGTGTCACGCATCCGGTCACTGTGGTGAGATTTCCGAGCTGTACTTTTGGGGCTCTTGGAATGCGGCCATACGTTGCCTTGAGGCCAACTAGCCCAGTGAAACCCGCTGGAATACGAATTGATCCACCCCCATCACCGGCAGTTGCCATGGTGACGATTCCTCCAGCGACTGCCGCTGCACTTCCACCTGAAGATCCACCAGGAGTACGACCGTGTTCCCAAGGATTATGAGTTGCGCCATGCATGACGGTTCGAGTCACATTGACGCCACCAAATTCACTTGCAGTTGTTTGTCCAACTAAAACTACGCCAGAGTCTTCAAGTCGTTGAACCATGACTGACGAGAAATCGGAAACGATATGGGACAGCGCAACGCATGCTTCGGTGTCTGGCCATCCAGCGACCTGATCAAGTTCTTTCACACCGATGGGGACGCCGCCAAATGGCAAGTTGATATCCGCGGTTCGTGCTGCAGCGTAAGCCCGATCGCGATCGAGGTGACCAAAAGCATTGAGATCGCTCGCCTCAATAGCGGCGTACGTCGCATCAAGTTCTTCAACGGGGGAGCGTTCGCCTGCGCGAAAAGCGTCAACGAGCGAGCAGGCATCTCCCTGCCATGTGTCGGATGCAAATGTACCTGAGTGAGAAGTCACAGCCATAGGCGCTGACGCTAGTGCCCGCCTAGAGTTTGCAACGATGGATAGCCGACAGTTCTTGGGATTAGAGCCCACCCACAACCCCCATCGATGGGTTTTGCCCGTCGTTCAAGGCATTAGTACTGGCGCGGGCTTCCTATTTGGCGGTTGCGGCCTCGGTGCGGCAGTTGCCGCGATGGAAGGGACTTCTGGTCGAAAGGCAGTGTGGGCAACAGCTCAGTATTTGTCGTATGCCAAGCCTGGTGAAATGATGGATATTGACGTCACGTTGGCTGTGCATGGTCATCAGATCACGCAAGCTCGCGCCGTTTGTCATGTGGGTGATCGAGAGATTTTGACGGTCAATGCCGCGCTGGGTGATCGTGATCTGGAAGCGCATGGTCAATTTGAAAAAATGCCTTTAAATGTTCCTCAACCGTTTGACTGCAGAGAACGTCCTCACGTACTTGATTGGTCGGGAACGATCAGTGGTCGGATGGATCAGCGAATGGTCAAGGGTCGAGAAGAACTCGAGGACTTAGATGGCACACCTAGTGACGGTCAGGTTTTGTTGTGGTCGCGTATTCCAGAAGTCATTGAAGGTGTTGATGCGGCGACATTGTCAATTTTGGGTGACTTCGTTCCGATGGGTGTTGGTCAATCTCTAGGTATTCGCGGCGGCGGAAACAGTCTCGACAACACCTTACGTATCGGAAAATTGGTTCCGACTGAATGGGTGTTGCTTGATATTCGAATCCATATGGTTGGGCGGGGATTCGGACACGGATTAGTGCACATGTTTGCTGAAGACGGAACGTTGATGGCCACTGCGAGTCAAAGTTGCATTGTGCGATTCTGGCGCGACATGCCGGGACCGGGCCCCTCTGGGAAAGCGAAGAAGTAGCCAACAGACATAGCCAAGAAGTGGTCCGAGTCTTAAGCGATCTTCGCTGTCGGCAACAATGAAGATATGACACCTTCGCCCCCTCGTCGCCCTGGAATGACAGTTCCGTTGCCCGGCCATTTGCATACTCATCGTGATCGTCTCGTCGAACTGGCCGATTTGGGTTACACCGATATTTGGTCGGCCGAATCAGATGGTGCGGACGCTTTCACTCCCTTGGCAATGGCTGCGGCTTGGGAACCTCGTCTTCGTTTAGGTACTGCAATTGTTCCGGCATACACGCGCTCACCAGCATGCTTCGCCCAAAGTGTTGCCAGTATGGCTGATGCAGCTCCTGGCAGATTTGCCATTGGTATCGGTTCAAGTAGCAATGTGATCGTTGAAAAATGGAATGGGATTCCTTTTGTCGAGCCGTACAAGAAAGTGCGCGATGTAGTGCGTTTCTTAAACGATGCCTTGTCGGGCGAAAAGGTGGCGAAGTCGTACGACACATTTGAGGTGAATGGTTTCAAGTTGGGTGTTCGTCCCGAAGTAAAGCCCAAGATTTTGGTGGCAGCGTTACGCGAGGGCATGTTGCGCTTAGCCGGACGCGAATCTGATGGTGCGATCATCAACTGGTTATCGCCGACTGATGTGCAACGAGTTGCCGAAGTTGTGAACGATGCAGCGGGTGGTGAAGAACGAGAAATCGTGGCGCGAATTTTTGTTTGTCCAAGTGAAAACGCAGAAGTGGTGCGGGCTGCTGGGCGATTCGCGATTGCGGCGTATCTCAATGTCCCGGTATATGCCGAATTTCATCGTTGGTTGGGTCGCGGTCCGCAATTACAAGGTATGTGGGATGCATGGAAAGCTGGCGACCGAAAGGCGGCCTTGGCTGCGATTCCCGATGAGGTTGTCGATGACATCTTGATTCATGGTTCGCCGGCTAAATGTCGCGCCAAAATTCAGTCGTACTTTGATAACGGAGTGACGACAAGTTCGTTGGCAATTCTGGCCCTTGATCCTGAATTGAATTATTGGGAGTCAGTAAAGGCCTTGTCGCCAAGCGCCTATTAAAAGCGTTTTCGGTTAAGCCGCTTCATGCTGCTGACTGGCCGAGAGTCGCCGGCGAATTTCGGCGATATGACGTAGTCCGTTGCGGCACACTTCGTCGGACAGAATGAATCGCGGATCAATTCCGGTTGGAACGGTTTCGAGTCCGGCTAATTGAAGTTGAACCGGAGCGTCGGTTGCGGGCTGCAAAGTCTGGTCGTTGATGTCCATGTTGAAACTTTGTCCAAAGGGTCAGGCAGAGTTGTTAAGGCGGCTATGAAAACGCCTCGTCGATACTCAGGATGCGGAAGTTTTTGCTGGTGAGGGCTAATTTTTGATGGTGACCCCAGTGACTCAAAAGCCAAACACTCAACAGGGATGGCGTTTGTTGAGGGTGGCGCTTACCCAACAGCGTGGGGGATTGGCAATTGGGGTCGTTGTCGGATTGTTTTGGGCCCTCGGCAAGGTCTCGGTGCCACAACTCACCAAGATGGGTATTGACCGTGGAATTGAAGGAAGTGGCAACCTTGTCTTCTGGTCGGGTCTTGTTATGGCTGCAGGTGTCATCGCTGGTCTATTCACAGCTATGCGACGTTGGTATGCATTTCGTGAAAGTCGCTGGATTGAGACGCGACTGCGTGAACAAATCTTCAGCCACTTATTGAAGTTGCATGTTGGTTACCACGACAAGATGCAAACCGGTCAATTGATGAGTCGTGCATCATCGGACTTACAGCAGTTGCAGGCTTTCGTGGTCATGATTCCGATCACATTGTCAAACTTAGCGATGTTGATTGCCGTCGTCGCCTTATTGATTGCCTCACAACCGATGTTGGCGATGTTTGCCCTTGCGCCATTGCCCATTGTCAATGTGATGGCGAGTAGGTTTTCTCGACAAATTCATCCCGCGGTTTTGGCAGTACAGCAAGAGCAAGCGCAACTTGCAACAGTTGTTGAAGAGTCAGTGTCAGGCGTCCGAGTCATCAAGGGTTTTGGTGCTGAACAAGTTCAAGCGCGCAAACTTAAAACCGAAGCCGATGACATTTGGAATGTGTCTTTGGTGGCGGCAAAAATTCGCAGCAAGTTTCTCCCAGCACTTGATTTGCTTCCCTCAATTGGTTTGATTGCAGTGCTTGGCATTGGTGGTCATCGCGTGATCAATGGGCAGATGACGGTGGGAGATCTCGTCAAGTTCAATGCCTATATCACGATGTTGATCTGGCCATTACGAAACTTGGCGATGACCGTTGCCCTTGCTCAGCGAGCCTCGGTAGCGCTGGTGCGTGTGGACGAAGTGCTGAGTACTCCAAGTTTGGTGATTGATCCGTTGAGCCCCACTTCGTTGCCCGCCGCAAGTAGTGATCGACCAGTTGGTGAAGTTATTTTCGACGAGACCGTATTTTCATACGAAGGTGCAGGTCCAATTATCAACCATCTCAGTTTCAGTATTCGGCCGGGACAAGCAGTTGCTCTAGTGGGTGCCACTGGGTCAGGTAAATCAACGGTGGTGCGATTATTGAATCGTTTTCATGACGTGCAGCAAGGTTCAATTCGACTTGATGGAATTGATGTTCGTCAGTTGACTCTGGCCGATCTTCGTAGAGCAATCGGAATTGTTTTTGAAGAGACATTTTTATTTCATGATTCTGTCGCCGACAACATCGCGTTTTCGCGACCCGATGCGAGTCCAGATGTGATTGAACGTGCGGCTCGGCTTGCCGGGGCTCACGATTTTATTATGGAATTACCCGAGGGGTATCAAACGATCCTTGGTGAGCGCGGCTATTCGCTGTCGGGTGGTCAACGTCAACGAATCGCTATTGCTCGCGCGATTGTTTCGGATCCTCGGGTTTTGGTTCTTGACGATGCAACATCGGCGGTTGATCCATCCAAGGAACATGAGATTCGCGAAGCTATGGCTACCGTAATGAAGGGTCGAACGACAATTGTGATTGCCCACCGTCCAGGAACCATTGCGTTGGCTGACAGAGTCATCCTTCTTGATGAGGGTCGGGCAGTTGCAATCGGAACTCATGAAGGTTTGCTTGCAGACAGTGAGCGTTATCGCCAAGTATTAGCCGCGTGGGAAGTAAGAGAGTCGGACGGCGATGACGATGTTGAGGTGATTCGCTGATGTGGAGTTTGTCTGCTGTCAGTGAAGAAGATCGCCTTGATCGCGTACAAACGCTCAAGGTTCTGCGCCGTGCTTATGGCATGGCTCGATCGCAACGACGATTGATTCTTTCGTCGCTGGCCTTCGTCCTGGTGGGAACTTTGGTGACTCTTGCTGGGCCGACGTTGGTGCGATTTGCGATTGACAACGGAATCAAAGTTAAAGATGGCTCGGCACTCAATCGGGTCGTCGTGCTGTATGTGATCGTGACGGTGATTGGGTACATCTCTGGCCGTCTGCAATACATCACGATCAACCGAGCCGGCGAAGGTTTCTTGCGTGAACTGCGAATCAACGTCTTTGACAAATTGCAGAAACAGTCAATGTCGTACTTTGATCGCGAAAAAGCCGGTGTATTGGTTTCGCGTATGACGGCTGATATTGAGTCAATGGCTGAGTTGATTCAATTCGGCTTGTTGCAATTTGTTTCGGCGTTCTTGCTGTTGTGTCTTGCCACGATTCTGTTGTTTGTGATGTCGTGGCAATTATCTCTGATCACGATGTTAGTTTTGCCGTTGTTGATTATCGCTTCGATCCGATTTCAGCGAACTTCTAATCATGCCTATCTTGACGTGCGCGAAAAAGTAGGTAATAACCTTTCAACACTTCAAGAAGGAATCACTGGCGTTCGAGTTATCCAGGCTTATGGACAGGAAGAAGATCGTTCTAAGCGTTTTCGTTGGTCAAATCGCGCACTATTTGATTCACATATGTACAGCGTCAGGATCAGTACTTGGTATTTCGGACTGGTTGAGTTTGCGGGGATTGCTGCAACTGGTGCAATCATTGGTGTCGGTGGCTGGTTAGTTCATCGTGATTCGGTCACGATCGGAACTGTTACCGCATTCGTTCTGCTCTTAGCCAATCTTTTTGATCCGGTTCAACAATTGAGTCAGCTCTACAACACTGTGCAGTCATCAACTGCGGCTTTACACAAACTGATTGGCATCATTGATGCTGTTCCCGATGTGGCCGAAGTTGCGCAGCCGACTGAGTTGCCGTCACGCGGCGCAATTGTTGTTGACAAGGTGACGTTTGGATACGCGGGCAGTGATCGTCCAGCTCTCAATGAAGTCTCAATTTCAGTTGCTGATGGCGAGCGGCTGGCTTTAGTGGGACCAACGGGAGCAGGTAAGTCAACTCTGGCCAAATTGATGGCCCGCCTGTATGACCCGAGCGCAGTTGATCGTGTGACGGGCAGCGTTTCATTTGGGGGAGTGGACTTGCGCTTGTCGTCAATGTCTGACCTTCGCCGACGAATCATTGTGGTGCCACAAGAGGGCTTCTGTTTTGGTGGCACTATCCGCGAGAACATTCGAATTGCCCGACCAGAAGCAACAGATGCTGAAGTTGAGCAAGCGCTTGAATCAATCGGTGCATTGGATCGTTTTGTTGAGTTCTCGGAAGGACTCGAGACCGAAGTTCGTGAGCGCGGTTCGCGATTATCGGCAGGAGAGCGACAACTCATTGCATTGGCGCGAGCCGCATTGGTTGATCCCGCCGTTTTAGTGCTCGATGAGGCAACTTCAAATCTTGATCCAGGCACTGAAGCCGTCGTTGAGCACGCTTTAGAAACGCTAATGACTGGACGAACCGTCGTTGTTGTGGCCCATCGATTGACAACAGTGCGACGTGCCGATCGCATCGGAGTGATTGACCATGGTTCGTTAGTTGAACTGGGCTCTCATGATGAACTGGTTGCTTTGGGCGGACGTTACGCCGCATTGGCAGATGCTTGGCAGCGCAGCCAGCCGAAGTAGCCAGCCAAAAATAGCTAGCCAAAAATTGCCGGTCAAAATGGTTGGCCGAAGTAGTTCATAAACTCTTTTGGAAGGCCAGAACGAACTCAAGCAAACCGGTGTCGCCAGTTGTTACGAATCCGTTTGATGGATTGGCAATTCCGTAGTCCGCAAAGGTGATGTCAATTGAGCCGAGAACACCGATGATGCCATTGTCAATAGTCGCGGTGACGTCGAAACTCACTTGATTCGTGACGCCGTGCAAAGTGAGTTCGCCAAAAGCAGTCGCTGTGATTTTCTGCCCATCGGTTGGAATTGTTCCGAGGTCAATGGGAGTAAGTAGGCGAAAGTTGGCGGTGGGATATGTTTCGGCGTCCATGATGTTGCCTGAGAATTGCGAATCTCTTTTTGAACTATCGCTCTTGATTGAGGCAACATCAACTTCAAAAACCGTACTGAGCAATGTTGTATCTTGGATGGTGAGCGAGCCGTTGACCTGATTGGTTCGGCCAACGCCTTCAGTGTCAACGCCTCCAAGAACTTCTTTGACTCGATAGCCAACAGTTGAATCGCTTGTGGCGAGCCATGTTCCGGTGACGCCCGAGTCTGGTGTGGGAGGAACTAACGATGCGTCCACATCAGTTGATGGGACATCAGATGAATCACTAACAATGGCCGTTAAGTCATCCTCATTAAGTTTGTCTTTGGGAGGATTAATGACTTTGGTATACAACAAGATTCCGCCGTACACGAGCCCGACAACAACAACGACTGACATCGCGATACGGATGAGAATTTTTGTCATAGAGCGTGTTTATCAGATTGCTGATTGACGAGTCAGCGCGCGACGAAGTATTTGGCTTGCGGGTGATGGCAGATGATGGCTGAAGTGGTTTGTTCGGGTTGGTATTGCCAACCAGTTTCTTCGCCGACTTCAATTCCGAGTCGCCCAGCTTCAAGCAGTGTCGCGACGGTCGCGTTGTCTTCAAGATCGGGACACGCTGGGTAGCCCCACGAGTAACGACCACCGCGATATTGCTGACGGAACAATCCGCCGATTGACGGACCATCTTCGCCGACAAAACCCCACTCTTCGCGAATGCGCTTGTGCCAAAGTTCAGCAAGGGCCTCGGCCATTTCCACACCCAGTCCATGAATGATCATGTATTTCTGATATTCGTTGGCAGCAAAGAGTCGAGCAGCCTCAACGCTTACTGCATCACCCATGCTGACGATATGGAACGCTGCGTAATCGAGACCTTTGTCAAATGTGCGGTAGAAGTCGGCGATGCACATGAACGGTGCCTCGCTCTGGCGTGGATACGAAAAGCGCGCTAGTTCGGCACTGCGAGTTTCATCGCTCCAAACAACGAGGTCATTGCCATCGGCGTTAACGCAGTAGTAGCCGTACACGACTTGCGGAACTAAGAAGCCAGCAGCCTTGGCAGCGGAGAGTTCCTGGCGGAAAGTTGCGCGCAGACGAGATTTGAAATCTTCATCGCTTTCGTCTTTCTCGGGTCGATACTGCCATTGATTGCGGTACAGAGCAGTCTCGTTGACGTACTGGGTGATGTCGTCCAGGCTGATGCCTTTCACAATCTTTGAGCCCAAGAACGGGGGCTTGAAAACTGGGTTATCGTCAACGACATCTGGTGATCGTGAAGGAATTTCAACCGCAGGCTTATCACCAGATCCGGTGCGCTGGGGCAGAACTCGGCCCGACGGGATTCGACCTAGATCAGGATCGTCAAGGCCGGACTTTTTGATAGCAATCAATTTGTCGAGGGTGTGGAGTCCCTCAAAGGCATCGCGACCGTAGAAGACTCGACCGTTATAAACCTCGCGGAGGTCCTTTTCCACAAAGGTGCGGGTAAGTGCGGCACCCCCAAGGATGACTGGTACGCCAGACATGCCGATGTCATTCATCTCAATCAAGTTCTCGCGCATGATGAGAGTGCTCTTCACAAGCAAGCCGCTCATGCCCAAGGCATCAGCATTAACTTCCTTGACCTTCTGGATCATCTCGTTGATCGGAATCTTGATTCCGAGGTTGTGCACTTCGTAGCCGTTATTGGTGCAGATAATGTCAACCAGGTTATTGCCGATGTCGTGAACATCGCCCTTGACAGTGGCGAGAACGAGCACACCCTTGGCTGAACTCTCACCGGTCTTTTCCATATGCGGTTCAAGGTAGGCAACTGCCGTCTTCATGGTTTCGGCAGATTGTAAAACGAAGGGCAACTGCATCTGTCCCGAACCGAACAGTTCGCCGACTACCTTCATGCCGTCAAGTAAGACATCGTTCACGATGTTTAACGGCGCCAAGCCTTGGGCCATAGCGATATCGAGATCGGTTGTTAAACCTTCGCGGTCTCCGTCAATGATGCGCTGCTTCAAGAGTTGTTCAACTGTCCAGTCAGTGCGGTCTTCGCGAACCGTCTCAACCACATTGACATCGGCGAAAATTTCCAACAATTTCTTGAGGGGGTCGTAGTCCTTGGTGCGGCGGTCGTAAATGAGATCGAGGCACACTTGCTTGTGCTCTTCGGGCATGCGTGACAACGGAACAATCTTGCCGGCGTGCACGATTGCTGAATCGAGTCCCGCCTGAACGCACTCATGCAAGAAAACGCTGTTCAACGCATGGCGTGATGATGGCTTCAGACCAAAGCTGACGTTCGAGACGCCAAGAGTGGTGAAGCAACCCGGGATTTCATCTTTGATGCGCTTGATGGCATCAATGGTGTGCTTCGCATCGAGGCGTAAGTCGTCATCACCAGTTGACAGGGGAAAAGTCAACGCATCAAAGATGAGATCGCTGGCGCTTAAGCCGTAGCGATCAACCGCGATGCGATGAATACGGTGCGCGATTTCAAGTTTCCATTCGACATCACGAGCCTGACCCTTCTCGTCAATAAGGAGACAGATCACTGCACAGCCGTATTCGCGAGCGAGGCTAAAAACGCGGTCCATACGGCGTCCGATTTCTTCGCCGTCTTCTAGGTTTGCCGAGTTCAAAATGGCGCGACCACCAATATGCATGAGGCCAGCCTCAAGCACTTGTGGTTCGGTTGAGTCAAGCACAAGCGGAACACTTGCTTGAGTGGCGAAGCGACTCGCAATTTCATCCATGTCGATCGCACCGTCACGTCCGACGTAGTCAACACACACGTCAAGTACGTGAGCACCTTCACGAATTTGCTCGGTGGCTATCTTTGAACAGTTGTCCCAGTCGCCAGCGATCATTGCGTCGCGGAAAGCCTTTGAGCCGTTGGTGTTGGTGCGTTCGCCGATAATTAAGAACGACTTGTCTTGGACCATTGGTACCGACGAATAGATTGAGGCAACACTTGGTTCGTCAATTGGCGTGCGCTTGGGTGCGGCCATGCCACTGACTGCATCGACAACAGCTTTGAGGTGGGCTGGGGTAGTGCCGCAACATCCACCAACAATTCCGATTCCGAGATCGTGTACGTGGTGGTGATGGAACTTGGCAAGTTCGGCGGGTGTGAGATCGTAATGAGTGCGACCATCCACAATGCTGGGCAGTCCAGCGTTGGGTAAAACGCTGATTGGCATTGAAGCGTTTTGGCTGAGGTAACGCAAGTGCTCTTGCATTTCGGCGGGACCGGTAGCGCAGTTAATGCCAAATACATCAGGCTTCATAGCGTTGATTGCCGTGAGGGCTGCGCTAATTTCAGAACCAACCAACATGCGACCGGTTGTTTCCATCGTGACTTGAACCTGAATCGGGATTTCGCGACCCTCGGCGATCATCGCGCGACGACAGGCGATCATTGCGGCTTTGATCTGCAGGAGGTCCATGCACGTTTCGATCAAGAAGAGATCGGCACCACCTACGATGAGACCACGCGCCTGTTCAACATACGCATCTCGGAGTTCAGTAAATCGAATATGTCCAAGGCTTGGCAACTTGGTGCCCGGTCCAATCGAGCCGGCGACATAGCGAGCCTTGCCCCTAGATTCGTAATCGTTGGCAGTTTCGCGAGCGAGGCGAGCAGCTTCGACATTGAGTTCGTACGCCTTGTCAGAAATGTTGTATTCGCTGAGTACTGTCGAGAAACTGCCGAAACTTGCAGTTTCAAGTACATCTACGCCCACATCAAGAAAAGATGAATGCATCTGTCGGATGACGTCAGGGCGAGTGATGCAGAGATACTCGTTGCAGCCCTCAAGGCTGGCGCCACCGAAGTCATCTGGCCCAAGGTCGAGATCTTGGACAAAGGTGCCAAAAGCACCATCAAATACGATGACGCGTTCGTTGACTGCAGAAAGATACGGCTGGCGGGACATTGCCCCTAACGCTACCGTTCGGGCGACAGTGCCTGAGGGAGCGCAGGCGTATTGGGGTAGTTGAAGTTGATGTGACAGGTGTTATGTGGATCTCTCGTCGTTCGTCCACGAGCACTAGGGTCAATGCAATGACTCGCCCAAGTATTTATACCCGTGATGGTGATGACGGGACGACGGGTCTCTTTTACGGTGGCCGTGTTCCTAAAGACAGTGTGTTGCCACGTGCGTATGGCACGGTGGACGAGGCCCAATCAATTTTGGGTGTTGTTCGCGCCGAAGCAGGCCAAGGTTCTGAAATTGAAGCAATGTTGATTCCGATCATGCGTGATCTGTGGGTGCTCATGGCCGAGCTCGCGACCTTACCGGAGAATCGTTCAAAATTGTCCCCGGGAGCGTCGTGTGTTGAAGCATCGATGGTGACTCGATTAGAAAACATGATTGACGAACTCGATACCCGTTTTGAGCCCCCGACTGAATTTGTCGTTCCCGGCGGGAACAAGGTGTCAGCGTGGCTCGATGTTGCCCGTACCGTGGTTCGTCGTGCTGAGCGCCATTCAATTGCTGCGGCCCCAGCGCCTTCACAAGCAGTGCCGTACCTAAATCGCTTGTCAGATTTACTGTGGACGATGGCTCGATGGAACGAAGGAGAAAGCCTTCCCGTGCGCAGCGTGTCATGATTGTCGCATGGCTTTAACTATCGAAGTATCACGATCTATTCCCCGCACTGCTGATGCCGTCGGATTCGCGGTCGCAACTACCGGCGCCGTACCGCGTCAACTTGGTCTCAGTCGATCTGTGTTGACCGCTCACGGCTTTGATGGCAAGGTCGGCCAGACATTGGTTGTGCCGTCCTCAACTGGTCCCACGTATATCGCTGTAGGGATTGGTGATTTCCGCAAAGCCGATTCCAACGCTATTCGTGATGCTGCAGCAGCGCTTGCGCGTGCGTGCCCGCGTCGGACTCATGTCGCGACGAACTTGGTTGACAGCGTCGCACTTGATGCTCGTTCGGCAGCGCAAGCGGCGGTTGAAGGATTTACTTTGGCGACCTATCGCTACACCACTCTCAAATCAGCAAAGGGATCAGCTCCAAGCACACTGACGTTGACAACTTCAAGTGCTCGGGCTCGCAGCACTGAAACAGGTGTTGAACGCGGTCGTACCACCGCTGCTGCAGCAACTTTGGCTCGTGATTTGGCGAATACGCCACCGGCGTATTTGACCGCACGAATTTTGGCTGATCGAGCCGTTGAAATTGCACGAGCCACCGGACTTGGCGTCGAAGTATTCGATAACGACAAGTTAGAAGTCATGGGTTGCGGTGGATTGCTTGGCGTCAATCGTGGTTCAACCGAACCGGCCCGCATGGTGAAGTTGACCTACACACCGAGTGACCCTCAGGGGCATCTGGTCATGGTGGGCAAAGGCGTTACATACGACTCTGGCGGAATCAGTTTGAAGCCAAGCGATGCATCGCACGGCATGATGAAGATGGACATGTCGGGCGCGGCAGCAGTGCTGTCAGCCATGAGCTCGCTGAAGGCATTGCGTTGTCGCACCGCCGTGACTGGATACTTGATGTGTACCGATAACCGACCATCGGGAAGTGCCGTTGCGATGGGCGACGTGTTGACTTTCCGTAACGGTAAGACTTCGGAAATTTTGAATACTGATGCCGAGGGTCGTTTGATCTTGGCCGATGGATTGTCACTGGCAACCGAACTGAAGCCCGACGCCATCGTTGATATTGCAACTTTGACTGGTGCATGTATGGCGGCGCTCGGAGCCAAAATCGCTGGTGTGCTCGGAACGAATCAGTCGTTTGTTGATCAAGTGAAGAGCGCTGCTGACAAGGCTGACGAGCCGGTTTGGCAGTTGCCACTTGAGCGCAGCTACCGACGTTTACTTGATTCAAATGTCGCGGACATGAAAAACATTGGTGGGCCATACGGTGGAGCGATTACGGCGGCTTTGTTCTTGGCTGAATTCACTGGTGATGTGCCGTGGGCGCACCTAGATATTGCTGGTCCGATGAATGTTGACGGCGATGATGGTTGGTTGAGTCGTGGTGCAACGGGCTTTGGTACTCGCCTACTCATCAACTTGGCCTTAGGCTTCACGAAGCCAAAGGCGAGCCGCTGATTCTTCGTCCGCCGGAGTAACCCTCAACGAGGGCCAGTTCTGGATCGGACTCTGCCCACTGTGCATGAGCGCGTTGTAGATGTTCGGGTAGTCGGGCAAGTTGTTTCATTGCAAGTGGCGGCACGACTGATCGAATGGCTAAGCGATCTCCGACGGGTTGTGCGAGGCCGAACATCACCAGTCTCTGAACGGCTCGGGCAAATGGGTTGGCTCGACCTGACTCCCAACCGAGCCCGAGACTGGAGGCAGTTGCGGCCAAATCAATGGCGAAACCATCCGGGTTATTGACCACTGTGACGGCGAGGCGGCGAAGTAGCCATGTTGCGGTTGGCCCGAGAGTGCTCAGCCAAAAGAGTTCGACATAATCTCCGCAAGCATCAAAACCGACGCGTTCAACGATCGGATCTCGCCACGGAATAACCACTAACTCATCTGTTACTCGGTCGAGAACTGTGGAGTGTTTGGGGAACTGATGTTGTGCGCTCATGCTGATGTTGACCTTTCAATTTTCTCATTGATGACGACACAAAGTTGTGGGTGCAGATCGTTCGTACACGGCGATGAGTGCGATACTTTTTGCACGAAAGTAGGGAACCGATGTTGACCGAAAATATCCATTCAACAGAATTTGCTCAGGTGCGTCAGTGGGTTGCTGAAGCGCAACGCATCACAGTTTTAACGGGAGCCGGTATTTCAACTGCCTCGGGAATTCCTGATTTTCGTGGTCCAAACGGAATCTGGACAAAAAATCCATTAGCCGAAAAAGCATCAAATATTCAGACTTATTTGGCTGATGAGAATGTGCGCATCGCCGGGTGGAGGGCATCCAGTGATCGACGTTTGCGAACGGTTGAACCAAACGTCGGACATCTTGCACTTGTTGAACTAGAGCGTCGCGGTCAATTGCGTGGTTTGGCAACTCAAAATGTTGATGGACTGCATGTGGTTGCGGGCAACTCGCCCGAGCTGGTGCATGAAGTTCATGGCACGTGGCAGTACACACGTTGTATCGGCTGTGGCGACCGGTTGCCCGTTGAAGAAACATTGCAGCGAGTTGACGCAGGAGAAGCTGACCCGAAATGTTTGAAGTGTGGGGGACTGATGAAGCGCGATGTCATTTTGTTTGGCGAAGCGCTCATACCTGGTGTCATCAACGCAGCGATGACAGCGGCCGAAGAGGCCGATTTGGTATTGGCGATCGGTACTCAACTGAACGTCACTCCAGCAGCCAATGTGGTGACGCGTGGTAAGGCTGCGGGGGCCAAAGTCGTCATCATGAATAATCAGCCCACTGATCGAGATCGTTACGCCGATGCCTTCTTGAAGGGGGACATCACAGCCATGCTTCCCGCCCTCGTGGCAATTCCCGACTAACTAGGTAGGCTTTTGCCATGGCTACCTTCAGGGACTTACTTTCCGCCGCAAAATCGGTCATCACCGAAGTCGACACCGCAACTGCTCAGACCCAGATCTCCGCTGGTGGAGTCACGGTTCTGGATGTACGGGAACCTGACGAATACGCTGAGGGTGCTCTCGATGGCGCCCTGCATATTCCTCGTGGACACCTTGAAGCCCAAATTGAAGGACGCATCCTCGACAAGGAATCACCTGTCATTGTGTACTGCGCCGGCGGAGTGCGAAGTGCCTTTGCTGCCAAGACCCTTGCCGAACTCGGATACACCAATGTTTTGTCGATGGCGGGTGGCTACGGCAAGTGGAAAGACGAAGGTCGCGTCTGGAAAGCGCCCGCGTCACTAACCCCCGAGCAAATGAATCGTTACAAGCGCCACCTGTTGCTTCCTGAAGTGGGCGTAGAAGGCCAGTCAAAGTTGCTTGACAGCAAAGTGCTGATGTTGGGTGCTGGTGGACTCGGCTCGCCAGCGGCTCTGTATCTCGCGGCCGCTGGTGTCGGAACAATCGGCATCGTCGACATGGATGATGTTGATGCCAGCAATTTGCAACGCCAGATTTTGCACAACATTGACCGCATCGGTGACCGCAAAGTTGATTCCGCAAAGAAGACGATCAATCTGCTGAACCCTGATATTAAAGTGATTACGTACGACACTCGTCTTGCTGCTGAAAACATCATGGAGATCATTGCGGGCTACGACGTCATCGTTGATGGTGCCGACAACTTCCCCTCGCGTTACTTGTTGAATGATGCAAGCGTGAAGCTGGGCATCCCAGTGGTACATGGATCAATCTTCCGCTTTGAAGGAATGGTTTCAGTGTTCCATCCCAAAGAGGGTCCGACGTATCGCGATATGGTGCCCGAACCGCCACCGGCTGAACTGGCGCCCTCGTGTGCTGAGGCTGGAGTCCTTGGTGTTTTGCCTGGAATCATTGGTTCAATTCAGGCGCTTGAGACCATCAAGATTTTGCTCAAGCTTGGTGATGGTTTGATCGGCCGAATCTTGGCTGTTGATACAACGGAAATGTCTTTCAGAACATTCAAGTTGCAAGCCGATCCCACAAACCCCGTCACGTGGGCTAATCGCGATCGCATTCAAGTCCTTGACCTAGAGGGACTGTGTGCCCCGGGTTTATCTCACTGACTTCTTGGTTTCACTCAACTTTGTATTGAGTGTCTCGCGTTCTTGAAGGACGACGCCAACTAGAACGAGCGTCATGCCAAATAGATCAACTGCGTTTGGTCTTTGATCAAGTGCAATGAATGCGACGACAGTTGCGGTCACTGGCAAGAGAGCTAGCAAAACGCTGAATCTGCGAATAGGAATTCTCCGCAAAACTGATTGGTCAATGCCGTAACCGATGGCGTTTGACATAACGCCGACAAACATGCACGCGAAAATAAGGTGTGGCGCACTCCAGACAGGTCCACTCGTCGGCGCACCGATTGGAGTTATGACCAAAGCGCCGATGGCTAGACCTAAACCAAGTCCGGAAACGCCGCGATTTTGTTGAGCGACGCGTGATCCAACCACGATGTACGTTGCCCACATCGCTGATGCCAAAAAGATGAACAGAAGCCCCAGTGGCTCGCCGCTGATTTCAACACCAGACAAAACTGCAACCCCACTCGCCGCGCACCCGAGTGATATTGCATTGCGTCGCGAGCGTGTTCGCACGGCCGCTACCGCGATCGGACCGATGAATTCAATCGCTACACCTTTGCCTAATGGCAAACGATCAATCGCCAAATAGAAGAACGTATTCATGAGCGCGGTCGCGACTCCGAACACAGTCATGGCGATGAAATCTTGTCGGGTCCATTTTTGACGATGTTCGCGATGAAACAGACGTCGACTCGAAATTACGATCAACGCGATCGATGCACCAATGACCCGAAACCAAGCAACAGTTGCGGGATTGACTTGATCAAACAAGTCGACTGCAATGACTGCGCCGATGTACTGCGCAGTTGCGCTCAACACAAATAACGCTTCAGGTGAAGCGGTGTTGAAAAAGCGTCCGACAGCGTTGTCGGGACTTTGCGGGGCAGGCGACGAGTTCAGTCGAAAAGTTCGGGATCGGTGCGACAAATCTCTTGCCACAACGGCTGGAACTGGAACCAGCCAGCCAATGAATGGCCGGTTTGTTCACGGGTGTATTGCGCGTATTCGTGCTTGATGAGCTTGGGGGTCCCGGCGGCCATAGCGAGCAATTGCGCTTGGCAGGAACGGTCCATTGATAGGAACCAGAAAGCAGCTTCTTCAACAGTTGCGCCAACAGTAAACAAACCGTGGTTTTGGTGAATGGCTGCTTTGCCCGTCGGAAATTTAGAGGCAAGTTCTTTGCCGGCTTCGATGTCAAAAACCACTGCTCCACCTTGTTCGGAGATCACGGTGTGATCGTCGTAGAAGATGCAGGCGTCTTGGGTGATGGGGTCGAGCGGAATGCCCAATGAACTAAAGGCTTTGCCGTGGACCGAGTGGGCATGTGCAGCAGCGATGACATCGGGCCGAGCCTGATGTACTGCTGAGTGAATGACGAAAGCAGCGCGGTTCACCGGCATGGTGCCATGAACGACTTCTCCGTGATGGTTGACCAAAAGCAAATCACTGACGCGCATGTGACGAAAACTCAATCCAAATGGGTTGACCCAAAAGTGATCAGTGAGTTCGGGGTCGCGGACGGTGATATGTCCCGCAACTCCTTCGCCAAATCCCATGCGACCGAAAATCCGCAGAGCACCGGCGAGGCGTGATTTACGGTAAGCACGTTCTTCGTCAACGGTATTAAACGTGGGCATCGCCAAGAGATCGGCATTACCCCCGAGGGCCGCTGCTTTTAAATCAGGTGTTGGGCCTGAGGTCGGTTCAGATGTAGTGGTCACGCTGAACAGGCTAGACGCTTGCGATGTCGTGTCCGATCAGCCAGGAACGAGAACTCCGCCAATGACATGAATCGCCGTCGTGGATGGTTGCCAGGTCTTGTGGACAGAACTTAATTGTTGTCACACTCGGCGGATGATTCGTCAGTTATGGCGCCTGAGATGGCTGAGACGGTTCAAAACAGCGTACGATCGAGTCGGTGAGTGACGACCTACGCAACGATTCCGGTATTGAAATCAAGCCGCTCTATTCGGCCGCCGACCTCGATGGTTGGGACCCTGATGCCAAGCTCGGAGCCCCTGGCGAGCAGCCTTACACCCGTGGTGTGTACCCGACGATGTACCGAGGCAAGCTGTGGACCATGCGGCAGTACGCCGGCTTTGGTACTCCCGAATCGACGAACGAACGATTCAAGTTTTTGCTCGGAGCCGGTCAGACCGGTTTGTCATGTGCATTTGATCTTCCGACACAAATGGGTTACGACTCTGATCACCCACGTGCCGAAGGTGAAGTGGGCAAAGTTGGGGTAGCCATTGACTCAATGGCCGATATGCGTCTGTTGTTGAAAGATCTGCCGCTTGACAAAGTCACCACCTCGATGACGATCAACTCAACCGGCGCAATCTTGTTGTTGATGTACGAATTGGTCGCTGAAGAACAAGGTGTTTCGTCGTCTGCCATTAGTGGCACGATTCAAAATGACTTGCTCAAGGAATACATCGCTCGCGGAACCTACGTGTATCCACCCCGTCAGAGCATGCGCATCATCACTGACATCTTCGAATACTGCGCCAAGCACGTACCGAAGTGGAACACCATTTCGATTTCGGGATATCACATTCGTGAAGCAGGTTCGACTGCCGTTCAAGAAATCGCTTTTACTATTGCCAATGGCATCGCATATGTTGATGCAGCAATCAAGGCTGGTCTTGATGTTGATGATTTTGCTCCGCGTTTGTCGTTCTTCTGGAACGCCCATAACAACTTCTTCGAAGAAGTCGCCAAATATCGCGCGGCCCGTCGTATTTGGTTCAACATTATGAACGATCGCTTCAAGGCCGAGAAAGAATCCAGCAAGTTGTTGCGTTTCCACACGCAAACTGGTGGAAGTACTCTGACTGCTCAGCAGCCTGAGAACAACATCGTTCGTGTGGCACTGCAGTCAATGGCTGCGGTCATGGGTGGAACCCAAAGTTTGCACACCAACGGTTTTGACGAGGCGCTCAGCTTGCCGACCGAACGTGCGGCCCGCATCGCTCTTCGCACCCAGCAGATCATTGGTTACGAAAGTGGCATTGTTGATACTCCCGACCCGTTGGCCGGCAGTTACTTTGTTGAAACTCTGACCGATGAAATTGAACGTTTGGCCCTTGAGTACATCGCCCATATCGATGAACTCGGTGGGGCAGTGGCAGCAATTGAAGCCGGCTACCAGATGGATGAAATCGAAAATGCCGCGTACGAATATGCCAAGTCAATTGACAATGACGAACGCGTCATTGTTGGCTTGAACAAGTTCGCAGTGAATGACGATCCTGAGCCCGAAGTATTCCCGATCAACCCTGAACTTGAACGCGGCCAAAAGGCTCGTCTTGGTGAATACAAGGCCGCTCGCGACCAGGCCAAGGTTCAAGCCGCTCTTGCCGCACTCATTGAGGCCTCCAAAGGAACTGACAATGTTTTGTACCCGATGAAAGAAGCATTGCGTGTCGATGCAACTTTGGGTGAGATCAGCGATGCATTGCGTGGCGTGTTCGGCGTCTACCAACCGTAGTTGTCTTGAACGACTTTTAGTCGTTGAGATAGTTAATTGATGGTTGTGGGCGCTCTGGTGCTTCAACAGTGCTTGTTGCCCAACCTAGATACATGATGCAGACGATTGCGGTGTCTGGTTCAAAACCGCAGAATTCTGCAACAGGTTCGTTGGCCCCCTTGGGACATGAACCCCAATAGGTGGCGAGTCCTCGTGAGGTTGCGGCGAGCATGAAATTCTGTACTGCTGCAGCAGTTGCATCTCGATTTTCAATCGTTCGCAACTCGCTATCGCCGACTGCGCTACCGATCACGACGACAGCGGGAGTGCGGGCGTATTTGGTACGGGCCTTGTCGACCTTGGCTGGTTCATCACCAAAGGCAGCCATTGCTTCAGCAACGGTATTGCCGAAACGATGTTGAGCAGGACCGGTGATTGCTGTGAAACGCCATGGCCAGGTTCGCTTGTGGTTCGGCGCCCATGTAGCAAGTTCGCATAACTCGTGAATCAGTTCTTCAGATACGGGTCGATCTTTGTCAACCAACATGCTCGTACGACGAGAACGAATGTTGTTGGCAATGATCTGGTGAAGTTCTTCCGTCACTTGTGTCGGCTACTTCGCAAAATGTGCCGCAAGGCGGTTAAGCGTTGCCACGATTGACGCTCGATTTTTAGTTGGGTACTGCATGACGCGCATCATGAAATGTGATTTTGCAGTATTCCAATCAAATTGTTCGGTTACTTGTGTACCACCTTCAACCGCTTCAAGTTTGTAGCGCCAAATGTGTCCGCCGAAATGGCGCCAAGCAATTTGGTTGGGTTCATCAAATTCAACAACCTCATTGGTGATCTTGTATTTGACGCCAATCTTCATGTCCATGCCGAACTTCACGCCGAGGGACAAGCGCTCTGGGGAACTGGAGTTGGCATTTTTGACCGACCCTGATCCATCAATCAATTGATGTTGTGCAGGATTGGCTAGCAAGTTGAAAATTTCTTGAGGAGTGGCTGTAACTAACCGAGATTCTGAAACGACTTTATTTGGATCTGATGTAGGCATTACTTCCTGCTTTCTTGTTATCTGTGACGTTCGAGAATATCCGTGACTGAATCAGCGCACCGACGACCTGAGAATAATGCACCTTGAATTGACGCGGTATCACGGTGATCTCCACAGACAAAGATTTCGTTGTCGAGGTGTTGCTTCTTTTTGGGGGCGAATGGTGGCGATTGATCGGGTTGGCCATGCTCAATGCGATAGGTGCGTAAGTGTCTCCACGAAGAAACCTGTGAACCGAACATGGTCTGAAGTTGTTGGCGGGCGACCTCTTCAACATCGTCACCAATATGGCCAGGCAGGGCCGCAGCAATAAGATGTTGACCTGCTGGCGCATATGTCGGAGCGATGTTGCTCATGACTGCGATGTTGAGTACTGGACCTTTCCCTGTGCCGTCAAGGATGATCAACTTTTTGTCTGTAGGTGCAGAGTTACTTGCGAAGTAAACGCAACTCACTGAACGTGATTGCACCGGTGCTATGCCGGTCAGTTTTGCGGCAGCAGGACCTTCAACGGCCACGATCACCGCCTTGCTTGAAATGGTGTGCCCCAATTCGGTGACCACCGATTGCGACGTTACTTTTATGACGCGAGTGTTGAGGTGGATTTTCGCAGATGGTGTGTGGCTTGCAAGTTGTTCAGAAATTGCTGACATACCTGCTGCGGGTACCGCCGCATCACCTTGATTGAGCATGCGGAATACCACATCAAACATGCGTCGTGACGCCGTGAGTTGCGGATCAAGCTGAATTCCGCCAACAAGGGGCGTGAAGAAACGCTGAACCATCTTTTTTGAAAAGCCACGGCTGTTCAACATCTTGGCGGTCGTCATATCGGCGCCAGAAAGTAATGATGCACCGTTGCCGCGGGTGACAGATAGGCGTAAGAGGGCTAGTCGAATTTTGTCGATGACCGAACCAATGGGCGCAACAGCGGTTGCAACTAACGACTGCGGGCGGCGAAGTGGGTCGGAGAAGACTTTTCCTTTGCCGTTGATCCACACCAATGCACCAGGGTCGAATGGTTGAAGATTGAGCGCAGCAAGATCAAATTGCTTGTCAAGTTCGGGGTAGGCAGTGAGCAGAATCTGGAATCCACGATCAAGGGTGAATCCGTCAATGTGATCAGTGCGTACGCGACCCCCAACTCCATCGGAGGCCTCAAGGATGTGCACATCAAAGCCCTTCGCGATCAAATAGCGACTTGCTGATAATCCTGCAAGCCCCGCTCCAACAATGATGACGTCGCAAGTTGTGGGTAATTCAGTGGTCATTGATGTTTTTCGTTGGGATCAACTTGGCTTGTTGAGCAACGAGCGCAATGCGGTTTCAAGATCAGAGTGCAGGAAGGTGTAGCCCGATTTTTGCAAGACCTCAGGCATTACCTTTTGGCCAGTGAAAAGAAGTGCATCAGCGAGTTCTCCGCCGAGTAGCAATTTGGGGCCAAATGAAGGGACGGGCAAGAACGAAGGCCGATGTAAAACTTTGGCCAGGATTTTGCTGAACTCACCTTGAGTAACTGGCTTCGGTGCAGTGAGGTTGACTGCTCCCGTGACATTTGCTGTGAGTAAATAATCAATGGCAGCGACCTCATCGTCAATCGAAATCCAGCTCTGCCATTGTTTGCCAGATCCCATTTTTCCGCCGGCGCCCAGTTTGAAGAGGGGGAGTAGTTTCGCCAGTGCTCCACCTCGAGGACTAAGGACGATTCCGGTTCGCAAGTGAGCGACGCGAATACCAGCGCGTGATGCCGATTCAGTAGCGGCTTCCCATTGAGCGCAGACGTCGGCTAAGAAGCCATGTCCGATCGGTGACTGCTCGTTGAATTCGGTCGAGAGCGACTCGCCATAGATGCCGATTGCTGAACCCGAAAGCAAAACCTTGGGGCCATCACTTGTCTCGGCCATTGCTGAAGCAAGCAACTTTGTTCCTAACACGCGGCTGTCAAGAATTTCCTTCTTGTATTCATCGCTCCAGCGCTTGTCACCAATACCTGCTCCAGCCATATGGATCACCGCATCGACTCCGCTGAGTTGAGCGGCATCAATAGTTCCGGCCAGAGGGTTCCAGGCGATCGTGGTATCGGATGATCGTCCTGAACGCGTGAACTTTAAGACGCGATCTCCGTTGGCTTCAAAATGGCGGGTCAAAGCGGTTCCAATGAGACCGCTTGCTCCGGTGATGGCAATAGTTCGAGTGCTCATGAGAGCAGGATACGACGAATGTCCAGACAGAGTGTGACCCTGCCGTTTTTCAGGACCGTTTCAAAGGTGACAACGGCAACTTCAAACGGCCTCTGTCAAATTTCGACGTGTGATCCAACTTCGAAGATCTTGTCATTAGGCAAGTTGAAGAAGCGTCCCGCACTGTCTGCTCCACGGTTGAGAAGCACGAAGAGGTGTTCAAGCCAAGGATTCATTCCCGGGACCTTGCCCGCGATGATTGATTCGTGACCAAGGAAGAAGGTGCTGTCCTCAAGATCAAATTCTAGTCCTCGCTCGTTGATCAATGAGAGAGCTTCGACAACGTTTGGATCTTCGGTGAAACCGAACCTGAGCAAAATCTGGAAAACGCCAGGTTCAACCTTGGTGACAATTGAACGCTCTGAGACGCCCACGCGAGGAACTTCGGCTGTCTCGACCGCGACGATGAGCGTGCACTTGTGGAGCACTTTGTTGTGCTTGAGATTATTCACTAATGCGGGAGGTGCTTTGCCGAGATCCTTAAACATGAAAACGGCAGTGCCAGGAACGCGGGCAACCTTGGCGTATTCATCAAGAACTTCGCCGATCGGACGTTCGCCGCGGTGGATACGAGCAGCCACCAATTGACGACCTTTGCGCCACGTCATCATCTGGACAAGAAGTCCGACGGCGATGAGCAATGGGAACCAGCCGCCATATGGGATCTTGGGAATATTCGCTCCAAGGAATGCCAGATCAATAATCAGCAGCGGAACAGTGACTACGAGTGCTTTCGCCTTTGACCAGTTCCAGCGATTGATGGCCAAGATGTAAAACAGCATGGTTGTAATGGCCATCGTTGATGTCACTGCGATTCCGTAGGCTGCCGCAAGATTTTTGGACGATTGGAACGTGAGCACGAGACCAATGCATCCGATCATGAGCATCCAATTCACGAGCGGTACGTATACCTGTCCGCGATGAGCAGATGAGGTGTGTCGAATCTTCACACGCGGCAAGTAGTCAAGTTGCACTGCTTGAACTGTGAGTGAGAACGCTCCAGAGATGAGCGCCTGCGAAGCGATGACTGTGGCCATCGTCGCGAGAACAACTAAGGGCACGATTGCCCATTCGGGAGCAAGTTTGAAAAAGGGGCGCTCAACCGCTTCGGGATTTCCGAGAATGAGTGCGGCTTGTCCAAAGTAGTTGAGAAGCAAAGCCGGTAGAACGAAGCAATACCAGGAAATTTGGATGGGACGTCGACCGAAGTGACCCATGTCGGCGTAGAGAGCCTCACCACCTGTCACGACCAAAAAAATCGAACCCAATGTCAAAAATGCAGTCATTGGTGAGGCCGCAAAAAAGTCGTACGCGTAGATGGGATTAACTGCTTTGAGCACGCTCGGTCGTTGAATCACTTGGTTCAGGCCAAGGGCGGCCAACGTGGCAAACCATAAAACCATGATTGGTCCAAAAACGCGACCGATCCCGCCAGTTCCGCGCCTCTGGACTAAGAACAAAACGGTCAAGATTCCGACTGCAATGGGAATGATGTAACTGTCTAAGGCTGTTGTTGCTTCTTTGACTCCTTCAACGGCGCTGAGAACCGAAATTGCCGGAGTGATCAAACCGTCTCCGTATAAAAGGGCTGTTCCGAAAATTCCGAGTGCGACGGCGAACGAAATCTTTCGGCTGCCCGCACCTTTAGGCATGATCATGGCGGTGAGCGCCAGAATTCCGCCTTCACCGTGGTTGTCAGCACGCATCATGATCGCTAAGTACTTAATCGAAATGATGATGACGAGCGCCCAAAAAGCAATGGAGACCACGCCGAGGGCATTGACTTCATTAGAGGGATCAAGGTGCTGGTGCTCGAAGGCCTCTCGAAATGCGTACAGGGGTGAGGTGCCGATGTCGCCGTACACAATGCCGAGGGCACCGAGTGCGAGTGCGCCCATGCCAACCTTGGGGCTGTGGCTACTCACGTGAGCGTGATCGGTCCCCTCGGCTAGATGCTCGGATTGGACCTCTTGACTTGACTCTTCGTCTGTAGACACCTATGCGACTCTAACCTTAGGTCGTATGGTCTTGGGACACGGGAGACAAGTCTTTTGTCGAGTCATTTTGGCGTTGCGCCTGCGAACCATAGGATGACAGAGTCATGAAGACCCGCAATCTCATCGTGCTCTCGATCGTTTGCGGTCTGATGATTTTACTAGCGGGGGGATTCAAGCTTTTCCAAGTTGCCACCGATCGAACTGAGGTCCCCGTCAATAAACTCGGAGTCACCGCCACGATCGGGGACATGACCGCAAAGGTCATCAGAATTCAAGAAAGCACCGGGGGCGTTTCGGTATTGATCGAAATGAGCGGTGTGACAGGGGATTCAGTCATCGATGGCTGGCGGTTACTTGGTGATGGAGAGGTGTTGCAACCCTCAGGTGCAGTTTTTGCTGGCGCATGTGACGCAGGGACTACGGTTCCTGCTGACGCTGAGACGATTCAGTGCGTCTTGCGCTTCGCCGAAGTGAAAGCCGTCCAAGCGGTGGCCTATACCCGGGCTGGCGAACAGCGCCAGTGGGCTCCTTAAACAGCAATTTGGTGACTCTTTACATGACAGAGGTCATCTACTCATCGGTAACCAGGCTTTGACCACTACTGTTAAGTCCTGCACAGCGCAACCCGCGCCCGTCTCTCGGAGGTGGCCGAAATGGCCGAGCAATTTGACCTCGTGGTGATTGGTGGTGGACCCGGTGGATACGGGTCGGCCCTCTACGCCGCGTCGGCAGGAATGAACGTCGCTTTAGTTGAACGAGATGCGCTTGGCGGCACCTGTTTGAACCGTGGATGTATCCCAGCCAAAGCTTTTCTTGAAACGGCATCAGTTTTCCGTCATGTGGCTCACGCTGCAGATTTTGGTATTGAGGCCAGTGCGCCGGCAGTCAACTTTGCGACCACCCAAGCTCGCAAAGCCAAGATCGTCGATGGTCTCGTCAAAGGCATCGGTGGATTGTGCAAGTCACGCAAAGTCACCGTGTTCAACGGCACGGGTTCGCTTGGCGCTAATCGCACTGTGACCATCACGATGGCCGATGGTTCGACGGCAACTGCACAAGGAGCGAATGTGATCTTGGCGGCTGGTTCGGTTCCGCGCACGATTCCCGGCTTTGACCGCGGGGGGCCGATCATGACAAGCGATGAAGTGTTGATGCTTGATCATGTACCCGCACGCGTTGCCGTCATTGGTGGTGGGGCTATCGGTTGTGAGTTCGCGTCTACATTCGCCGACCTTGGTGCAGCGGTCACGATTTTGGAAGGCCTCCCCAAGATTCTCCCCGGCCTTGACACCGACGTTGCCAATGTTGTCGTGAAGTCATTCAAGAAAAAGAACATTGATATTCGTACTGGTGTTGCGGTGAAGAGTCATGCACCAACCTCATCAGGAGGAACCGTGGTGACATTTGGAGAAGCCGAACAACTCGAAGTTGATGCCGTCATTGTTTCGATTGGTCGACGTCCCTATGCCGACCTACTTGGCCTGCAAGGAACTGAAGTCAAAGTGAGCGATCGCGGATTCATTGACGTCGACCCGTGGTGCCAGACATCAGAACCTGGCGTCTATGCAATTGGTGACCTCATCAACACTCCGCAACTCGCTCACGTTGCTTACGCCGAAGCAATTTTGTCAGTCAAGCACATGTTGGGCGAAGGTCCGATTCCGATCGCGTATGACCGTGTTCCGTGGGCAATTTATTGTCACCCGGAAGTGGCATGGTCAGGTCCTGGCGAAGACGCATGTAAGGCGGCAGGACTTGATGTTGTTGTTGCTAAGCATCAATTCCGCGCCAATAGCCGAGCCATGATCTTGGGTGAAATTGACGGTTTGGTCAAGATCGTTGCTAAGCGCAACGCTGATGGAACTGCTGGGCAGATTCTGGGTGTGCACATGGTCGGTCCATGGGTAACCGAGCAGTTGTCAGGGGGTTACTTGGCAGTGAACTGGGAAGCCACAGTCAATGAAGTTGCTGAATTCATTCAACCCCATCCGAGTTTGTCCGAACTCTTCGGTGAGACTGTGTTATCGCTCACCGGACGTAGTTTGAACGCATAACGCAAGCACAGTTGCAAGAAAACGCGAAAGCAGGAAAGTCATGGCAGAAGTAACACTTCCGCAACTTGGAGAAACCGTTACCGAAGGAACCATCACGCGATGGTTCAAAAAGGTCGGCGACTTAGTTGCACTTGATGAACCCTTGTTTGAAGTATCAACTGACAAAGTTGATACCGAAGTTCCTTCGCCAATTGCTGGCATCTTGACTGAAATTCGCGTTCTTGAAGGTGAAACAGTTCCCGTCGGTGCCGTTATCGGAGTTGTTGGTGATGTCGGTGCAGTCGTCTCTGCACCACCTGTTGCTGCGCCCGCGCCAAACGGTGAAACTGCGCCAGCACCTGTCGTTGCTGCTCCCGTTGCTGCTGCTCTGGTTGCTACTTCTGCTGCTCCGGCGGGCAATGACAATCGTTTGTTGTCACCCGTCGTACGCCGTTTGGTAAACGAACACAATCTCAGCGTTGACTCCATTGCTGGAACCGGTCCAGGAGGTCGTATTACCCGAGAAGACGTTCTTGATCACATTGACAGGATCACGAATGGTTTAGCCGGTGTTGCTGTGGCCGCATCGCCATCACCTCGACCAGATGCAACTATCGCCGCATCAGTGACCTCTGCTCCAGTAGTTGCGGCATCCGCAGTTGTTGCACCGGTAGTGCGGGCTGGAGAACGTGACGATGTTGTTCCGCTGTCAAAGATTCGTCAACTAACTGGTGCTCACATGACGATGTCATTGAGTGTTAGTCCGCATGCAACCAGCGTTGTCGAAGTTGACTACGCAAATGTTGATAACACGCGTGCCAGGACCAAAGAAGAGTTCAAGGCGGCTGAAGGTTTCAGCCTGACCTATCTTCCGTTCATCTCGCGAGCAGTTGTTGATGCATTGGCCGATTTCCCGAACTTGAACGCAAGTATTTCTGGTACTGATCTCATCGTGCACCGTTATGTTGACCTCGGTATAGCGGTTGATATCGAAGGACTCGGACTTTTGGTTCCTGTCATACGCAGCGCTGAAGGAAAGCGCTTACGAGCGATCGCCCGAGAAATTAGTGACCTTGCGACTCGGGCAAAGAGTCGCAAATTGAGCCCAGACGAAATTCAAGGTGGCACATTCACCATTTCAAACAATGGTTCAGCGGGCTCGGTGCTCACGATGGCAATCATCAACCAGCCGCAAGTCGCCATTTTGTCGACCGATGCAATAGTTCGTAAGCCCGTTGTCGTGAATGTTCCTGGTGGTGGCGAGAGTATCGCGATTCATCCAGTTGGACATTTGGCAATGAGCTGGGATCATCGTGCGTTTGACGGCGCATACGCTGCCAACTTTTTGGTGCGAGTCAAGGAAATTCTTGAGACTCGCGATTGGTCGAGCGAGTTCTAAATTATGTTGCGCGTCCGCTGGATTGGCAGGGTCGCATATCGTGAGGTTTTAGCTGTGCAAACTGCTCTCTTTGAGCACGGTCGCGAACAACATCTGTTGTTGCTAGAGCATCCCCATGTTTTTACCTACGGTCCTCGTGCCGAACTTGAAAAGAATCTGAAATGTGATCCCGCCGAAGTTGGCGCCGATTTTGTCTCGGTAAAGCGTGGTGGTGACATTACCTATCACGGGCCGGGACAGCTTGTTGGGTATCCCATTCTGAATCTAGAAAATGCGATTGGAGCAACGGCGCATGTGTGCAGTGTTGAACAGTTAGTCATTGACGCATTAACCGAACTTGGTGTGAAGAACGCTGGGCGCCTATCTGGTTTTGCTGGCGTGTGGCTTGATGCCGACAACGATCGCCGTCGCAAGATGAGCGCCATCGGGGTTCGATTGGCGCACGGTCGCACGATGCATGGGTTCGCTTTGAATATTGATCCCGACATGACCTATATGCGACAACACATCGTGCCGTGCGGTGTTGCCGAATACCCCGTGACGTCGCTCAAAGAAGAAGGCATTGACGTATCAATGCAAGATGTGGTGAAGATTGTCAGTCGTTTAGCGATCGAACGTTGGGGCAATGGCAAGGGTGAACAACAAGAAGTGGCTTGGGTGCACCGACCCGAAGACTTGTCACGATTTTCGCGTGGCGAAGGGCCCGGAGAACCAGTGCGCATGCTCGGCCGACTCGCCGACGCTGGTGTTGACGGTGGGGTTGATCTCTCTGAACGCAAGCCAGAATGGCTGCGCCCCAAGGTACAAATTGGTATTGAGGTACTGAAGATTAAGCGCACATTGAGCGAACTGAAGTTAGTAACGGTTTGTGAAGAGGCTGGTTGTCCGAACTTGTCTGAATGTTGGAAAGATGGCACGGCAACATTCATGGTGTTGGGCGAGCGTTGCACGCGAGCTTGTGGGTTTTGTTTGGTGGATACTCGCAAGCCTGAATTGCCTGAAGCTGACGAACCACAACGCGTTGCCGAAGCTGTTGCATCAATGCGATTGACTCATGCGGTACTCACCATGGTCGCGCGCGACGATTTGGCTGATGGCGGTTTTGCGCATGTTGCCGAATGCGTGCGGGCAATTCGTGAACGTAATCCTTTGACCCGCATTGAAACATTGGTGTCAGATGCCAAAGGCGATGTTGCCTCACTGCAATTGTTGTTTGATTCTCGACCCGATGTCTTTAACCACAACATTGAGACGGTGGCACGTTTGCAACGCGCTGTTCGTCCATCGGCTGGCTACGCGCGTTCGCTTGGTGTATTGGCGGCGGCGAAAGCAGCTGGCTTGGTCGTGAAGTCGGGTCTGGTTTTAGGAATGGGCGAAACTAGCGAAGAAGTCGATGGATGTCTGGCCGATCTCGCGGGAATCGGCGTCAACATCGTGACGATTGGTCAGTACTTGCGGCCGACGACCCACCACACACCCGTTGCCCGTTGGATTCATCCTGATGAGTTCACCCGCTGGAAGCAAGTAGGAGAGTCTTTGGGTATTGGTCATGTGGAGTCAAGCCCGTTAACGCGTTCGAGTTATCACGCCAAACAATCGGCCGATGCTGCAAGCGAGGCAGTTCCCGTGACATTGAGTAGGGTTGTAAATTCATGAGTGGTCATTCGATTGTCTCGTCGCCGGCAAATGATGCGCGGGTTTTCGCAGATCGTTTAGAACGGGCGCGTCAGTCAATGCGTGCTCAAGGTGTTGATGTCGCACTCTTGTCGCTTGGCCTTGATATGCCGTACCTCACTGGCTATCACGCGATGCCACTTGAGCGTTTGACCATGTTGGTTTTGCCCGCCCATGGCGATGCAACCATTGTTGTTCCAGGACTGGAAGCTCCACGGGTCACTTTGATGCCTGGAGTATTCACGTTGTTGCCGTGGACCGAAACTGAAGATCCGATTGCAATCACCGCGCGGTTGGTTAGGGAATCAACACCTGAATCACGAGTTATCGCAGTGGGGGATCAGATGTGGGCACGTTTCTTGGTTGATCTGATGCCGATGCTTTCATCAACGCAGTATAGGCGTTCGGTTGATGTGGTTGGTTCATTGCGAATGCGTAAAGATCAAGCCGAAATTGATGCCTTGCGAGCCGCTGGTGCGGCGGTTGATCGCATCGCTGGTCAATTGCAAGCTGGCCGAATTCCGTTGATCGGTCGTACCGAAGCACAGGTTTCGGCTGATCTTTCGGCACGTATCTTGGCTGAGGGTCACGATGTTGTGAACTTTGCCATTGTTGCAGCCGGTGAAAACGCTGCGAGCCCACACCATCATCCGGGTTCGCGAGTCATTCAGAAAAACGAAATTGTGCTGTGCGATTTTGGTGGCACGATGAATGGGTATTGCAGTGACATCACGCGCTGTGTGTTCACTGGTGACATTGCATCAGATGTTGCTGAAGCATACGCAGTTCTCTTTGAAGCCGAAGGGGCGGCGGTAAAGGCTGCAACGATTGGCACGCCGTGCGAAGAAGTTGACGCAGTCGCGCGACGCATCATTACAGCAGCGGGCTTTGGTGAATATTTCATTCACCGCACGGGTCACGGTATTGGCCTCGATGCTCACGAAGACCCGTACATCGTGAGTGGAAACTCTCTACCGTTAGAAGCCGGTCACGCATTCAGTATCGAGCCAGGTATTTACCTGCCGGGCAAGTGGGGAATGCGCCTTGAAGACATTGTTGTGGCAACGACCGATGGGCCAGATTCAATGAATCACGCCGATCACAATCTGATTGCGGTTGACGCCTAGAACTAGTACTACGAGTGAATTGCGCCGTCGGTTTTTTTGAGACTGGTTGCTGAGTGACCAGTTCGGCGAGCAATGATTTCAGCGCAAATCGCGATCGCGGTTTCTTCGGGTGTGCGGCCACCAAGATCAAGTCCGATTGGTGACATCAGGCGACTCAATTGCTCGGGCGAATTCACGCCCACCTCAGCAAGACGTTCGAGTCGTTTGTTGTGCGTCTTGCGACTACCCATCACGCCGATGTAGCCAACCGATGTCGAGAGCGCACCTTGAACTGCTGGAACATCAAACTTTGGATCGTGCGTCAAAATACACACTGCGTCTCGCGGACCCAAAGTATTGCCACGCTTTTCAAACATGGGTGTCGGCCAGGTCACCATGACTTCATCGGCCATCGGGAAGCGGCGCTTCGTAGCGAAGATTTCGCGAGCATCGCACACGGTGACTCGATAACCGAGAACTTTGGCGACTCGACCAAGAGCAGCGGTGAAATCAACTGCGCCGAAAATCCACATTTGTGGAGCTGGAGAAAAGCTCTCGATAAAAACGACAACCGTTGGAGTGTCAATGAGATCTTCGGGAGTTGCTTGTCCCTCAGGGCCGTAATGCCGAACGCCGGTACGACCTGCTTCAAGTTCGCCGGCGGTATCTCGCGCAACGACACGATCAAGTTCGGGGTGACCGAGCGAGCCGATGACTTTTTCTGCTCCATCAACACGGGCGACTAAAAGCTTTGCGCCGGTCCCTGGTCCCTCGATGATCGTGGCGAGTGCAACGGGGGTTTCGGTTCGGATGTGATCAGTGAATTGTTGATAGATCGAATTGCTCATGATCTGATCACCAATCAAGTTGTTCGATGTAGAGGCGAATGATTCCGCCACAGGTCAAGCCAACGGCAAATGCTTCGTCATCGCTGTATCCGAAAGTAACCATTCGACCGGGCGCATTTTCGCCAATGATGGCAAGCGCTTCGCTCACCACAGCCCCTTCAACGCAACCACCGCTCACTGAGCCCGCAACTTCGCCATCTTCGTTGACTGCCATTGCGGCGCCGGGGTCACGTGGACCGGAGCCTTCAATTTTGACAACGCGAGCGACGGCAACCTTCTTGCCGTCTGAACGCCAGCGGTCAATGTCATCGAGGATCTCACGCATGGTTACCCAAGTCTGCCGTGGAAGTTGGGGAGTTGCGATACTTTGTTGCGGCGAGGGTTGTCATAGTCCAATCACCCGCGTGAGTTCTTCCATGGCTTCAATGGAATGACCTTCAACGAAATGGTCAACATGGGGTAACGCAGCCGCCATGCCTCGAGCAAGCGGGGCGTACCCGGGAGAAACCTTCAGCGGGTTGACCCAAATCAAACTGTGGCTCACGCGATGTAGTCGCTGCATTTGTTGCGTGAGAATTTCTGGGTCGCCTCGATCCCAGCCGTCGCTAAGTACGACGACGATGGCACCTCGGGCCATTCCACGTACACCCCATTCATCATTGAAATTGCGGATGCATTCACCGAGTCGGGTTCCGCCACTCCAATCGACAACCCGCTCCGCGGCAAGTTTGAGGGCCCTATCGGGATCACGTGAACCTAGCTCGCGCGTCACTCGCGTGAGCCTCGTGCCCAAGGCGAAGGCTTCAACCTTTTGCCTACCAGCAACAGCAGCTTGAACGAAACGCAATAGAGCGCGGGCGTAGGGCTCCATTGAGCCACTGACGTCAAGTAACAAAATCAACCGACGAAGGCGTTCGTCGTTCTCTTGCCAGTGTCGACGAATCGGTTCTCCGCCAGAACGAAGACTTGAGCGGACGGTCTGGCGTAGATCGGGTCGTGAACCTTTCGGGGTTGAACGCATACGAAACGAATTTCGTGGCGAGCCGATGAGACGTAACTTGCTCATGAGATCGTGAGCAAGTTGCAACTCGTCGTCAGAATATGTGGCGAAATCCTTCGAGCGTAAAGTTTCAACAGACGAAAATCGGATAGTGATTGATTCGCCTTCGTCATCAGCGTCTTGTGAGGAGCCATCGTCGGCCCCTTCGGTTTCGTCATCAATTTCAATCGTCAAGCGAATGAGTTGCTCGTCGGCATCAGCCACATTAGAGACTCGTCGCTCCCAGAAAACTGCGAATGCCTTGTTGTACAAGGCGATATCTTCGGGGCAACGCAACAAGGTAGAACGACCAGCCCAGTAGACATTGTCACGATCATTGATTCCGACGAGTCCGAGTGCTTCAACGAAGGTCAACACATTGCCGATGGGGGTACTGATGCCTGCACTACGTAGGACGCGGCTGAAGGCAACGGCAATTCGTTCAGCGTTTGAGTTTTCTTCAAGCACTTCAGACATCGCGGATGTTTTCAGGTGCCAAGAGCGCGTTGTACAGCGGCCTTGATGAGGTCGGTCATGCCATTCGTTTCAACTCGTTCTTGATCTTCGCGGTATTTCAGTACGGCACCAAGAGTTGAACGAACGCTGTCTTCGTCGAGGTTGGCAATGCCCAAACTGCCGAGCGCACTTGCCCAATCAATTGTTTCAGCAACTCCAGGGGGCTTGTACAGCTGCATTCTGCGCATTGCTTCGGTAGCAGCTGCCACTTGTCGCGCTAATGAGATGGCAACTTGGGGAACGCGTAGTCGCACGATTGCTACCTCGCGATCAAAAGTGGGATGTTCAATCCAGTGATACAGACAGCGACGTTTCAAAGCGTCGTGTACATCGCGAGTGCGGTTTGAAGTCAAAATCACAATGGGCGGAGCCGGTGCCTTAAACGTTCCGAGTTCGGGAATCGTGACTTGAAAATCGGATAGAACTTCCAACAAATACGCCTCGAACTCATCATCAGCACGATCGATTTCATCGATCAAAAGAACTGGGGGAGCGGGAGTTGGTTCAAGGGCTCGCAACACTGCACGCCGCAACAGGAAACGCTCTTGGTACAACTCGTTCTCGAGCGCATCGGCGCCCCGGTTGGCGGCCTCACCACTGGCCTCGGCAGCCCGCAAATGTAACAACTGACGCGAATAATCCCAGTCATACACGGCTTGGGTGGCATCGATGCCCTCGTAGCACTGCAGACGAATGAGTTCGCCACCCGTCAATGAGGCCAATACTTTCGCGAGTTCGGTTTTGCCGACTCCGGCTTCACCTTCAAGAAGTAGGGGGCGCTTCAGGGTCAAAGCCAAAAAGACTGAGGTCGCCAGACCCTGATCGGCGAGGTAATTGTGGGCACCGAGGGATCGAGAGACTGCTTCGACAGATGACAGGTCAATGGCTACTGAGGACACATCTGCAGGCTAGAGGCAAGAAACTAAGTGGGCACGATCAACTGTGGAGATAGCACGAAATTGGTCGGGTGGGTTAGATTTTGACCAGACCCTTTGGAGGGTCACATTCAGGGGGAAACATGTTCGATTTGATTATTCGTAATGGGACCATTGTTGATGGCACTGGTGCCAAGCAGTACGTGGCCGATGTCGCCGTGCAGGACGGACGAATCGCTGAGATCGCGTCTCGCATTGTGGCAGAGGCGCGTGAAGTCATTGACGCAACTGGTTTCGTTGTGACCCCAGGGTTTGTTGATATCCATACCCACTTTGATGGTCAAGTCACGTGGGATGACCTGCTTGAGCCGACGAGTGGGCATGGCGTGACCACAGTTGTCATGGGTAACTGCGGAGTCGGTTTCGCCCCGGTGCGTCCAGGTAGCGAAGAGTGGCTCGTTCAATTAATGGAGGGCGTTGAAGACATCCCGGGCACTGCGCTCCATGAAGGAATCACGTGGGGTTGGGAAACCTTCCCCGAATATCTTGATGTGATTGAGAAGCGTAACTACGCCATTGATATTTCGGCGTATGTTCCGCACGCTTCGGTACGTGCCTATGTCATGGGTGATCGGGGCGCCAAGAATGAACCGGCAACTGCAGATGACATTGCTCAGATGGCGCAGATTGTGCGCGAAGCCCGTGAGGCCGGAGCAGTTGGTTTTTCAACGTCTCGTACATTGAATCACAAAGCACGCGATGGCGAACCAGTCCCTGGAACATTTGCTGCGCTTGATGAACTGAACGGCATTGCCGACGGGCTTGTCGCTGCAGGTGGCGGTCTATTTGAAGTTGCGCCCCAAGGTCTTGAATTTGATCGGCCTGTTTTCCTGTCAGAAGTTGAGTGGATGGCCTCGTTGGCCGAGCGCACTGGACTTCCGGTTTCGTTCGCGATGTTGCAAAACGAACTCAATGCTGATTCATGGCGCGAGGCACTTGAAGTGGTTGACCGTGTGAACGGTCAAGGTGGACGGATGCATCCCCAAATTGCGGCCCGACCGTTCGGGATGATGATCGGCTGGGACGGCTATCACTTCTTCCAGAAGCGCCCGACCTTTATTGCGTTATCTGAAAAGTTGTCGTCTGATGAATTGCGACGCGAACTGTCTAAGCAGGAAGTTAAAGCACTGATTCTTTCCGAAGAAGATTCTGCTCCTGATGCATCAAAGCAGTTCGACAGCATTGGCGCCTTCTTGTTGGGCATGCTCGACAAGATGTACTCAATGGGAGACACGCCTGACTACGAACCAGGCCCGCAGCAGTTAGTTACCAACATGGCCGAGGCTGCTGGAGCTGATCCCGTGAGTTTTGCTTATGACCTGTTGAATAAAGATGAAGGTCGTTCATTCTTGATGTTGCCGTTCTTCAACTATGTGGGCGGAACTCAAGATGCGATTTACGAAATGCTCAAGCATCCAGCAACCGTTTCAGGTCTTTCTGATGGTGGCGCACACGTGCGAATGATTTGTGATGCATCCATTCCAACCTACGTGTTGTCACACTGGGCGCGTGATCGGCATCGTGGTCCGAAGTTGACTATTGAAGAAGCGGTCAAGGTGCAAACTCTTGATACGGCCAAAGTCATGGGCTTTGACGATCGTGGTCAGTTGACTGTTGGAAAGAAAGCCGATATCAACGTCATCGATATGGAGAATTTGGCGCTTGGTTTCCCCCATGCCGAAGATGACTTGCCCGCTGGCGGACGTCGACTATTGCAAACGGCAACGGGTTATGTCGCAACCATCGTGAATGGTGTCGTGACTCGTCGTCACGGAGTAGATACGGGAGCGCGTCCTGGTCGTTTAGTCCGTTCGCGTTAATGCGAAATGAGAGGGAGCAAAAGAGCGATTGAACTGTGAAGATCGCTTGGTCCTTCGGGAAGATCTGAGCAACTGAACCACTGCGCTCCCTCGGTCTTAGATAAGGGTGCATCCATATAGGCGATATATAACCAGCCGATATTCCAGTGACGATGCGGCCGATCTCCGTCGCGATCGGTGATGTGTACAAATGCTGGCCCGTCAATGACAGCGCGAACATCAAATTGAGTGAGGCCAGTCTCTTCTTCGAGTTCACGTAACCCACCTACGCGACTTGTCTCATGTTGTTCGATATGTCCGCCTGGAGTCGACCATTTCAGGGCTTTGTGTTCAACGAGCAAGGTGTAGTCGGCATTGGGCGAAAAGATCCAAGTCGTTGCGCATACGTGACCGGTTGTAACCGATGTGTCTTCGTGTAAGCCTTGTAATAGTTGTGCTGAGTATTGGTTTCTGAAATGCAATTGTTCAAGTTCTTGAGCAATTGTTGGCCACGACCCAGGAATGTCAATGGTGGGGTGTGGGAAACCCATCGCGCAGAATCAGTGACCTTGAATGAAAGCCATAACTTCGGCACGCGCTGATGAATCAGTGCGATAAATGCCGCGGGCTGCAGTCGTGACAGTTTTGGTGCCGGGCTTACGCACGCCACGTATTGACATGCAGCTGTGCTCGGCTTCAATGACAACCAAGACGCCAACGGGTTCGAGCATTGACTGCATCGCGTCGGCTACTTGGCTGGTGAGTCGTTCTTGAACTTGCAAACGACGCGAGTAACCCTCAACTAAACGAGCCAATTTGGATAAGCCAGTGAAACGTCCGGTTGAACCAGGCAGGTAAGCGATGTGCGCAATTCCGTCAAACGGCAACATGTGGTGTTCGCAGACTGAGGTGAAGGGAATGTCGCGGACGAGAACCATTTCATCGTGTTCAATGTCAAACGTTTTTGACAAGTGATGGTCGGGGTCGTTGTTGGTGCCCGACAAAACTTCGGCCCACATGCGCGCGACGCGACCTGGAGTCTCGAGCAAACCATCGCGAGTTGGGTCTTCGCCAATTGCTTCAAGAAGTTCACGAACGGCACGCTCGGCACGTTGGTGGTCAACGATGCGTTCGGCGGAGTTGGTGAGTTCAGCGTCAATTGTTTTGTCGGCAGACATATTTAGAACGCTATCGGCGGGCTCAGTCGCCAAAGCCACCTGAACGAAATAGGTCAGCGAACAGGGCTTCTTCGCGGGCGCGAGCCTCTTGTGTGCGAGTGCCTCGCCCAGCCACCATTAATTGCTTGATGACTCGGGTTGAGTACGCCGACTTGCTGGCGATGGTGGTGGCAAGTTCGCAAGCCTGAGAGAGAGCCTCACCAGCAGGTGTGGTGCGAAGAGCGAGGCCAATCTCGACGGCCTCGGTCGCGTCAACCCAGCGGGCTGTGAGCAATAGTTCGGCGGCCCGCTGCCAACCAATGCGGTCGGCGAAGAGAACACTGCTTGCGGCTTCGGGTGGCACACCAAGTTCGCTAAAGGGAACGCGCATGCGGGCAGTTTCATCAATGAGCACGATGTCGCAAAATGGAAGCAGCGTCATGCCGATGCCAACAGCGACTCCGTTAACTGCGGCAATGAGTGGCTTGGAGAACACTTCTAACGCATCAAGTAGCACAGTGAATCCACCGGCTTTGGAAGTCGTCGGTGCACCACTTGCTACTCCAGATGCAAGTTCCATCATTTCTTTCAGGTCTTGACCCGAACTGAAAGCGGCGCCAGCGCCTGTGAGCACAACGACGCGCACCTCGTCGTTCGTGTCGGCATTATTGAGAGCGCCTGCGAGTAGTTCGTATTGCTCGCGGGTGAACGCATTCTTGCGCTCGGGGCGATTCATGGTGATGACGGCAACGCCATCATTGATTTCAATCTCGACACTCATGCGCGTTGGCTACTGACCGAGAGAACTTCACCAGTCATATAACTCGAATAATCACTTGCAAGAAACACAATGACGTTGGCAATTTCCCAAGGCTCAGCAAATCGACCAAATGCTTCGCGTTGAGTGAGTTCGGCCAATAGGTCGTCACTTGTCACTTTGGCCAAGTTGGCATGCATAGCAATACTTGGAGAAACCGCATTGATACGTACTCCACGAGGGCCAGCCTCAATTGCTGCGCATCGGGTGAGCGCCATGACTCCGGCTTTGGCGGCGGCGTAATGAGCCTGTCCTTCTTGAGCTCGCCAGCCAAGAACGCTTGCGTTATTGACAATCACGCCAGTGCCTCGGGGATACATGTGGTTCAAAGCGGCTCGAGTGCAACGCATTGTTCCATTCAATGTGACATCAAGAACCACCGACCATTGTTCGTCAGTCATCTCGTGCAGTTGAGCAGTGCCGCCAAGACCGGCGTTGTTGACCAAAACGTCGATCGCGCCAAGTTCTTTTGCGGCTTGTGCAATGAGGTTTTGAACACTCTCTTCATTAGTGACATCGCATGGAATTCCAACGACGCCAAGTTCGGCTGCAGTTTCAGCTAATCGACGTTCGTGTTTGTCAGAGATAACAACCCGAGCGCCTTCTTCGATGCACTTACGCGCTGTTGACGAGCCGATGCCACTTCCGGCCGCAGCAGTAATGAGCACGCCTTTGCCAGCAAGGAGTCCGTGTCCTGGAACGTATTGCGGATTCTTGGTGCTGATATCTGCCATGGTCTGTTCCTCTATCTGAGTGATTGTTTTTGATGTCAGCGTGGAAGGCCGAGCACGCGCTCGCCCAAAACATTGCGTTGAATTTCGTTTGACCCACCGTAGATGGTGTCAGACCGAGTGAACAGGAACAGTTTCTGTTCAAGAGTTAATTCGTATGGGAACCCCTCGGCGATTAGGCCAGCTGGTCCCATGATGTCAATCATCAACTCGCCAAGATCTCGATGCCAAGTGCCCCAGAAAAGCTTGGAGATGCTGGCTTCAGGCCCAGGCACGCCCTTGGCCGACATGCTGCGTAAAGCATTGAGTTTGAGTAACTGCAAACCGCTATGAGCTTTAGCGAGTTTTTGGCGGATAGTCGGGTTGTTGATCTTGTCGTAATCGCGAGCCAGTTGAATCGTGGCATCGAGTTCGCGCTCAAAGCCAACCTGTTGGGCCAAAGTAGAAATTCCGCGCTCGTAGCCAAGTAGCGCCATGGCGATACCCCAGCCGTTTCCAGGGGTTCCGACAACCATGTTTGATGGTGTCGCGGCATCCGTGAAGAACGTTTCGTTGAACTCTCCACCTTTGGTGAGTTGCAAAATGGGTCGTACCTCAACGCCAGGCTGATTCATAGGGACCAACAAAAACGTCAGTCCAGCGTGGCGTTGTGAACCAGGTTCGGTGCGAGCAACGACAAAACACCAATGACTGACGTGGGCCAGAGAGGTCCAAACTTTTTGACCGTTGATGATCCATTGATCACCATCAAGGTGGGCTTTGGTTTGCACGTTGGCAAGATCGCTTCCGGCGTTGGGTTCGCTGTAACCCTGACACCAGCGTTCTTCGCCACGCAGGATTCCGGGCAAGAACAAATCGCATTGTTCGCGAGTACCGTATTCGATGATGGTTGGTGCGAGAAGGTTTTCGCCCATGTGGTTGGTGCGTGACGGTGCTTCGGCGCGCACATACTCTTCGGCCCAGATGATTTGTTGATCAACGGTTGCGCCTCGTCCGCCGTATTCAGTCGGCCAACCTAGGCCGATCCAGCCGGCATTGCCCAGGACCTTTTCCCATTCGACCCGAATATCAAATCCGATGTCTTCGTCGCCAGGGCCGCCACGTCCACGCAAGGTTGCGAAGTCTCCCACCACATTGTCATGTAGCCAGGTTCGTACGAGTTCACGAAATTCAGAGGGGTCTTGGGGGAGCGGAGGGTGTGTGGTCATGTTGGGAACTTTGGGGGAGTCGTTTCTGACGAACCGTCAGAAAGTTTACCCCTGATCTCGTCGGGGTGCAGAGGCGAAGACTGAGGGGATTACGGTCAGTTCATGGACTTCAGCATTCCCGAACCGATTCAACAGACTTTGCGCGACCTCGATGACTTCATTGACCGCGAGATCAAGCCTCTTCAGGCTCAAGATGACAATGAGCGTTTTTTTGACCATCGCCGTGAGTGGGCCCGTACCGACTACGACAACGATGGTGTTCCGCGTGCCGACTGGGAAGAGTTGCTCCGGGAAATGCGACGTCGGGCTGATGCTGCAGGCTGGTTGCGGTTGGCATTGCCGCCCGAATTTGGTGGGCGAAGTGCCAGCAATCTTGAGATGGCGATTATTCGCGAACATCTCGCCACAAAAGGTCTCGGTCTTTTTAACGACTTGCAAAATGAATCATCAGTGGTGGGCAACTTCCCGACAGTGCTCATGATGCGCGACTTTGGTACCGAAGCACAAAAGGAAGAATGGATGCCGGGGTTTTTGAATGGCACCAAGCGTTTGGCTTTTGGCTTGACTGAACCTAATCACGGAAGTGATGCGACATACCTTGAGACGACTGCTGTACGTGATGGTGATGAATGGGTCATCAACGGAATGAAGCGCTGGAATAGTGGTTTGCATCATGCAACACACGACATCATTTTCGCTCGCACCTCGGGAGACCCTGGAAGCCCGGTTGGAATATCAGCGTTCTTGGTTCCGACAGATCTTCCTGGTTTCAATGTTGATTTCTTTTGGTGGACCTTCAACATGCCGACCGATCATGCTGAAGTGAGTCTGAAAGATGTTCGCGTTTCAAGTACCGCATTGTTCGGGCGATTAGATCATGGTCTTGATCTCGCTCAGCATTTCGTGCACGAAAATCGTATTCGTCAGGCGGCATCATCGTTGGGCGCCGCGCAGTACTGCGTTAACGAGGCAGTTGCCTACGCCAACTCGCGCGTGACGTGGGGCAAGAAGTTGTCGAGTAATCAAGGGATCCAATTCCCGCTGATTGAGCTACACACGGAAGCGGCAATGTTGCGTCAACTCATTCGTTACACCGCATCATTGATGGACAATTCGGTGAAGAGCGATCGACCCGATGTTGAAGGGTTTATGGAGTTCACTCACTTAGTCGCGATGTGCAACTACCGCGCTAACCGTTTAGTGTGTGACGCTGCTGACCGGGCGATGCAAACCTGCGGGGGAGTCGGATACAGCCGACATATGCCCTTCGAGCACATCTATCGCCATCACCGCCGCTACCGAATCACCGAAGGTGCTGAAGAAATTCAGATGCGTAAGGTCGGCCAGCATCTCTTTGGGTTTGGTCGCAAATAGACAAAATGAAATGGCCGCGTGATGATGCCGATCGGCCTGAGTTAGTTTTCGAGAATTGTTGCAGTTTCAATTGATGCAACAAAGACGGTTGATCCGATATCGGCCAACTCGGAGATCGGCAATCGAGCAGTAATAATTTCGCCAGTGGCGAGTCTGATCTCGAGAGTCCCGTCGTGGCCGAAATAAGACCGTGATTCAACAACACCGGCATGTCCATGTTGTGGATCGTGAGCAAGTCGAATGTGCTCGGGTCGCACGAGTGCGATGACCCGTTGTGCTGATGATGCGCAGGGGGACGAACCTATTGCATGGAATGCTCGTCCCTTGTCAACAATGGCCGAGAGCAAATTTGCGTCACCAATAAACCTGGCAACGTGCGACGATCGAGGATTCTCGTAGATCTCTTGAGGTGAGCCAAATTGTGCGACTGTGCCATCGAGAAGTACGACAACTTTGTCAGAGATTGACATGGCTTCTTCTTGATCGTGCGTCACGATGATGGCAGTTGATTCAGTCTTTCTGATGATCGCCGTTACCTCATCGCGCATGGTCGAACGCATATTGGCATCTAGTGCCGAGAATGGTTCGTCAAGCAATATCAACTCGGGACTAGGGGCAAGAGCACGAGCCAGCGACACTCGCTGTTGTTGACCGCCAGATAATTGGGCGGGACGACTGTTGCGCTGCGACGTCATGCCGATCAAGGTCAGCATTTCGTCGACACGAGCATGTTGATTGCGTGGTAATCCGAAGGCGATGTTTTCTTCGACGGTGAGATGCGGAAACAGGGCGCCATCTTGAGGGACGATTCCGACACCCCGCTGTTCGGGTGGAAGGTGAACATCAACCGATGAAACGACTTTGCCGTGCAAAGCCAGCGTTCCAGAAGTTGGGCGATCGAAACCTGCAATGAGTCGTAACAAAGTTGTTTTACCTTCGCCTGAAGGTCCGAGAATCGCAGTGATTGCTTTTTCCGGGACTTCAAATGAGATATCAGTCAAGACTGGCTGACGACGAAATTCTTTACAGACAGATTCAACGGACAGGATGCTCTTGTTTGTCACTTAGAGCCTCCTCGAAGCGATAGCAGTTGGGATGGAGACAAAAACAATGATTGCTAAAGCGTAGGGACCAGCGCCGGCATAAT
>SXGQ01052288.1_pt1 | contig 171708 bp, 211 predicted proteins | sample 3178371 | NCBI WGS metagenome assembly SXGQ01 (sample SAMN11356859, study PRJNA531348) | freshwater metagenome | isolation source: freshwater sample F1-20 | place: China: Fuxian Lake, Yuxi | collected 2017-12-25 | reverse complement strand
GATATACGATATGGTATGCAAATTTAAGCTCAATTTTAAAATCTATGTGTTTCATAGAATCTAAAGCGTAAGCCGACCAACATTAAAGACCTATTTAAATCTGCATCTAATTCTGATTGAAGTTTCTTAGTTTCCTCTTTTAGAGTTTTATCTTTCTCACGAATATCTTTTGCTAATTTTATATAGTTCATAATATTTTGGTGGACAAGGAGGGACTCGAACCCTCAAATGAACCTTGCAGGGGTTCCGGTTTCCCTTTAGCCTACTTGCCCTCTTTTAATTCTTCTTCAAACTTAGACAGAGAATCTCGCAATTCTTTCCATTGTTCTTCTTCTAAAATAACTTCAGAGTAGTCACCAAATCTAGATCGAAATCCGAAAATATATTTGAAAGCCAAAGCTATCCTCTGTAAGAAAGGGTTTGGTGATAGATGCGTAGAAAGATATATAATTCTTTCTTCATGATCCGGAGACAAGAGAAAGTGGTGATCGTTCGTCTGACAACTACATCTGAACATTATTGGTTTTGTCATAATTTTATTATACTTTTCAGGATTTCATTAACGACTCATACTTTATAACCATTCTTATTACACCATTCTATTAAATCCGTTAATTTGTGATTATAAACATTGGCTAATGGTGATGCTGTATAACGTGAATTTTTATAATACGGATATCCTAATTCTAACCTAACGAATGGATTCAATAATTTATTAAATTGTATACCATTTTCTTGCTTTCCGCAAATCAAACACTGACGAAGTTCATTATGTGAATCATCATAATCATAAGAATACGAACCTCCATATTTAGAACAAACGATAACAACTGTTTGATGCTTGCATGCGTTTAAATCTGCATCTAATTCTGATTGAAGTTTCTTAGTTTCCTCTTTTAGAGTTTTATCTTTCTCACGAATATCTTTTGCTAATTTTATATAGTTCATAATATTTTGGTGGAATCTGACAGAATCGAATTGTCATTTTCTGAATGCAAATCAGAAGTTTTCCCATTAAACTAAGACCCCATCTCTCTTTATTCAGTATACTATATTTTTAGTATTTTGTCAAAATTTATTTATATGTAATAACCAATCGCCATATTATAATTTCTCCGTTACTTTAATTCTAAAAACGGGACTTAAGAATTCTGCACTATGAGCGACATTTATTTTAACTGAATATTTATGATATGAAAAGTCGGGAATTTGTTCCTTTAACTGATCACCAAACCACCAGTGAAAATAATTATCTTCTCCTGGTTCTGCTGAACGCTTTATTAAGCTCAATGCTTCTTCATGTGTTATATGTAAATCAAAGATCATAATTATTTCCCAACGATGCTTATAACTTCAACTTTACCAGTATTTAGATCAACCTTAGCATAATGATTTAAATTTGTATCTAGATTCAGATTAATATCTCCTTGCGGAGTATTATACGACTGTGGCCTGGAATATGTAGAATGTCCAACAATCTGATTCAAATTTTGGATTTGCTCAAGAGAACCCCAATCCATCCATGTGATACCACCGTGTCTTTGCATTCCACCACGATCTCTACCTGCACCAAGCCATTCATTAAATGTGTTAGTAAACAAGGAATCTTTAATATCTTCTTCTTTACGAGAGAACCATTCCTCTACTGATTCAGTCTCTACTATCTCATATCCAGAACTACCCTTTAACATCTCATCAAAACAAAAGGGAGTAAAACTAGGGTGAAGACCAGCATGAGAGAATAGAAAATGTTTTCCAGCAATTTTTTCATATCTGAATGGTTTAATCTTTCTAAGAAAAGCCTTATCTAAGGTTGCATCTACAATTGATTGTTTCTGAGAAGACCAACCAGAACATCTATATTGATAGACTTTTGTAAAGTAGTGTGCGTCATGATTACCAAGTAAGAATGTGTATCTATCATTATCTACATTCTTATTTAGGAATGTACACATCTCTTTTGTGTTGAAATCATAATCAAACGAATCGAAATAATCGCCCAAGAAGATGATTTCTTTCGCATTCTTAGCATCTTCTGTTGACAGAATATGCTTTAGACGATCTATATTTTGATGAATATCTGGAATAATTAGATTATACATAATAATTTACACTTAGTTAAAATTTTGGTAGTCCCAACAGGATTCGAACCTGTATCTGACCAGTTATGAGCAGGCTGCTCTACCTTTAAGCTATGGGACTATAATATTATTGTTCTACTATAATTACGGTCCCTTCTACAAGACCATAGGCAGAATTTTCCTTAAAAATATGTGTCTTTGGTGCTTCAGATAGATCTCGCTTCGTAGTCAAATACCAGAGCGAGGGTACACTAGAACCTTGGGTTTTCCAAGTGATATATTCTAACTTTTCTCCTTTTTGGAGAGTGATGGTTTGTGTTCCACCAATCCTAGCAGTACGTTCATTCTGCGAACAAGACACAAGTGTTAAACTCATTAAAGCAATAACAATGACAATTTTCTTCATATTTTCACCTATAAAATTTTGGTGCGAATGGTGGGGGTCGAACCCACAAGTCATTAGATGACGACGGATTTTGAGTCCGTTGCGGTTGCCAATTTCGCCACACTCGCATTTGGTACTGGAGGAGGGATTTGAACCCTCACCCTATTCGGACAAATTTCTAAGACTTGCGTGTCTGCCGTTCCACCACTCCAGTATACTAAATCTCCTTGATCATGAGAACAGAATCTTTAGTCTCATCAGCAATTTCCCATCCTTCAGTCTGAAGGAGCAGGACATTTACCCAATCGTTAATATCGACCCACTGCTTAATCACACGAAACATTTTGTTCAACCTCTCTTTATTTAGTATAACTTATTGAGAGGAGAAGTCAATCACTTCCCCCTATTTATTTTCTACTTCCGGCGAAGGCAAGTCGTACCAGCGATATCCTCAAAGTCATCAATCGAATCGGCGAACGACAGGATATTCGCCATCTTAAGAACCATTCGAAGAGACAGCTCTCGCATCCGATTCGCATTATCCTTGATATAAGAGATAAGATATTCAACATTCTTATCGTTAAGACCGACGGTATAAGCCATATCGGTATTCCGAAGAACATCTTCGATTCGCAGGATGTACTCACGAGCCGAATCAAAATTCAAATCGATATAGAACGAACGAGAGATAAGAGCCTGGAAGTGAGGAGCCAGGGACTTACCCTGAGCGATCATCGTCTCGAAGTTAAGATTCGTGATGAAGATCACCGACCCACGAAATTCAAAAGTCGAAGGAATCTCCTCACCAACCTCATCCATAAAGATCTTCTCAGATCCCCAGGTAATCATCCGACGCTTACCAGAATCAAGAGCAGTCTTCAAAAGATTCAAGGCAACTTCATCGCCGAAGGCAGAGTCAGCATCGTCGATAAGAATAACCGAATTGTCGTGACGATTATTCCAGAGTGCCTTGAAGATTCCAGTCGGCTTCACATATCCAGAGATTTTCTGATACGTGATCTTCGAATCATCAGCAGCAGACTCAAGCATTCCTTCGATCGTGTAGGTCTTACCGATACCAGCAGGACCGGAGACAATCATCGAACGGACACGGCCAGCAACCACACCAGCAGCCATACGGTCTAGCGTCCGAAACCGACGACGCATAGAATCAAGCAACTCTTCGTCGGTCTTTTGTACAATAGAAGAAGCCACAGCCAAAGAATTAACAGAACCGGAAACGAATTCGGAAATGTCATAAACACCACGCCCAACTTTATTCTTCGTCAGGAAGCCTGGATTGATTCCATACTTCGTGCCAACAGCCATCAACTGATTTCGATTCACAGTAGGACCGAAATTGGCAACCAGTTCGTTAATCATTGAATTCTTTTTCGTATCGCTCATCACTCAACCATTATAGCGTACTGAATCGCAAAAGCAAATCTTTTCAGAAAAAAATCTTCCCTTTAGAATCAATAACTTGCAGCTAAGTTATTCAAAACAAAGAGAATAAAAATTTGTAGAATCTTTCGTCCCATACCCAATTCACTATATGAACGCACCAAACGATCTGGGATGGGCCAGGCGACGCTGCTGGCTGTTTCGGTATACCGTAGTATACCCTGGACTCCGGCCTCGTCCTGCCACGTCCTGGGATCCGAAAGAATATTCCCTTTAAAATGAATGACTTGCGCTAAACTATTGAAAACAAAGAGAATATTCTTTCGTAAAAATATTGCTATTGAAGCGAGTTCCGTTTTATAATGAATGTATGGTTATCAAAGGTACAGTTCCTGAATGCGACTTTACTGGGAAGAAGTACGATCCTCCCGTTTTTGGTGGGCACTGCGTTGCTCCTGGTGCGACTGGTCGCCACTGCGTTGTGATGTATATCGGACCGGAGGAGATTACCCGAACTGGCGTCAAGGTTCTTGACTTCGAAGAGACGATGGATTATCGTCACGAAGTCGCCGAGAAGTATGGCTGGGCTGCGGTCGACTTCTAAAGAATATCTCATTTGTTTTCAACGACTTAATGCAAGTTATTGAAAACAAAGGGAATAAAGTTCTGAAAAAACTTTGAAATTCTGTTCTAACGAGGTACAATGGTTCTATGGCGATAATTAATTTCACCTTCACCGAATCTTCGGTTCCGGCGAATGCCGTCAACCTCAAAGAAATTCCTGCTGAACGTCACGGTCAAAAGATGTGGACCTGGGAAACACACTCTGGTCTTTGCATCAAAGACCGTGAAGAAAATGGTTATTCTGATTCCGACTGGTACATGACGGTTTGGAACTTCGAAAAGAACCAGCCGGAAGAGCTCTATTTCGCTACCACTCGTGGTTGGTCTTATCCGGCATATGGCTCATACGTTGATGCGACTCCGGAAGTGATGGCTCTTTATAATGCTTGGTGCGAGAAGAAGTCCGAAGAACGTCGACTCGCTCAAATCGAAGCCGAGAAGAAGGCGATTCGGAAGTACAAGGAAGTGAAGGTTGTTCGTGGCCGGAAGGTTCCGATCGGAACTGCTGGTCGTGTCTTCTGGATCGGCGAAACTCGTTTCGGTCAGAAAGTCGGTATCGAAACTGCTTCTGGCCAGCGTCACTTTACTGCGATTAATAATCTGGAGGTGGTGTAACATGGAAAAATTTTTCGAACTCGAAAAGCAGATCTTTGATCTTAAAGACAAACTTATTATGCTGGAACAGGATCTTGCAAATGAAGCTACTCTTCTTCGTAAGAAAGTTGCTTCTTATGACGTCAGTACTGGAGTTAAACGATTCGCATATAACGGTAAAACTTGGGTTGCAAAGAAATCTGACATCGATTGGTCTATTTCTGTCTTTCCTGAATCGAAGACTGGAAAGACTAGCAAAAAGAAAGTCGCTCAGTTGTATTTTGGCGGATTTAATGATGTTCGTTTAAAGATTGCGTTAGAAATTATCAAATAGAACTTGACTAACTTGACGCAAGAGGCTATACTAAGTATGTATCGGCGTTAAGTATTAGGGGATATTTAAAGGAGAAATAAACATAATGTCTAAGATTATTAATAGTGTTTCCAATTGGTTTTGTCATAAGTTTCATCATAAGATTACAAGACCAGTAAATGGTGTGTATGTTTGTCTTGAATGTTTTAGAGAATTTAATTCTCCTTGGAGATAAATAATAGAGAGGATAATCAAGTGTTAACAATTAAAATCTCATTACCAAAGAGAGATTTAGGAAAGATTCGATCAGGTGTTAAGGTTGGATCTGTCTTTAAATCGAAGAAGGAAAAAGCCAAAGAATGGCGAAAGAGAAAGTATAAGAATGAAATGATTATATGGGGAACATATGTTCCCCATATTTAATTTTAAGCTGCAGCTATGGTAAAACCACGTTCTACAGCACTATCTAACAATTTTGTTAATACCAGAATTTGTTCATCCTTAGACAAGGATGAAAAGTATCTTCTTTCATTAAGAGTAAAATAATATACTTCATTATATATTACATTGTATGCAATTTTTTTATTTACTTCTTTTTGTCGATCCAATAATTCATTTCTTAATTTTTCGCTATTCATAGTATATCTACTTCGGATTTATATTTATCGGACACCAATCCGGTATTGTGAATATATCGAAAATTGTTTTATTCTCTTCCGTCGATCCACAATAATATTCTTCAAACTCAAGAATATCGCCGTTAGTGTCACTATATTGTTTACCTGGACAATCTAAACATTTAGAAAACCTTTTCAGGCCCACACATCCTCCCAAGATCCAGTCAAAGCACCCTTCGCATAATCTGTTGACTTGTTCTCGAAGAAATTAGTATGCGAAACACCGATCATTGCATCTACCCATGTAAGTGGGTTTTTCTTCACCTTAAAGATTCCTTTCATACCCATTGAAATTAATCTCTTATCTGCAATATATCGGATATACTTTTTAACTTCATCTGAAGTTAGATTTTCCATCGGACCCATAGAAAACGCAAGATCAATAAACTTATCTTCTAAATCAACCATCTTAGTTGCGATTGTGTAAATTTCCGACTTTAATTCGTCATCCCAAATTTCACGATTTTCTTCAATATAAGTTCTGAATAATTTAATCATTGATTCAGAATGACAATCTTCATCAAGAAGAGACCATTGAATAATCATACCCATTCCCTTCATCTTACCGTGCCTAGCAAAATTCAACAACATAACAAAAGATGAGAATAATTGCATTCCTTCAGTAAAGGCAGAAAAAACAGCAATGTTTTTTGCAATAGATCTAATATCAGAACCACTATGTGAGAAGATATACTCATGTTTCTCTTTCATGGCTGAATACTCAAGAAATTCATTATAAGTTGTTTCTGGTAATCCAAGAGATTCTACAAGATGTGAATAAGCTGCAACATGAATTGCTTCTCTTGCGGCAAAACCCAACAACATCATTCTAACTTCTGGTTGCGGAAAGTAAGGTAGATAATTTGTAACATAACCATCAGAAACATCAATATCGCCTTGAGTAAAGAATCTAAAAATATGTGTCAAGAAAGTTTTTTCGGAATTCGTTAATTTCTCTTTCCAATCTTTTAGATCCTGGAGCATCTCAACTTCAGTCCATAACCAATGCATCTGTTCGTGTGTTTTCCATGCATCAAAACATTCTGGATAATACATTGGTTTAAATGTCGATCTTTTATCCGTTAATTTAACAGTCATTTTCTTCTTTGACATTGTTGGTAAACTCCTTTCTAAATGTTGTTACTTTCTTCTCTACGAGAGATATAGTCTGGAATCCTAAATCCCAAAGAGGCTTAAAATCATTATGTGTTTTCTGTTCGAATATAACTCTAGGTAATTTAATTGTTAAACCATTATTATAATGGCTATATTCAATATCAATATTATCTACCTTAAATATATTATAGCATATTTTTATTACTTTATCAAGTAATAAATTATATCCACAATACGATTCTTGTAATTCGTTAACAAAATCACTCACACGCCACACACCCTCCTTCTACAATTTCTTTTATATCAATATCTTCAATTCTTTTCCTCTCGATTCTTTGCGAAATCTTATTCGCCTTCCTGATCTTTTCCGATCTACAATAATAGAGAGTTTTCAAACCTTTCTTCCAGGCCAAGAAATGAACAGCATGTAAGTATTTGACCGGAACATCTGGTTTGAAAAAAAGATTAACAGATTGTGATTGATCAATATAAACTTGTCTATCACCAGCGTGTTCAATAATCCATCTCTGATCGATTTCAATTGCGGTCTTAAACACTTCTTTCTCATCTTCGGTCAGACAGGTAAGATGTTGAACTGATCCATCATTTAATACAATTGAATTCCAAGTTTCTTCAATATCAATACTTTCTTTACTCAGAAGAAGTTTTTCTAACTGACGATTTCGATGAATGTATGATCCTGATAGAGTATCTTGTCGATATACATTAGCACGGACTGGTTCGATTGAAGGAGAAATATTACCCATGATAATCGATGTAGAAGCATTAGGTGCTGGGGCGAGAGTATGTGAAAACCTCTTTCCACTTCCAACCATATCAGGTGCTTCGCCTCTTTCAGAACCCAATCTTAGATTCGCTTCATCTGCATATTTCCTAATATTTTTGAATAAGATATTATTAAAAGATTTCGCTGCTACGGATTCGAATGGAATACCCTTAGATTGTAAATACGAATGAAACCCAAGAACACCAATACCGATTGCTCTTTCCATCATAGCTGAATAACTTGCACGACTAATAGAATTAGGAGCATTTTTAATGAAATGCGTCAACACATTATCTAGCATCTCAGCAACATCAGAAACAAATAAATTCATTTTAGATTTAAATTCATCATAATAGAAAACATTTAATGAAGATAGACAACATACAGCAGTTCTATCGTTATCTGTCGCAAGAGTAATTTCTGAGTTATGAACAAGAACCCCATTAGCGAAAAAATTACTAACTTTTCGTACTGATATATCAAACACTGGAGTTTTTTTGACATTTACTTTTCGAATTTTTAACATTTACTTACCTTCTTTTATAAATATATTCAATTCAATAATTTGATTACATTATTTTTCTAATACTTTTTCGACGAGAGGTTGATCTGAAATAAGGATTGTATTGAACTTGTTTATCATATAGTTTATTATATTCATCCACTAAATTCTGAATTGAACCAAAATTATTAAATAACCAAACTTGACTTATTTTCTTAAATTCAGCGAATTCTTTTTTCAATTCACCTATTAATAATTTACATATTAAATGATTTTCAATCACACATTTATCTATCAATGAAAATAATCGTTTTTTCCTAGATTGGTCCATTTCTTTATAATTCGAATTATTCGAACCATTTTGAGGTTTTCTATTATTTCTTTCGGTTTCGGTTATCTTTCTTCCTTTAGTGTGATGAACATACTTTCCTGATATGTAATTTGGATCATTAACAGATACTCTACCTACATATTCACCAGTCTCACTATCTCTAACATTGATAAAACCTTTATTAGCTTTTGAAATTGATTCCAAGCCAATTAATCTATATTTCTCATATTTCTTACTGCTAGTGATGAAATCATTCAGTCTTGGGTGTGTTGAATCGATTATTTTACTAAAAAAGAATGATAGTGCCGATCCAATTTTATAACCATATGGTGTATCTTTGTATATTTTGAATAACAAAACATGTGCTATAAAATGTTCTCTTGCAGTTAGTAATATTAAATTATTTTTATCTTCAGGATTACCTTCCACAAAACCACTTATACCTTTTCTAGTCCTTTGTTTAAAAAGACATTCAGGAATAATATGATGTTTCTCATAATATACACGATCATTCTTCTTTCTATTTTCTTTTTTTGCTTTTAAAATCAGATCTTTGTAAATTTTCTGGTAATTCATAAATATCCTCTATTCTTATTTATAAGAAATAGAATTTCTGAACATACCAGAAAATTAATATGCAGTGAAATTAATTTAATAATTCATCAGTTTCATTTAAATCCTTAGCCATAACCCATCCACGATTGATGGTCCAAACATAATGTTCTGGGGTGCATCTGATAATTTTACCAGATGGTGTCTCGATTTCGTATAATTCTTCAGTATCACCGGAATATTTTGCTCCGTCGATGACATTCCATTCTATTTGTTGTGTTTCTATATTAAAGCTCTTAACAAAAATATCTTTATCATAATACCCGGAAAGATATTTTGTTACGAAAGAGTTCAATTCTTCATCAAATGGATCAGTTCCTTGTTCATCAAATGAAATTGTTATTTTTGTTTCTCCAGTCAGACAGCAAATATTCGATTGACGAATTCTTAAACCTTTATCATATTGTTCTCTTGGTAAAGCATTATTAGCAGTATCAATAAACAAGATATAAGGTTCGCCAGTCATCATCCTCAATTCTAGAAGAAGTTGCCAGAGGTACTTTGCCGACACGACACTTTTAACTTCTTTTGAGTACGGATCAACAAGATTCCATGAATCATCGAAGTTAGGATCTAACATACTATTCTCGATAATCTTCATGAATGAATCGGAAATCATAACTCCATTATGCATATTCATACAACGAATATTCGGATCGCCTGTAGGCTTCCTCATTTCCATGAAGTTAATAATATCAGGATGCGAAATATCTAGATAAGCAGCATACGATCCTCTTCTTGTTGTTCCTTGACGATAAGCAAGAGAACAGGCATCATAAGTCTTCATATGAGCCATAACACCAGTTGACTTTTCGGAAGATGATCTCATACCAACTCCGAGCCCCACACCACCACCTAACATCGAGAGCCAGTTAGTTTCTGATAGAGCATCGACTAGACCTTCGGCAGAGTCGGGTATGAAAGATAAGAAACAATTATGAACTACAATTTTTTGTTTTCCAACAGTGAATGTGTGCGTCCCTTTTACTTCTATATCGTAAACCTTTCGATTTACATTTAATTTTTTTACTGTAAAATTCATTAAAAAATTATCCTTATTATAAGTTAGAAAACATGATTTTATAAATATGTGTATGCAAACATACGAAAAATTATATGATATTTTATCATCAAAACCGCACGATTCATTTTACTTAGATAGATATATTAGATTCATTTTAAATTGTATAGATAAAAATTCCATCGTCGAGAATAATATTTATACTGAGAAACATCATATAGCGCCAAAATCTAAAGATATGTTTCCACAATTTAAATCTTTTAAAGAAAATCCATGGAATTTATCTGTTTTGACATTTAGACAACATATTATATGCCATATTTTATTATATAAAGTATATAAAACTGAATCCCAACTCTTATCCATATTAAGAACTTCTGGTCAGCCTAATGTAAAACGGTTTAATTTGAAAGGTATTAATACACGATTACTAGAAATGACAAAAATTAAACTTTCTGATAGTAGAAAAAATAAACCAAGAAATCTTTCAGAAGAAGCTAAATTAAATATGTCTAAAAAATTATCAAAAATAAAAACAGAGTTTTATTCCAATCCAGAAAATCGCAAGAAGCAATCTGAATATTGTAAAGGAACTTCTGGAAGAATTTCACAAAAATATCACATTGTAGCAAAAAATAGATCGGAAGAACATAAAAGGAAATTAAAAACTAGCATAAAAACATTTTATGACAATAAAAGAAATAATGGTGAATCGTTGTTAAAAATTAATGGAGGATTGTATGTTACGCCAATCGGTGTGGTGACAAATGCTCACGATTATTGTAAATATTGTAAAACTCCAGATAAGAAATTTAATATCCATCACATAAAGAAAAATCCTAAACTTAATAATAGTGTTATTGGAAAAACACCAAGAGAGTTAGGATTTTTCTTTATTGAAAAAACTAATCCATTAATTGAACAATATTATGTTTTAATGAATCAAGTTCATCAACCCGAACCCAACCATCCTCTTTTGTCAGAATTAAATGATTACCTGTTACCAAAATTTCCTCATCATTTACGCACAATTGGTATAAATCATTAGATTCAGATTGTTTGGTCGCAGTTATTTCATTATACGTTCCATCGTGACTCAAAACCAAATCACCTATAACCAAATCTTTAATTTCTTTTTCACCATCAATTGTATTGACAATTGTTTCTCCTGTGAAACATGAGATCGGCAATCCTTTCTTTGTTCTTCCGAAAGATAAGATAGGAGTAGAATAACTTAACCAATGCTTCGACGAATAATCGTATAATCTCTGAGCGTGTTCTGGGTTGGATGAAAATTGTTTAGATACAAACGCAAATCTTTTTTGCGGTGTGTCCTCGTCCTCTCGCATGTAAGACTCTTTAAGTCTTTTCATTCCCAACTCATCGAATAAGTTATCTCTATCTCTATCTATTACAATTCCTAGATATTCTTCTTTTTCTGTCATTTGTTATTCCTATCTAAAATAAATCATCAGTTACTTAATATAAGGGAAAATTTTATTTATTGCTTCGGCACAAGCTCTTGCTACAAGCATGTGTTCTTTTTGAGTTCCATTACCATCACGAACTTCAATATAGTGAATAACTGATCTGATTGTGCCGTTCATATAACAACGTGATACTGTGTTACCTTCTGGCAATATAACTCTTGCTACTTCTTTAGCAATTCCTTGACTAATAGCATATTCATAATTGGCTTTTGCGAGAGAAATAACTTCAACTTGCATTTGCTCCCAAACATTAGCTAAATTATAATCATCTGTTTCTATTGAATTCTGACGATTCTTATTATCTTGTAGCCTTAGTTCACGAATACAAAACTCTAATTCTTTTGTTGGATCTGCATATCTTTGCGAAAATTCTTGGTAGGAAAAAGAACGATGGCGTAGAATCTGTCTAATAATATCTCTTGTTGAAGTAATTTCGAGACAAACATTTACCATTTCAAATGGCGACCAATGCTTATTCTTAATTAAATATCCTAGTAACTTCTCTGATGTTTCTGTGTTATCTTGATTTGATGGATTAGAAACTCTTGCACAATATGCAATAAGATTTGTTAATGCATCACTATTTACATCTGAAAGTAAGTATTGGTAATCTTCTGCTGGTTGTGTGTACGAAACTAACTTTACTGATAGAATATCTTCGTAATTTTTATACATATTAAATTTCCTTTACTTTTTCGGCCCAATTAATAACAACCCAATCATCAATGCAATTCTGCCTAGTTATCTCTGACTCTTTACCAACTCTTCTCATTTCTTGAGACCAAAAATCCCAATACGAAGAAATAATTTCATCTTCTGTGAATACTTCTGTTAAATATTCTTGGAATGTATCATCTTTGGGTGTGATTATTCTCCACATAGTCATAATTTCTTAGTTCCACCGTCATAAGGAATAGCGAGATTTTCTTGGATTAACATAATGTTAAGAGATTGATTATTCAGAAAATCATATTCATTAGCATAAACTTCAACTAATATTCTACCGTATTTGTCTTCTTTATCAATTGTAGTTTTGATTTTTACAGTTCTATTCTCAATCCTATATACAAGAAATGCCATCGCTTTTGCCGCTAATTCTCTTTCAAAAATAAAGGTCGATTTCTTTTCGTAAGCATCAATTCCGCTTAGTCTGGCTCTCTTACAAATTTTAACATGAAACCCTAGATCAATTTCGAGATCAATAGTGTCGCCATCAATAATCTTTATTACTTTCGCATTATATGTGTACATTATATCCTCTTCCAAAATGAAAATTTAGCAAATCCTTCTAAACCCCAATAAGTATTGTTTTTAATCACAGAATCAATATCAATATTGCATAATACCATATCATTAATATCTTTTTGTCTAATAGACGAATCCCAAATAACAATCTTAGAACCAGCATCTAAGACTTTCTTCATATTATCTACAATCTCTTTATTATTCGGTTCGTTGTCAAATATAAAGACCGCATTATTATATTCTTTTATTAATTTAGATAGTTCTGCACCAGCGGCAGCAATAGCATTTTTCAGAAATAACGAATCAATTGGACCTTCAACTACATAAACAGTATTGTTAGTATTTAGCCTTTCTAAACCAAAGATTTTTTGGTTCTCTTCTTTAATCTTAATTGTAATATACCGAACAGATGAATCTTCAAGAGCACGACCTTGAAAAGCAATCATATTACCTTCCTTTTCAAAGAAAGGAATGACTAATCTAGGATCTCTTGGTTTAAGAGTAGAGAATTTATCTGGATTCCAATTAGAAACAAAATCTCTAAAATCATTTGTGAAAAAAATCTTATTCCAGTGTTCGTCAGGGATTTTTCTAGAAATTACATATTCTTTAGCAAAATGCTTATTAGGTAATTCTTTAATAGAAGGAATTCCTATACTATAGATTTCTTTTTTCTTGTCGAATATTTCTTTTGCTTTATTAGAAAGCAAAATCGGTTTTACATAATTGTGATTAGGATGCTGATCTCCTGTTACGAATCTCTCCATTACATATTTTTTATGTAAATCTGCGTCTAAATTTTGCAATAAATTAGACATGGTAGTTCCTTTATTGCAATTATGACATTTAAAGAAAAGATCATTTCCTTTTCTATACATATATCCTCTTGCTTTAGATTTCTTTTTCTTAGAATCTAAACAATAAGGGCAGCGGAAATTCCAAAGATTATCTGATTTTTTCTTGAATAAAGGAAGTTGCGTAGAAATAATATTCAGGTATTTCACATCAATCCATAAAGACATATTATTCACCTTAATATAGGATACTAATAATCTTAAAAAAAGTCAAGGAATTTAATTTTTTGAATCCCTTGACTTCAGAAGAAAAAGACGTTATACTAAGTGTGTAGCGACGTTAAAGTAATATTATATTATTTGTAAAAGATATGCGATCCGATACTTACTGTTTTCTTATATCTCCATTTCGGATTAACTTTTCTCTCATGAAAGAATATAGATCCATGAGTAGGATCTTTCGTCCTATGACATAGGACATCATTAGATACTCTTTCACACTTATTCCATAATTTCTTTTCGTTAACTGGAATTTTCTTACCGTACCAAGAGAATTGTTTTTTCTTAGAAACAACATCACATGGATCTGTTCCATATCCTTCTTTAATTCTATTAAGAATCACATGTCCTACAGCAATTTTTCCAACATAGGATTCGCCTCTAGCTTCGTAATATATGGCTTGCGTCATACAATAGTGTTCCTTCGAACTCCATGCACTTCCACTTAATATTAATGCGGTTGCACACAGAATTATGATTTTTTTAATCAAACCTGTCTCCTTGTTTTTTTGTTGTATAAATATAATTGAAGTTCGATATTAATTACAAAATGTGGATGAGAAAATTCACATACATTTATTTAGGAGATATTTTGAATGAAAATCACGCTCGGTAAACTTAAAACTTCGGAACCTGCCTTAGCAAAACTATCTAATTCTTCACTTCCTTACAATTTGGCATATAGGTTTTCTAAGATGCTTAAAATTGTTTCGACTGAGTTAACAGAACTAGAAGAGTTAAGGAAGAAGCTAGTCGAAAAGTATGGTGCGGATAATGGAGAAGGTAATCTGGCAGTTACTAATGAAAATCTAGATAATTTTATCCAAGAGTTAAATCCTTTATTGCTCGAAGAAGTTGATCTTCCTTTTGAGAAGATTAAGGCTTCGTTACTTCCGGATACCATTAGTATCACGCCAATTGAAGTGGCGCAATTAGAAGATTTTATTAACTTCGAAGAATAATATCTTCTTAAGAAGATTAAGAAATGGGAGGAGAAATCCTCCCATTTTTCTTTTATATAAATAGTTAAGGAGTAACAAATGTCTAGACCTTCAACAAGAGAACAATTCACCGATTATTGTTTACGTCGTCTTGGATTTCCTGTTATCGAAATTAACGTAGCAGAAGAACAAGTTGATGATCGGATTGATGATGCTTTATCAAAATATTGGGATTATCATTTTGATGGCGTTGAAGAAGATTATCTTATCGTTCCAATTACTTCTAATGATGTTTCTAATGGATATATTACATTAGAAGAAAAAGTATTTTCTGTTATTTCTATTCTTCCAATCGGTAATGATTCTTCTGTTGGTATTGGTGCTGGAGATCTTTTTAATGCACAGTATCAATTTTATATGAATGATTTTTATGGATCGAACAATATTGTTTCTAGTAATCTTGAATATCTTTCTTCTCTTAAATCTTATCTAGCAACTGCACAACTTACTGTATCTCCGATAAATTCATTTAATTTCAATAGGAAAACAAATCGTCTTAGATTTAACGAATCACTATCTAGATTAAAAGAAAAATCATCAAGTATTGTTATTAAAGTCTATAAGAAAATTGATGAAACTGTTTTTTCTGATGTATGGGATGATGATTTTCTTAAAGAATATGCGACTGCTCTTATTAAAAAACAATGGGGAGAAAATCTCAAGAAGTTTGGAAATATGAATCTTCCGGGTGGAATAACTTTAAATGGCGAAGCTATTTTCAATGAAGCTATTGCTGATATTGAAAGATTAGAAACTAAATTAGTTTCCGATTTAACGATTCCGCCAGATTTCTTCATGGGATAAGATATGCCTACGAATAAATATTTCCAATCAGGAAGAGGAATAGGTTCAAGAGAAGAACAAGATCTTCTACAAGTGTTAGTCAACGAAACCATCCAAATTGGTGGAGCGGATTTTGTTTATCTACCAAGAACGATTGTAAAATTAGACGAGTTATTCAAAGAAGATTATATATCGAAGTTCACCAAAAGTCATCTTATAGAAATGTATATTGTAAATTATGAAGCATTTGAAGGTGATGGTGCATTAATTTCTAAGTTTGGTTTTAGTATGGGTGACAGATTAACTCTTGTAGTTTCAAGAGAAAGATTTCAATATATAATCGGCAAATCTCTTCCAATTGAAGGTGATTTAGTTTTGTATCCTAATTCGAAAACTTTATTTGAAATTAAGTTTATTGACGATAAGAATCCGCTTTATCCTCTAGGTTCAAGACAATTCTTCACTCTAACCTGTGAAGCCTTTAAGTATTCCAATGAAACTGTTGATACAGGTACAGAAGCTGATGAAGTTATGGATGCTTTTGGTAATGATGGAGCAACTGGTATTATGGATTCGTTTGCTAAAAATACTGAAATACAGGAAATCTCAAATAGTATTATTAATTTCTCAGAATCAAATCCTTTTGGTAACCCATAATGTTAACAACAGCACCATTTTATTTCTCATCAATTAGAAATTTAACAGCAGCATTTGGAACTTTATTTAACAATATTAATATTGTAAGATATAATACCGACGGTTCTGTTGAGAAAAATATCAAAGTTCCTTTGGCATACGGATCAGGTGATAAAACCATCACTATGTTACAACAACAAGATGTTCAGAGGCGAGAAGGACAGATTGATGTTAAAATATCACTTCCTAGATTATCTTTTGAATTAACAGGAATGTCATACGATTCGACTAGAAAACAACAAACTGTCGGGAAAAATGTTTACGTTCCAGCTGCAGTAATATCTTTTAATGCTAGTACTGCAGTAAATATTACAACTAATATTATTACAGTTCCTTCACATAATTTGAAAACTGGATCTTCCGTTGTTTATTCAAGAGGGACCGGAACAGTTATCGGCGGATTAACAAATAATAATACTTATTATGTTGTAGTTGTAAATAATAATTCTATTAAATTAGCTACAACAAAAGTGCTTGCAGAAGCAGGAACTGGTTTGGATTTAACATCAGTTGGAACAGGAACAGCAACTCTAAAATCAGGTTACAAGTCACATTATAATCCAATCCCATATAATTTCGAATTTACTCTTAATCTTTATGTTAAATATATTGATGATGGATTACAAATTATCGAGCAAATCCTACCTTATTTTACGCCATTTTATGCATTAACTTTAAATGATATTTCTTCTTTAAATTTAAAGAGAGATGTGCAGATATCTCTTACCAGCGTTTCAAAAGAAGATACATATGAAGGAACTGTAGATGAAGATAGAATATTAACTTGGACGCTTACATTTATGGCTAATGCTTGGATTTATCCTCCAATTACAGATTCTAAAATTATTAAAACTGCTGTTACTAATTTTTACGATCTTAATGATTTAGGTACGAATAATTCAGAAAAATTAACTACAGTCACCATTGCAGTTGATCCAATAACAGCAGACAGAGACGATAATTATAGTATATCAAAAACTATAACTGAATACTAAGGAATAAAAAATGCCAGCAGAATACGCAAATCTTTTAATAGAATCAGGTTCTACATTTAGTTATACTAAAGAATTCAATAATACAGATGGCACAAATAAAGATTTTACAGGAGCGACTGGTGCTTGTAAGATTAGAAAATCTTATTATTCAAATTTTAATGTCTACACATTATCTGTGTCTGTAGATTCTCCAGCAACAGATGGTAAGATAACAATATCGGCAACCGCAAATCAGACTACAACTTTTAAACCAGGTAGATATGTTTATGATGTGGAATTAACCAATGGTGCTGTTATAACTAGAATTTTAGAAGGAATTGCTGAAGTGCGGCCAAACGCAACTAAATAAATATATATAAATTATTGGAGATGACATTAAAATGAGTAGAAAATATGTATTTCATTGCCTAGGACTAGAAAAATAAAATTCTATAAATAAATTGAGGATAGATGTGCTGTTACACTATCTATCCTCTAAACACAAACTAAAGGATCTTAGTCTATGTCTGATATTATTTATCATACCTCACACAAATATATCAACTGGTATATTTCCCTCATAAGAAAAGCTCAAAATAGAACAATCTTAGATGGTTATTTTGAGAAACATCACGTCTTTCCTAAATCAATATTTGGTAATAATCATTTTGTAGTAAATCTTACTGCAAGAGAACACTTCATAGCACATAAGTTACTCTATAAAATTTATTTACTTAGATATGGATCTGTTCATAAATTTACAATTTATATGTTGAAAGCATTTGGTTATATGATGACAAGAGAAGAAATTAAATTTAATTCTAGAATGTATAGTGAATGCAAACAAGCTATGTCTAATGCAATGAAAGGAATAAATAATCCCTCAATTAAATATGGTTTTAGTGAAGAACATAGGAAAAAAATTTCTTTAAAATTGAAAGGCGATAAACATCCTATGTTTGGACAAAAACATTCTCAAGAATCGATAGAAAAAATTAAATTAGCAAGAAGTAAACAAGTAATCACACATTCAGAAGAAACAAAGAAAAAAATTTCAGAATCCAATAAAGGAAAAATAATATCTGAAGAACATAAACTTAAAATAATTGAAAGTAATAAAAGAAGAACTGGGGCGAAGCATAAAAAACAATATGCTATTAAAGATAAATAACTATAGTAATTATTTTGATTATAATTGGGAGAAATTAATATGAGTAGAAAATATACATTTCACTGTCTATCATTACCGCACACAGTCACAAATAAAGAATATTCTGCTTGTGCTTACACAACAAAGGTAAGACGTTTTTGTGATATGATGACAAAGCGTGGTCATACTGTTTATCATTATGGTCACGAAGACTCGATTGTAAATTGTACAGAACATATCACTGTCACAACTAATAAAGACTTAGAGATTGCTTATGGTTCTTATGATTGGAGAAAGTCTTTCTTTAAGTTTGACATGAATGATCATGCTTATCAAACTTTTTATAAGAACGCAATTACAGAAATCGCTAAGAGAAAGACCAAGACTGATTTTCTTTTACCTTTCTGGGGTTGGGGTCATAAGCCAATCTGCGATGCTTTCCACCCAGATATTATTGTAGTAGAACCAGGTATCGGTTATGCTGAAGGTCAGTTTGCTAAGTTTAGAATCTTCGAGTCTTATGCTATTCGATCAGCTATAGGTGGAAAAGAAGCAGTCGCACAATGTAAAGAAGATTGGTATCATGTTGTGATTCCTAATTACTTTGATCCAGAAGATTTTACCTACTCAGAAGAAAAAGAAGATTATTTCTTATTCTTGGGAAGAGTGTATCCTGGTAAGGGAATTGATATTGCTTATCAAGTTTGCGATAAGTTAGGTTTAAATCTTAAGATTGCTGGACAAGGTTCTTTAGAAGAACACGGATATAAGCAAACTGATAAGATTCAACATATCGGTTATGCAAATACTGATCGTCGAAAAGAATTAATGTCGAAAGCAAAAGGATTCTTCTTACCTTCGATGTTCAACGAACCTTTCGGTGGTGCGGCAATGGAAGCTATGTTCTCTGGTTGTCCAATTATCACAACTGATTGGGGTGTTTTCAGTGAGTACAATTTGCATTCCATAACTGGTTATCGTTGTAGAACTTTCGAACAATTCTGTTGGGCTGCTAAGAATATCGACAAGATTAATCCTAAATTCTGTCGTGATTGGGCAATGGCTAATTACTCAACAGATAGAGTGGCAGAAATGTATCTTGAATATTTCCAGATGGTAATGGATGTATACGAAGGAAAAGGTTGGTACCAGGAACATCCAGAAAGAGAAAATCTAGATTGGTTAACTAAGTTTTATCCAGGAATTAATCTATGAAAATAATCCACTTTAGATATATAACAAAAGATGATGATTTTGATGATACTTATCCACATTGGTCCAGAAAATGGGAATACCCAACGGTGTTCTCAATAATCAAAAAACTTCCAATAACTAATCCCAAAATACACAATTCTTCTTGGGGTTTTGATGTTGAACATCATCAAAGATTCAAAAACGAATTAGAAAAAGAATTTGGTGTTTGGAATGTGACAAATTCAGATATTCTTTACAGAGATATTCCTAATTCTTGTGTTCATGATATAACTCAAGAACCGAATGATAATTTTAAAAACGAGTTTGATATTGTTTTGAATATATCTGCATTAGAAGAAATACCTGGCGACCATTTAAATTATTTCAAAAATCTTCTATCTCAAGTAAAAGAGAGCAGATATCTTATTTTAACATTTGATTTGCCTGGATTACAACTAGATAAGATAGAAAATTATTTGGGTCAAGAAATTTCACACGAAAACTATCACAATAGAATAATCGGTTCTGGTGCTCCTTGGTTTGATGGATTAAATGTCGGTTTATTGGTGATACAAAAATGAATAAACATTTAATCGCACCAGATTTTGAATATAGTGGCTGGGAAATATCTCCAGCTTGTTTAATAGAAATACAAGAAATTCTTATAAAAAAGAATCTATCTAAATTAGATATAGTTGAATTTGGTTCAGGAAAATCAACAGATGTGTTGATGAAGTTTAAGAATATAAATTCTATACCTGGTGTTTTTAATTCTTTCGATGCTGATCCACAATTTGCAAATCCTTACGCTAAAATAAGAGAAGTTATTTCTTACGATGGACGACCAATTTCTTTTGGAAATGATTACGCATTTTATAAGTTAGAAGATGGAGATCTAGAATCTAAAGATTACGATCTAGTTATATTAGATGGACATCATGGTCACGGTAGATCAGTTGCTTGGTCTTATTTAAAAGATAGATTGGGGATTGGTTGTATTGTAGTAATTGACGATTACGACCATTATCCGTTTGTGCAAGATTTCGAGAAAACATTTCCAAACTCTAAATTAATTAAACAACATTGGGCTCATAATGAAAGATGGATAATTTATGAAATTGTTTAGAGAAGAGATAGTTAAATTTTACAACAAATTAGAAAATAAACAAAATTTTGCAATCTCTAGATTCGGTGATGGTGAGATGATTGCTCTTCGTGGAGAAACGATAGCATCTGGTTATGGCGAATGGATGACGAACGGATCAGAGCCACAATACCAAATTGCAAGAAATCTATTATATAAATCTTTCACATATAAAGATCCTAATTATTATGTAGGAATTGTTTGTCCTTGTTGTCAAGGTATGGAAAATTTCAATAATATGATAGCAACATCAGGACAATCAGATGAAGCTCTAACTTACGCAAATATATTTGTTAATTCTAATTACTCTTATTTCTTAGAAAAATATATTCCTCTCTTTTCACAAAGAGAAATTGTATTAGTTGCAAATTCTAAATCTAATTTCGCAAATCTGCCTTTTGCTTGTACATCAATAGGTGTTGGATATAATGCCTGGGTTACAGATTTGGCTGTTATAGATTACATTAAAAACCAAAATTTCAAAAATAAGATATTTTTATTTGCGTGTGGTCCACTAGGAAAGATCTTAACACAAACTCTTTGGGAATTCGATAAAGATAACACGTATCTAGATATAGGATCTACATTACATCCTTGGCTAGGATCAGACATAAATATTAGAGGGTACTATCAACAAGGTTCCTTCCACTCAAATTTAACTTGTACATGGGGTAAATGATGAAAGACGTAACTGTAATTTTTAATGGATATAAAAGACCACACACTCTTAAAGAACAATATGATGCAATGGAAAGACAAACAATTAAACCTACATTTAATTTCTATTGGCAAAATTCTGTAGATGGAGTTTCTTATGATTCGAATACTGCATCGAAATGCGTTTCTGCTTTTTGTAATGCCAATTTCGGTGTTTGGTCTAGATTCTACTATGCTTTAAATGCTAGAACGAATTGGGTTTGTATTTTTGATGATGATACAATTCCAGGTTCTCAATGGTTAGAAAATTGTATTAATACATACGATAAACATCCTGGCCTATTAACAACAATCGGTGTAATTGTAAATCATGCAGATTATGGTTTCGAGAAAAGAATTGGTTGGGATAATCCTAACGAAGAGACTGAATTAGTTGATTTTGGTGGTCACGCATGGTTCTTCCATAGAGATATGTTAACTTATTTCTGTCGAGAACTTCCACCTATGGATCATCATTTTAGTGTAGGAGAAGATATTCATTTCTCACATATGCTTCAGAAATACTCACCATACAAGACATGGGTTCCACCACATCCTATTTCTAATCGAGAAATGTGGGGATCGCTTAAAGGATGGGAGCATGGTGGAGATGCTGTTGCCACGGCAGGAAATGGTGGTATCCCACATATGGCAAAATATTTAAGAAGAGCGTATAATGATGGATTTAAGTTTATTCTTGGGGATAAAGTGAAAGCATGAGAAAAGTAATATTCTCATTATTTCTTATTCCAAGGAATTCTTCCTTTTCTTTTAGGGTTTGGGAATAATCCTGGAGTATAGTGTGCAGTAATAGGATCATTTGGATCCAGATAGAAATTTCTAACACCATCATTATAGAATTTTTTGCCTTTATTAGAAGGAGAAATTCCATACATTGGGTTATTTTTGCCTATTTTGGATTCAGATAATCTTTTCTTTATTGTAGGATCAGAGTTTAACTTTTTTGCTCTATTCGATTGTGCAATTTTCCATTCTTCTGAATGTTTCTTTCCTTTCATTCCTTGATGAAAGTTCGTATAGAATTTTTTTGATTTCACTATAGATTCATTTATATATAATTCGTTATTTAACACATTCATATTTGTTTGTAAGAATGATTCTCTACTTAATGCATCTTCTTTACTTTTATATATAGATAAAATTTTTGTTTTGAATAAATGAGGATTTTTTTGTAATTCTTCTTTCCAGATTTTGGAATACTTTTTAGAAGAAACAGAACCGTGATAACCTTTTTGTATTTTATTTATTGTTGAATAACCAATATAAAATGGTGGTAGTTTATTACCTTTGTAGATAGTAAGATATGTACAATAAATATTATTAGACATAAGCTAATCGTCCTTAGTTTGTGTTTAGAGGGTAGAAATTGTTTCCGCAATTCTATCCTCGAATAATATTTATAAAAATTCAATTTTCGAGGTTTATAATGAGAAAAGTGTTATTTTATACACAATCAAGATGGGCATTTGCTACAATTCATCGTGGATTAGAAAAAGAATTATACAAGTATGGAATTATATCAAATCTTCTAGATTGGACACAACAATATTCTGGTGAAGAATTTAAATTGTTGAACGAATCATATGATCTATTTGTTACAATGCCTGATGCTGTTGTACATCTTAATAGATGTGGTATTCCTGGAAATAAAATCGCAACAGTTGCACATGGGCAATGGGACATGCTTTTGGCCAAGAGAGATTTTGGAAATGGATTTTATGATCAGATCTATAAGTTTGGAGTTGTTTCTAATGTCTTGAAAACGAAATCAGCAGAATTCGGAATCAACAGAACCCCAGATGTTGTTTCTTTTGGCATTCACTTTGATATGTTTTATAGGAAACCTTCTTCCTCTCTTAAGAAGATAGGATATGGTGGAGCAAGAGAAACTAAGAATTTCTTTAATGTAGAAATTAAAAGAGGTCATCTTGTAAAAGAAACTATTACTAATGTTCCAGAAGTAAATCTTGTAGAACATGATTTCTACAACTGGATGTGTATGCCAGCATATTACAATTCAATTGATGCTCTTGCAGTTTCTTCCATCGAAGAATCGGCAGGTCTACCATCTATGGAAGCTGCTGCTGCTGGAAGATTAGTTCTCTCTACACCAGTTGGTTATTTTGAAGAGAATGGACCACGTGGTGGCGGCATTCTTCTACCATTGGAAGAAGAAGAATATAAAAAGAAGTTATCTGAAGAGATTAGATATTATACATCAGATTCAGAAGCATACAAAAAGAAATGCCTCGAAATCCAGGAGTTCGCAAAAGAGAACTATGACTGGTCGAGACATATTGAGAATTGGGTTAATTTCTTAACTTAAAAATAACATTCTACAGGAACCAATTCTAAAGTATTAGAATCAATATTAGCTGATAATGTATGCATTAGTATTTCTGGTTTCTTTCTGAATATAGTGGCGTCTGAATGTTTCTTACTGAAGTAATAAGATTCATAGACGCCATTTTCTGTACGGAGCGGACTATCAACTAGAAATTCAGATATACCAGAAGAATGTGATTTGGTTATAATCCATCCAATAATCATATTATTATGAAATTACAATTATGAATCCATGTAATTAGAAACCATAGTAAGATAGCGGTTGTCGAGCGAATCCAATAATTCGAATTCTCGAAACTCATCTGGGTTATTCATCTTCTCAATATCAAGAGCTTCTTGAATTGTATACCACTCTCGATCTTCCCAATCAAGATCGACATTATATAGGCGGAAAACTTGCCCATCAGGCATATTCGGATCATATTCCCATCCTTGAAGGATCAAGAAATTAATAGTTTCGTTATGTGTAGTCATATTCCTTATAGATTTATTTATTTTAGTAAACTTTCAAAATCAAAGTTTCGGAGTTCAAACGGCCAGTCATTTTAGCTGACTTAGAAGAAAGACTATCGATCAACTTCTTAATTTGCGGCTTCGTAGAAGTAACTGCCTTCGGTAGAACTTCATTGGGCTTGCGAACTTTCTTCATGAAAGAAGTCTCTTCGTTAAAGTTGATAATTGTAGAACCCTTAACAGATAGTTCCTTACCATCCTCAGCAAAATACACACCAAGCATCCGATACTTCTTGTTCCAAACAAGAGCCGCAGAAGAGCCGGGAATACATTTTGGCTCAACAGACTTCACACCAGTCTCAGGATCAGAAGAAGCGATCTTTACGTTCTTTACCATCTTATCCGGCGACTTGGCACGAGGCTTACGAACAGTTCGTGCCTTGCGAACTTTCTTAGAAGTAACGATATCAAGAAGAAGCTCAATGAACTTCTCAACCTGCTTGTCGGTCAAGTGAGAATAAGCCTCGGCCAAATCCTCGTCACCAGATTCGTTAAGCAACTCCTCCATAATAGGAAACCAACGCTCACGAATCGACGCAAGATGCTGAGCCGAAGGATTATTCTTGATAATCCACTCAGACATATCGAAATTAATCTTCTTCATGCCAGACGAAATAAAATCGTCAACTACAGACTCAATGAGTCCGGAGAGATGAACAAGAACCTGATCCTTACCATTGACGTCAATTTTCTTCAGTCCAGCTTTCTTTTGCTTTGAAGCGAGGATCTTAGATCCATTCTGCGTGAAGATTTCAACCCATTCTTGCAATTTACGATTAAGATAATCTGACTCCGTGATCCCAAGAGAATAGAGTCGAGCGATCGTTCCGGCGGTCGTAAATGCGCCATCGTGTATCAACTCAATCGCATCTGCATTAGCAGTCGGTTTGGTATCCCGAACCCACTTCATGAACCAATACTTCTTTTTCTCAAGAGACGCCGAATAATTGTACCAATTAATTGCGGCAAGAAGATGATTATTGAACTTCGGATCTAGCGGATGAGGGAACTCTCTAGCATTTGGTTCCGTGCCCCAGTAGACCTCGTTAGAATTAGCAAATCTTTTCTTCATATTTAAATTCTACTATAGTGCTTATTTATAGTCAAGCATTCGGCGAAAAAATTTTCGCCTTTGCAACCATAAGAGCGTGCGCCGACTGGGTATCATGATATCTGATGAAGTGCGAAAAACCGCTCTTCTTCAACATTTTGATTGCTCGTTCCCGGTCAGCGGAAGTTTTATATCCACGAATGTTAAGTGTTTTTGAAATTAAAATCATCATTAACCCAACAGAACCATTATAGCGTATCGAATCGAAGAAGGCAATATTTTCGTAGAAGAATATTCTCTTTGTTTTCAATTACTTGACTGCAACCTATTGAAAACAAAGAGAATATTCTTTTGCGCTTCCAGGAGTCACAGGCGACGTCGGATGCTAGCTGTATACCCAGGGTATACGGAACCATCTGCGAACTCGCCTGGACCATCCAGGCGATGGAAACGGATCCACTATATAATATTGGTTGGTGAGAACCATGATCCAAAATTTTTTATTCCCTTTAAAATGAATGACTTGCAGCTAAGTAATTGAAAATAAAGGAAATAAAAATTTTAAAATCCCTTGCGTTCCGAAGGGCAGTACGCTATAATGGTTCTGTTCGGTTGGTTACAAGGAAACGAAATGCACTTAATTGGAATTGTTCTTATCTCCGTTTTTGTCTTTGCGATGAAACAAATTTTCGATTCCCTATAAGGATACACAATGACTTTCGAACAACTTAAAGAATTATTTCCAAAAGCAACTCTAGAGACTTGGCACCAGCATCCTAATGGTGGAGGTTGGGTTGAGAATACTGCTTCAGTTGATGACACTGCTTTTGTTGGTCGTGATGCAGTAGTTTTTGAGAAAGCTTGGGTCTTCGGAAACGCTCGGGTTTCTGGAAACGCTCGGGTACATGGATACGCTCTGGTCTATGGAAACGCTCGAGTCTCTGAACACGCTGTGGTCTCTGAATACGCTGTGGTCTATGGAAACGCTGAGGTCTCTGGAAACGATGAGGTCTCTGGAAACGATGAGATCTCTGGAGATACTACTATCACTGAGTGATAAACAGAGATTTGACTTCTAAAATTTTTTAAGGTATAATGATTATATGAACTTTTTTCATGGTTATTCTAAAGATGATCCTCAGTTTGATCGTAGTAAAAATGGTAGTTTGTATGATCGGGGTGGGGCTGATTTTTACTACGGTCGTTCCCCTAATCCTCACTGGTATCCTAATGGAACCTACAAGGGTGAGATGATTACTAATCTCAACGATGTAGAGATTGATGAGTACATGGCTGGATATTATGATGCCCAAGAATTAGGTTTACAAAAAGAGTACTAAATATTTTAATCAGGAGGTTGGCTTAGAGGCAGCCATCCTTTAAAGAGTGAATCGTGGCTTCGGTCAAGACGGTTGAAAGATTACCGTAGATAACAGATAATCTTTGTAGAATATTAATGTCTGTTATTTGGCCGTTGGCAATTCTACCATGGATTCTTTGGCGTAATAGCACACTGATTAAATGTGGTGACGTTAGTGTAGTTGGTCAAGCACGATAGATTGTGAATCTGTAAGAAAGAGTTCAAATCTCTTACGTCACACCAAATAGTTATACTAAAATCAATAGATGATATTAATAAATTTCTTACAGGTGTATCCCCTCAGTCTTCTAAACTGATGAAAGGGTAATTGGACACATGCAGGTTCAATCCCTGCCACCTGTACCAAATTTGCGCCTATAGCTCAGTTGGTAGAGCATCTGACTTTTAATCAGAGGGTCGTGAGTTCAAATCTCACTGGGCGCACCAAAATTTTTATTGACAAACATTCTAAAAAGTGATAAGATAACATCATGAGACTTGACATGTACCTCCGCAAAGAAACTTACGTTAAGAATTGAGATTTCCACACCCCTGAGGAAAAGTGGAATATCGCTGCAACTCAGGGTGGAAAACCTTCCAGGATTCGTCCTGAACGTGTTTGCTACATCACTGAAGAAATTGCTTATTGGCGAAAGTTTAATGCACTTCATGCTTTTATCGTCAACAAATTTGGTGGTGGTGTTGATGATTGTTAGAGAATTAATTCACGATACACTCAAACAAATCTTGGACGACACCAGTCTTACCAGTGAATTGATGCCTCCTTCTGAGGGTTTCTTTTTCGGAAGCGATGAAATCGACGAATGGTACTGGAAAGATGTGGAAAATGCTTACAAAGTTTTTTCCGAAATCTTGTCTGATGGTGAAGAAAATCGGGAATACTACTACCAAGCGTCTTGGTAAATCTGTAGAAAATAAATTTATAAATTTACTTGACATTCTTAACGCTCTATAGTACAATAAATGTATGGGAATCGACGCAAAAATTAAAAAAGTAACGCAAATCTCCAGTCCCCAAAATTGGGGAGATTTGAATATTTCTGGAGTTGATCCAGAAAAAATTTGTGAAATTACCGAAAATCTTTTTAGTTGGAGTGGATTTAAAAATATCCACTATTATCTGAACATTAAATATGGTTGTGTTAATCATTGTGATGTTGGATACATCACAACTGTGTTTCTTTACCCGGAACACATTGAAGAGATTTACGAAGATCTTATCAGTGATGAAAACCAAAACGATCATGAGATGAAAACCTTAAAAGAATGCTTTAAGGTTATGTTGGAATTTACAAAAATTCCAAATTGGAATGGGTATTTTGTTTACAGTTCCTATTGACATTCCAAACCTATTATAGTATAATAAATAGTATGAGATATACTTTTAGTAAAATAGACAAAACAAACTGGCATAGCTGGCATATGTGGTTTGCTTGGTTTCCGGTGAAAGCAAGAAATGAGAAATTGAATTGTGATGAATTAGTTTGGTTAGAGTATGTTCTGAGAAAGAAAGAAGATCAGATGCACCCAATTGGTGCAGGTGATTACACGATTACTAAGTATAGAACAATGTCTAATTAATTTGGAGGAGAGGCGAATATGGTTAGTCGCACCAGTCTGTAAAACTGGCCACCCTTGTGGTGTAGTGAGTTCAAATCTCACCTCCTCCACCATTTAAAATAATATGAAACACATTTTAGATCATAAAGTTGAATATACAGTTTATCTTATATTGTTTATCGCTTTCTGTCATTTTATGACAAAATAATTTATGGGGCATTGGTGCAGTGGTTAGCACGGAAGTTTTTCAAACTTCAGACCAGAGTTCGATTTCTCTGATGCCCTACCAAATTCTGGGGATGGATAGTTTAACAATGATAAAACCAGGGTGTAATTGACACTGCCGCTATCTTATCGTAGAATGTGAATTTGAAGATTACATTTTTCTTAACTAAAAGATATATTGACTTTTAACCCAAAAAGGGTTATAATTAAATTGTTGAGTAATCAACAATTATTTAAATAACAATGGAGATAAATATGATTCGTTCTAATAAGACAAACACAGCTAAGACTATGACGCAGAAGGAGCGTGTTCGCTCGCTTCTAACACGAAAGACTCGTAATACCATTACGCCAAGCCAGGCTGAGTGTGAATTTGGTATTAAGAATCTTCGAGCACGAATCTCAGAACTTCGTGATGATGGTCTTAATATTCAAACAGATTTCCGAACAAATCGTGATGGTTCGGTAGAAGCTGTATATAGCCTGTAAATTAAAGGGGGGAGTTTTAAACTCCCCTTCATATTTTTCTTATGAATGTTAAAGATTTTTTATCTGACACCAACAGAAATCCTTGGTTCGAAAAAGCACTGATCGAAAATCCAGATCTAGCTTTCTCTTATCTAAGAACACAATTTATTGTTGACTTGATTCTTTTAATCTCTTCGATGGTAGGGATATTTGCAATTTTGGTTTATAAACCAGATTCAATGATTTATTATTTTTTGGTTTGTGCGATTTTCGTAAAATATATTATTAATGTATTTTCAATCACAGCATATATTGCTATTTTTATTCATATGTGTATTTTAAAGGCAAATATGTTGTTGTTTTATATGAATGCTTCAGAAGAAGAACGAGAAATTTTTGATAAATTTATTTCGACTCTTCCTAGTAATCTCCGAGATTTATATCGTGAATCTTTTGATAATATTGTGAGTAAATAAATACTTTTATGAAAACTTCAGAAATGAAAGAGTTAGTTCAATCGCAAAGATATTTTATAATATCTCTTACATGTATGGTTCCTCATCTTGATGATGAACAAATCAAAAATATCGTTAAACGGAACATAGAATATCTCTGGTCTACCACAGAAATTCTAGATGAATCTTTTAATCTTAAAGTCATGACATTTGATGATATTATTAAACATGGAAATGAAATGTTAGCATTATCTAATATGTTTAATCAAAAATATGACAAAGATAAAGTCAACTGACGTTAAAGAAGCAATCAAAAATAGATCAAAGGTATTAATTGCTTTTATTGATAGCAATAGTTTGCTATCAATATCTACTCTAAAGATACTGAGAGATATAAAAGAATCTGCAACTGCGCAAATTTTTTATGTCGATGTTGAGGAATCGAGAGAAAGTATTTCAGACTATTCCTTAAGAATTATTCCAACAATTCATCTGTATGAATCTGGCATCTTAACGAAGAAGTTAATATTACCTTATTCTAAAGAGGATTTAGAATGTTTAATTCAATAGATCGAATCCTTGAAATAACTAAGAAAATTAGTGTCATTCTCTTCTTTTTAACATTATCGTATTCGATATTCGAGATTTCAAAATCTGTTAAAAATATCGAATACGATTTATTAGTATCTTCTTCTACAATACGAAAAGAAATTCCTATATTAAGAGAATCTATTTTTGGTGTTGTTGATGACTCGGTAAAAAGAATTGATCGCAGGATTTCATCTGTAGAAAAAAATCTATTCAGTCGAGTAGATACAATAGAATCTAAGACATTTAAAGAATTAGAGAAAACGAATAACGATATACATCACATTACCCTATCAATTGATTCTGTGACTAAAGAATACAATAAAGTTCCAGGGGAATTATTTAAATTATCAAAAAATCTAGAACCGAACATTAATTGTGAGATTAACGATTATTGTTGGCCTAATCTAGTTTCAGACTTATTAATTGATTCAAGAAATATGGTTCGTGATGGGTCGAAAACTTTCGCTCTTGTGAATAATGAAGTCCCAAAATTCACATCAGATATTAATAAAGTAAGTACCTCGCTTGCAATCGAAATCCCTAAAGTTTCAGAAAACACAACTAAAATAACTGATAATATAAATCGACTTACTAAACCAAAGTGGTACGATAGATTATTAGGAGTAGGTGCGAATGCTACTCTTATATATTACAATATCGGAAGACGCTAAATAGTATTGGAGGTTATTATATGAATTGGTTAAAAAATATATTTGCGAATGCGAAGTCGTTCTTTTCAAAATTATTTGGTGCGAATGCTGATGCGTTTATTGCTCTAATTGAGCAGTTGGCTCCATTAGTGAATAAGGCTTATCCTGTTGTTAAGAAAATTGCTGCCCTTACACCAAACAAAACAGATGACGCTATTATAGCTGCATATGAGGAGTTAGGATTTAGGGGATTATTCGTAGCTGGTATGGATAAATCTTTGGCTTTGAGAGATCTAGCAAAGAAGCTGTTGATTGCTACTAATCCTGATCCTGTATCAGATTACATTGCAAATACAGCTGTTGAGTTAGCTTATGCAAAGTACAAACAAGAACAATCAATTAAATCAACTTAAAAATAAAACAAAAATGGATGTATGGTTTAGATTTCTGAAATCTCTGGAATCAGAAGGCGGTAGTATAGTAGTCTTGGTAGTATTGATCGGAATAGTAGCAGGGTTACACTTTCTAGGCTTCAGAGATGCCGATAGTCAAATAACATTTGTACTCGGCGCATTGGTCGGCTTATTAAAAGGTAGAATAGAAAAAGAAAAGGAACATTAGATAATGGAACAATTGAAATTCTATAAGATGTATGAAGATGTACTAGATCCTAAATTTGGAACTAAGAGATCTGCTTGTTTTGATATTCATGCTTATCTTAAAAATGGTGATAATGTAACATGTTACACGCCAAATAATAAGCAGATCTCTATTTTTGTTAAATCTTATGATAACTGTTCTAGGCTTGAGATTAAATCTGGAGATCGAGTATTAGTTCCAACCGGAATTATTTTTGATATTCCAGAAAATCATTCAGTCAGGCTTCATGTAAGATCTTCAGTTGCTCTTAAGAAAGGTTTATTTCTTGCGAATTCTGAAGGAATTGTAGATCAGGATTATTTCCATATGACATATATTGCATTAGTAAATAATTCTGCGAATACAGTTTATATTGAAGATGGTGAGCGGATTGCTCAGGCAGAATTAGTTCCAATGTACAATTATGAATTAATTCAAACTCCGGAAGAACCAAAACAAAAAACAGATAGAATTGGTGGATTCGGTTCAACTGGGAAATAATGAAAGAAAAATTTCTGGAACTCAAAAAATGGGTTACAGATAATGAAGACATAACAGTTGAAATAGATACCACATATTATTCTTACGCAAAAACCAAAAAAGAAGATAGAATTATTAATGGAATTGCCGGATGCGATGGATATATTCTATTATATGTAGATCCGGATGAAATTGACTGGGAATTCCTATCTTCTATGTTAATACACGAAGTAGGTCATGTAATCTTATTTCAAGAAGATAAATTAAATCATACAGAAAAAGATGCATGGATTTGTGGAGTACAATTCGTTCCGAAGAAATATATTCCTAAAAATATTAAAGAACACATGATAAAGTGTTTGAAAACTTATAACTACAAGAGGTTTGGTTGGATCGATGAAGTATTGTTGGAATCTTGAAATTGATTTTTATATAAATAGTTGAGGGTAGAATTGCTGAAACAATTTCTACCCTCTAAACACTTACTAAGAAGGACTTAGCATATGTCTAATACTATTTATTGTACATACCTTACCACCTATTCAGGTGACAAACTCCCTCCTCTTTACATTGGTTCTACTTCTCTAGAAAAGATAGAAGAAGGTTACCATGGTTCTGTTTCTTCTAAAAAATATAAAGAACTATGGAACAAGGAATTAAAAGAAAATCCTCAGCTATTCGAGACTCAAATTCTCAAAACACACTCTACAAGAAATGAAGCATTTGAAGAAGAAATTCGATTACAAGAACTACATGATGTTGTGAATTCTGATTTATATATCAATATGGCTATTGCATGTGGAAAAACGATATTTGTTGATTATACTGATCCTGAAAGAAATAGAAAAATATCTGAAGCCACTAGAGGTAAGAAGAAATCTGAAGAACACAAAAAGAAACTGTCTGAATCTTTGAAAGATAGAAAGTTATCAGAAGAAACCAAAAAGAAAATGTCTGAATCTCAGACAGATGAACGAAGAATGCATATGTCTGTAACTGCACAAAAGAGATATCTATCTGAAGAATATAGAAAGAATCATTCTGAAGCTACAAAAAATGGAATGACAGATGATGCAAGAAAGAAAATCTCTGAATCTAATAGAAATAGAAAAGGTCAACAGAGATCAGATGAAGCAAGAAAGAAAATGTCTGAAGCTCAGAAAAAGAGATACGAGAATCCAGAAGAGAGAAAGAAGACTTCTGAATCTACGAAAGACAAACCTAAACCCAGATCATATAAAAATAAAATTAATGCATGATCTTGAAAATCTTTTTTTTATAAATATATAATAAATCTAAGTAATTTATAGCTATATTAAAAGGAGATTTACTAAATATGCCTATATGGGGTAACAAGGACAAGGTAACTGTAAGCGGTACTTATAACATCTCAGCAACTGGTGTTATTGGTGTTACTGGCTCAACAGGATTCCCAACAAGCGTTAGATCAGGAGATTCAGTCGTCGTTGGTTCAGACGAATACGTTATTGCAACTGTTTCTGGTTCAACAGGTTTAACTGTTTTCGTAAACGATTATGGTGCAACTGGTGCTAAGGCAGCAAACACTCAAACTATTTACTTTCAAGAAAAACCGAAACACGTAACTGCTGATTTAAGATCAAAAGTTTATGGTGTTGATATTGTCGAAATGGGTGCAAGTGGTCCTGCTGGATTTGCTGGTACACCTGGTCCAGCACACGCAGGCTGGGTAAATGTTATTCAACACTCAGGATATGTTAAAGAAGTTAATCTAGCAGTTGCTGGTGCTTCTGGATATAATCCATCTTCATTACCTCCAGTTATATTCTCAGCAGATGGCGCATCAGGTGTTGCAGTTGTTTCTGCAGCTGGAGTTTTAACTGGCGTCACAGTAACAGAAGGAGGAGTTTATACAACTTCTGCGCCAACATGTACTGTAGGTGCAACTGGAGCCACTGGCGTTCAAGCAACATCAGTAGTTATGGGTGGTCGTTTCAATAGAAAGACTTACGAAACTCTAGTTGCAATGAGCATCGATCAAGCAACTATGGGTGATGCGGAAAATACAATTTTCCCAAATACATAATCAATCGCATATGAATAATTTTGGGGTGCTTTTTAGCACCCCATTTTTCATTTGACTTAAAGTAAATATTAAAGTATAATAAATATTATTGAAGGTGTCTTAGGAACCTTCTAATTTAAACTCGCTTAACAAGGAGATAATATATGACAACAGTTCGTAGAATTAATTTGGACAATCCTATGAATTTATTTGATTCAGTTTTTGGTTCTGGTTTGTATCATCAATTACCGAATATTTGGGCAGAACAAGCCAAAGTTACAGGTAATTTTCCTCCCTATAATCTAACTAAAAATGAAGATGCAACTCAGTATAATCTGACTCTTGCTGTTGCCGGATTTGATCCGGAGGATATTGATGTTTCTGTTGAAAACAACAAACTCATGATTAAGGGTCAAGCACAAGCAAAGAACTTACCTGATGGAGTATCTTATGTTCATAAAGGAATCGCAGAACGTGTCTTTACAAAAGAGTTCTCGCTTGGTGAATATGTTGAAGTTACATCCGTAACTTATGAGAATGGTCTATTAGACATTTCTCTACAACTTCGTGTTCCTGAACATAAGAAACCGAAGAAGTTTAGTATTGCCATTAAGTAAATATATGGGGAGGAAACTCCCCAAAGGAATAATATTATGAAAATTATTAAGTTTGGGGCAGAATGGTGTCCTGCTTGTAAAGTATTGCAACCTATTTTAGAATCTCTAATTCCGGCGAATCCATCGCACGAATTCTTATTTCAAGATATTGATACAGAAGAAGGATCCGAATCAGCAGTAAAATATAACGTGAAATCTCTTCCAACTACAATTTTCTTGAACCATAGAAACGAAGAAATTTACCGATTTGTTGGTTCAAAGAATAAAAATGTTATTCAATCTTATATTGATGATCTATCTTAATAATTAATATAAGTAATAGTATACAATCGGCGACGGAGTAATCCTGAGCCGATTTTGTATTTTAAGTAAAGAAAAATTAACGCAATCGTAATAAAGGAATATGAATGATTAGATTAGTACTAACTTGGTTTTTATTGACAACAAGTGTTTTCTCTCAAGTAGAGACTTCAACTATTATTGGTAATGTTCAAGACGCAAACAAAGCTGTTATTGTTGGTGCGAGAGTTATTGTTCAGAATGAGAAGACTGGTACAGTAAGGGAGAATGTTTCTGATGAAACAGGTAGATATTTAATTGTAAATCTACCAGCTTCAACTTATACAATTAAAGTCGAAACACCAGGATTCGCTTCAATGAAGAAGTCTGGTATTAAAGTTGAGGTAGGACAACAAATCGGAATTAATTTCATCTTAGTTCCACAAATTATTAAGACTGAAATTATTGTTGAAGGTGGTGAAGTAGTTTCTGTTGATACATCTAGTGCTAAAATTGGTGTGAATGTATCTGAACGTGAAGTTGCAAACTTACCTTTAAATGGAAGACAAATTTCACAATTATATCTACTAGCTCCAGGTGCAAGTTCAGGTGGTGGTGGTTCTTATGATAATATTAGATTTAGTGGTCGTTCTAATCAGCAAAATGCAATTCGTTATGATGGTGTTGAAGGATCTGCTATTATTGATGCTTCTCCAGGTAATCTAAATGGTCAAATCTCTTCTTTCTTCAGGTTACAAAGTTCAATGGAAAATGTTCAAGAATTTCGTGTTGAATCAAATAATTATCCAGCCGAATATGGAACCGGAACAGGTGGTCAGATTACAGTAGTTACTAAGTCTGGTGGTAATAACTTACATGGATCTCTTTTTGAATATCTAAGAAATGATGTTTTTGATGCAAGAAATTTCTTTGATTCTAAAGATCCAAATCCACTAAGATTAAATCAATTTGGTGGTTCTGTTGGTGGATCAATTGCAAAAGATAAGACTTTCTGGTTTGTTTCATGGGAATCTTTAAGACAAAGACAGTCTATTCCTTTTAGAGAAGCTGTTCCTTCTGATTCTGCAAAAGCAAGAGCAGTTCCACAAGTTAAGAATTTGTTAGCACTTTATCCTTCTGGTGGTGTTCCAACTTCTGATCCTAATGCTTCTATTATTACATTAGATAGAGTTCAAACTGTAGATGAGGCTTCTTTCGGCGTAAGATTAGATCATAAATTTACTGATTTAATAACTTCTTATTTCCGTTACTTTAGAGATAATGGTAAGTCGATTCAACCACTAGGTGTTACTGGTAACTCTATTGCAGTTACAGCAGTTCCGCAAAATGCCGTTTTCAATACTCAGTGGATTATCTCACCACAAAAGATTAATGAAGTCAAGATTGGTCTTAATGGCTATAAGACAAGAGCATTTGGTGTCGCTCCAATTGTGGATAACTTTAATCCTTCTGACATTTCTATTAATTTAACAGGTGGTGTTGCACTTGCTGGTATTACTTCGCAAGGTGCAGGAACAGGTTTTGCTACTGCTGGTGGATTAGTGAGATCTAATTCTGCAACAAATGGTAGAGGTCAACCTTATACAAATACTTCTCTTGCCTTTATTGACAATTTCTCTTGGATTGAAAAATCACACAATATTAAATTTGGTGGTGAAGTTAGATTGATTAATCTTTATACAGATAGACTAGGTGGAACAACTTATTCTTTCTCAAACGTAGAAGATTTAATCAATAACAGACCTTTACAAATTCAATTTCTTGGTGATTTATCAGCACCTTCGCCATTCAATAATGGCGCAACTGGTGAAAGAAATCTTTCTCAATATTATCTAATTGGTTACGCACAAGATGAATGGAAAGTAAAAGAAAATATAACAATTAATTATGGTATTCGTTATGAGTTTTACTCAGTGTTCAAAGAAAAAAGAAATCTAGCAGTTGTTTGGAGTCCAGAAACTGGAAATATTCTTCCTTCAAATACTCCCGTATATAAGAGTTCAAAGGATAATTTTTCACCTAGAATTTCTGCTACTTGGAATCCAAAGAAACTAAAAACCACTGTATTCAGAGTTGGTTCCGGAATTTACTTTGGTCCTGGACAACCAGAAGATTTAATTCAACCATTTGAATCTGATCGTGTTTCTAGAACACTTACAAATACTGCTTATCCAATTAATCCAACATCATTGATTGCATCTTATAACATCAACGATCCTAATTTGAGATTTCAACCAAGAGCTTATTCTGCTGATTATACTGTTCCGGAAAAAGTTTATAGTTATACGGCATCAATTCAACAACAAGTTAAAAATAATGTATTAACTTTTGCTTATGTTGGATCTCTTGGTAGAAATCTATTCATTAGAACTCTAGGCAATCTTATTCAAGATGTACAAACTTCACCAACTGGTTCTGCTATTGTTAAGAGACAATTTGGTGATAGATTTGCTGAAGTAGATGTTAAGACTTCTGGTGGTGTTGATCATTATAATGCCTTACAAGTTACAGTAAATAGAAAGGCAAAGAATGGATTGAACTATGGTGTTAGTTACACTTGGGGAAGATCTATTGGTAACTCTGGTGGATCGAACGAAACAGTAACTGTTGCTGATCCGAAAGATTGGGGTAAAGATTATGGAAATAATGCTGCTGATGTTAGACATAATCTAAATATTGTTGCTCTATATGAACCAACACAAAAATCTTTAAAAGATTGGCAAATTGCAACTGTAATTAATACAAGAACAGGATTGCCTCTTGATCCTCTTATTGTAAGAAACGACGTAATTTTCCTTGATAAGTCAACTGGTTTGTACTATAATAATAGTGTAGGTAAAGATTCTGTAGCTGTTATTAATGTACCTTCTGGTGGTCAAACTAGACAAATTAGAAGACCTGATTATGTGCTAGGTGTTAAACCTTATCTAGTTGGTTTAGATAAAACTCTTTATTTAAATCCAGCAGCTTTCTCAGTTCCTATGCCTGGAGATTTTGGTAATGCTTCTAGATATTCTCTTCGTGGACCAAGTTTATTCCAGATGGATCTAACTCTACAGAGAAAGATCTGGATTAAAAAGACTAATATGATTTTACGTGCAGAGTTGTATAATCTGTTCAATAATGTAAATTTTGCTAATCCACCAGCACAATTGCCTAATGCAATTCCTTCAAGAGTTGGACAGATAAATACTTTACAACCAGGAAAAGCATTTAGTGATGCAACAAAAGGTGCAGCATTTGGAGTTATCAATTCTACTTTAGATAAAACTGTAGGACTTGGAACTTCTAGGCAATTACAATTAAGTATAAGAATAGTTTTCTGATGACTGATAAAGAAAAAATAAAAATATATGAAGAACTTCTGCATAGTATACAAATCTATGCAGAAGTTACTATGGATAATGAAAAATTATCAGGCCTCTTGAGAAATATATGTAACTGGAGTTACTCTCATAGAGTCGGTAATGGATATTTAACACAAGAGGAACAAGATGAACTTATTAAAGAATCATTTGAAAAACTTTTACGAGTTGATTAGAGATGAAATTTTCTATCTAAAAGCCAGTTGTGTGGATATAGTTGATTGGATTCGCTACAGAACCACAAGAAGATACCATATTGTTGATACTAAATTGGAACCTGGATATCATGAATTAGATACCAAAATTCTTCATGCGAACTTTGAAATGTTGGTTGATTTTGTTGAAATTGAGAAAGCGTGGTTGAATATTTGGTCTGATAGAAGTAAATATAACAACTTATCTTGGTTCACGAGAAAATTTAAGAAATTTAGATCTCCAGAAGATGGTATTGATTATCTTAATTGGGAAATTACAGAAACACATGAAGCACAGGCGAAATCAGCGCAAGAAGTTCTAGAACTTTACTTCTGGTGGAAGAAGATTAGACCGGAAAGAAAAGATCCTTTCGAATTATCCCAGTTCGATAAATATTTTCCAGAAACACTTTCAATCGTATTGAGCAATACAATAACAGATGAACAGAAATCTTGTCTAGCTCTTATTAGTAAGATTGAACAAGAACAATATAATGAAGATACTGATATGCTAGTCAGATTAATTAAAATCAGAAATAGCTTATGGACTTAGAAAATGAAAATAAGAGGATTATTTTTATCAGATCTTCATATAGGAACTAAAGCGTGCAATTCAGATCTAATATTAGAAGTTCTTTCTAAATATGATTCTGAATATATTATTTTGAATGGCGATACAATTGATTTTTGGAATATAGGAATGATTAATTGTTGGAATAATAAACATAATGATATACTCAGAAAAATATTCAAAAAAGCCAAAAATGGAACTAAGATAATAGTAACTATCGGTAATCATGATGAGATCCTAAGAGAATACGAACCATTTGTTTTAGATAATATATTTGTTGTAAATCAATATTCTTATAATACTATTAATAATGGTAAAATGTTATTCGTACATGGAGATGCTTTCGATTTTGTTATAAGATCTAATAAGTGGCTTGCAAGAGTAGGTTCTATTTGCTATGAATCTCTGATTGTTGTGAATCATTATTATAATGTAATTAGAAAGTTACTTGGTTATAGGTATTGGTCGCTTTCTAAGTATCTTAAAAAAGAAACTAAGAAAAAATTTAAAATTCTTCAAAATTTCGATACAAGTTTAGTAGAATATGCTAAAAGGCATAATTATGATGCAGTTTGTGCTGGACATATACATATTCCAGAAATGAAAAAAATTGATGGTATTCTTTATATGAATACCGGAGACATGTGTGAAACTGGGTCATATATTATCGAAAAAATAAATGGAGAGATAGAATTAATCACAAATCATGATAGATAAAAAATTATATCAACCAATATTAGATGCATGTGTTGCTTTAGATGTAAAAGATACTTTTCTAATAAAAGCAATCATCGCAAACGCATATAAAGAATGTGGTTTAGTTCCACAAGAAGAAAATCTTAATTATTCAAGAACATCTAATGATAGAATTCGTTCTATTTTTGGAACAAGAGTAAGTGGTCTATCTGATGCAGAATTAAATAAAATTAAATCGACACCGAAGCAATTTGCAGAAGTTGTCTATGGTAAGGGAAATGCGTTGGGTAGATCTATGGGTAATCTCCAAGATGGCGATGGATGGACTTATCGTGGGCGAGGCTATATTCAAATCACAGGTAGAAATAATTACAAACATTTTGGCGATCTAACTGGGTTCAATCTTATTCAAGATCCAGATTTACTTATTAATGATAAGAATGTTTCTGCTATGGTGACTGTTACTTTCGTTAAATCTGGACTTAAGAAAACCACATTTTCAAGTCAAGCAGAAGCAGATAGGGCAGTTACACAGGTAATCGGTGGAAATGGATTATCTCTTGATAGAGGATATGGAGCAGAATTATTAACTAAAGTTGGTAAATATTCTACAAATTTAGAAGTTTGATATAAACCTCAATTAAGTTATAATTGATTATGAATAAAATTTATACTAATATTCAATCTTGGGGTAACACACTGTTTGTTCGTTATATCCAAGATACTAAACGTGATCTCGAAAAAATACAAGACTTTCATCCAAGAGTTTGGATTCCAGCTTCTTCTTCAAAAGAATCTACTGGTTTCCAAACTCTTTCTGGTTATCCTGTACTTGAATTTGATGCGGGTGACATTAGATCGACACGTGATTTTATCACACAAAATCGAGATATTGATAATTTTGCAGTCTATGGTAATATTCAACCAGAATATCAGTGGATATCTGTAGCTTGTCCTGGGGCAATTCCTTGGAAGATATCAGATATTGTAATTGCATATGTTGATATTGAAACAACTTGTGAAAATGGATTTCCTGATATCGGAACTGCTAATGAAGAGGTAATCGCAATTACTCTCTCTTTTTCTAATCTTAAGAAAAAAATAGTCTTTGGTTGTAAAGAATACACAAAAGAAATACAAAATGGAATTTATGTAAAATGCGATTCAGAAGAAAAACTTATTGAAGAATTCTTAAAGGTTTGGAAGAATAATTACCCTGATATTGTTTCTGGATGGAATGTGAAATTTTTCGATATTCCTTATCTTGTAAATCGAACAGCAAAATTATTCGGTGAGAATAAGATTAAAAATTATTCTCCTTGGAAAATTATGCGCCCAGAAACAATCGAGATAATGGGTAAGAAGCAACAGACTTATGATATGTTTGGTATCGCTATACTCGATTACTTAGATCTATATAAGAAATTTACATACACAAATCAGGAATCTTATAAATTAGATCATATTGCTTGGGTTGAACTTAATCAAAAGAAATTAGATTATTCAGAATATGGTTCTCTACATCTTTTGTATAAGAATAACTGGGAACTTTTCATTGACTATAATGTTCATGACGTAGATCTTGTTGTTGCTCTTGAGAATAAGATGAAACTTATTGAACTGGCTATTACGATGGCTTATGATGCGAAAGTTAATTTTGACGATGTATTCTCACAAGTTCGTATGTGGGATGTTATTATCTATAATCACTTATTAACAAAAGGTATTGTTATTCCTGATCGACAAGAATCTCGTAAAGAATCTATTGAAGGTGCTTATGTAAAAGAACCTATTCCTGGTTTCTATAATTGGGTTGTTTCTTTCGACTTACAAAGCCTCTATCCCCACTTGATTATGGGTGGTAATTTCTCGCCTGAAACAATTGTTGATAAGATTGTCTCTGTTAATATTGATAATCTTGTTAATAAGAATACAGATCTTTCTATTTTAAAAGAAAACAATTGGTCAATGTCAGCGACTGGTCAATTGTATTCAAGAGATAAATATGGGTTCTTACCTGAACTTATGGATTGGATGTTCGAACAAAGAAAGATCTATAAGTCTAAAATGATTCAAGCAGAAAAGGATCTTGAAAAAACGAAAGCATCTGGTGAACCAATCCAAGATCTTATTAATGATATTTCTAAGTATAAGAATCTACAGATGGCCAAGAAGATTGCTTTGAATAGTGCGTATGGTGCTCTAGCAAATAAATATTTCAGATTCTATAATAAACAGATTGCAGAATCTATTACTGTTTCTGGTCAGTTGGCTATTCGTTGGATCTCTCGTAAATTAAACGAATATCTAAACAAGATTTTAAAGACAGATAATAAAGATTATGTCATCGCAATAGATACGGATTCGTGCTACCTAAATCTCGATCCTCTTGTAAAAACATTCTTCAAGAATAAATCGAAAGAAGAAATTATTATTCTCTTAGATAAGATTTGTTCTGAAGAAATTAACAAGTATATCGATAAGTCTTATGAAGAATTGGCTCAGTATGTTAATGCATATTCGCAAAAGATGATTATGAAGCGAGAAGCTATTGCTGATCGTGGTATCTGGACAGCCAAGAAAAGATATATCTTAAATGTTTGGGATTCTGAAGGTGTGCGATATGCAGAACCAAAATTAAAGATTATGGGAATCGAAGCTGTTAAATCTTCAACTCCTTCTTTCTGTAGATCTAAGATTAAAGAAGGTCTTAAAATTATCATGTCAAAAGGTCAAGATGATCTTATTGCTTTTATTAGTGAAGTTAAGAAAGAATTTATGAAGTTACCACCAGAAGATATTGCTTTTCCTAGAGGAGTTAATAACTTAGCAGAATATAGATCTAGAGAAATTATTTACAAGAAAGGAACCCCGATTCATGTAAGAGGTTCTCTTCTATATAATCATTATATAGAAAAGATGAATTTATCAAAAGAATATCGTAATATTAATGAGGGCGATAAGATTAAATTTCTTTATCTTAAAGAACCTAATAATATAAAAGAAAACATCATATCATTTCCTTCTATCTTACCGAAAGAATTAAATTTACATAGTTTTATTGATTATGATATGCAGTTTAAGAAAACTTTTATTGAACCACTTTCTATTATTTTAGATGCAATTAAGTGGAACTTTGAAAAGAAGTCAACGCTCGATTCCTTCTTCGATTAATAAATACTATTGATGGGTCGCACCCTATTACAAACAGCAAACTACAAACAACAAAGGATAAAATATGACAAATAAATTGTTAGATAAGCTCATGAAAGCTGGGTCTGTAAAAAATTCAGATATACTTTCTGAATCTTCTTTCTTCGTTATGAAGGATTGCATCCCGACTGAATTACCGATTTTAAATATCGCATTTTCTGGATCTATAGATGGGGGATTAGTTCCTGGATTGTCGATTATAGCAGGTCAATCTAAGTCATATAAAACTCTATTGAGTCTCTATTGTATGAAAGCATACTTTGATAAGTATCCGGATTCAATAGCTCTATTATATGATTCTGAATTTGGTATTACTCCTGAATACTTAGAAATGAATGGTATTGATTCTTCAAGAATTATTCATATTCCAATCGAACATATCGAACAATTAAAGTTTGATGTTGTCAAGAGATTATCCGAAATACAACGTGGTGATAAAGTATTTACAATGATAGATTCAATCGGATCTCTATCGTCAAAGAAAGAAGTAGATGATGCGAATGATGAGAAATCTGTTGCTGATATGACAAGAGCAAAATCAATCCGATCACTCTTGCGTATTATCACCCCACATCTTACTATGAAAGATATTCCTTGTCTTGCTATTAATCATACATATCAGACTATGGAAATGTTCAGTAAAGCTGTAGTCGGTGGTGGAACATCGGTTATGTACTCTGCTAATCAAGTGTTTATTATTTCTAGATCACAAGAAAAAGATGGAACTGATTTGGTTGGTTATAACTTTACGATCAATATCGAAAAGTCTAGATTCGTAAAAGAAAAGAGCAAACTAACTTTCCAAGTTAAATTCAATGAAGGAATTAACAAATATTCAGGTCTAATGGATATTGCTCTTGCATCTGGACACATTGTTAAACCAAAGAACGGTTGGTATCAAGTTGCTGGTATTGAAAAGAATTATAGATTAGCAGATACTAATAATCCTGAATTTTGGGACCCGGTTTTACAATCAGAATCATTCAAGGATTACATAGAATATACATACAAATTAACCCATCGTTTTTCTGAGATGGTAGTAGAAGAAGGTGACGAAAATGAATAATAAGAAAGTCTATATGGCAGATTCATTTATTAATATACCTGACCTTAAATGTTCTTTCTGTATTTTACAAGATACTAATAATATTGATGATGAAACTATCTTAATTAAATTAGATGATGGTAGATATAAAGATATAATCATAAGTGTTGCAAATTTCAATTTCCATCCACCAACATCTTCTAGTTTAAACTTTGACTATTCTGTTATCTATAATCCTTATGATAATATAGCAAATCAAAAGAATTTCGAGATAATTGTTAAGAACGTTGTAAAGAAGATCGTTACTTATGCTATTAGAAATGCGCAGAATATTGCTAAAACTGTGACTGATGAAAATTCAATTCAAAAAAACAAAAGTCATAAAAAAGGGAAGTAAGCAATAATAGTTATAGTTATGAAAATTGAACACCTTATTTTAAAAAATATTGTCTATAATGAAGAGTATTGTAGATCTGTTACACCCTTCTTAAAAGATGAGTATTTCCATGATTATAATGAAAAAGTTATTTTCAGATTAATTAATAATTTCGTAAATATCTATAAAACTAGACCATCGATCGAGGCCATAAAACTTATGGCCTCAGAATCTAAAAAAATTAAATATGAAGAAGTAGAGGCGATTTCTAATCTACTTGATTCTTGGTCAAAAGATGTTGAAAATACATCCTTAGATTTCCTTATTAAACAAACGGAATCATTCTGTAAAGAAAAATCTTTGCATAATGCAGTATTAGAGTCTATTAAGATTATCTCTGATGAAAAAGATAAAAGAGATAAGGGAGTAATCCCTGAAATCTTAAAAGATGCTCTTTCTATTTCATTCGATCCATCTGTTGGTCATGACTTTATTGATTCAGCAGAAGATAGATATGAATTCTATCATAAGAAAGAAGAGCGGATACCTTTTGATATTGGAAATCTTAATACTATTACTTGCGGTGGGTTACCAAAGAAAACACTCAATATTCTAGTAGCTGGTGTTAATGTTGGAAAATCTTTGGCAATGTGTCATATGGCAGCTTCTAATCTCTTGATGGGTAAGAATGTGTTATATATTACCTGCGAGATGGCCGAAGAAAGAATTGCCGAAAGAATTGATGCTAATGTATTAGATATTACTCTTGACACATTAAGAGATATTTCTAAGACACAATTCATGAAGTTGATTAATAATCTTAAGACAAGAACAACTGGTAAATTGGTCGTAAAAGAATATCCTACTTCTACAGCAAATGCTTCACACTTCAGATATCTTTTACATGAACTTGCTATTAAGAAGAACTTCGTTCCTGATATTATCTATATTGATTACCTTAATATCTGTTCTTCTTCAAGAATCAAGAATACAGGTCTTGCAAATTCTTACACCCTGGTGAAGTCTATTGCCGAAGAAGTTCGTGGACTTGCCGTTGAAATGAATCTTCCTATTGTTACTGCTACACAATTTACAAGATCCGGTGCTTCTAATTCAGATGCTAATATGTCTGATGTTTCAGAATCATTCGGAACCGTTGCGACTGCTGATCTAGTTTTAGCTTTGATTAATACTGAAGAATTAGAGAAGTTGGGACAGCTAATGATTAAACAATTGAAGAATCGGTATAATGACGTAACCAAAAATAAAAAGTTTCTGGTTGGGGTGGATAGATCTAAAATGAGATTATTTGATATTGGTGATGATGCAGTTGATACTGATCTTGGTGTTGGTGGGGAAGATGGGATGGATTCTTATGGTGGAATGAGTAAATCGTTCGGTAAGAGTTCCTTCAATAACTTCAAATACTAATGGAAAAAGGTGGTTCAGAGCCACCATTTTCCTATAACTAGATTATATTTTTAAGTACATGTACTACATAATGTTCTATACCATCCTTTAGTTTGTCCCAATTTTCCAGGACTACCACAAATCTCGCATGTTCGTTCTGATAGCGATTCCGCAAAAGAAACTAAATAATCAACTGTATTATCCCCACCATTATAATAGAATCTAAGTCCACCAAACTTTTCTTTAACTTGCGTGATAGTGACATCTACATCATTCCTTTCGCAATGATTATTAATCTTTTCACATAATACATATAGAATATTAAACCAACCGTCTCCACAGTCAATCCCCCAACACATACAAGTTTGTGAAGGAGGTAGATCCTTTTCTCTGAATAATTTGGGATATTTGTTAAACAATGTTTCTTGCAAATCGTTAGTCATTTTTTACCTCTAAGATAAATTTATTGTACATTCAAGAACCTTATCTGGTCTTAGGTTCATTAACCATTCAGTTCCATTCTTAACTTTACCAGAACGCATCATATAGAAGAAAGAGTGAATTTTTGGATTGAAATTTTTCTGTATATAAAGAGCATAATCTTTTTGTGTTTCAAAAGTTTCATAAGAAACCTCATTCCAAAAATTATCTAGGTTGACGATTGTCATATCCCAATACTTCTTGATCTGGTCATAACGAATCTTAAGATCAGGAAAGTATGCAAACACTTCAGAATCTTCACCAGTCTTGATTAGTTCAACAATTCGTTCATCGTTAATAGAATCCTTCAGGTGATGAATTAGTACATACTTCTCAGACTTTACTTTAATTCGATTAAAGTTCTTATCTACCAAGACGAAGCCTTCCTGCTTAGAAGGATCTAGTTGCTTAGAAGCATCTAAGATTTCTTGGATTGTGTTCATAGAAAAAGATTTCACTACAGGAAAGAATTCCTTGTAAAGCACAGGCCAAAACTCTTGACCAGTCTCTCGATCACGAATACCAATTAATTGAATTGACCCTTCATTATCTATTTGAGAAGTAACAATACGATTGTACTTAGACGTCAACTCAAAAAGATAAGTGTTTCGAAGATCGAGATTGATTACCATAGATTTTTCATAGATCTTCCAGAAAAGTTCTGCAAACGTGAATTCTTCCTTACCAACAGGACCACTAGCATCGGGCGACCTCTTCGTCGCAACGTGCCACATTCCGTTATAGTGATAAAGAATTATCAAAGATCCATCAATCTTTTCTTGTGCGACCATTGAAGAAAAATCAAATTCAGAATTAGAAACAGTTTCTCCCCAATTAAAGAAACGATCAAACGGACGAGCAATCACTTTCCAGTTATCATCACGATCAAGAATAATCCCACGACACTCTCGTACCATTGGATGATCTTTAATCTTTGATGACTCAATCTGATCATAAGTAAATTGATACAGATTAGGAAACTTCGGATGCTGCGCTGAATATATTCCATACTCAGCAGAGAGTTTCAACCGATCACCATTATTCTCTAACAGCCACTTTTGTATACTTATCATATTTTCAATAAAAATTGCAATCGTTACGCAACAATTTTCCCGAAAGCGTAATCCATATAATGGGTCGCCTCTTCGAAGGAATAGAACGGAACCATTCCGGCAGTCACATTATAGCCGGAAATCTTCACGAGAATAAATCCAGGACCATATACGTGAATTGCAATATCAGAACCAATATTACCACGATTCGCTGAAGTTACGATTGCAGTGTATTCTTTTCCTTTGCTAGAAGTGCGCTCAGAAACGTGCGGAGCAGGTGCAAAATTCTCTTCACAATATTTTACCATCCGAGCCACAGTCTCTTCGCGAGCCTCGGAATCCGTCTTAACATTAAGACAAGAAGGAGGCATTCCACCATCAGTCCGATAAACCGAAACCCACGCCGATCCAGAAAGGCCAGTACCACGCCCATCGATCTTTGCATAGGCAGGAGCGATCTCGGTTCCTTCCCAGACGCCAGCCGACTTCTGTTTCCGAGAATTCTTACCAGTCGGAAGAAACTGACCAGTGAACTTCCCGGTGCTAGGATCAACGATCGCCCAGAGAGCCTTCATCCCACCATTATACGAGAACTTGTCACGGACGTAGATAATCTTCGCCGGGACACGATCATTCGTTCCGGCATAGAAAAGAGCGGGGAAATCCGATTCCCAATTATTCTCGGCGAGTTCAGCCAAACGAAAATAGAGTTGGGAATGAAGACCATGCGCCCACTGAGAAAGGAAACCATCGGTGTCGCACCGATCAAACGACTCTTCTTTCGCCGACCGGGAACCAGCCGCCAAATTGCGATATTCTTGAGCAGTTAACTTTTCCATACATTCATTATAGCGTACTAGAGACTTGAACGCAATATTTTCATAAAAGAATATTCCCTTTAGAATGAGTGACTTAACTGTAAATTATTGAAAATAAAGAGAATATTCTTTACGATCTCAGGATGGGTTTGGAGGAGCCAAGAATTTTGAGTATAGTCAAGGTATACTAAAGATCTTGCGAAGCGTCCAGAGCCACCTGAGAGCGTTTGCAGCTTCAGAAAAGGGTATGCGGTCGAAGAAGAACTTCATAAAAATATTTATTCTCTTTATTTTCAGTGACTTGCAGTAAACCATTGAAAATAAAGGGAATATTCTTTCGAAAAAATATTGCCTTCTCTTCTCTAGTACGCTATAATGGTTTTGTATGAATATGACGAAAACCTATCAAGTGTATTGGATGAATTTCGGATATTTCTCTGGCGAAACTTTCAAGAATGCGCTGGACGCTATTGCGTATATCAAGTCGAAGGGTTTTGAGGGAGCAGTTTGGGACGAGAATAGTGATCTCGTTGCGACGCATACGATTTTCGGTGGAACTCGTTGGTACTAAATAAATTTTTAACCTTGACATCTATTATCGAATAAGGTAAAATAGCTATATGATCGATTTTAAAGTTCGCTTCTTGGAAAATGATCGGTACTTCTGGTCTGTAAAGTCGTTCAATACTGTTTTTGATGCAATTACTTACATTAAGAGTGAGAATTTTGAAGAGGCATCTGTTTGGCAGTATGATAAATCACAAGATCTTAAAACCTTAAGAGTTACTCTAACTCGTTTACATAATAACGGCTGGTTGACGAAGTGGACATACTAATGACATATATTATTAGAGAAGTTCTTACGGCTGCAGTGTTTGTTGTTCTGATGCTTCTTATTTTTTGTATTTCGATCGTATTTTCTTGGTGAGAAAGATGAAGAAAAATTATAAGGTGATTATGAAGTTGACTTGCGTTATAATGTTCCGTTGACAGAAGAGGATCTGAAAGAGTATGAACGCTGGATTACCAATTTCAGAAAAACGCTTAATGACCAAAAACCCACCATCTAATGAAAAGGGTGAACTTGAGAGTGATACTGTTATTATTTATTGAATCTCAATTTTATATAATATAAATAATTATTGAAATCGTTGATCCGATTCGAAAACTGAGCAAGACACGAGTTCGATTCTCGTCTCCTATTGAGGTTGACGATTACGAATACGACCTCGAATCAATGATTCTGTTTTCGGGTTATCTTTTTTAAGTAAAAAATTTGTGATTCCATCATTATACCAATGGGTTTCTTTTTTAGATTCCTGATATTCTAAAGAAGGAACCCACCCGTTGGGAATTAATTCAGTTCTTAAAAATTTCTTCTTTTCTTGAGTTTCTAAGTTTATATAAGTTTTGCTACCAAAAGCACCATTCTTAGAACCAATCGGACCACCACCAGCCTTTCTAAGAAAGGCTGTCTTTCTGCGTTCTATAGATTCCACACTGTATGGTCCTAATTTATTTTTTGCTAGGTATGTATTTCTTTGACTAATAATATTTCGTCCTTTCTCAGTCTGAGAAAAGTTGATATAATTAGGATCTTGTTGTTTTTTTCTGATCGCTTCTCGAGAAGCGGCTTGCCGAAGGGCATTCAACTCAGGATTATTATTAATATGTTCAAATCCACCAAGTCCACCTTCTTTTATGTTGTAGCACAACGGATCATTCAACCATTGTTTACTTAATTCATTCTCTTTAATGTAACATTTTTCTTCATTTAGAAAGACGAATAGAGTTACTCTGGTAAAATTTTCTTTACCATATTTTCTGATGGCATGTTTTAGGTGGGTTCCTGATCCTAGATATCCATCAAATGAATATGGATCAGTCAACTGTTTATGTTTTCCGATGTAGAACTTATTGTTGGTAAGATTGATGGTTTTATAGATGATGTAATAAATAATAGCAGACATGAGCCAGAATTCTCCTAGTTTGTGTTTAGGGAGTATTGAGTGGTAGCACACTTTATACTCCTGCTACTATTTATTGAATCACAATTTTATATAATATAAATAATAATGAAATCGTTGATACAATCTGAATAATTGGCGGAGGCGGTTCGAGTCCGCAATGCTCCACCATACATACGGGGCATATTTGGTTTCGACGGCAATTGCTAGGTGCGAGTAGATTTCCAGCAGACGACTACTGAGACAGCGTAAACTATAAACGGCAAAGCGAAAGTAATGTCGATGGCAGTTGCTGCTTAAACAGCAAATGTCGGGGTTTAGAGAATACCTAGCAACAGAATATTCTTGATTGAGGGAACCGAAAGGTTCCCTTCATTCATTTATAAATAAATTTTGGAGGACCCATTAATGATACTTAATTCAAAGTTATTGACAGGTAAAGCGAAAGAACTAGAAACTTATTTAAATAGTGTTGTCATTGGTCAAGAAGCGGCAATCAAAGAATTATGTATTTGCACTCAAAAATATTTCTCTGGTCTTTCTAATCCCAAAAAACCAATTGCTACTTATTTCTTTGCAGGAAAAACTGGATGCGGAAAAACTAAAGCAGCTGAAGAATTAGCTTCATTCTTTGGAGTAAAGAAATTCATAAAAGTAAATTGTGGGGAATATCAACAATCTCATGAAATAGCGAAATTAATAGGTTCGCCGCCAGGATATCTTGGTCATAATGAAACTAAGGCAGTTTTCAATAAGAAAGATATCGAATCTCATGTTCCCAATGTTATACTATTCGATGAAATTGAAAAAGCCACAGATTCTGTTTATAATCTGTTACTTTCAATATTAGATAAAGCTGAGGTTAAATTGGGTAATAATGAAACTGTTATGTTCAATAACTGTATTATTATCTTTACATCTAATATAGGAGTTGATACAATCAAAATGAAAAAGAAAGAAATTTCTTTTCTGAAAGAACCTATACTTAAAATCGACGAAGATAATTTAGTAATAAAGGCAATGAAGGTGAAATTTCGTCCAGAATTCTTAAATAGATTAGACGAAATAATTCAATTTAATAGCTTAACAGAAGAACATATTAAATGTATCTTAGAGTTAGAACTGACTAATTTACAGAGCAGGATTCTCACTAATTCAGTCTCAGATAAAAAGATATTCTTTTTCCTTAATGATAGTGCAAAAGATTTTTTAATTAGAAAGGGATTTTCTGAAGAGTATGGTGCTAGATTTTTGAACAAAGTTATATCAAAGGAATTAGAATTCCCTTTGGCTTGTGTATTAGGTGATCCTGTTCTGGAACCAGCAGATTTAGTTGAAGTTAAATTAGAACAAGATGGTTCTGGTCTCTTTTTCGAAAAGACCAGACTCAATAAGGGAAAAACTAAAAAGGCGACTATTGTTCTATAGATAATTTAGTAAATCCATTTACTTTAAAGAACTTATAAGTTCGTTCAAATTTATCTACAAGAAATTCTGTTTTATGTGAGATAACGAACGTATTTGTGTGTTCGTTATTTGAGTTCAAGATCTTAAGAAATTCATCAACGCCAGATGCATCTAGAGACGAATCAAAAATTTCATCAAGAATCAAGATATTAGTATTTGCTGCGTTCTTCATCTTAGCAATTTCTCGCCATGTAAAAAGAATAGCGAGATCAATTCTTAACTTCTCTCCCTCAGAAAATGAATGGTAAGAGAAGTTTTCTTTTGCTTTATTCTTGATTACTTCATTGAAGTTTTCGTCCAAAGAAAAAGAAACATAGAAATCCATCATATGAAGATATTTGTTGATAATCTTATTCATTATTGGAAGATAATGTCTTATTATTTTTGTCTTAATTCCATCATCTTTCAATAGAACTGTTGCAATAGAATTTAGGTGTTGTTTATTTAAAAGATTATCACGTTCTACATTAAGTCTATTCGCTTCTTCTTCTAAACAAGAATAATCTTCTTTTGCTTTAGCCATATCTTGAATTTTTTGGCGCATAAGATCATTATTTTGTTTTTGAACTTTGTTGATATATTTTTCTAACGAATCAATTTCTAATAATCTCTCTTTTATTTCATGATTCTTTTGTGAAATATCTTCAATAGTAGCGATAATTATCTCTAACTCTTTTTTGATAATTTCTATTTGATTATTACAAGAATTTAAAGTTTCAGTATACTTATCTTTTTCTTTCTTTTTGGATTCTAAGGTTGTTTCTTTAAATTTTTCAGGAATAACTTGAGTACAAGTTGGACAAGCTGATGTTTCTTCAAAAAATGTTATATCCCTATTAAGGATCTTAATCTTTTCTTTGAAAGTTGTAGAAAACTTATTCAACTCTGAAATCTTATTATTAAGATTTTTAACTTTTGTGTCATTCACTGAGATTTCGGAAATATCTTCTTGAATAGATAATATCATTTTTCTTTTAGTTTGGATATGTAAACTATTTCGGTTAATCTCAGCTTGATTATTCTCTATTTGTTTATCTATATTAGATGTCCCTTCCGAAAGAAGAGTATTATACATCTTCATTTTTTCTTTAGATAAATCAACTTTATAATTTACATTATTGATACTTTCTTTTATCTCTGATATTAAACTCTTTAGAAGAGTATTCATTTTAGAAAAGATATCGATATCTAAGAGATTCTCAACAATTTGTCGACGATCATTCGGATTTAACTTCATAAATGGCATATAAGTTGCATTACCAATAACTACGATTTGAGTAAATGTCTTATAGCTCATCTTAAGAATGTTATTCTCAAGAAACTCTTGATAATCTCTGGAAGCTGCATCTTGATTTAACAACTTACTATTTTCGAAAATCTCAAATATATTTGGCTTAATTCCTCTCTTAACCAAATATTCTTTGGATGCGGACGCAAAAGTCACTTCACACATAAGATCAGAGTTATTAACAGAGTTAATTAGTTGAGGCTTATTAATCTTTCTAAATGGTTTACCGTATAGAACAAATGTAATTGCGTCTAAAATTGTTGAATTGTGTGATAGAATATCTCCAGACCAAAATCTATGATTTTCATCAGCAACTGTCACATCATACATATTCGAATATGTATCTGTTGAGATTATATCGCTTACCACTTCAATACCATCTCTTGTATAAATTTTTGTTAAACCAGGAATACAATCTTTAACAAATATTTGTGACATATTATCATCAAATATAATATGATCGTCGGCACAAATTAATTCTTTTCCAGTTTTTGTTTTCAGAATAAACTCTTGATATTGAATAGTCTTATGTACGTGTGATATCGGAGACCATCCACTATCAGTCTCAATTTCCCAACAATCATCTAATTCTATACTATCTATAAATTTTCGATTTACTGAGTCAGAAAGTTCAAGCATTTTTCAATAGTTCCTTGTTTATCTTGTTTATAATCTTTTTCTCTTACTCTCATAATAACGAAACCTTCTTCTTCTAATATATCTTGTCTCGCTTTATCTCTCTCTATATTACCACGAATCTCACCGTGCCAATAATCTCCATCAAATTCTATTATTTTATTATTTTCTGGATAATAAAAATCAAAGAAGAATTTCTTATTTGAAGATTTTGATGTGTACAAATATTCATTATTACCTTTATCTACATCACCTCTGATAAATGTTGCATAATAAACATCTTTATTATCTAACTTTTTATAGATTTCATTAAAAAGTTCTTGAGATATCTTTGAATATCCTTTTCCAAAAAATAATTTTGCTCTGTAAATTCTATCTAATTCTTCTTCAGATTTTGAGTTTAATGTTTCTTGCCATTTTTCTTGCCTAGCTTCCCATACTATTTTTCCTTGTACTTGACCATATGTATCAATACATTTTTCTAGAGAAAATGTTGTTTGTATTTTTGAAACTTCATATTCTGCTTCTTTCTCAGTGTACCCTCTCAATAACCAATATTCTTTACATCTTTTTGACGAAGACCTCATTTCTTCTATATCACGAGTATTGGAAGAATTAGATCCAATTTTATTATTTGATTCTTTTGTTTCTTGAGCTTTAATTAATGCTTCAGATTCAGATAAACCTTTACGGATCCAATATTCTTTTCTAATAGGTCTTCTAGAATTTCTTTCAAAATCAGCTTCTTCTTCTGTATAATAGACATTTGTTTTTGGATTGATTTGTTTCATCCAAAAATCTCTTGAATATGGACTATCAAAAGATCTATTTCCAGAAGAATATTTTTGACTTGATTTATATTTAGATTCTGATTTCGACCACCCTCTAGATATCCAGTAAGCTCTTGTTTGAGAACCATTTGCTGGTAGCGATAATCTGCTTCTAACATATTTTGTCATCTCAGATACGCTACCAATATTTGAAATTTTCAATTCGTCAAAAATCGTTTCTCTTAAAGATGGGTGTAGATTTTTGACAGAATTATCTAAACAATCTATTATCTTCTCCTCAATTGTTCTGTTTCTTTTGTGAAGCATAAAATTCTCCTACAGTTGTATTGAATATTTCACCTGTTTTCGAGTTTCTGACTCTTATAGGAGTATTTATATAAACACACTTACCTTCACCATTTTTACCAATTAGAAGATTTGTCTTACAATCTGTAAGATTTACTGTAATGAAATTATTCCCTGTTGATAAGATATTTTTGTATCTTAAAGTTTTGAATATAATCATAATTTAATTGCCTCTAAGTAAAGATCAGATAATAGACTTTCTAATTCCTTGGTCTTTACATTGTCTGTTAATAAATCTGAATAATCTGAAATTGAAGATTTAAGTAGAGAAAGAGTATCTTCAGAAAGAGTTGCTACTTCATCCGAAGATTCTAATTCTAGAAATTGCTCAGCGTAAACAACAGAATATGGATTAGCATCTGTTAATCTTTCGCAAAATCTATCAAAGAAAATTGGATTTGTTTTGGTTTTGATTATCACTTTCACAAAGGTATTTTGTAATTTTGAATATTTATTATCACTTAACAATATATCTGAAAGTGCTGTAGCATTCGCATCATCATAGTAAATTCTATTGAATAATTTGTATGGATTTTCGATAAATTCTAATGAAGCAGTTTCTGTGTCAAGAATATGAAATCCCTTAATATCATCAACATCATTGAACATAAGATCCCAGGGACATCCAAGATAATAGATATTAGAAGAATTATTTTTAGAGTGAAAGTGCCCAGATAAAACAAGTTCATAATTATGGAATATATCAGAATTTAATCCATGATCGCAAATATGTCCTTTATGCATCATAAATCCAATAATATTAAGATGCCCTAATAGGATATTAGCAGAAGATTTAGAGATTGCATTTAAACTTTCTTGCGTATTCTCATCTGTTAACCAAGGAACATAAATTAAATTATCTTCTTCATAGGTTTCTTCAAAAATTCTTATATTAGGATAATCACTTAATAATAATTCTGGCGAATTCACATTATTCGTATTCTTATAATAAGTATCATGGTTTCCGACAATAATATCCATTGTCGCTCTATCACTAATTCTATCGAAAAATGAATTTCTTGCCCAAGTAAGAGTAGCGAAATTTACATTCTTTCTACGATCAAACACATCTCCTAAATGGATAATCTTATCAATATTTCTACGATCTAATTCTGGAAAGAAGATGTTATCTAAGAATTTGTTAAAATAATCATAAAAAATTGCAGAATCTGACTTAATACCAAAATGAGTATCAGCGATAAGAGCGATCTTACTCATAACATAAATTCCTCTAATTTTGTTGGAATGTATTTGTATTCAATTTTCTTTTTATTTTTACGTCGGGCTTTCTTTTCTTCGTACTTTTCAATAATGTGTTTTGTATTATCGTTTAATACAGCTTTATTCAAATTAAGAAATTTCTTACCTTCAAATTTATGGTTATTATATAACTCTGATTCAAGAAGGGACTTAAATTTTATGTAAGTTTCATTAGATTCAGAATCAATTCTTCTTAAGAAGGCATACCAAATAATTTGAGAAAAATATCCGAATGGATTCTCTGATTTTTTATCATCGAAATTTTCTAAATAGAGAAGACAATTTTCAATTGCGTCACCTTTCATATCTTCAATAAATGTATATCCAGAAAAATTCGGTCTCTTAGCTATGTTTTCTGTAATTTTAAGGATACATTCGCCGACATATTCAGGAACTCTTGGTTTTGGCGAACCAGATAAACTAGCTTCTAGAATTTCTTTTTTATATTGAATTAAAGACTCAAGAAATTTCGTTTTGTTAACGTACTCTTTTGACAAATTCACACCTCTTATACTATATCATACTATTATACTACATTTAATTAAATGTAGCAACTATATATTAGGTTTTCCTAACAAAATTTTCATATGTTCTTCACCGCCCAGAGATCTAATATACCAACCAGGATGTTCCGGATACTTTTCTTCAGGATGCGGACCAATCCATTTAACTTTCTTACCTAGAACCTTTTCCACATCTGCTTGGGAAGTAACTACTGGAACATCGTGTCTAGTTATCATAACATGTGCCGCTTTACCAGACATCTCTGCATAATTTCCCGGTGTATTCAATTTCTCCATTGTTCTGAGAACTAATCTAGTTTTAGCTTCAACAGACCCATCGGTTGCAGAAAGAACTCCTTTCGATCCATACGGTGTTTCTTTGGTCGCTTTTATTGCATCTGGTTATGGATCATCATCAACGTCGATACCGTACCAGATAATAACATCATTTCCATCTTTTCCTGCAGGCAAATCTTCTGGACTTTTGTAATTAACATGACAACCGATATATTGATAAGACTTATCAATTAGATCGAATAATTCTTTATTAATCTCTGAATCCTTACCGAAGAAGTTAATTGGAATGTTCTTCCATTCGCCTTTTTTGGATTTAGATCAGAGAATTTTGCTTCTTTAATATAGTTTCTGAAAGATAACATATTACCTCTTGGTTAATTCAAAAATAGTCGAATCATCACTTGGTATAACTTTTAGATTGAATATAGGTTTATTATTTTCATCTTTATACTTATTAGCAAACACCTTCGCCATTCTAGTATAAAGAGAGACTCTATTTGCCTCAGAGTTTTTTGCTCTAAATCTTAGAGTATCTGGTTTAAACCTATCATAATATTCTTCTACTATTTTGATAACAGTTGCAAATATTCTACTTACATCTTTTGTATCTATATCTAACTTTTTGTCTGTTGGTATTCCAACACCTGCCTCAAAATATTCTATAAATGAATCTTCATTAAAAGGTGGTGTTAAATCAAAAAATGTCAACATTTCAGATTTATAATCTGGATGTGCATCAAAACCAACTTCTGCTACTTTATTTTCATTTTCAACAACGTCTACAGAAAACAATTTTTCCTCTTCTGTGAGGAAATATCCAGAATAATGATATTTTGAATATGTTAATATAGTATAATCGTATGGATTATCGAAAATTTCGTTTATGTATTGTTTGTCTAGTTCTTCTTCATTATTAAAAGACGTCATTTCTTTAATTACTTCTTCAACAATACTTCTGATGTAGTTTCTTAGTTCAGAATCATTAGTTGATTCTGTAATAACTTGTTTGTATGCTTCTGTAAATTTTTGAATATCCATTTGTTTACTCTTTGGTATGTTATTGAAAGATGTTTTCATATTATCTCTTAAATTTCTTTAGCTGCTTCTTTCTTCTTTCCAAATGTTTCTCTTTACTTGTTCCTGTTATTTGTTTTGTAACTTTCTCAACAGCACCTTTTGCGTTAAAATTTTTAACTTTCGGAGAAACTCTCCATTTCCAATATGCAATAGATGTTGCCGCAGCAACTGCCGGATATTTAGAAACCATACTTGGATTATTGACTAAATCTAAATTAAGAATTTTACCAATCTTATCGTAATTATATTTACCAGTTAATTGTAAAAATCCACGACCACGATACTTAGATCCATCCCCTGATTCGGTATTTCCTAATATGCGTCCCTTTGAAGTATCTGAACCATATTTCTTTTCAAATTTTTCTAAAGAACCAATCTCTTCTAATTCTCTGAAATCTAGAGTTTCGTGACTCGCTTGTGCTAAGAAATGAATTAATTCTTGTCCTTTTATACCAGAAGCAATTGCCATTTTCTTCAATAAGTTCTTTCTATCTTCTGTTGTATTAGCTTTAACATTCAATAAAGCAGTTTTTGGATTTAGATTTTTTGTTTTTTTATTTGAGGAGGTGATTTTAGTAGTATCTGTGGTTAGATTTTTAGCATCAATAGTTTTATCGGAACTTAGTAGTCCAGCAGCAAGAACAATATTTCTTAACCAATCTGTTACCGATTCTTCTAATATGTTTGGATCTAGTTCTGAAAATCTAATTTCTTCTTCGAATTCTTTAAATGATAACATTTCACTTACCAAATCCTATGGCAGTTATTATCTGGACTAACGTGGTAATTAATGAAATAGCTCCGACCAAAATCCATTTATATTTCTCTAGCTTCTCGACTCTATCTTTAAGTTTATCAAGATCTTGCCATATATACTTCGAATTTCTTTCCGATTCAATAATTTTTTGTTCGTGAAGTGTAGTGATTCTTTGGATATTAGTGATAAGATCCTGTATTTTATCGTTTGTTGTATCTAATTTATCCACGATTTTTTGGAAGTTTTCTATGTCTTTCTTTACAAGTTCGACTTGCATCTTTATTTCTTGGACATCTTTTTCCATTTGTATTAATCCTTCTTCTATTTTAAAGGCCATAATAACTCCTATTTCTCAGTTATTTTTTTTTCTTCTAAACATTTTGAAGGTCATCGGCATAGGTACTACAGGAATATTTGCGGTCGAATTGGCTGGAATATCTTCTTTGATTTTTGTTTCTAATTCATATTCTCGAATCTTATTAATTAATTCTCTTAACGAACTACCTTTAAACATGTTTTTATTACCATAGGTTCCGAACATATTTTTTTCGGTATATAACTCCCAAGCAAATTCATTAATAAAAATCTCATAACGATCAAAAATTAGTTTAATTTCATCCTTGTTTTCTTTTTCGTATAGATAGTTTTCTATATTTCTGTAACCTTTGGTAATTGTATCGACGTTACATTTATTAGAAAGTTCAAACTCCAGAACACCTTTATTATCAACTGAAAATCTAATCATTCCTTTATCCAACGCATCGGTATAAGGTATTAATGATGGACTTGATTTCATTTTAGTTAATAATGATTTGTGATTATATTTCTTTTCTGGGTCCGTCCGCATCTTACTTGTTGGTAATAATAAATCCCCGCCTGATTTAATCCAACCCCAAAAAGAATAATATTCTCCCATTTCGAAACTCTCATGTATAACTTCTTCGTGCGAAAGAACAATATCAAAATCCGGCGGAAATAATAGAGGAAATATATTCTCGTTCGCTTCCATATTATATGATAAAGAAATATGTGGTTTATAAGATTCATACTTATAATCAGCACCAGCTTCAATTGCTGATTTGTGTATGTTCTGTAATTCGTCAGATTTAACTGTTAAGACTAATGCTCTACCAAATACAGCAATATCAAAATCTTCTTTTTTAAGAATTATTGGTTTATCCGAAGGTTCAATTTCAATATCAGCTTCAGAATAAGTTGTAGTTACATGTAAATCTTCAATTGGAACTGGTTCGATTATTTCTGAATCACGAATCCAATCTGATAAATTCTGAGCTGATTCTTTTGATAACTTATAACTTGCATATGTTCCTTCGAATAAATAACTTTCAACGATTTCATTATTTTTGAAAATTTTATATCTCTTATCCATAGAATCTTTATTTAATATTAAATTATCAAATTGTCCTGTTCCATCTGGCATAAATCCGCTAGGATCTAATATATTTCCTCTATATTCTACCCAAGAATGTGGTATATATTTCAACTCATTTTCTAAATTATTATCTTTTACGTATCTCTTTCTTTCAGATTCTTTCCTTGTATCATAACCAGAAGACATCATATCATCAAGTTCTTTTTTTGTGAACGAATCTTTCGAATAATCAATCACATCAACTTCAATCCATCCACCAAATTTTTTATCATCTTTTATGTATCCAGTTTTTACTATTTCTGCAGTTCCTATTTTCTTTTCTTTCTCTAACCATCTCAGTAGATCTGATGATGCAATTCCGCAATTATTTCTTGTACAATACATCTTTTTATTGTAAGAACTGATTGTATTTAAAAATTCTTGTACTAGCGGATGTAATTTCATTAAAGCTCCTTAAGAATTTGTAATAAATCCATATCTAACTGGATAGAAGAAAGAAAAATATTTTTACCATTTATTCCTATGATCTTATCTGGCATAAGAGAAAGATAAAACAAAATAGTAGCCAAAGAATTCCATGCATTTTCTTCCATTTCAACAAATAATATTTTTGCTGTTGCTTCGCCAGGAAAAACATTCTGAATACATATAATATGATTAACAAGTATTCTTACATTAATTTTCTTATTATTAATGTATTTATTCAAAATAATTTTTAGATATTTGATTCTGAGATAATCTTCTTCGAATTCAAGGTGTGAATCGCAGCAAGGATTATCATAAACCCTTGCTGCGAATAACTTAATATTTTCTTTTGTTAGATTTGTATACACTAGCTAACTTTTACAGGATAGATTGCGTTAATTGTATATTGTGGATAATCACTTACAACTATGTCAGCAATTTCTTTCTCATTCTTTGCAGAAATAATAACTGAGAAGAATCTTCTTGTTGCTGGCTTGAATAGAATAACATTGAAAGTTTGACCATCAATATATTCTTCAGTTAATTCCATTTCATCGCAAGTACAATATTCTGTATCACAAACATCACAATATTCTTCAATTTCTTCTTCGCCTTCCATTTCTTCTGGTTCTTCTTCGTCGTCAACATCAACTTCAAATTCGATATCTGAAAGCGACATAGCTTCATCACCTTCAAAAGAAACCATAATTTCTGGCTTTATAATTACACCATCGCTGCTCTTTTCTGTAACTATTTTAATAGATAGATCGCCTTCAACCTTATCTTCTACTGATTCGCCACCGAATACAGAGATCATTGCTTGACCTTCTAAGTCTTCTAAAGGAAGTTCAATTGTACCAGATTCATTATCCATTGCATCGGCAGAATTAAACGAAACTCCTAATTGTGCAAGGATTTCAGAAACTTCAGATAGAGCTTCTTCTAATGTAGGATAAGTGCTTTCTGAAACAGCAGCTAATTGCTCAACAACATTTGTAATTGCATCTATTTCAGATAAACTAATTGATTCATTATAAATCGATTTTTCTTGTTTAAATTGCTTGAGCGTTTTCATATTTTTACCTGGAGTTTCTTCTAATTTACTATCTATATAATTCTTAACTTTATTTAAGAATCTACCTCTATCGTTATCATATAATTCTACATCAGCGTTCGGTTTTTTTGGTTGCTCAAAAAATATTGAATAAGAATTGATATGTAACGTACCACCAATATCTTGCGATGCCCTTTTTGCCTTTCTTCCTACGAAATGACCAAATTTTTTTCTATCGGAAGAATATGTTATAATTTTATTTAATCCTTTTGATAATGCAGAATATGTTGTGTCGTCAACCTTTCTTGTGTTAAAATGTAACTCATCAAGATGTAAGAACCATCTTATCCAACCAGCATTAAATGCATACCCATTAGGAAAAGATCTTTTGGCTAATACATCATGGTAGACTACTTCCTCACTATCTGCATCTTTTTTGGTGGGCATTACTAATGTACCATCTTGTCGAATCCAACCCCACATATCGTAATCAGGATATTCTATAAACTTCTCATCAATTTCTTCTACTTCAGAAGATTCTGGTTCTGTATCTAAATTACGACCATTAAAAGAGTTATAACCTTCTAACCAAGCTTCCTTCGTGAAATAATGTTTAGAATACTGTTCAGGAACTTCTTTGGAATTGTTTTCTTCTGCCGCCTTTCTGCCAGCCAAAGAAGCTTCTTCAATTTCTTTCTTTGTTGGAAGTATTCCTTTCATTTCTTTCATTACATTGATTCGAATTCTGTTGTACAGAGTTGGATCTTTCTTGATATACGAAATTAACTTATCCAGAAGATCGAACAATAGATTTCGTAAATTAGGAACCGTTCCCGCATTCTTCTTATTTGTTAGTGCTCTTTTTGCTCTGTTGTATATCTTAGCATCAACGAGACCCAACTTAAGAAGCATATCTAATTTTACGTCTACAGATTCTTCTGGTGTTTTTTTAGATTTTTTCGTTTTCTTTCCTTCTAACAGTTTAGACTCACTTAATGATGCAACTGTTGTATCCATAGAAATAAGAGATGCTAAATTTTTATTAGATAAAATAACATCTAACATATCCAAACAAAAATCAATAATAGCTTTCTGATCTAATTCTGTTTTAATGTCATCTTCATCAGCACCAGATTCTAGGTAATCCTTAATTGCATTATAAATTCTATTCTGATCGACTGGTTCATTTGCAAACTTATTAATTAATCTTGGACGAATAATAGTTCTAAGAACAGTTAATTTCTTTTTTGCTTCGGGACTGATATCTTTTTTTGGTTCATCAGTAGTGTCACTTTTTACTAACTCGCCTAATTTAGAAAGTAATACTTGTTTTAAAGCTTCGTAATCATAAACTCTTTCGTCACCAACATCAATCTTTTCTCCATTTAATTGAATAGATAGGATTCCATTCTTAGGATCTTCCCAATCTACCGTTAATGTATCGTTTCCAATCTTAGTCTCATAACCAACAAGAGAATCTACATTATCTGGCATGTTGAATATTACATCGTCCAGATCGGATTGTGTGAATTCTTCATTGATGTTATAATCAATATAAGAGAGAATAAAATTCTCACATAAAATATCTAATGCGTTAATAAGCTCATCAGTATTTTCGCAATTTATATTGAAGATACTAGCTTCTTTAATAATTAGATTGTCATTTTCTTGCTTAATTTTTTTAGAGAAATCTGTAAATTTTTGCATCTAGGTACCTTTTTTATTTATTTATTTTTGAAGTATTGCACTTGTCTTTCTCTTTCTTGGGCTTTTTTCTTAGAAGAGTAAGGTCCACCAAGATTTTTACCAGTCTTCTTAGAGATTAAGTAATATTTCTTATCTTTATTTACGATATTCTCCTCAAGTTTATCTTCATTATAAAAATAATTATCGTAAATCGCTTCCATATTATGCGCCGAAACAGATATCTTATCCTGAACCCAAGCATCTAATTCTGATTTATTCTGGATATAGTTAAGAATGTTACTAGCGAGATCCGCAATTTTCTTTAATTGACTAGATGCCATTTCTATTTCATAGTCCATATGGTCCATCGTTACATCTTCCTTTATTTTTTCGTTGAACATAAACTTCTTTGCTTCTGGGTGTGATAGAGCATTATTAAGTCTTGTTATTAAATTTGCAAATGAAGTACTGGATTTGTTTAAATTATATAATGTTTTAAATTCATTAAATTTCTTAGTAGATATTTCATTCCATCTATCTAACTTCAAATCAAGATCATACGAATCGATTGATAGCATACCGATTCCATCTTTTTTAAACGAGCGAGTAGCTTTCTTTGCGTCTGGACCTATGAAATAATAAAATTTCTTAGGATTTTTTGCGTATTCTTCTATTGTATTCTTTGCCTTTGTTAGTATTTCTGGTAGATTATCTGATAGTATACAATTAAAGTATAGTATTCTATCTTCAATTAAGAATCTAATCCATCCGGACTCATATGCAGCATCATACTTTTCATACGCATCGACACGACTAAAATACTTTTTTAGAATATTAAAATGTGTAACTTCATATTCCGAATCGGCATCGGCTTTTGTGGGTAAAATGACCTTACCAGTTGGAGTAACCCAACCCCACATATCGTATTCCAAATAATCAGCAAACACCTCATTTAACTCATTTAATTCAGATTCTTCTAGCCCCATCAAATAATTTATAACATCTTTAGGCGGTTCTTTTCCGATTGTTTGAATTTTAATTATAGAGTTTTTTGGAAGATTGTACTCTATATAATAGGCTTCATCCTCACTCGGATACTCTGGATCAACTTTCAACTTACTAACATCAATATATTTTGGATCTATTTCAATTATTACGGCCTTTCCACCAACTCCAGGTCTTGCCAATTCTGTTGGTTTAGGTGGCCAGCTTGTTAGACCATAAGCCATATCTCCTATAACTTTATTAAAGGCTTCTACTTTAGCTGTTAAAGGAATTGTTGAAAGGTATATTCTTCCCTTCTTTTTTCTTAAACCATTATTTTCTATATCTCTGAGGAATACATCACTTGTTCCGTGAAAATATCTTTTAGCCAATTCTGTATTCGTTTGTATTTCAGTTTTAGATGAGATGGTTTTATCTACCTGAACATATTTTTTTGTGAAAGTCGATCTAGACAGTGGTAAATCAATAACAAATGATTTAATTTTATTTTGACCGATCTCTTTAGCTTTTATTAATCTATGTTGGCCGTCTAAAATAATATAATTTCCGTCCATCAATTTTCCGACTATGATCGGATTTTTCATTTGTTCCGAATCCGGTCTTCTACCCAAATCACGCCAAGCTTTTAATTCAGATACATTCAATGAATCAATATATCCATCTTTAACCAAATTGTTCCAAATTTTATCGATACTATCGTTCCATCTAACATTATATTCGTAAGACCAATCCTTCAACACCATTAATGCGTCTTTCAGATCTTCTGGTTTGATACTAAATTTTGATGAATCATTCGATTCTTTTAAACTTTCCTTATCACCTATAACTTTATTAAACGCTTCCACTTTAGCTGTTGAAGGAATTATTGATTTGGCAAAATTCATAACATTTTGAATTTTCTTCATAAAGTTAGATATTTCTTCTTGTTTTCGGTTTCTGTCTGTTATTTTATTGAGTTGTGCTACAGAAGAATTAAGCTCATTATACTTAGCAGATACTAATTTCTTTATATAGTTCACATATTTTTGAGCCATACCCGGTGATGCGTGGTCTATTATAACACTCATGAGTGGCGACAATTCTACTCGGTCAACAGATATATCAATTTGATCTTCTTGCATTTTGCTGTTCAACAAAGTAATTATATTCTTTAGTACAGTGTCGCAATCTTTAATCAATTTATTTCTATCTATTTGATCAAAAATATTGATGTAGTGTAGTAGGATTGGATTGAACCCCATGCTGATTCTCACAGTGTTTCGATGATCAATCGCTGAAAACGAGCTTTTTTTGCTGATGTCATAGGCTAGTTTTGAATTTCTATTGCTTTCGTAAAGTAAATTGAATATGTGTTTTTTAGTTTTAGCTGATAGATCTTCTGGGCTTTTGTTTTTCAATACAAACAATAACAGGTTCTTTTGTGATTCAGAGAAGTTGTTTTTATCGAAAGACAAAATTTGATTGTTTATCTTTTGATTGTCGGCGAATTTGTATTTGTAGGGAATCTCTTCGCTTTCAATTTCTACAGTGTATGTGCCGGGAGGTAATATCACTTCGTCTTCTGCTGCCACTCCGCTCTTGTTAACATCCAACGCTATATTGGGTTGCACACGAGTTTTCAGTATCAAACCTCTATACCCAATCATGTAATCGCCAATATCTATTCTTACTTTCTCTGCTGCGGCCAGTATGTTGTTGAAATGATATGTGGGTCTAGTTATAGCAAATTGATGAGCGGTGTCTCTGTCTCTGGTCCAGCTGGTCAGTGTGGCTGTTTTTAATTTACCATCTTGTATATCTTTGACAAAATTTTCATATGATTTTTGATCTAGAAAATTCATGCCTCTGTAAACTACTCCACCATCAAATGGAAAATCATCTATCAACCTATTCAACGTATCAGAAGAGAAGATGTATGTTGGATCATTCACATACTTTTTAAGTCTGTCTATGCTGTATTGGTCTTCTGTTAGCAGTTGTTTGATGGTCATGTTGTTACTCTCATTCAATTGCACTATCCAGGGACTTGGTGTTATATATCCAGATTTTACATATACAAACTTTCCATTATCTTCTTTAAGATACTTTCTTGCTTTCTTTGCAAGATCAGCATCTGCTGTTCTCCAAGTCTTTCCTTTTGTTACGAAAGAATTAACTCTTGCAAATGCCCAAGCAGATTGAGTGGCTCCTGGTCTATGTCCTGTAACCCAAGCAGCCATACCACGATTATATACTTGCTTTAAAATACCATAAGGAATACCAGTTGCTTTTGCTTTCTTTTGAAGTGCCTTAATTGATCTGGATTCACCAAACATTTGTTGATATTTATCATTATATTGCGATGGTCTTGTTTCAGACTTAGCATCACCAGGAACTTTTTCTGCTTTAGAGTATTCGGCTTTTGTGTAAGGATATTTACCCAATTTAATCCAGAATTTTTTTCTCTTTCCAGCCGTTGTCTTAGATAAACCTGCACGATATTTCTTAGGCATATAGACTTCTTGTAAAGTTAGATATTTTTTAACCAAATCAAAATAGTTATAAGATTTATTATCTTCTGGATTTATTATTGTGAAATCTTCAGATACACCAGCTTCTTCAAAAAAAGTGTTACGATCATCTTCTTCTACTGCCTGTCTTAATGATGATGCTGAAGAAATTCTAGGAGTTGGCTTCTTCTCTATTACAGAGAAGTTATAATAATTACCTTCTTTATCTTTTACATTATTATATTTCTGTAATAATGTCACAACCCAATTTTCATCTGTATAACAGTAGAGAGGTAGATCGCCATATTTTTTATACATATTTGCGGCCATAGTTAGCCATGTTTTTTCTGGTACAATATGACTTCTGACTTCTGGTAGTATGGCTTTCATCGCAGCTTTCTTTACCTCATACGGTAAAGGATTTCTGATGTCTAGTGTTGATTTATTCGTGCCAACAAACCAATATGTGCATTCGGAAGCCATCATTTCCCACGCAGCTTTATGACCTTTATGCGGCGGATTAAATCTACCAAAAACTATACCTATACAATCTTTAGCCATTAGTATTTGCTCCAAACTTAGTTTCTTCCGGTCCTCTTAATATAAAATTACCAGTTATTTTAAATATTTGACCGTTTTTTCTTTTTACCATTAATCCTTCTTGATCGTGTAAATCACCAAGATCGCTAGTTAATGATTTCAATAATACATCGCCAAGATCTATAGTCGCCTTATATAAAATAAAATCTCTTACTTCATTGTCAGTAAGATTCTGATTATCGCCAGATAAGATATTTTTAAATTCTGCTTTCTTAAAAATTATAGCTCTTCCGTTTTTCTTGGGTATTTCTTTTATTTCTTCTAACCATTTTCTTAGAGATTGATTCTTATTATTAAGAGTTATATTTTTGGATAATATCCCATCAATATTAATTTTCTTTTTTTCTTTTACTGATGGGTTTCCGATAGTCAAGAAATTAAATTTCTCTGTTACTTTATTTAAAGAGTTAACATATCTCTCAAGAATATCCGCACTTGGTGTTGGTATGTCAATAATTGTTCTTTTATTTGTTGTTGTATCGTAAGTAGATTTTCTTAATCCATGTATTGCAATAAATTTTGGAATTTTGTATTTTATGACATTCGTCTGGTTCTCACCAACAAATTCTAAATTAATAATAGTTTGAGTAATAACTTTATCTTTTTCATCTATTCTACTATCAGTAACACCTAAATCAGACAATTCTTTCTTTGTAGAATCATAAGATTTATCTAACATTGCAAATAGAATACGAGCGTTTTCGATAAATCCTGGCTTCAGACCTCTATTCTCGAAATCATCCGGCCTCATTCCTCTAATATCTAATTCTTTAGATGATCCTCTATCTAATCTGAATTCGCCATCGACAATTTTAACAGACATATTAATGCCATCTAATTTAACCCAACTAGATCCAGGTTCTCCAGCTTTACCAGTTTTAATGTAATTTATCGCTTCAACAAATAAATCAATCAATTCCTGACCTGTGTTTGCAATATCGAAAGGATGTAATACGTGCCCTCCAGCACCACCTTCGGTCAGGAATTGTTTAAATGAAAGCATTACTTAGATTCCTCTAAAGTGATTTTGATTTTATAATCTTTTTTATCTCTTTTGGATTTACTGATAGCTTCTAATATGGCTTTCTTGATAATATCCATGTAATATTTGTACAAAGCTAAATCTGTGGGTTTTGTTGCGAAATTGACGTTCATACTTAGATACTCCTACTTTATTTATAAAAACAAAACGGGGACTCAAAAGAGTCCCCGTCAATATTAATTATAAAGATATTTATTGTTAATTGTTATGTAAATCTATTCCGAAGTTATTATGCAACCAAAAATTTTCAATCCAGGTTAAGATTTCTTTAATAGAAGAAAAATAATTATCAGAAAATTCTACTGTAATTTCTTTCCCATTGGCGTTAAATCTAATGGAGAAACTAATTGCAATCCTATCAGGAAAAACGTAGTAATATGCATCGACAAAGTATTTATTTTCTTTGGTAAGAATATCAACAACTTTTAATTGAAAGAATCTATCCGCCAATTTATAGAGATCTTTAGATTTCAGGGGGATGGGCCACTCCCTAAATCCGGATCTCAGAAGTTCCAAATCCTTAGTCATCTTTAATCAACCTCATCAAATGCGTTGAGCCCACAATTAAATGTGAACGCAAGCGCAGAATGAAGTTGCGATGAGAATACACTAAACTTAATATTCTCATCTTTCGAATCGATCAAATCATCGAAATTAAGAAATTTTGATGCAGCTTCATTAATACATTTAATGCGATATTCTTTTAAAGACATGTAAAATATTCCTTATCTATCTCCCACTCTACAATATCATATTCGTCGTAACTCATCTTAGACCCATCTATCTTGTCACGAAAAATCGACGCATTTTCTTGTGAAGAAAATATACCTAAAGTATTAGAACAACTGCTAAAAGAACCGTCACCATAATTTAAATAACCGAATAAAACGAAAATTTTCCCCATATTATAAAGTTCCTAAGTCATATTTAAACCATACCATCAAACCGCAACATACTTATTATAACTGATTCTTTCTAAGAAGTCAAGGTTTAATTCTTTCTATAGAGAACTTTTAATTCGAAAGGAAAATAAAAAATTAAACTGTCTCTTACATACTCTGAATTCGTGTTAACATAGACCTCATGTTCAATCCAATCTTCAGGTTTATTTCCTATGTATTTGATATACTTGATCTTTCGAATACGACCAACTAGCTTTTGTTTACTCTTAACGATTGGATTTGGATGTTTTATTTCAACGATATCACCAATTCTTAGATTCATATTACTTTACTCCAATTCTTAGTCGGTATACACCTATTACAACGTCTTCTGACTTTTGAAATGTCAAGCGTTTAAATATTTTCGAAAATGACTTCCAGAAACGAATTGGCAACTTTAAGACCATATTTATGTTGGCTCATAATCTCCATGAATGATACATCCCCACAAATAAATTCTTCAAAATCATCTTCGCTTAAAGTAGAGAGAGCATAATTTGCACTCAAAAGATCTTCTTCGGTGAAGGAAACAATCGTGAAATTGTTTGAATATGCATCGTACAATTTATAGGAATTCTTTACAGAATAGGACTTCGTCGAACGAAGATCATTATCAAGACGAAGAAAATTGATCGCTTTCAGAAGCCAGGGGAAATTTTCAGAAGTGATTTTCATTTTAAATAATTCCTTTATTAATAGGCGATTAATTCAAGTTCAGAAACAAACGTCCATCGATGACCATTATAAGGATCAAAATAGATTTGAGCCACGTCCAATCCTGAGTCGTCGAAATTCTTCTCAATCATCACGACAGTCGCATTATTATCAGAGACTGGCTGCCAGTTTTTCCAACGAACAACCGAACCAACTTTTATTTCATTAACCATACATTCAGTATAGCGTACCAGCGACCAGAACGCAATATTTTATCGAAAGAATATTCCCTTTGTTTTGAATGACTTACTGCAAGTCGTTGATTCTAAAGAAAATAAAGTCTCGAAAAGAATATTCCTTTTGTTTTCAATGACTTAGCGCAAGTAACTGAAAATAAAGGGAATATAGTCGCAAAAAAACTTTGCTTCTGGCTTTGGATACGCTATAATGGTTCTATGGTTAACGAAGCGCAGATGAAAGTGATTCTTGATAAAATTGCGGTTTCCAGAACTCGCAATGTGGACAACACTGAATGGGTTGAACTTCTTGCCCAACGTGCAGGTTGTGTGACAGAGATACTTATTCTCCAACAGACCATTGCAAATTTGGACCTCAAGAATGAAGTTGAGCACAAAACCTATCAAATTCTTGATGCAAAAGTTGAGAAAATTAATGCGAAGATTATCTCGATTAATCGTAAACTAAGAATTTTTTAGATTCAGAAGTTTTCTTTCTCTCTTCTGATTCTCATATCTCTTTTTTTGAGCATCAGATATCTTCTTTTTATGTTCTTCTGATTTGTTTTTACCTTTATGAATTTCAGATATTTTCTTTTTGTTCTCTTCTGAATGTGAATAATTTCTACTTTTCTGAGCTACAGACGATTTCTTTCTCTCTTCTGGATTCTCATATCTCTTTTTAGCAGCTTCAGATATTTTCTTTTTAGTTTCTTCTGATCTCTTTTTCCCCCTATTATATTCAGATAATTTCTTTCTCTCTTCTGGATTTTCATATCTCTTTTTATGAGCTTCAGACAATTTCTTTCTATATTCTGTGTCCTCCCAGCACTTTTTAGTAGATTCAGATATTTTTCTATTACGTTCTGGATCATCATAATCAACAAATATGTATTTCTCATTTGCAACAGCCATATTAATATATTGCTGCGATCTAACAACATCATGTTCTATCTGGTAACGAACTTCTTCATTGAAGGCTTCTTCTCTAGTTTCGTGTGTTGTTAGAATTCTGGTTTCGAATAAATGTGGGTTTTCTTTTAACTCAGATTTCCATATTTGTTCATATTTCTTTGATTTTACAGATCCACGATAACCTTTGTTAATTCTATTAACAGAAGTTGATCCGATATAAAGAGGAGGAAGTTTATCTCCATGATAAACTGTGAGGTAAGTACAATAAATATCTTTAGTCATAAGCTAACGATCCTTAGTTTGTGATTAGAGGGAGGAGAGTGGTGCAAACACTTTCTTCCCTCATTTATTTATAAAAAACGAAAACTTGACTTTTTAATCTTAAAAAGGTACAATTAAATATATGCGCAAAACTTTTGATGTATCGCTTGTTCGGGAACGAGTCAATAAGATGTTGGATACTTCGACTTGTTCGCCAGAGACTAGATTCGGTATGATTGCTGTTCTTGAAATGATTCTTCATGAATCCGGAAACTACAAAGGATTCAATAATATCCTTGAAGGGCAAATCTGCAGCTACAAGGAACAGCCGGACGATTCCAGGCGACACTATTACTAGGAGAAATCTTATGTCAGAAGCATGCGAGCGTTGGGTTTCTGTATGCGAAACCATAAAGAAATGGTTCGGGAAAGATGCGAAGTATATAATTCAAGAGATGAAATATTGTAATTTAAATGAGTCCTGGACTTTCGAATATGCGGCACCATTCGATCAAACAGGAAGGATGGTGAGATATCATGTTTCCAAATGGGATGGAAATATTACTTTCTTCGAGGACTAATATGTTTAATCAAAGACGTGAAAATCATCTTAGATCAACATCATACAATATGCCGGATAATAATCGAGAACGGCATCTAAAACATCCAGCATGTAGTGTGAATACAGTAAGGCAATATCGTCAAACTCTTAATATTAAGAGGATTTATCCTCGTACTATTTTCGATAAAGTACTTTCTTGGTTTAATATTTAAATGAATTCGGATCTGCGTATTATAAGAAATTTCTCTCTTCTTAAGGAGATTGCAATATCTACTCCGAAAATTTCCGGAGCGAAGGTTGCTGCTGGTATTCTCCTTAAGAATAAGTTTATCTCGTTTGGAGTAAACTCTTATAAGACGCATCCTATCCAGGCTAAATATGCAGCAAATGCATTGGCAATTCATCTTCATGCCGAAATTGCAGCAATTAAGAATGCGATGTATCATATCGAAGTTCAAGATTTTCAGAAAGTTACTCTTCTTATTTGTCGTGTAAAGATCGATATTCCGACAGGTAAATATATCTACGGAATGGCGAAACCTTGTGCTGGTTGTCAACGTGCAATCTTGGAGTTTGGAATTAAAAGAGTTTGGTATTCGTTTGACGAAGAGCAGTTTATAAGGTATAATAGTAATTAATGATCTATCCTTCATATTGCTGCATTAATCTTACTCTTCAAGAGAAGTATGGTTACACAACAAACAGAACTATGCGTAAGGCAACTTTCGAAGAAAAGGGAGTTCCTTATGCATCTTCCCTGGCAAAACAAAATGTTTGTGATCTTCTAAAGATTTTAGAATGGAATGTTGCAAATAATATCAAAGGATTTCGCATTACATCGAATCTTTTTCCTTGGGCTTCTGAGTATTCTTTGGTAGATCTCCCTGACTGGGAGGAAATTTCTAGGACACTTAAGAGTTGCGGTGATCTCGCAAAAGAGAGAAATCTTAGATTATCGGCTCATCCTGGTGAGTTTGTAAAGTTGGCTTCTACAAAAGAAAATGTAGTTCTTTCTTCTATTAAAGACTTAGAGATTCATTCAGAGATTTTTGATGTAATGGGTTTAGAAGCATCTCATTGGAATCCTCTTAATATCCATGTTGGTATGAAGTATTCTGAAGAAACTTCGAAGAGATTCGTAGAGTCTTTTTCAAGACTTTCGGAAAATCTACAGAAGCGATTGGTAGTCGAAAATGATGATAAAGAATCTTCGTACTCTGTTCTAAAGTTATACGAAGATATCCATCAAGAAATAAATACACCGATTACATTTGATTATTTTCATCATGATTTTCATGATGATGGTTGGTCAACTGGAGAAGCATTCCTCTTAGCATATTCTACCTGGGACACAACTCCTCTCTTTCATTACTCAGAGAGTAAAGCACTACACGAAGGAATTAATGTAAATCCAAGAGCACACTCAGATTTTATCAAAAAATATCCAGATAATTTTGGGTTCGACATTTATCTGGACATCGAAGCAAAAAAGAAAGAATTAGCATTAGATTGTATGATTATTGGAGAATAATATGAACGTAACAGTAAATAACGGATTATTTAATCTAGGAACACAAGAGAATATCTTTGCACGAATCAAGTTCTCAGAAGAGAACTTTGATGATATTCTTTCTCTTTTCTTAGATCTTTCTGATAAAGAAAAGAAGAAGATTCGTAAGATTAGGTTTGAGTAATGACTAAATGGATTTGTTCTTTTTATTGTGGTGAAGATAGATCTATCTTTATGCGTGATTATGTTGTCGAGGCATCGACACCATTCGATGCCTCAAGAATTGTAGAATCTTTGTATAGTAGAAATAAATACTTCAGATGGAGTTCTATACCAAGAACGAAATAACTATGGAAAAATTTAATTTCTGCATAGCAACAAATTGGCCGATTAGTGATATGTTGTGTGTTTATCGTATTCTTAATAATGATGTCCATTATGGAAATATAAAAGACGCAGAATTTCTATTAGATTACGCTAAATATCGAAGACCTGACAAATCATGGCGAATAGTTAAACTCTTGGTGTAAATAACGAAACAAACGGAGTTTATATGAGCACAAAGAAATCGAAAGGCGAGAATAGTTCAATCGAGATACCTTCATTATATTATTCCTTCGAAGGAAGTGGGTATTGGTTATTGAACGAAGAAATAGATCCGTATTCAACTGGAGATGCTATTAAGTATATTGTCGAAAGAAATGTAAATCTTGCAGATCAAAAGACAGAAATTAGATTACTTATTAATTCTCCTGGCGGCGATTTAGCTTGTGCTAATGCCTTAATTGATATTATGAAAGGATCTAAAATTCCAATCTCAACATTTGGATTGGGAATTATTGCATCGGCAGGATTGGCGATATTTATCGCAGGAGAAAAAGGTCGTAGATTTATCACACCTAATACATCAATTCTTTCACATCAATTTTCGTGGGGATCTTTCGGAAAAGAACATGAGTTATATGCAAGAAATAAAGAGTTCGAACTAACAACTCAGAGAATGTTGGCACACTATAAAAAGTGCACTGGAATGCCGGAAAAGAAAATTAAAGAAATTCTCTTACCTCCACATGATGTGTGGTTATCTGCAGAAGAAGCTGTGCAATATGGGATTGCAGATAAAATTGTTGAGTGGTATTAATGAAAATGGGAGGCCAAAAGCCTCCCAAAATTTATTTAAAATGTAAATTAATTAGTCAAAATTTTCTTTTGGAACAAATTTAGATGCGCCTAATTTAACTGTTTTGGATTTTCTATTATACCAATGCGGCATTTCGCCATCTTCGCTACCAAAAAAATTCCAGACTTGATAATCTCCATATTGTTTAATATGCGCTTCTACAGCATCTTTAAATTCTTGATTTATTTTACCGTTATCTTTTATATCTTTAAAGATTGGCATAACATTATTCTTGAAGTCTTTTCTAGCATCATCATTACTAGGTGCTTCTTCTAATTCTTCTTCATCAATTCCATCACCATTCATTTCTTTAATCACTTCCTCAACAACACTTCTGATGTAGTTTCTTAGTTCAGAATCGTTTGATTCTGTAATAACTTGTTCGTATGCTTCTTGAAATTTTGTGTAATTCATACGCTTTCTTTTTCTTAGTCTTCTGATTCTTCTAAAGATAACTTTACAGGATAAACAATATTTTCTAATGCAGTATAAGCATCTTCACTGGATAAGATTCCGCCTAATTTTTTAGATGTAATATTATTCAATTGGGACAATAATTTTTCTTTAGATACATTTTTTTCAGCCATGGTGCGCAATTTCATTGCTTCATCATATCCCTTACCGCCATTGAAATATTGAATCACATCATAATAATCTAGATATTGTGTTTTTTCTTTAATCACTTCCTCAACAATACTTCTAATATAGTTTCTTAGTTCAGAATCGTTTGATTCTGTAATAACTTGTTTGTATGCTTCTCTAAATTTTGTGTAATTCATATACCTTCCTTTATTCTCCTAATTATTCTCCGTATACCAAAATACAACTATATATTATTAATCGAGCCTTCTATGAGTCCGGATCTTTAAGTTTAAGAACATATTAATTTCTCTTATCTTTTAGATCTTTTAGATATCTTTGAGCCCAAGTTTCCGGATTAGGATCTTTAAGAATTAATGATGCATAATTCAATGCAGACATAGGGTCGTTTGCTATAGTTTCTTCTCCCTTTTCAAATCGACCTTTAAGGATAATCATAGCATACTTGTGTGAAGATGCTGCATCTTTTGCGATAGCACCTTCTCCCTTTTCAAATCTACCTTTAAGTATCCACCAAGCATATAAAAATGACGCCTCGGGATCTTTAGCAATAATATCTTCTGCTTCTTTAAACGGTCCTTTTATAACAGTTTCCGCATAATCAACTGCTGATTTTGCTGATTTTTGAGCAATTATCATATCTTCTAATTCAGGATTTCGTTTACCAGCTTTTATAGCAAGTTTTGTTAAGTAATATATATCTTTCTTCGAATTTACTTCTCTCTGTTTTTGTATATAACCTAAATTATCTCTTACACCTTTCACAAGATCATCGAATTTAAGTTTAGTTTGTTTTTCAAATTGATTTTGTTTTAATTTTTTATCTTTTCTATCGAAAAATTCTGTTTTATTAAGTTTGTCAAGATGTAATGCTGCAGCCCATTTATCTTTAGTCTCGTTTTTCTTAATACAATACACTAAAATTATTTGCGCTTCGTAGAAATATTGAGAGAAATGAGATTGATCTTGCTTTGTGACACACCAATCAGTACCTGAACCACGATAACAGCTAGTTCTATGATTTAATGGGACTATAATTAGCCATTCTGAATCATCACGTAGAATTACTTCATCTAATGTAGTTTTATACTCTTGCGCTTTTTCTTTTTGTCTCATTAATGGTGATATTTTGGAATAAAATTCTTTCCAATCTTTCTGAGCATCGATATCTTTAAGATCACTTTTAAGTGTGTTCTTATTGTCTTTGTGAAAAGATAACACGCTTTTAACTTCTGCAGGATCTGCTCCTTGATCAAGAAATCTCTTTTCTGATGTTTTGTAATCTTCTTCTAAAAATTTTAAATATTGTTCATTTCGAACTTCTTCCACAATATCTCTAACTAATTTCCTGAGTTTTGAATCGTCATTCGATTGGACCAAAACTTGTTTGTATGCTTCTGTAAATTTTTGTATATTCATATAAATACTTTTATCTATTTCTTTTACTCATAACATAATAGTCTTGCATTTTAGCGAGTGATTCTTTTAATAGTTCTGTAATATCAAAACCAACATCACTCAACTCACTTCTCATATTTTCATCTTCTGTTTGTTCATAGGCATCATTGAAAGAAGTTACTAAATTTTCAACTAAATTCATAACATTCTCTAACTTAGCACTCACACTTGAATACTTGTCTTTTAGATTAAGACTGTCTTCTTCAGTGAGATTATTATCTGGTATATCAAATTCCTCATCATCAGAATTTTCATCAGAGTTATTCTTATCGTTAATGACTTCCTCAACAACACTTCTGATTAATTCTCTGAGTTCCGAATCGCCAACCGACTTATCTAAAACACTCTTATAAGCTTCCGTAAATTTTTTGTAATCCATAAACTTTTTTATATTATCCTCTATCTTCCGATGCTTCTAATATCCAAAGAATATCTATCTTTGATATTTCCGCACCATACTTCTCTTTAATCTTAGTCTGAATTCTCTCAAGATCTCTTTTATCTGACTCAGAGATAATGTTAAGATAATCTTGTTTAAAAGAATTTAGATTCTCATATTCAATCTTTATTTATTAATTTTAGATTTTCTACCAGGAATAAAGTTAGAAGGGGTTGGGTCTTGCAATGGATTGATTCTTATAACTTCTGAGGTTTCTGGATTATGGAACCATTTGGTACCAAAACTTGGATTATTTTCTTTAGATTTGGCTTTTGACATCTTTTTCTTTTTCTCTTCAGATGGTTTGGAATTCTTTTCTGATATCTTTTTCTTAGTTTCTTCTGAATGTTTCTTACCATATAATGGATGGTTTTCGCCTTTTCTCATCTCAGATAATTTTTTTTTAGTTTCGTCAGAAGCAACCATACCAGTGTGGATTAATGATAATTTTTTCTTAGTTTCTTCAGTATGTGTTTTACCTGTATTAGCTAATGCAATCTTCTTTTTATGTTCCTCAGATTTAGGAATACCTTTATACTTTCCTTTTCTATTCTCAGACATTTTTCTTCTTGATTCTTCAGAATGGTTCTTACCATAGATAGGATTTTCCTTTCCTTGTAAAGCACGTCCAAAGTAACCATTAGCTACAGCAAGCGATTCATTAAAATACATAGAAGATTTCACAACAGATAATTTCTTTTGAAAGAATAATTCTTTCTCGAAGGCTTCTTCTCTGGTGTTGTGTTTTGTAATTATTATTGTTTTAAATAGATGAGGATTATTGATGACTTCTTGTTTATAGATATCTTTATATTTCTTAGATTGTATAGTTCCATGATAACCTTTTGTTATCTTAGAAATAGAAGTTGATCCAATATAAAATGGAGGGAGTTTGTTACCTTTGTAGATTGTAAGGTAAGTACAATAAATATTGTTAGTCATAAGCTAAAAGTCCTTAGTTTGTGATTAGAGGATATGGATGCTAGTAACATCTGTATCCTCATTTTATTTATAAAATTTGAAATTTTGGAATAAAAAAAGGGAACCCGAAGGTTCCCTTAATTGTTTTAAATACTCTGGTTTAGAGAATATTTTTAATTTTAACGAGCCTATAATAATCATTTGATGTTGCAGCTAGTGTTGCTCCATCGCCACCTAGTGGGTTTGATACCATACCATAGCGGGTTTTAAATCCAATTTTTGGTTGGAAAGTATCTGGATCAACTGCACGAACCATTTGTAGCGGAACGTATGGGCAATAGAATAGACCTGCGTCATATGCATTTGTACCCTTATAACCAACAACCATAACATCCGAGAATGTGGTAGCGGCTGTTGAGAAGTAAGGATCAACATACACCTTATAGCGACCATTTAGAATACCAGCAAAAGTATTGCCAGTATCATCAACATTTAGGTCGGTTGATAGAGCAGGAGTATAATCTAGCTTACCAGCCATTGCTAGAGCAGAAGCAACGTCAGAAGAGCAAACAATAATGTTACCCTTTCCTCTACGAGTTGTCTTTGCAATAGTATTAGCTTCACGCTCAACGTGGAACATTAGACCCTTGAATCTTTCGACTGACCAACGACCGTCAGAGTCAACGTCTAGGTCAAAGAATCCAGCAGTTGTGGTTCCGGTAGCAGCACCAGCCTTAGCAATCTTGTAAAGAGTACGAACAACTTCACGATTGATTTCGGCAGTGATTTCTGTTGATAGAATATTGCTTAGTTCTGACTCGGCATCTAGACCGTGAACAGTCTTTAGATCTTGAGCTAGTTCTAGTGAGTATTCTGCCTTTAGTGCACGAGTCTTCGCCTCAACAGTTACTTTCTCGATTGAGAAGCCCATGTTTAGAGGAGAGAAACCTTCACCAGTAGCAGTTGTCATACCAGTACCAAAGGTTCCTAGAGAACCACCAGATTGGAATACATCAGCTTGGTGTGTACCAGTTCCGGCGAAGTCGGTGTCGGCTTCGTTGAATAGAGCTTCGGTTGAAGTTAGAGGACCAGTTGCGCCTGAACCATACTTTGACTTCATGGCGAAGATAAGACCTGTTGGCATGTTCATTGGTTGAACGCCGCAGATATCATAAGCCATTAGGTTTGGTTGAGTTCTACGAACTAGAGCAATTAGAACCGGATCAAACTTATCGACGTTACCCACTACGTTTGCTGGTGTACCAGCTTCCATAATTAGCTTTCTTGATTCGGATAAGGCGTTCTCTTGATTCTCTAGTAGAATCGCTGTTACTTGCTTTCTGTAAGCATCTTTGATTTGAGGTAATTCTGGGTGTTCTAGAATCGCCTTCCATTTGTTTTGTAGATTAGACATATTTCTCCTTTAAAGAAACAATTTATATTCTTATTTATAAAAAATTAAAACTTGAGATTTTTAGTAATAGCATTTGCATAAAGAGACATTACAGGATTGTCAGCCAGAACTTCTTCTGATTCTGATTTTTCATTTAATGCGTCTTCAGTTAGATTCTTCTTTGAAGTCTTAGTTGAAACTTCAAAGGCATTCTTAGCAATGTCTCTTAGATTTTGTTCATAAGATGACTTATTTTCGAATGTTACGCTTTCAACTAACTTCTTGAATCTTTCCTTTTGTACAACAGTTAAATCTTTGGAAACGCATTCAAAGATATTGTTCTTAACTTCTTTTTCGACTCTGTTCTTGTAAGCAATAGTCTTAGAAATTTGTTCATTTAATTGGTGTTCGTAAGTTTCTTTCTGTTCAGAAATTTGAGCTTCAAGATCTTGAATCTTAGCATTTAGTTCTTCAGTTGGATTCTTTCCTTCTGGAACTTCGATATTGTGTTCAGTTAGAAGATTCTTTGCACCATTAAAGAATGATTCTAGGATCTCAAACTTTAGACCTTGTTCGATTGCTAATTTGTTTTCTTCAACCCAGGATTCAGCAACATAAGTTAGATACTTATCTACAGATTCAACAACTGATTCATAAACTTCAATTGCTTCTTCTGTTTCTTCTTCTTTAGTCATTTCTGGTGTTTCTTTAGTAGCAGGAATTTCTTCTTTTGCTTTAGCATCTATAAAATCAGCAAGTTCTTTCGAAACTCTCATAGCAAGTTGTTGGTCATCAGATAATAAATTTAAAATATCAGCCAATAAATTAAATGAGTCATCGGCAATTTTATTACCTTCGATATCATTAGATGCTGCAACATAAGATCTTAAAAATTGTCCTGGATTGATTTTTGCTGCTCTTAGAATTCTAAGAATTTCAGGATCCATAACTAATTTTCTAATATCATCTGCGTTAGTAGAACTATCAACTTCATCAAGGATTTCAGATTCTGATTCTAGTTCAACAATTTCTTCTGCTTCATCTAGTTCTGAATTTTCTTCAGTTACTTCTTCTTCGTCTTCTTTAATACCTGCTGTTTTCATAACACCCTTTGCGATTTCGTGCGCCTTTCTGATAGTGGATTTTTTAAGAGGTGGTTTATCGCCAGTCATTTGCATTGCTTTCGCAGTTCCTACAGCATATGCTGAGCCTGGTGTATCTACTGGCCCCATTCCCATTTTTTCTTCAATCTTCTTTTGAACTGCATCTTCGAAAACTGTCTTTAACTGTTCCTTAAACTCAGGAGTTAAATCCATACCTTCGAAGAGAGAATCAAATGTGTTTTGATTATCCATTAATTCTTCTCCTATATCTATATTTCTTATTTATAAAATTTACAATTTTGAAAGAAAATCTTTGAAAATAGTTATCTTAGTTTCTGGAAGAGATATAGATGTTGAGTTATCAATTTGTTTCTTCCATTCTTCAATTTGAATTTCTTTAAATCTACCATTCTCATAAACCCACTCTCTTGATTCCATAACAGCTTCAACAAAGGCTTCTTGTGCTGAAGGATCAGCAACAATATCAGCAGCAGTCATAATCTTATAATCTGGCTGAACAATTGAATAACCACCATCTTGAGATAATGATCCTAATCCTCTTGTAGAAACACCAAGAGTGCAATCCGCATCAATAAATGCCTTTACAATATTTCCGTTTGGTGTATCTAAGATTCTTGCCTTACCAATAAAATTATTACCATCAGGAGTTAAAGAAACAATAAGATGCGAAACTTTATCGAGATTAATTGTTGGATTTTCTGGGTGACCTAATTCACCGAATGCTCTATTCTTAGAAACATATTCTTCGCAGTATCTGGAAACTTCTTCAGTCATCCATTCTTTCTTGTACTTTCTGCCGTTTCTATTTGCTTTTTCACATTGAATAAAGATACCTTCGATGAAATATTTCTTAGCACCTTCAACTGCTTCTGAGATTATTTTAACTTCTTGATTTACTTCTCTTAGTAGTTTCATTTGTACAATCCTGCTCTTTTTCCTCTGGTTATAGATATCTTTCTTTTTCTTAAAATTGAAGATAATTTAGCTGCTCGCTTTCTTACTGACTTCTTTGCTGATAATTTTCTTCTTCTCTTTTCAGCAGGTGACATCTTTACTATCTTTTTACCGCTTACTTTAAATCCTGCTTTTGCGGATTTAATTTTCTTTCTCTGAATCTTACCGCCACGCACACGATCATATCTGATCTTCTGACCCATCTTAACTGTTTTTTCGTTAAGCATTAGCTATATTGACCAACCTTGGTAAATCCTGAAGTCTTTTCTACTTTCATAATAATGGTATAAGGATCAGCTGTAGTAGAAGTAAGAAGAATAGTTGAATCTGCCCCTGGTGCTGAATTAGTAATCTTAGTTTGATAATCTCTGTAAAGATCTAATCTTCCTGATCCATCGAAGTGTCCAATTAATGCATCTGTTGAACCATTGAAGTATAAAGAAATTTTATTAGTACCTGTAATAGACCAATCAATCTTTTCAATAGAAACAATGGCAACACCAATTGTATTTGCAAATCCTGTTGCGCCGATCGGTCCAGTTGCGCCTCCGGGATGTAACACGAAAGTTAAAGTTTCTGCTGCAGCACCAGATATTTGTATAACAGCTGAATTTTCGTCTTGTTTAAGAATTGTAGTTGTAGCCATTTATTATTCCTTTATAAACTCTTAGAGATTTCCAATTTCTTCTTTTCAAGAATATCGTGTATCTTTTGTGATACAATTGAATCTACTAATGGTTTAATAGAATTTGGTTTATTATCTTTTGATAGCTCAATAATTTTTTGGATCTTTTCTCTTTGTGAAGTTGTCATATTATCCTCTTAAATTGTAGGAGTAGATGGAGGTGTTGGAGGTGCAACCACACCAGTTGTTGTAGGAGTGCTAGTTGTTGGTGTTTGACCTGGTAATTGTCCAGGTAAACCTATCTCACCACCCATTCCAGTTTCATCACCTAAATCTAAATCTCCCAATTCATCTGTAGGTTCTTCTGGTTCTTCGATTGCTTCTTTATCTTTCTTCATTTCTGCTATTTCTTCTTCAGATAACTTCAAGAAATTCTTCTTGATATAATCTGGTGAGAAATAATCATCACCTAAACCAATAGCAGTTGAAGCTAATTCCATTCTTCTTGACTGAATTTCTGCTTCGTTATATTCTAAGAAGTGAGAATCTTTTCTAAAATCATAAAAGATATTATTCTTAATATAAGCATCCCATTCATCAACAGTTACAATATTCTTAAGAATTAATTGCTTTCTTAATAGATCTGTAAATAGAACAGCAAATCTATTTCTTAGTCTCTTAATAAACTTTGTAAATTTAACTTCTTCTCTGTCGATTTCTGTTGCTCTACCTGTATTAATTGTAGAACCAGCTGTAAGTCTTGTGTTTGGAACGTGTAGGGCACGATATAATCTCTTTTGGAAATACTCGACATCGCCCATCTCACCGAGATTTGAATTCTTAGTAAAAATACCAACAGCTAGTGCGAATGTATGATAATTATTATGTTTTTCCTCAGAGTCGATAGTTAATGTACCTACTTCAATTTTTTCATCCAGATATTCTATATTTGTAATTTTATGATTATAGAACGAATATTCTTCTTTAAATTGTCTCCAATTTATATAACCATAATATCTTATCATCTTCCCAAGATGCCCGATCGTAAATGATGATCTATCCCAATTAGCACATTTAGTTTCTTCATTATCTCTAAAAAAGATTTCCATAAATGTTTCATTTTCATTTAATTGATCGATTAGATCTGATGCACTAATAGAGTTATTGACAGAAATAATATTTTGAAACAAACCAAATAATTCTCTAGAGAATTTGATTGATTGATTTTTAAATATATTCTTCTTAACTTCAGGATCACTCATTCTAATTCTATTTAATTCTGAATTTTTCTTACAGTTTTCTTTATATTTTTCTGTTAATTTGTATCTTTTGAGTCCTTCTTTTATTTTTTGTGATTGTGACAATCTGAATTCTTTATCAGAATACAACTCTTTAATTTTCGGAATAGCTTTTAAACCATTTTCTTTACTTATATTTGCTCTGTATTCTCTTTCTTCATCAGATAGATTAGAAAAATATTTTTGTAAGCCGTCAGAAATTTTTTCACAAACTTCTGTGTATTCTTCATCTTTGCGATTTTCCCAGATAGTTTTCGTGATCGAACTTCTCATATCTAGATATTCTCGATAAAGAATCGGATCTGCCTTAATGGTTTCTAATAATTCTTTAGCTTTAATTGTACCCATTAATTGTTGTTCAGGTGTAAAACCATTATCGCTATGATATTTAGAATGATCTTTGAAAGACATCTTAACTAAGTTGGTTGGATTGTTATTGAATCTATTATGATCAAGATGATGTGTAATATTTTTATCTAAATCTTTATAAGATTCTTCCCAAACCATATCATGTAAAGCGATATTATTATTCACCATTCTATGTGTAAATTCCCATTTTTTAGAGACTGGTTGATAAATTTTTTCATAATTCAATTTACCAATCTTATCGTTTTTATGAGAATTGAAAGGAATCATACTCTGACCAACAGTCAGATCTTTTGCTTCAACGAATCCAATATCAAATATTGGGAATTTGTGATCTGGTGTACAAATTAATTCTTTACCATTATCAAAAGTTAATTTCATAACTTTTGCAGATTCTTGTGTTACGCCAGCCCATGAGATTAATCCAGGAACAATTTCTCCGGTTGTTGGGTGACAAGAGTATGTCCAATTTTCTTTGCCTGATTTGTATTCATCAGTTAATTCAGCCAAAGTCAATACTCTACCATCTAATAGAGGAATTTCAGTATTCATGGCTAAGCAACCACCAGGTAGAGTTGAAATATCTGTTGACTTACCATCGTCGCCAACTGGAATCCAATAATCTTCAAGAATTGATAAAGTTTTTGCGTCATCACGCAAATCACCTGTTACTGAATCATAAACAATCTTATTTCTGAACTTATTCATCAATCCATTTACATATTGTTCAGCTTTAATCTTTGGAAGCCCACCAGTTCCTACTTTAAAAATTCTTCTTTCGGGGGCACGTGCTAGACGATAGATAACAGTAGCATCTTCTAACATTCGCAATTGATTGTAAGGTTTAATTGCTTTATGTAGATAAGAAATAATAACTGACTTATTTCTATAATCAATTAATCCTGAGTTTGCCGACGCAACAGAATCTGCCGGAATATTCACGTTATTGTAGACATAATATTCTTTAACTGGTTTTTGAATCCTAACACCACGTTTCGAATATTCGTCTTTTACTTCTTTAATCTTATTAATATCTCTAGGATCCATATATCGCAATTCTTGAATCCCATCTTTAGTATTTTTTGCATCAATTACAATATTGAAATAAATTCTACCATCAACGTACCATCTCTTAAAGATTTCGTATGCGTTTGCATTAAAATCTAGAAGATTTAAAATATTTTCAAATTCTCCAGAAATAACTTCTTTTACTTCTTCGCTGAAAGGCAACTTATCTAATACAATTCCGACTGGGGACTCTGCTCCATCCCCAGTCACAATTGCTTCGTTAATGATTTCATCAATTGCCGATTCGATATCAGATTGTAAAGATAATTCTCTATACTTATTAATTAAGAGTTTGGAATCCGATGTACCAAACTCTAAATTATAAGCTGTGTTGATGAACCCGCCGCTTGTTGTAACAATCGTGGCGCCATCGTCGTCAATGGGAGTAACAGGAGAAATTAATTCTTTCTCCTCGTCAACTCCTTTTCTCTTAATCGTGAAACCAAAGAAATCAAACGGCATCAGAAATATTCCTTATTCTGTTATCACTGGCGGATTTTGTGAATAATTAGTTTCCCACCAATCGTATTGGAAAGTTACTGTAAATTCTTCAATAGCATCATTAGATTCCCATGATACGTCAATTGCAGAAATATCCGACGGCCATAAACCTTCAAATTTATATTGTTGTAGCAATTCACCTTGACCTCGTTTACCGTATTGATTTACAAGTGCAAATGCTTTGTAGGTGTTATTTGGTTTTGTTTTGATATTGCTAACGTGAGTATTTATTTCACTCATCCATCTTTCGAAAGAATTTCTAACCTTAAATGTTTCTTCGTTGATAACCGTTACAGTCCACTCAGCGAAAGTTTGATCACCTTGTACTTTAATTTTTCTTCCGAAATAAGGAACTTCGATAATTCCTAATGTTTTACCGGGCAATTGTGCTGATTTACAATGAAATCTAAAATCTCTTCCAGGACCACCTGGATAAGAAATGAAGGCTTCGAATAAAGTAGGTCTCGCACCTTCTTTAACTAAAGCTCCCTTAAAATCGTTTAAATTAAATGGCATATGATTTACTTAATCCTTTATTCTTATTTATTCGTTGAAATAGGGGAGAAATATTTCTCCCCCTCTATTAGAATTGGCCAATAATTTCGTTGAATTCCACTCCAGTGCGCACGCTTACGAAATTAAGTTGTATATAATTTATCGAGCGAGCTGGTTTCACATAGATGTCTCCAACAAATGAATTAGAATCGATTACTTGTGCAGTATTGTTTGTTTCGTCGCAAACAACCTTGAAGTCGTAAATTCCTCTTCTACCTTGTACATCTCTTAGATAAGGTTCTACTAGACCCACAAATTGTGCACGAGTAAATTCGTCATTTAATTCGAATAGAGAGAATTTAGATGCAGTTGCAATTGCCTTTTCTAAGACAATGAACAATCTACGAACATTGATTCTATCGAATGCTGACGGCTTAGATAGAAGTGTCTTATCGCCAAATAGAACTGTTCCTTGTGCTGGGAAAGATACTACAGGATTCACACCAATTGAATATAGATCATCTCTATCTGCTTTGCTTGGATTCCATGCCAACCTAACAACATTCTTAATATTTCCTCTGTTGAAACCTGCTGGTGAGAACCATGGATCATTAGTCTGATCGGTTCTTGCACATAGACCAGCAATATCTCCATTTAAAGGAATCCAACGATAGACATCGTTATACTTATCATATTGATACTTCCATCCGGAATCAATTACAGCATAAGAAGACGAAGGTAGAGCATTTCTATAAGTTTCGATATCTGTATATTCTTGACCACTATTGTCAACAACTGCAGTCTTGTTAGGAGATAAGAAAGCAATTGCATCCTTTCTAACTTCAGCAATTGAATTAATTAGATAAGTTCCTACAGTTGAATTTGCATCAGCACCAATAATTAGATTTACATCAATTTCATCTGGATCTGCAAATAAATCATATCCTGATTGAATCTCACCAGATGTTAATACGTTATCATCAACACCATCTGTTAGGGAGATTGTTGAAGGAGTATTGATAACGTCGAACGAAGTATGAGTTGAATCAGAACCCCAGTCAGCGCCAGCAGAAGGATGATTACCCCACCAAATGTATTGAGATTTTGCGTTAATAATATTCTTATAGTAATTTGTTTCTCCAGATTCAGTTTTAGCGTCAGATGCCTTAGAAACGAAAGGATATTTTTCTAATACTGATCCAGCAGTTCCTGTAATCACACCGTCTTCATCAATTACAATAATATGTAATTCGTCGTTAGAATTAACATTACCATTATAATTTTTAACATAAGCAGATGTGCTCGGTGCAACATTAAATTGCGAAGCATATGCCCAACCAGTATATGAACCGCTATCTACCATTGAAACTTTTAATGAATTACCAAGGACACCTGGATATTTTGCAATCCACACACCAGCAGAAGAAACGCTACCTGAAGTGTAATTTTGTTCGTAATCTGTCTCATTCTTAACAACAGTTACATTTGCTAGAGATGCTGTAATCGAAAAATTTGTTGTGAAACCACTTGCGCCTGAAATAGTAACAGTTGGTGCTGATGTATATCCGCTACCTGTATTTGTTAGTGAAACTGCTGATACAATTGCTCCAGTTGCACCACTATAAGCTAGAGTTGCTGAACCGATAGCACCTGAACCAGAACCACCAGTGAATGTTAAAGAATAAGATCCTGGGGCCATATTATTTGTAACACCAGCATTAGCGATTGTCAACCCTGTAATTTTAGTTGCATCACTCTTTGCATTTCTTGCACTGGTCCCGACATTTCTTACAACTTTCAAATTACCTGAATATTGTAAGAAGTTTGCCGCACAAAAGAAAGTATTTGCAGTATCGTTATTTGGCTTAAAGAAAGTATCTTTTAATTTTACTTCCGATGAAATTGTTCTAACTTCTAATACTGGACCCCATTGAAATGGACCAGCGATTGCTCCAATTGAACTCGCAACCGCAGGAACCGTGGTTGTCAAGTCAATTTCTGAAATATTTACGCCTGGACTAAGCTGAAAAGCCATTATTTTTCTCCTTAATTAATGGAAGATTATCTCTTTCGAATTTAGAATTCTTCACTTATTTATAAAATTATCATTCTCTAGAATAACCAAGAATTGTCTGTATTTTCTGTTTCTTTTCCATCCGAAACCCAGAAAGAAAGAACTTCGCTCTCTTGTGATTCTTCCATAAGACTTAAACGCAAGTCTGAATTAGTAATATCTTTAAAGAAAGGTTGATTTACAGCCCAAGAAAATAGAACAAGAGACATAACTAAATCGTCATGCTTTCCACTTTCAGCCGTCCATGTATTATTTTTATTAACGAAAGTGTAAAATTCCATTATGATTTTATCCGTGAAATTTACTAATTTATTCTCTTCAATTAGTGTTTTGAGTATATAAGAACCTAATCTTTTAACTTGTGAGGTCATCTCAACACCTAATTTGTAACTTTTACCAAAAGAATTTCTTAATTCTTGACCTTTTTTACCCTGTGAAGTTGTGAAAATATTTTCGTATTCTAAATCGTAGAAACAAGATTCCGCTACAGTTTGACCAACTGTGTTTCTTTCTATTAGCAAGAAAGCACCATTATATTTCTTTGCCATCTCAACAATTACATTTGACAAAAGTATTGGTCGGATATTATTATCTCGATAAGTGCAAACAATTTTATATGGATAAGTTGTGACGTCAATTACAATTCCAACAGAATAATCTTCTCCGACTCCTCTTGAAGAGTCAACAGTTATAACGTAATTGTGTCCTTCTTTCGGTTCTTCAAGAATCGTTTTAGATGAATCTGCTCTAATAGGTTCTTCCCAAGTAAGAGTTTGCAGAATATGACCTGCAATTAATGTATTAGATGAACCTAAGAATTCGTTACCGTATTCTTGTCTAAATCCATGTTCTCCAAGAATTTCAAGCTGAGATATCTTCCAATTTTCATCTCTACCTGGAACCATATCCCAAGATATTTCGAATGGAGTAAAGTCGTTCTTTCCTTCTTTTGCATCCTTAAACAACTTATGGAAAAGATTTAATCCGTGTGGCGTAGAAGAAATTGCTATCTTAGTAGAGGCTCCGGAAGAGATAGTAGGAAATACAGACTTGAAAAATTCTACGTCATTATCTACGAATGCAAATTCATCAAGTAGCAGAAAATTTACTGAGTATCCTCTGATCCCATCTGAAGAAGTTGCTGCTGCGATAATTCTTGAATCATTACCAAATTCAATAGATCCTTTATTAAGAGTCTTTGTTCCAGGTTGTAAAAAGAAAGGAACTCTTTCTAATGCGGCAATAATTCTTGCTAAAATTTCTCTAGCAATAGGTGCTTTATTTGCAAGAATTGCGATTGTTTTATCTGGATTAAATAAGGCATACCACAAAATAAAAGCAGCAGTTGTTATTGTTTTTCCAGATTGTCGACTACTTAATATAATTGTTTTGTTATTTTCGTGTAATGATCTAATTAATTCTTTCTGATAACCACGTAATTTAAATTTAATGAATCCTTTATCTAGGGCATTAATCTCAACATAATTCTCAATAAAATATACTGGGTCTTGAGAACAATTAACATATTCTTTAATCTGATCTGGAGAATATTCTTCTTGTAATTCTGTTTTCTTTATCTTTGGGTTTAAATAATAATTCTTAATATCAGACATCTTCATTCCTATTACCCTTTATCAACTTCTGAAGTTCAGCAGTTGATGTCAAAAAAACATTATTATTTTGTGTATTGTTTATCGTCTCAACTTGTGAATTTTTCTTTTCTTTTGCAGATATATCAGCTAAGTTTTTTGCAACATCGGCTGTTGTCTTAATAAGATTAGCTACTACTTCATATGCACGTGGTGATTCGGATGCTTTGGCAAAGTCTAATAGATTATCCAAAGCATCCTGAGATTTCTCGATTAGATTATAATGCACTTTCTTGACAGCTTCAATATCTTCAGAAGTATTATCTTGAAGTTCTTCTTTTTTGATTATTTCTTCTGAAGATTTTGTAACTTCTAAGTCAAAAATATCATTTAATTCATTTTCATTTAACCTACTCATGTCAGTACTTTAAATTCCAGTTGCTCCAATTGTTGGTGTTATAGAATCCCAAGGAGCAAACTTATTTACGAGAGGAGGATTTTTTAGATTTTCTATAGATGCTGCTAAAGAAACATCATAATTATCAACTGATTTTTGGGTAAGTTGTGAAATAGTCCAATCTTCTAAATTTGTTTTTGTCAATTTAGCATAATCAGTAAATTGTTTTGGATTAGGATCGGGTAGAGAAATCGAACCATAAATATCAACAGTAAAATCTCCATCCTTTGCGATTCTTCTCCATTCATAAGAGACGAGAACATCTTTAAGATTATCTAAAGAAGGTTTAACCTTAAATCCTGAAAAATTCCATGTGTAAGTTATTGCCATATTATTATTCCTTTTATCTATTTATTGTTTCATCAGTTTTTATATTTTTCTTTGTAATTCTTCCACTTTCTGCATCAGAGACTGCACAGCACCATACAAAGCTGCAATTAACTGTCCACTATTCAAATCGAGGCAATCTTGGATTACCTCATTATTATGTAAAGTGAAAGGTTTAGTAGAAACAGCATTCTTGAAAACTTTTTGTACATCTTGAGCAATCCAACCTAGATTATGTTTATCTTGAATTTGATTATCACCATATACACCAGGAGCAAAACCATAGTGTTTGAGCGGTACAGATTTAACAATCTCATAACACCTATCAAGGTCGGCTGGAATTATATTGGTTTTGATTCTTTCATCTGATACCACTGTCCACAAACCACCAGCCCCAGGTTTAGCTGCTGAGTCAGCAGAAATTTCCAAAGAATATGTTGATTGCTGCTTCCCGATGCCAACTTTTCCACCAGAAGTTAAAGTAATACCTGTTGTTGCTGAATCGCCATATAATGTGAGATAAGCATATGTAGAAGTACTTGATGTATTATATGAAAATCCTAAAGCAACACATTGATAACTAGCTGTCGCTTTACCTAGATATATATCAGTTAAACTCCCAGAAGCAAGACTTGGCATAAATATTGTCTGCATCGTCCCAGAAGTTCCAGTAGCATTGAACTGTGCTTGTGTAGCAGATAAAGTTAATGGAGAATTTCTGGTTCCCCCAGAAGTTTCTACCGTGAATATGATTCCTGTACCTTCATCAAATCGCATCATCTGACCAGAAAGGTTAGAATTTACTCTAGGCCAAGATGTGGTATTATACATATTTCTGGCAATACCAGCACCAGTCCAAGTTTGACCGGGTTCGCTGATCCACATATATAGACCAGCATCACCATTAGCTGCTCCATTATTGGCTGCTGGTAAAAGCAATAATGCATTTTCACCGTGTGCAAAAACTGTTCTTCGTGATCCAACAACTGTTAATTTTGGTGCATTACCACCAGTGGTTGAAGGTTGTGATGATGTGTTTATTAGAACATTGCCGCTGGAGTCGATACGCATGCGCTCGGATCCAGCGTTATTGATTGTAATGATTCCATTAGAATCATTGTTGTTTATGACGAAAAGACCAGTCTTATATCGGACAATATCAACTGAGCTTGTGCTAGTTCCGGCAGAGTTACTTGTGATCAGACGGAGAATTACACCAGCAGATGCGCCAGTATTTGTGTTATACAGATCCAGATATCTCAGCGTATTGCCTGGATTGCTGGCATTTCCTATGATTACATCACCAGCAGAACTAATACTGGCTCTTTCGGCATTGCTGGTATAAAAGGCTATACCATGCGCCGTTGTGGTCCCCATACTTAGAGCACTATCATTTGTGTTAAATAAAATTCCACGAAATGTGGTGCCATCTGTACTGGTGATACTTAATCCATTATTAGTAGCGGCGGCTACATGTAACTTAGTTGTTGGTGCAATTCCAATGCCAACACTACCAGAACTAGGTTGCATAATCACATTGGTGGTTCCAGTACCACTATAGTTACTATTGATATGCAGATTTCCTCTGGAGTTACCATAATTACCTAAAATAGTATCTCCAGCATTCAGTCCATATTGACCATTCGCTGTAGCCATCGCTATCAAATAGTACATGGTACTTGATGCAAAAGTTACATTATTACCCATGGTAATACTTGGTCCTACGCTAGAGAGGTATAAATGATTATCACCAACGGCATTATGTACATGTAAAGTTCTGGCTGGACTTGTTGTACCAATACCAACTCTATCATTTGTTGAATCTACAAATAAAGTATTCGTATCTACTGTTAAATTTCCGCTTATTGTTAATGATGTTAATGTTCCTAAACTCGTAATATTTGTTTGTGCGGCTGTTGATAGAGTTCCTGCTAATGTTGTTGCTGTAATTGTTCCCGCACTGAAGTTACCAGATGCGTCTCTGGCTACAATAGCCGAAGCCGTATTTGCACTGGTTGCGTTTGAAGTAACTGTGAATGTCACCGCACCTGATCCATTATAACTAGCCGAACCACTTAATCCCGTTCCGCTAGTAGCTAATGTCAACGTATTAGTAACACTACCAGCACTATCGGCATAACCTGCACGAATTTTGTACCAAGCAGTAAAGCTATTGCCTTCGTTGTATCTAACCGACAGATATGGATTAGTTACATTTCGATCCACTGCAAACATTGCACCATACGATCCTGCACCAGTTGCAGGATATTCAGAGCCTAATCCAATATACCAAGAATAGAATTGTGAACCGCTGGTCCCAGGACCATTAGCAGTTCCTAGAACATATCTATAACCAAAATTGTAACTTGGTGTGGTTGCATCAAAACTGGTTCTGGCTCCATGAGTTTGGCCCATGTTATTGAACAGACCAATTTCTGTTATGCCACCCACGCTAGTTGCACTACCACTCAATGTTGCTGTAATTGTACCAGCACTGAAGTTACCAGATGCGTCTCTCGCAACTATAGTTGAAACAGTGTTCGCTGAAGTTGCGTTTGAAGTTACTGTAAATGTAGCAGCAGCCGATCCATTGTATGTAGTTGATCCACTTAGACCTGTTCCTGACACATTCAATGTCAGGGTATTCAAGTTATTACCCAATGTAATACCAGAAATTGTGGATGCAGCTAATTTTGAAACAGCAATTGCAGCAGATGCATTAATATCTGCATCAACAATTGTACCATTCGCAATCATAGTAGAAGTTACAGTACCTGTATCTCCTGTTGTTACAATGGTTCCTGTAGTATCAGGTAGTGTCAGCGTTCTAGAAGCCGAAAGAGTTGTTGGTGTTAAAGTTACACCATAACTTGAAGTTCCACCTGCTCTTCCAGCTATTATAACTGAATCTTGAGCAGTTCCAGCTCGTGTTGTTATTGAACCTCCGAATACTTCAAGTATTGTTCCTGGACTTGTTGTTCCAATACCAACTGAACCGCCACTTGGTACTAATGCAATATTTCTCCACGAGACTCCTTGCGAAAGAGAATTTATACTAGAATACGGAGGTGTTGCGCTACCATGAAATGTTAAATACATTCCTTGGCCTGGATTTGATTCATCAGCACTACCAATATGTAATGTTGTATCCGCAGCGTAAGTTCCATTAAAAATTTTGGCAGTATTACCTCTTACATCTAACTTATGTGCAGGATTAGTTAAACCAATACCAACTCTATCATTTGTTGAATCTACAAATAAAGTATTCGTATCAACTGTCAGTGCAGCAGCAGTTAATCTCGTTCCATCGAATGTTAAATTTGATGAACCAGCAACAGTACCTGACGAATTATATAAGACTTGTGTATTAGAACCACCAATAGGTCCTGTGGCACCTGTAAATCCTGTTGATCCTTGGAACCCAGTCGATCCTGTAAATCCTGTTGATCCCGTAAATCCCGTTGATCCAATGAACCCAGTTGATCCTGTAAATCCAGTTGAACCTAGGAATCCCGTTGATCCTGTAAATCCTGTTGATCCCTGGAATCCCGTTGATCCAATGAACCCAGTTGATCCTGTAAATCCTGTTGAACCCAGGAATCCTGTTGATCCTAAGAATCCAGTAGCTCCTGCAGTAATAATATTATCCAAATAATAATTATATTCTAATGAATGTGTTTGTGGTGGAGAAGAACTAGGAATAAGAGTTATGTATTTAAATAAAAGATGCGAAAATTCTGTACCAGGATTTGTTATATCTATAGCAATATTAGCATTCGCATCGACTGTTGAATTTGCCAATTTAATATTGTTATCGTCAACTCTAATTACATAATATGTATTCCAATTAACAAGACCGCCAAGAGGATTACCTCCGTTAGAATTATAGATAACTCTATCACCAGTATTAAATCCATGTTCTTCAATATAGATTGTATTATTCGATAGATTAATTAATTCTTCTACTTGTGCTACGAAAAATTTAATATTATCTAGGCTTGTGGTTATGAATAAAGTATTATTGTCTTTCTTAACAACATTATACTCTGTTGCATTAACTAATCCTATATTATATGGAGCCGGATCTGTTCCATCATTATATCTTATAATTTCTCCAGTTTGTAAACCGTGCGAAGATATAGTTATGGTTTGAGTTGTTAACGATGTTGTTGTATTAAAAGATAGTGTTGTCATATTAAATTATTTCTGACCAACCTAGTAGAGTTGCAATTTTCTTAGTTGCAGTAAAAGATGCAACTGCAACAGTTAATACATCTGAAGTTCCTGTAATGGATCTTGTCGAATCAACTACTGTTCTTCCTAATTGAATTTTAAGATCGTTATCTAAAGAAATAACTGCATTACTAGATGAAACGAATCCAGATCTCAATTCAGTTCCGCCACTTAAAGTAGTTGCATCTATATTATAATCTATTCTTCCTGAAGAAGATGCAGTCCAAGTAGTTGGATTAATAGTTGGATTCAATAAGATTTTAAATTCTAAATTAGTATTTGATTCTAACAGTATTGATAATTCAGTAAGAGCGGCAATTTGATCTAAATAAGAAGAATTCAATCTTATCGAAACTGTCGGATAAAATGTGCCTGCATCTGAAAGAGTTTGATAATCAGTTACGCCTCTTGAAACAGAATAAGAAGTTCCTAACATATTATAACCACCTTCAGATAAAACTGTCGAACAAATTTGTTTCATTGTAGACGCAGAAGCAGAAACTCCTGTGTTTTCTATCTCATAACGAATTGGCAAACAAGCCGTTGTCATATAAGCAGTTGTATTAATATTATCGTTGTGGAAAATATGTGCAATACGCATAATACCATCCACAACAAACCCGACTCTTACGTCACCAACACCAAGCCATTCAATATCCAAAAACAAAATATTCGCTTTTGTTATATCTAAAGTTCTTAAAGAATCTCCTGTTCCATCAAACTTATCAATATTCCAATCTGATTGGGTAATTCTCTTATTATAGATAGTTCCGGAAGAAGAACCAGAAATTCCACCACTGTATGTTCTTAATACAAGATAATTTCCTGTTCCATCGTTTTCAAAATAAATCCCATTCTTATCCCCGAAATAACCAATTCTTTGTCTTACATTTGTTTTTTGCACATTCATAACAAATGTATTCATAACTAAAAGAGATTTTCCTGGTTGATAAGGAAAAATATTTTTCGATTCTCTTATAACATAATCTCCGGATCCTGTGCCAATTTTAAGATCGACTGCTGATTCGTTTGAATGATGAGTTATATAAGACGTTCCTAAACCAGTTGCTCCCATAAAACCAGTTGCACCGGATGATGAAGAAACATGTGAGGAAAATTTATCATTGATGGAATATCTATGTTGTGAATCGAAAAGAGTATACGGAGAAGTAACTCTCTGTCTACCGAAAGCATCTATAACAGTTGACTTATTATCCGATGTCTGATTTCCCCACTTATCTGCCAACATAACCATTTCATATCTTGATTTATGTGGTGGATCTATCTCACCAATGTCCTTTCTATATTGTGCCATGTTTTTAACCTAGATATTATTTATTGTTAATAGTTTCCCTACGTTTCTTTCTATATTCTTCTGATGCCCATCCAATTTTAGCAGCAATAGAATTCTTTTTACGTTCTTCTTCAGATTCGAATCTTTTTTTCTGAGATTCAGACATTTTTCTTTTTTGCTCTTCTGTTCGCCTTTTACCTTTTTTATTAGAAGATATCTTTTGTTTATGTTCTGTAGATAATATTTTTCCAATATGAGCTTTTGATATCTTTTTCCTAGCTTCTTCTGATTCCCATCTCTTTTTTGCTGCTGCAGATTGTTTTTTTCTAAATTCTGGATCATTATGTTCACAAAACATTAGTTTCTTATTCGCAATCGCCATATTAATATATAATGGAGATCTCACAACGTCATGTAACTCTTGTAAACACATTTCTTGATCTAATGCTTCTTCTCTTGTAGAATGAGATGTTAGAATTTTAGTCTCAAATAAATGTGGATTTTCTTTTAACTCAGATTTCCAGATTTCTCTGTATTTCTTAGAGAGAACTGATCCACGATAACCTTTGTTGATTCTTTCTACTGAAGTTGATCCAATATAAAATGGAGGGAGTTTATTACCTGAATAAACTGTTAGATAGGTACAATACTGTGCCATCTTAGTTTTCCTGTGTTATCTCGTAGAAATATTTATCAGAATCTTCTGTGTACCATTTAGATTGTCCCTCGCATTTCCAAGTGTGTTCATTTACTTTATAGTCTGGTTTAGATTCTGATTCTTTGTATGGTTTGGTTATAAATGCTGATTCATACCAACAAATTCTATTGTTTGGTTGAGCCGCAAAATTTCCTGTGTCTAATTTTATTATGTGTGCTGTTTTAAACCCACCTTCGCCAGGATCTTCTGCGTAAGGCGAACCATACCAATCTAAGGTCAACATATATTCGCCATCATACCACTTCTTATCTTTTAAAAAAGAAGAAACACGCAATCCTTTAAGATAATCATACGAAACACAAGTCAAATTATAAGAGAAACAATCCCATAATTGCAAAACTTCTAGTGGTTGTGGTTCACATTCTTTCCAACAAAAAGCAGATATAGGTAATCTTGCAACTTGTGAACCATTGTTAATCATACAAGTAAATGTAATTGCTCTTGCTGGCATAGAAGTAACGCCAAACACAGAACAGTGTTCATACTCACCAAAATGATCTTGTAGATTATAGAGATATTCTTTTCTCAATAAACAATAAAAGTGTGGTATGTTTATAGATAAGATAGACATTATATCTTATTTATTCATCTATTCTCACAATCTTCTCTTCTTTAAAGGCAATCCATCTAAGATTCTATAAATCCCAGGCTACAATTAATTCTTTTTCTTTTGTGATATGAAATTAGATGCCCATGACTTTGGATTTTTAATCTTAAGAATATTTTTTGCATATTCATATGCTATTCCAGGATCAGAAGATATTATGTCTTCGCCTTTGGTCCATGGACCTTTGATAACATCTTTGGCGTAATCGTATGAGGTGTAAGCATATTTTAATATTGCATCTTCACCCTCAGGCCATGGACCTTTGATAACATCTTTGGCATAGGCATATACTCCTGTCGGATTGTTCAATTTGAGTATTTCATTTTCTAATTTTGGCCATCTACCTTTAATAACATCTTTAGCATATAACACTGAAAAACTGCGATCTTTTAATATCTCATCTTCACCCTCAGGCCATCTACCTTCAATAACATTTTTGGCATATTGATATACAAAAGCAGGATATTTGATTATTTTTTTTTCTAATTTTGGCCATCTACCTTCAATAACATCTTTGGCATATCTTATCGCCCAGCTATAATTGTTTAGTATCTCATCTTCACCTTTGGTCCATCTACCTTTAATAACATTTTTTGCATATGCATATGATATTCCAGGATCAGTAGATATTATGTCTTCACCTTTGAGCCATGGACCTTTGATAACATTTTTCGCATACTCATATGCTGCCTCTGGCGATTTTTTATCTATTATGTTAGATTCTGCATCTGAATTATTATAATCTACTAATTTATAATCTCTAATTTGTGAGATTAATTTTTTAAAAGAATCTCCTTCATATTTTGATACCCAAGTTACACCACCCCCTATACTTTCTTTTTTAATGTTTAAATCATATACAAAATTTTTAATATAAACATTAGAACTACCTATTGGCCTAGAAGAACTACCGAAAATGGTTGAAATTTTTTCTTGATTCTTTATTAGATAATTTTCTATATTGCTGTAACCTTGATGAATCGTATTCTCTTTACATGTAATAGGCAATTGAAAATATAAGGTATTCTCATTATCAATGAAAAATCTAATCATTCCATTATCAAACGCATCATTATTTGAATTACCAATTTTTCCTAATAAATTTAGATGTGTGTATAATACGTTTTTATCATTTTTCATTTTACTTGTTGGTAATAATAGAGATCCATCTGGTTTAATCCAACCCCAAAATAGATAATCAAATTCCATTTCAAACCATTCTTTTTGTATCTTATTATCAGAAGTGTATTGTAATTGATTTAAATTATCAATAAATTTTTTAAATGTTAACATAATATTATTTATTCATCTATAGAAACAACTTTCTCCGATTTAAAGGCAATCCATTTTAGTTTCTCAAGATCCCAGGCTACAATTATTTCTTCAATAGATGGCCCGATACTATCTTGTTTATTAACAGGTATTTTAGACATATCTAATGTGCAGAAAACAGATGTCTTATTACCATCCGCATATGTGAAATGAATTCTTAATGAATTAGATTTTAATTTTTCGATAATGTTTTGTTTAGTCATATAAATATATATATAAATCAAAAAAAGGAAAATTATGGCTAAGTTTATCGAAGGTTTAACATTTATTTCTCGTGCAAAATGGAAGAAGACCGCTCAGGATATTCGTAATCCAAAGCGGTCTTCAATGAATAAGTCTAAAAAGAGAAATTTTAAGAAATATAAAGGTCAGGGAAAAATTTAGATATTATCTAAGAAAAAAGTTACTTTATCTGGTTTTTTGCCGCCAGCGGCAACCCAACCTCTTTCTGTTGCTTGATTGAGTAATTTAGTTAAAATAGTTATCCATTCTAATTCTGTTAGATTTCCATAATAGAAAGTAGATCCATATGCTTCATCTGCTATTTGTTTGTTGACTTCTTTTAGTTTTTCTAGGTTCATAAAAACTCTAATGGGGACCAAATTGGTCCCCATATTTTTTATCCGTTGCTTATAAATCTATTTAGCTTCTCAGCTTCTTCGATAACATCCTCTGATGTTGGAAAACTTGGAAGAGATGGATAAGGAGTAGTTTTATCTAATTCCTTTTGATGTTCCCACTCATTAATCAATGTATCTCTCTTAGAGTATACTGGATCAAAAAGTAATCCTTGTGCCAACTTCAATAATTCTAATCTTACTTCGTAGGGTGTCTTGCTCATGTTGAGCCTCCTGTGTGTTTGTGTGTATTTGTCAGTTTTCCTGACACCTTTATTTATATTAGCCATAATTTTTGGAGCGAGCGGTGGGAAACGATCCCACGTCTCTGGTTTGGAAGACCAGGGCACGACCTCTATACCACGCTCGCCAATTGTATTTTCTATCTTTCATAATAATATTCAAAACGTAAAGTCAAGTTTAAAGAGTTTCAATTCTTTCATTAAAACTCCACATCAATGACTCCACAGTTGAATACAGGAAGATTTAGAACTTTCCAACATTCACGAATCACTTGTGGACGATCATCGAAAACTGCAATTACATTATACTTATCTTTTACAAATTGATTGTACATATCAGTTTTGACTAGCGAATCTCGACGCTTATCACCAGTCTTACGCATATATAGATCAACAAAATAATCATCATAATTATCTTGATATTCTGTCAACCAATTTTTTACATAAAAACCACATTTATCGTTAAACCAACGAACCGTTTCTGCCATACATGAATCAGAACGACCAGAGAAAATAAACACTTTCAATTCTGGATTTGCGTTCATAATTGAAGTGATTGTGAAAAGAACGTGACGACGAACATCATCATTATATACTTTATGTTCGTCGTAGGGGCCACGATCCTTCATTTCCGCAAGAGTCCCGTCGATATCAACAATGATACAATCAGGAAGATTGCTTGGAGTCCAAGATGGAAGAATACGATCAATTGGTTCTTTCGTAAATTTATTAAACATATCACGAATAACCTTTTCACCAACATAACCAGAAGTTCCCTTTCTGGTCAAGTCACGTTGGATACAAGTTTCGATTGCGACTTGACGAAAATCTACAATCTCAACTTCATAACCTCTCGATTCACAAAAAGATACAATCTGGTTTAGTGTCTTTGGATTTAGATGAGTATTGTCTACAACAATATCTAAACCAAGAGCAGCACTTGTATTGATATAATTCTCACGTTCAAACTTAACACGTTCTTCGATTTTCGGTGACCAAGTATTATTTCCGATTTCTTCGTAAATCTTAGCACGAATCTCATCGTTATTTACACGATCTGCGTCAATACTCTTTGCCCAGGTGCTCTTTCCGGATCCAGGCAATCCGATTGTAATATACGCACGCATCTCAATAATTCCTCATAATGCTATTCCATAATAGCAGAAATAATTTTCTTACAAGAATCCTTAATTTCGCTAATGATTAGAGCGATCGCATCGCCAAAAAGCCAGATCATTAAAAGTCCAAATATAAATCCGATAATTATATTTTCCACGCAAACCTCACTATACCATTATACTATAAATTATTGAAGAAGTCAAAGCCAAAATCTACCCCAATTCGATATCAACGACTTTTCCTTCCTTCACTTTAAAATTCAAACGATTCGCACTATAATCGCATGTCAAGACCGCAGGAAATCCCATATCGATCACTCTAACACTAAATCCAGAAGAATTCGCATAATCCTTCGCTTCTGCTAATGGTTTCCCGATTAAAAAGTTAAAATTTGTCATATATTGTTTCCTTCTACACTCTATTACTCAGAAAATCAACATTTTAGTTTTTCCGCTTTTCTTATCTACTGTCATCGGAAAACCTTTCTCATTTATAAAATGTTCTCCGTATATCCACTTCATACGTTCGATTGTGGCACCAATTTTTGAAAAAGCAATGAATACCACAATCGAACAGAATAAAATAGTTATTTTAAATATAATATCCATACCTTTACTTATACGATCATATCCACGAAAGCAGATATTAATTTATTCATCTCTTTCTTATTCTTACTACTTGAAATAAAATTTTCCTTAACATCTGTAATATCTACTTTAGAAGATACGATTTTATTCTTTTTGTTATTTGGTTTAGCTAAACAGCCAGAAGTAAGATAATATACTTGATCAAAACCTCTATTATTATTTCTAATTAAGATAATCGGATTATTCGTAATAATATTTTCTAGATTTTGTCGATCTTGCCAATTATATTGACTTAATAATCTATTTGGGGCGGTTGGATAATTATCTTTAATTTCCTTATCTGTAATTTCATTACTTAAAGAAGTTACAATATTGAAGTTAACAATATTCGTATCAGGAATACGATTCTTCATTACTTCTAATAAGATCTTAGAAAGATCTAATTCATTAGATTCATTAATAAGATAGTTTTTCTTCTTTTTAGAATCGTAAAGAAAATATTTATTTTTTGAATACGAATCAATACCATGCCCATAAATATGCTGGCTATCATTTTTAACATTTTTAATAAATCCATATTCATGTCCTGCGCCGTCAGTGAAGAATACACAATTCACAATTTTAGCATTTGTATTATTTTTAAAGTTCTTAACAAGAGAAGATAGACATAAGATGGTTTCGTTTAATGGAGTTCCTCCTAATCCAAACATACCATAATGGTTTCTACGATTACCGACACGATCCAATAAGATATCAACTCCTTTCTTAAATTCAACATTTGTCATTTCGCTACTGAGAAATTCTAACAAATTAAAATCATAACTCAATGACATTCTATATTCCATCTGCCCATAATTCTCGAATTTATTATAATTTTCTTGTTTATATCCATGCGGGTGAAGTAACTCAGAATATGCAGTTGTAAAACCATATACAAGAAAAGGAATTTCTGAAGATTTACAGAAAAGAACAATCTCTAACAATTTAGAGATTGCGCCAGAAATATACGAAGCCATTGAACCAGACATATCCAAGAAGAAGATAAGACCATGCTTCTTACCACTCTCTTTCACTTCAAAGGTCTTGAAGATTTGATCATCATACTTATATGCATGAATCTTATTCGTATTCAATATACCAGAGCGAAATGTAAGAGTACGCTTATGTTCTAAGGCTTTCTTACGCATTTCGAATAACTGCTTATGATAAGCAATCTTCGAAGCATTATTCTTAGTGAATGTTGTTAAACTTGTTTTTTCAATAAGATCTTCTAATTCTTCCGGGCTGAGAAATTCTTCATCTTCATTTTTGGGATCAATCGGTCTCTGAATTTTCCCAGAAGCCTTCTCGATTATGGTTTTAAAAGGAACAATAATATTCTTTAGAATAGGATCCGGAATATCAGCAACAAAAATATTATTCTTAGGAAGATTCGATCTTAATGCATCGGCAATAGAATCTGCAGTAATTGATTCCGGTGCTTCCTCATTTTTCTCAGATTTATTCTCTTCAGAATTATCATATTCATTATCAAAAGAATCATTTCTTGAATTATCTTTTTCTGAAGGTTCTTCTAACTTAGAAGATGTATTATTCGTATTCACTTCAGTAGTATTGGAAGAAGTGGTACGTCTCGTCTCTTTATTTAGATTTTCTTCATCATGAAGACCCTGTCCCTTGGAATATTCAAATAGTTCTTTCGCAACAGTCACAGCATCATCGAATGATACGATATTGTCAATCTTATCGATAAAATATCGATGCGCCTCGTTTAACTTAATTCCGAGAATCGGACCCATTAATTTATAATGAGCATTGATGATATCTACAAAAGTGTAGATCGAGAGATCTTTCGGAAAGATATTCGCCCTCTCGCTGAGTTTTTGATATCCAAAATAAAAGATCTGCTTTGTACCAGGAAACTTAGTTTTAACAGCTTTCTCAATTCTAGCGTCCTCAACAATATTAAGGTATCCTTTAAAGTTAGGACCCATTTCATCGATGGCACTTTTCCAAGAATCAGAAGGAGTGTAAAGTGCGTGACCGATCTCGTGGGCGATCAATAACGAAGACTCAATTTCAGAGAGACCTTCCCAATTCGGGATCATCAGAGTTCGTGTCTCAACATTAAAATAAGCAGTTTCTACATTACCATACGTCACACCGATATTCTCGGTTGACATTAACTTTGCAAGATTTTCGTATGCGGTGTTCGTATTCATATTCACCATTATATAATACTCTGCGAAAAAAGTCAAGCGCATTTTTTTTTAAAAAAAACAGTTGACTTTTATCAACGAAGAGATGTATACTGAGTGTGTAAGGAGAAATAATAAATGAATCTGATCGATGCCCTGAAGGGCGAATATCCTGGAATTGAAACTTTGACTCGTCCACAAATTCAGAGCGTTGCTCTTAAATATTCACTTCAGAAGCAGTTTACTGATTTTATGACGAATCCGCATAATAAAGTTAAGCGTGGGTTATACAAAGTTTCTGTTGGTGCTATTGATGGTGATGCCTTCGTATATAATACTCAAGAAAGTTCCGTACCGAAAACTACAATGAAAAATGTAGATAAAATTTCTACTTCTGTAGAAAATTCTAATTCTCTAATTCCTCAAATTGATAAATCTTTCATTAAATTCGGCGATTACAATCTACTAAAGAAGATTATTAAGTCTAATAGTTTTCATCCAGTTTATATTACAGGCGAATCTGGCAACGGTAAGACGAAGATGGTTTACCAGGCATGCGCAGAAAATCATCGTGAACTTATTCGTGCTAATATCACAGAAACAACTGACGAAGACGATTTGGTCGGAGGTTTTCGTCTAGTTAATGGGGAAACCGTATGGCAAGATGGTCCTGCTGTTGCAGCTATGAAGACAGGTGCGGTTCTTCTACTCGATGAGTTAAACTTGGCATCTCCGAAGATTATGTGTTTGCAACCTATCCTCGAAGGTAATCCTATCTATATTAAGAAGACTAATACTACCGTTTTCCCACAGCCAGGATTTAATATTATCGCCACGGCAAACACGAAAGGTAAGTCTTCTGAAGACGGACGTTATATTGGTTCGAATACGCAGAACGAAGCTCTACTAGATCGATTTGCTATTACGTTTGAACACGAATATCCACCTGTTACAATCGAAACGCAAATTCTAGAAGCCATTCTAAAGACTAATAATGCACAAACTCAAGAAAATTTGACCTTCGTTAAGAATTTGGTTGAGTGGGCTAAAATTATTCGTGAGACTTACGATGTTGGTGGTGTTGAAGAAATTGTGAGTACTCGTCGCCTTATTCATATTCTGAATACTACGATCATTACTGGTATGGATCGAGTTAAGGCAATTCGTTACTGTATTTCTCGATTCGATGAAGATACAAAGAAATCTTTCTATTCGCTATATCAGAAAGTTGATGACAGTGTACAAATTAATTCATCTGGTCAAATTTTAGAATCTGAAGACGACAAACAATAAAATTATTTCTCCTTAAACTAACTAAGGACAGGCCAAAAGCCTGTCCATTTTTTTTATAAGTAATAATATGAAGGAGTTAATTAAGATGCCTCTATACGACTATAATTGTACATCTTGCGAATATTCTTTTGAGAAAAGAGTATCCATGTCAGATCTTGATTCACCAACAAAAGAACCATGTCCAAATTGTAATTCTTTAACTATATCAAAAACGATTACTGCCCCTGGTATTTGTGATCCGGTAAGAATCGGAGTAACAAGAGCACCATCTGATTTTCAGAAGTACGTTTTAGGTAGAATTAAAGAAGCACACCCTCATGGAAATGTTGAAAGAACGAGGTCGATTGCCAGAGAATTTTAACTGATGCGCTTTATTTGTCATGTTCCACAAGGAATTAACAAATGTCAAGAAAACCAAGAACTTCTAAGAAGAATCTAGAATTTCCAACTATTGATTCTTCATTTAATTTAAAGAAAATCTCCCCTCTTACAGAAGCACAGAAAGATGTATTTGATGCTTTTGAAGAGGGTTACAATTTATTGTTATGTGGATCAGCAGGCACAGGAAAAACATATATTTCGCTGTATCTAGCTTTATCAAGAATCATAAGATCTAAAGATTTAGATGATCCTCATAAAATAATGATTATAAGATCTACTGTATCTACAAGAGATGTTGGGTTTTTACCAGGAACTCTTAAAGAAAAGATGTCAGTTTACGAAGATCCATATAAAGGAGTATTCTCAGAATTATTTGGTAGAGGAGACGCATTTGAGATATTAAAGAGTAAAGGATTTGTTGAGTTCTGTTCTACTTCTTATCTAAGAGGAACTACAATCAACAATACGTTTATAATTGTTGACGAATTCCAGAACATGTCGTTTCAGGAGCTTGATACTGTTATGACAAGAGTTGGTAAAAATTCAAAAATATTCTTTTGTGGTGACTGGAAGCAAAACGATCTTATTCAAAAAAGAAATGATACTTCTGGCCTACCTAAATTTGTAAGTATTATTGAAAAATTGAAAGAATTCGATATTGTTGAATTTAGTACTGAAGACATCGTTCGTTCTAACTTAATTAAGAGTTATATTATTGCGAAAGAAGAGGTAGAAGAAACAGAAATGTAGTATAATTAATATATGAAGAAATTTACACATAATTACTTATCATTACCTGAATTAGAGACCCAAGAGATAAATGGAAAAAGATATTATATAACTCCAGAAGGCAATTACAGGCCATCCATTACCACTCTCTTGGGTCAAACTTCTAAAGACGGCATGGCTTCTTGGAGAGCTTCTATTGGCGAAGAAGAAGCAGATAAAATTTCTTCTTACGCCTGCGAAGTTGGTACTTTGTTCCACGAACATGTAGAAAAATACTTACAAAATAAAGAAAATTATTTGGATAACTGTACACCGCATTCTAAGTATATGTTCATTGGAGTTCAAGACAAACTCGATAATATAGATAACATATTAGTACAAGAAAGTGCTCTTTACTCAGATGTCTTGCGAATAGCCGGAAGAACCGATTGTATAGCTGAGTACGAAGGCGAATTGTCTATCATAGACTTTAAAACATCACGGAAAGAGAAAAAAGAAGAATGGATCGAAAATTATTTCGTACAAGGAACAGCTTACTCTTTAATGTTAGAAGAGATGACTAGAATAAAAGTTAATAACATAACAATTATAATGAGTGTATATGACTCAACACCGATCGTATTCAAAACAAAAAGAAATAAACATTACAAATCTCTAGCCGATATTATTAAAAAGCACCTTCCTGATCTGGAGTATAAGAATGAAATTTGATGACTTAGTTAAGATGGTAAATGAAGATATGAAGATCGACAGGTTTAAACTTGTTGAAGAAGCAACAAGAACGCCGAATATACTTTCTAAGTATCTAGAGATTTATAGGAACGAAAAAGTATTATTACATACTCTTACTTCAAAGTTCGCAATACTGAGAAAACAAAAATGGGAATATTACTCTGGTAAAGCATCTCCAGAAGAATATGAAGAGAAACCATTCGATAAGAAAATTCTAAGACAAGACATAGATATATATCTAGAATCAGATGAAGATATTTTGACAATATCAAATAAAATTGCAATGCAAAAAGAAAAATGTTTCTATCTAGAAAAAATCCTACGAGGAATTGAGCAGCGTGAGTTCTCTATTAAAAATGCAATAACTATGTTAAAATTCGATAGTGGCGAGATTGGATAATAAATAGTTATGTGAATGCAACTATAAAATTAACTAACATAAACGCAACATGGATCCGAGTAGAAACAGATCCAGGTATAATTCAAGAATTATGGGAACGTCTTTCATTTGACGTTCCAAATGCTAAGTTTATGTCAAAGTTTAAGAGAAGACTTTGGGATGGGAAAATACATCTTCTTAATAAGAAGAATTGTACACTACATAAAGGTTTAAGTCATTATGTAGAAAGTTATGCAAAAGATAATGGTTATAACTTTATACAAGAATCTGATAATATCTCTTATAGCGAGAAAGAAGCGAATGATTTTATTTCTCAAACGAAATGGTACAATAACGGTCAAAGTATTGAACCAAGAGATTATCAGATAGAAGGTATTAGACGTGCAATAACAAATCCTAGATATATCGCTTTAAGTCCAACTGCTTCTGGCAAAAGTCTGATAATAGCATCTATTATTAAGTTTTACTATGATAATGACGAAGGCGATATTCTATTAATCTGTCCTACAACATCTCTTGTGGAACAGATGTATTCTGATATTTGCGATTACTTCCCTTATTGGGAACCTTCTAATAAAATTACAAGAATATATTCAGGAATGGTTAGAGAGCAGAAGCGAATTATAATTTCCACTTGGCAATCTATATATGATAATCCTGAATCATGGTTTCATAATTTCTCTGTTGTTATCGGAGACGAAACACATTTATACGCAGCAAAAGAAGTTTCTAAACTATTCGATAAGTGTGTAAATGCGCATTACAGATTTGGTTTTACTGGAACTCTTTCCGGCCAACAATTACATCAACTACAAGTGGAAGGTTTATTTGGGAAAGCGTATTCCTTAACCACTACTTCTAAATTAATAAAAGAAAAAAAGTTAGCTGATTTAAATATAAATGTCTTAGTTTTTTCATACTCTGATATAACAAAGAAAGAATTAAAGATAGCCTCTTGGGAAGATGAAGTGCAATTTATTATCTCTAATGAGAAGAGAAACAGATATATTGCAAAATTAGCGGCATCTTTAAAAGGAAACACATTAATATTGTTCTCAAGAGTTGAAGCACATGGAAGAATTATATTTGATTTAATACAAGAATCTACTAATAAACCAGTGTTCTTTATATTTGGTGGAACTGAAACTGAGATAAGAGAATCGGTAAGAAAGTCAATTGACAATGTAGATAATGCAATTATTGTCGCATCTTCTCAAATTTTCTCTACAGGTATTAATATTCCTACTCTTAAGAATATAATATTCACACATCCTTCTAAATCAAGAGTCAGAACTCTTCAATCAATCGGAAGAGTTCTGAGGACTTCAGATAAGAAATCTGGTCCGTCTGTTCTATTTGATTTAGTAGATGATTTGCGATACAAGAATAAAAATAATTATGCATATAATCACTTCAAAGAAAGAATTAAGATATATAACGAAGAAGATTTTGAATATCAAATTTTAGACATTAAATTGGAGAAATAAAATGGAAAATATTATCAAAATTTCTAAACCATCTTACGAAAGAATTATTCCTACTAATCTAGAAGAAGCAATGGTCGAGCTAGATCGGAGGATAATGATAACTGGTCAGATGAATATGGGTAGGGTTAATGCAAGATTGGTTGTTAGAGAATTACTAGAAGATTATACACAAGGGTTACAATCCAGAAGTAATCTAATTATTCTATAACTTTAACGTCGCTACACACTTAGTATAACGTCTTATTCCTCTAAAGTCAATACATAATTTATTTTTCTTTTGTACAGATAACAAGTATAATAGTATTATGAGCTCGATACTACAAATTAAGGGAAGTAAAATGGTACTTGAACCAATCGAAGATTTAATAATTAAACCAGAAGAAATATATAATGAAGTGACGGATTTAGTATGGCATCACGATATCAATTATATTGATGCTCTTTTATTGTATTGCGATAAATACTCTTATGATGTTGAGTCAGTTTGTAAAATTATTCCGGCATCATTAAGGTGTGAAATAGAGCAAGATGCTAAGGCTCTTAAACTCTTAAGAAAGGATATTAATTCTCAGACTAAATTACCAATATGAGTGGAACCCAAATTTCTGGATTTGATGCTTATGTATTATATCTAGCATTTAAAATGCACTTTAGTTCTAATTCTTATAATTTCTTCAAATTTAACGGGAAAACGAAAGCAACTCAAGCATCTTATAATTCTAGAAAAGATAAGTATCATTTCGATAAACTGGCACATAAATTTAGTAGAGAAAAAATAATAGAAAAGATGTTAGTAGAGCAAATACATAACTCTAATTTTTGGGTTAAAGATTTGCTAGAAAAAGATAATGAAACAAGATATCTTAAGTTTAGAGGATATGTTGAAGGAATTAGATATTATCTTAAAAAAGAATTCTCTCTTATAAGAGAGTATTGTCTTAAATCTGAAATAGAAATAGTTGATGTCTTTAAAATAAAAGAAGGTACACATCCAATTATATTCAAATTCCTTTTAAGGAATGACATTAGGATTGAGACATTTATCGCTTTAGATATTGTCATGTTATTCTCTAATAACATGAATAAGAAAAAAGATTTCGATCCTATCTGGAAAGATCAATATCTATTAATGACTAAATATTATCCATTTATTTCGCATTATCTACCGGAATCGAAAGAAATCAAATCTATGTTTAAAGAAATATTTTTGACTTGACTAAATACTAACAGCGTAGTATGATTAAATTATGAAAGGAAATTATGAGTGATTATATTTATTTAGAAGATGACTCCGATAATTTTGAAGATTCTTCACTTCAAGAAAGTGGTGTTCAATTACATGAAGTTACTGAATCTTTAAAAGAATTGTTTGATGTAAAACGAGAACTAGATGATGTGTTTGAATCTGTTATCAATGAATTAATGGATATCTTTAGAATGGAAGAAATTAAACATAAAGAAGATATCATTACACTTCAGCAAGAAAATGCAGTATTAAAGCAAATTATCGACGATCTTAATAAAAAACTAGCAAATAATATCAATTAACAAAAAGGAAATATATGAATTTCGCAGATTATAAAAAGAAAAGTAAGAGTAATTTAAACAATCTAGTTGCCGAACTAGAGAAGATGTCTTCCGGAACTAAGAGTTATCAAGATGATCGTTTTTGGTCTGTTCCGATTGATGAGAAATCAGGTAATGGAACTGCATTGATTCGTTTCTTACCAGCTGGTAAGAATGATAAGTTGCCTTGGATTAATATGTATTCGCATGCATTTCAAGGTCCTGGTGGTTGGTATATCGAGAATTCTTTAACAACGATTGGCAAGCCAGATCCTTGTTCAGAACGTAATTCTGAATTATGGGCCACAGGTATTGAAGCGAATAAAGAAATCGTTCGTAAACGTAAACGTAAGCAACAATATATTTCTAATATCTATGTAATCTCGGATCCTAAGAATCCTCAAAATGAAGGCAAAGTATTTCTATTCAAATACGGTAAGAAAATTTTCGATAAGATTCAAGAAGCAATGAAGCCTGTCTTCGAAGGTGAAGATCCTATCGATCCTTTTGAATTTTGGCAAGGTGCTAATTTCCGCTTGAAAATTAAGCGAGTTGATGGGTATCCGAATTACGATAATTCGATTTTTGAGAATCAATGTCCTCTATTAGATGGAGATGATTCTGCTATTGAGACAGTTTGGAATTCACTATATAATTTAAACGAATTTCACGATCCTAAGAACTTTAAGACTTATGAGGAATTATCCGCACGTCTTGATAAAGTTCTTGGTGTTAAGGCACCTTCGACCAACCTAGTTGGTGCTTCTAAGCCAGCATCTTCTCCAGCTAAGATGGAATCAAAACCAGTAAGTAAAGCGATTGCTTCTGCTGATGATACAGAAGATGTTCCTTGGGGTAATTCGAAATCTTCGGGTGAAGTTGAAGAAGATGATGATTCGTTGGATTATTTCCGTAAGTTAGCTGAAGAGTAAAAATGAATGGGGACCGAAAGGTCCCCATAAAATACTATGAATAGAAATTTAAATACAATTACAGATCTATCTTCTTTCTTTAAAGAGCTATTTGATAAATATCCGAAAATTAAATCTGTAGAGTGGTCGCAGAAATACGTATCCTTTAATGAAGAGGAAGAATTCCCATTCAGAAATAATATTGATTATAGTGGATATAAGATAAACGATGATGTTTGGATTGATTGTTTTCTTGCGGAAAAAGAAAGATCCTTTAAGTTCTTTTTCGAAAGAGAAAGAAAGGATCTTAAGACAGCAATATTTGCAAAATGTTCTTTACACGATATAACATATGAAGACTATGTTTATATCTATAAATTTATAACAAATACTTTGGCGAGTTTTTCTATTAATGAGTTAACAGAAAAATTTGGAAAGAACTGTGTGCGAGTAGAAAATGTAGACGGTGTAATAAACTTTACAGCGATCAAAAAGATTGTTGATTGAGATATACACACTCGACGTAATAAATTAACCTATAAGAATAAGAGGTTTCCTTAGAAGCCTCTAATTTTTGTAGTTCTAAATTAGCTGCCACCGGACAAACGAAAACCTCTAAATTCGTTTTGAATGTACGATCATCGTACAGATATTCTTTGGATTCAATTAGCAGATAGATTTTCATAGTTTCCTTATCAACCAACAGAACAATTATAGCGTACTAGAGGAGAGGAAGCAATATTTTTTCGAAAGAATATTCCCTTTGTTTTGAATGACTTAACTGCAAGTCACTCATTCTAAAGAGAATAAAATTTTCAAACAAGTTCAGCACATTCGATATCGATTCGTGTGGAGGGTGCATTTAGCTCCAGGATGGGCCTGGAGCATTCGCAGCGACCTTCAATATACCCTTATATACCAAAATTTATGGGACCGCTGGAAGCCGAAAATTTTATTCTCTTTATTTTCAATAGTTTGCAGTTAAGTCATTCAAAACAAAGGGAATAAAAATTTCAAATTTCCTTGACTTCCTCACCAGAAAAAGGTATAATGGTTGTATGGTTAACGAATTACGAAAGTTCACTAAAGAAGTGAAGATTCTTGATGAGGTTTGGTGCGTCCCATTGGATTTTTCGATGTGTGTTAAAAATATTCGAGTCGATTCTTCCGGTTGTCCGATTTTCGATCTTGAATCGTATTGTGATACCACATCTTACATCGCTCGTTTCGAAGAAATTTTGGAGATCTATTAATGATTCCCTGGAAAGTTATTAAGGCACTTGAATCCGACAATTCTCGGCTTGGTAAAGAAGCGATTCTTGAGCGTGAAGCCCGTGATAAGAATGATATTCTATTTTATGGAATACGTTATGCTTTGGATAATATGCTCACGTTCGGTGTGAAGCAAGTTCCTGAGAAGAAGATCGCATCTGGTTCTGGTCTTTCTTGGTCTGAATTTGTTGGCTTATTGAATAATCTCTTAAATCGTAAGATCACTGGTAATAATGCGAAAGATGAAATTAATCGTGCTATGTCCATGGCTACGATTGATGAATGGAATTATTGGTATCGTCGGATCCTGATCAAGGATCTTCGTTGTGGGTTGTCTGAAAAGACAGTGAATAAAGTTGTGAATAACATTCGTGCTTCTGATAAATATCTTGTTCCTGTTTTTTCTTGTCAGCTCGCTCAGGATTCGACTGATCATCAGTCTAAGTTGATTGGTCGTAAGCAGATTGAAGTTAAGTTAGATGGCGTTCGAGTTCTTACCTTTGTTTATCCTGATGGTCGTGTAATTCAGTTTTCTCGTAATGGTAAGGAACTCGAAAACTTTCCGCATATCCGTAATCAGTTCTCTGAGATTTCTGAGGCTCTTTCTGAACCCTGGGTCTTTGATGGTGAAGTTATGTCGGAAAAGTTCCAGGATTTGATGAAGCAATTAAATCGTAAGGAAAATGTTCAGACTTCTGATGCGGTTCTTCATCTCTTTGATATGATTCCTATGAAGGATTTCGTTGCCGGAATGTGTTTAGAAACTCAGGAGACTCGTTCTGAAGCACTTAATATCTGGTACAATCTTGTAAAAGATTCCACTCCGAATATTAAGATTCTTTCTTCAGAAATTATTAATTTCGAGACCGTCGCAGGCCGAGATCGTCTTCGTGAGATTAATGAGTTGGCTATCGAAGGTGGTTACGAAGGAATTATGATCAAGGACTTGAACGCTCCTTACGAGTGTAAGCGTTCTTCTTCTTGGTTAAAGGCCAAGCCAGTTATTTCTCTTGATCTTGGAGTTGTTGGAGTTGAAGAAGGAACTGGTAAGAATAAGGGTTCGCTTGGTGCGATTGTTTGCGAAGGCGAATATAATGGTAAGAACATCTCAGTTAATGTTGGCTCGGGATTTACTGATGAAGAGCGTGACGATATTTGGGGGAATCAAGATAAATTGATCGGGCAGATTGCTGAAGTCCTTGCAGATGCTGTTACTCAAAATCAAGATGGAACTTACTCCTTACGGTTTCCGAGATTTAAGTCTTGGCGTGGATTTACCGCTGGGGAGAAAATTTAAAAGAAGAATCATAAAGGTGATATATGGAAAATAAAGTGACACTCCGAAAAGCTGCTCAGATTGTTTCTGAGATTGAAAAATGGCTTGCGAACAACAAACCAAATCCATCTTCTACAAAAGTTGTAACAAAGAATATTGATGTTGTGTGTCTTGTGCATGAGGGAAGAGTTAAGTTTCTTGATGTTTTAGTTAAACAAGAAAAGTTATACAAGATCTTGGCAACTATTAAGAACCAGATTGGTATTACAAATACAAATGTTGGTATTACATCTCTTCTAGGCGATCTAGCTGTTGTAGAAAAGCAACTAACGATGCTTACCTCTTTAGATGTTAAGAAGTGGGATCGACCTCTAACTGAAATGGTAGATGAAGCAGAACATATTAACAGCGATACTAATGTGTACCCTCGAAATATGAATGTCTCATTTATCAATACAGAAATGGTTGAAGGAGATGAAAATCAAATCTACAATCTAAAGAAAGAAAAAACTCAGTTAACAGATAAGTTATCTGAATACAATTCATCTAATCATATTCTGATTAGTGAAAGCAACTGGCAGTTCTTAGAAACTCTAAGAATCGTCTAGTTGTTGTGGGAGAAGGCCAGAAGAAATCTTTTATCCTTTATGGATATACAAACTTCCCTCATAAGGAAACTAGCAAACTTCTCATGTTATAGAAAAATCGTAAAATAAAAAACTCTCTGTTTGTTGCTTATTGTAACGATCAAATATAATATGGATTTTGTTGTTTGTTGCTAATTGTTTATTACTCAGATTTCATTTCAATCTTCTCCCTACTAAATAAACATATGAGTTGGAAAAGATCACAAACAAAAAACAAAAGAAATAAATATACTGGTGGAAAATCTGTTTCTTCTTCTTGTAGAAATAATGGTTCTTGTGAATATTGTAGAAGTAATCGAATGATTTCTACTCTAAAGAATGAAGAAAAAATAAAAGAAGAACTTGACGAAGCGAAAGAAATGTGATATAATATAAATATAAGGTTGAGTGAGTAATGAAGATTCCTATCGGATGGGTTGCTATAAATAAAGTTACCAAAGAAGTAAGAACTGGTAGTGCTTATTCTGCTGGTGGAAAAATTTATAAGTCGTTACCAATGGCGAAAGCAGCAGTTCAAAATTCTTCTATTTATGAATTTAAAGAAGTATTTTACGAAGTTTAAATATCATTAACGGGATGTGGGAAAGTTTGGTTTAATCCGTCTGCCTTGGGAGCAGAAGATCGTTGGTTCGAATCCAGCCATCCCGACCATCGAGTTTTGGATTCTTATAGAGAATAGTTAGTGTAGACTGAATAATAAACCAAAAGATTATAGCGGGAAAGATGAGCTGGTGCACACGGTAGTCTCATAAGCTACTATTAGGAGAGTTCGATTCTCTCTTCCGCTACCAAGCTCTTAAATAAAGTTGACACACAGAAAAAACTGTGTTAAATTAAAAAGTAACAGAACAGTTTTTAAGTTTGAGAAAGATAGACAGAAGGTCGGGACCATTACCGGACTCTCGGACTCTCGGACACTGGAACAAATATACCATGCCCAACGTATACAGGGACAGTAGTGAAATCCTTAAATCTCAAGGCCATTTAGTTCGCAAGATAATTTAACAAGGTTAAACGATGGGCCAGATAATCAGTGATGATTAGGTGTAAGTAATCTGGAGATTCGGGAGAAGGTGCCCCGGAAACATATTATAATAAAGTTTTTGAGTGTGGGTCGCAAAATCCAAAGCTAGTTTTTTTATATTCTAGAGATAAAAAGACCACCAACCGGGACTAAACTGGGTATGGTTTATATGTGGATATTCTTTAGATGAGATTCTAAAGGCCACACTCAAAACCGGATATAAATAGTTATACACACTCCTGTGATGTAATGGTAACATAATAGTTTTTAAAACTGACATTCACCGGGGTGGGGGCCATAATATTAGAACCGATTAAGGAGACGCCGCATATGTTTAATATTAAATTTAAAAATATTCATAACAATATTGAGTTAATGGAAACTTTACAATTTAAGAATTATATTAAGAGTATTGTAGAAGAAATTATTGAAGAGAATACTCAAGAAGATTTGGTTAGGAAAATTGCTGGCCTGGAAGCAATGATGCAAGATCGAAGCACAACCTCAGGAGAAAAAGAGAATGCTTCTAACTTAAAGAAAAAGTTAGAAGATAAGTTGAAAACTCTTAAAAGTACCGAACCAAAATATGGTGCAAGTGATATAAAAGAAACTGATGACTATGGTAAAATACTAGCATCATATGGATTTAGTCTTAGTTCATATGGTAATTATCATGAAAAATATGATATATCTAAAAATAATATTGACTATGAACTATATATTTATCCTCAAACAAAAAGTATTGATTTATATGTAAATGGATCTCTTACGAAATCAGGAAGATTCAATAACTTAGACAACTGGTTATCTACTAACACTAAATTGACTAAGAAAAAGTGATATTTCAAATCCCCCTGTAGTTTAATTGGTAAAACACCGATCTTATAAGTCGGCACTCCGTGGCTCCAGATTAGAGCACGTTCTCCGTTCGATTCGGAGCGGGGGGACCAAAATTTATTCGGTAAACTTGGTGTTTTCTACGACGGTAGAAAGAGACGGTTCGATTCCGTCCTGGTAAATGTTGGTTCGAATCCAACACCGAATAAAAGATTGGGCTTCTGGTATTAGTCAACCAGAATAAGGAGAGAGAAAGAAACTCAAAGACTATAAAAAACCCAAAACAAGATTATGGAGAAAATTATGAAGATGATTATTACTTTTATTATTTCATGTAGTTTATTGTTCTCTCAGGAAATTCCAAAGTTTTGTAAACCACATGGTTGTTGTGTAGATAAATGCCCATGTGTAAAGAAGTGTTTATGTGATTGTGCATGTAAGAGAAAGAAGAAATAATGCCACGATAGCTCAATTGGCAGAGCAACGGTTTTGTAAACCGTAGGTTGACAGTTCAACTCTGTCTCGTGGCTCCATAAATAATTTGGAATGGTAGTACACTACTGGAGGGCAACCCGCTCCGCAAAAACTGGGTGGCTGGAAATTGTTGTTCTACTAAGGAATGCATGGTAACCATGGACAACACAACCAGAATACAGGGAAAGTCGCCACGAACCAGACTTGAAGGGAGGGAGAGAGACCTCCGCCGAAACTTCTAAATTAAATTATGATTAAGAAATCAATCTACAAAAGAAATATTAAGACTAGGTCTGGTTCTAAGTCTTGGTCTGAGTCTTGGTCTAGATTTGCGTCTAAGTCTGGGTCTTTGTATAGGTTTAGATCTGGGGAAGAATCGTTGCTGGTTTAAATAAATTTGTGATGTATCGCACATCTCAATAAATCTGTTATTCTTTATTAAAAAGATCCCCGGCAAAAATTATAAGTTAAAAATATTAATGAAATATATCAGAATAGTTGGTTCTCGTCGAAGAAATACATTTGTAGATCATGATCTTGTTGTTGATGCATTAGAAGATATATATGAAACTGGAGATGTAATGGTTTCTGGTGGTTGTAAACAAGGTGCAGATTCTTTCGCAAAAGATATTAATATCAATACAAACGGTGCAGTTAGATTAATAGAATTTCTTCCAGATTCTCAGAAAAGAGAACATCTAATTAAAGAAAAGAATGTGCCGCATCGTGCGGCACATGCTATTGTTAATAATGAAAGAAACACCCTAATCGCAGAAAGATCAGATATCTTGATCGCTTGTGTTGCTTCTGATAGAAAAGGTGGGACAGAAGATACAATCAAGAAATTTCTCAAGAAGATTAATCTTACAGAAGCAGAAGCAATAGAGAGATCTAAACTTATTCTTTTATAAATTTTGGACTAATGTATATGAGATACTGGACCTATAAAACAAAAGATAATAAGTATGTAACTTATTCAGATGATGATATTGTTCGTGAGTATTTCGCCGAATACAAAAATAAAATGGCTTCTTTAGGATATGATCCTAAAGATTTACTTATTTGGGATTGTATTGATGATTGGGTATGGAAACATAATGCATGGACAGATATAGATTATGATACAATTGACATTATTTAAATAATATAGTATAATAGCATTATGAATAGAAGAAACCTTTTAAAGTTGTTATTCGGCGGAAATGTTGCTCCAACAATTACGGTATTACCAGAAGGTAAAATCTATCGTAGTCTTCGCACAGATGAATTATATCCCATTCCTATAAATGGAAAGATGGGAGTAGGAACGATTACACCAAATACACAATTAAGGATCAGTAAAAATGATTAAATTATGGTTAGATGATGTTCGTCCTTGTCCTTTTATCGGGGATTGGAAGATTGCCAAGAATTACGATGAGGCGATTAAGATTTTATCAGAGAATGAAATACAAGAGGCTTGGTTAGATCACGATCTTGCTGAGGATCATTACACAATGAATAATAATCCTGATTGGGTTTCACCAAATAAAACTGGTTATGATGTTGTTCTCTGGATGAGAGAGAACAATAAGTGGCCGACAGAAGTTTGTATGGTCCATTCTTTAAATCCCATCGGATCTAAGAGGATGTGTGAAGTTATCGCACAACATTATAACACTAAATATCCAGAGACGCATTATATCTCTTACTTAAATATTTTAAATCACTTGAAAGGAAAAATATGAAATATATTTTATCAATTCTTTTACTATCAATCGTTTCTTTTGGACAAATTCCAAATTTTCCAACAGTTTCGCCTTCCGTAGTAAATGTTACATTCGACTTAGCAAAAGACACAATTGTGTCTGCTCCAGAAGTATTCATTTCATCAAATAATTCTACATTTGCTTATAATGTAGTAGTCCCGAATAATAATCCCGCAATTTTAGTCTGGCCTGTTCAGGGATTTATTCCTCCAGGTACTACTACAGCTGTACGAATCTCAGTTATTGCTTCAAATCTAACTGTGGGCAATTATAATATTCCTGTGACATTTGTACAAAATTCACCATCTACCTCAGTTTCAGTTGGTCTTAATTTAACTGTTATTGATTCTAGAACATTTACTACATCTCTAGATCCTACTGTCTCACATATTGCTTCTGGTGGTGGATGGAAGACAACTGTTAAGCTAACGAATACATCACCGAATGTTTCTCTGGTTACTTTGAAATTTTATGACCCGCAGGGTGCAAATGTGCCATTTGCAGTTAATGGTTCGTATACATCTGAATATTCAGTTGCAATTCCTGGATATGGTTCTTCTGATGCAATTTTACTAGATCCAACAACACTTAAAACAGGATCTCTTGATATTAAGACTGTATACGGATCGGGTGTTGTGGCGCAAGCAACTTATGCAAATTCTCTTTTCGAAGGTACGATTCCAGCTTCTATTCCCAATAGAGATTCGTTTTCGTTATCATTTGATAATATTGATCGCACTTCAACTGGAATTGCATTAGTGAATTATCTTAATTATGCACAAGATGTAAATTTTGTATTCTATGATACCATGGGAACACAATTACATACGGGTGTAGTTAGTTTACCAGCAAAAGGTCAAACTGCAATCACCTTAGATACAACTTTCCCGATTACGAAAGGTAAGAGTGGCACTTTGAAAGTTAATACTCAACGTCCTGGATTAACTGGATTCGGATTGAAATTTAACTTAGATAAAGGATATTTCACTACAATTCCAATCGTGTAATTTTATGACATGGGATGAATACTACATTAATATGCTTGAGGTAGTATCTTTAAAATCAAAAGATACTACCAAGACAAGTGCTATAATTGTTGGACCAAATAACGAGATTCGGTCCACAGGATATAATGGAGCACCAAGAGGATTTAATGATTATGATAAATCAAAATTCCAGAAACCGGAAAAATACTATTGGACAGAACATGCTGAACGTAATGCTATATATAATGCAGCAAGAGTTGGCACAAGTGTGGATTATTGTTGTATTTATGTATCTCATTTCCCATGCATAGATTGTGCCAGAGGAATCGTTAATTCTGGTATAATAAGAGTAATCGTAAGCAATAAAAATCTAGATGCGTTTTCGCATAAAGATTCTATGTATTACGAACACAAAAACAGAACTATCGAGATGTTCAGACAAACAAAAGTAACTCTTAAAATCTTTGGTGAAGAAGATAATTCTGGAGATTTTTTAGATAATGAAGACTTGACTAAGTTGTGGGGTGTGTGATATAATAGTTATATGATTAAAAAATCAATCTACAGAAGAAACAAAAGAAATATTAGGTCTGGGTCTTGGTCTTGGTCTAAGTCTTGGTCTGGGTCTTATTCTTGGTCTGGGTCTGGGTCTGGGTCTTGGTCTAGGTCTAGGTTTTATTCTAGGTCTTGGTCATCTACCCTATTGACGACGAATAATTAGAGAAAGGAAAAAGTGAAATGAAATATAAAGAAAAAGAGATTTTAGATAATGTGCTAGAATATATTGTAACAACTTATTCGCAACATTATAATTCAAAAGATAATATTCAAGTGAACGATCTTATTATGGCTATAGGTCATGGAGAAGGTTCGTATGTTGCGAACGCTATTGAATATCTGGCTCGTTACGGTAAGAAAGACGGCAAGAATGTTAATGATCTCTACAAAGCAATCCATAATATTATTTTCTTAATCTATCTAAATCACGAAAAAGATGAAGTTATTGGTGATCCAGATGATCTAAAAGAAAGAATTGATAGTTCAATTCAAAATATTAGATTAGTTAATACTGGCGATTCAAAGTTTGGTTCTGATTTTGGAACAAATTATATTGGTACAGATGATTTTAATTTTAGACAGATGGGTACACCTATTCTGGACTCACCTGACTTGCGTGGATTCACTAATAAATCTAAAAAATCTATAGATGATTACTGGCACGATAAAAAGAAAAAGAAAAAGGAATAATATGACACAAGAAGAATTTATTGAATATCGTAATAAGTTAATCAAGACTCTAAAAGAGAATATCTGTTTAATCTCGTTCACTAAGACAAACGGAGAAATTCGTGAAATGTTATGTACAAATAACTCTTCTTACACACCAAAGAAAGTTATGCTTGAAGGGCAGGTTATTAAACCTCGTAAAGAAAACGATTCAGTAATTCCTACCTTCGACCTAAATAAAAAAGAATATAGAAGTTTCAAGATTCAGAATCTTCTAGATATCAAAATTCTTTCTCAGAAGGAGTTTGAGAATTATGGGCAAGCTACTAATTAGTTTTTTATTGATCTTCGCAACCGTAGAACCAATTTTCGCCAATCATTGGAGATGGCGTAATAGAAATAGATATAATACACACTACCATTATCCTACGAATGGATATTCAAGTAGAACATCAGGAACTGGTATTTCTCCAGGAGCAGCAACAGCAATAGGATTAGGTGTTGGTGTTTTAGGATTTGTCGTTGGTAGAGCTACTAAGAAAACAAATGAATCTTCTGACTCAAAGATTGAGTGTAAAGAATTTCCTATCTTAGTAACAATAGATGGAGAAGAAAAGAAAGCGAAAGTTACAAAATGTAAAACGCAAGATGGAAATTGGCAAATACCAGATTAACTTATCTAAATACTTCTGTAGCAAGTTTTAAAACTTGCTACAGAACACATTATAAGGTATAATAAAGTATAAGGACTATATGAAAACAATTTATCTAAAAAATAGATTTGAAGTTGGCGAAAAATTATTAGGAACTTTTTTAGATGATTCTCACTATGATATTCTAATACAAGAAGATTGTGATGTGTACAAACCCATTCCTCCAACAGATAAGAATCCAAACTTAGAAGATTATCTTCTACTTAAATTTCGTAAGGGTGTGTTCTCTCCTGAGATGCAAGTTACTGCTTATCAAAGTTTGCGAGAAGCTGCTGGTGAATCACAGAATCGTGGTATCGCTGCTGGTCCAAGAACTGAGAAGTCTACTGGTCGTGACTGGGTAACTCTTCTACAAGAAAAAGTTTTAGAGACTTTATCTGGTACAATGACAACAGTTACATCTGATAATCCGGTTGATGATATGTATGTGAAGTATAAGAATTCTACAGAAGTTGGATCAAGAGGATCTGTTTGGTTAACACAGAAGAGACCAAAAGATTTCGACTTTGATGTTTGGGCTTCTTCTGTAAAGAATCTATCTCCTAACGAAAGACTAGAAGAAGTCGAAAAGATTTATGATTGGATCTCAGATACTTCTTATGCCAATCCAGTAAATAGTGGTATTGCTGGATATTTTGATCGTTATCCTAGAATTCCTTATTGCCGCACCACTTCTTATTCAACAAATCATAATGATAAATTCAAAGCCTCTATTTCTTTTATTGAAAGAATTTCCGATTTATTCAAGGAATTAATTCCTGGTCGTTGGGAAGTTCAAAATAGAGAAGTACTGAAGTTAGATCCTTCATTCAGAATTGGAAACTCTGCATACACAACTATTACAGTTAATAAGACTTATAGAACAGCAGCGCATCGTGATGCTGGTGATCTAAAAGAAGGTTTTGGTAATTTATCTGTTGTTTCGAACGGTGTTCCTTATACTGGCGCTTATCTTGTATTTCCTGAGTTCAGAGCAGCTGTTGATGTTCAACCAGGTGATGTAATTATGATGGATGTTCATGAGATTCATGGTAATACTTCTATTGGCGGCGAGGGTGAGCGAATTTCAGTTGTTTGTTATATGCGTGAGAAAATGGCTGATTGTAAGAGTAAGGCTTATGAAGACATAAGATACAATTTCGTTGAGAATCGTCGATTAAATAACAAGCATCCTCTGTGGCACGAAAGATGGAATGGCGTTTCAAAAGGAATGTGGGAAACAGAAGAGTGGTATAAGTATCTAGTGGATAATGGGTTACACGAATATGCTGCACAGATTGAAGATAATATTTATGGAAAGAAAGCTGGAGTGTTGGATATCTAATGGGTATATTTTATACAATACAATCTGCAAATAGAGAATTTTCAGTTCCTATTATGAATAATGTTCTTAAAGAAGTAGAACATTATTGGGTAATTCCGAGAAGTAACTACGAAGCATATTCAAAAGCAGGTGCAAAGAATATATTATTGGTTGATGGCGAATTACCAATGAAATCTAAGCAATTGAATATTTCTCTAGAATTTGCTTTTGATAGAAATCAATACTGTGTTACTATGGATGATGATTATATTTCGTCGAATGTGTTAGATTTACAAAATAATAAAAAGAAATCTAAATATATTGAAATGACACAAGTTGTCGATGAATTATATTACTTTTTAGATAATTCTAATCATTATCTTGCTGGAGTTCCATCAAATACAAATCCTTTTTATGCGAACAATTCAATATCTAAAAAAGGAATGATAACGGGTCAGTTTATGGTTCATAAACCACAAGAAAAAGTAAGATTTGATGAAACTCTAGCTTGTTTGGAAGATTTTGATTATGTAATAAATCATCATATAACTTATGGTGGTCTAGATAAACATAATAGATTTCTAATAAATTATCATATGATCAATAGAGGAAAATTTCTTAAAAATAATGGTGTTGGTGGATATGATTTAAATATAAGAAAAGAACAAAATTTATTATGTACCATTGATTACATTTCTAAGAAATGGAATAATCCAAATCTAATTATTGAGTATTGTGGATTCGGTAAGTCGTTACATAAAAAAGTTAAGTGGTCTAAATTAAAAACTACAATTTAGGAGTTATATGTCTGATTTTATTTTTGTTGTTCCTTCTTATAAGCGTGCAAAAACTTTTGCAACTAAAACATTAAGCACATTAAATAGGAATGCTGTGGATACAAATGATATCTATTGTTTCTTATCTGATGAGAATGAATTATCTGAATATAAAGATGAATGTGAGAAAGTCGGACTAACGCCACATATTATTCCTTCTGTTAAAACACTAGCAGGTAATCGTAATTTTATTGTAAATTACTTTCCAGAAGGAACTAAGTTAGTTTGGTGCGACGACGATCTAGATAAGATTATGTTCCGAAAAGATGAAAAGACACTGGTCGAGTGTACAAATTTTAAAGAACATATTGTAACTGCGTTTAGAGCCTGCGAAAAAGAAGGATCATATATCTGGGGAATTTATGCAGCATCAAATCCTTACTTTATGAAAGATAATATTGGTAAAGGTTTGTATTACATCATTGGTTCTTGCTATGGTACTATTAATCGACACTCTGATGTTGCTTATGTTGGATTAGAAGATAAGGAAGATTTCGAAAGAACATTGAAATACTATTCAGAAGATGGTGTAGTTCTAAGAATTAATTATCTAACAGTTTCTTCTGCTTATTATAAAGAGTCTGGTGGTATGCAAGAAACAAGAACAGAACAAAGAATTGATGAGTCTGCTAGATTCTTAGAATCTAAATATCCTAACCTTTGTACCTATTACATTCGCAAAACCACCGGACATGCTGAACTTAGACTAAGAGATAAGAGAGAAAAAATAACATCAAATACATTAGATGCTTTCTTTTAGATGAGTGGAGGAATATTCCTCCACTTATGTGTTTAAAATAAATCTATTTATTAAATGATTGAATGGATCGTCTGGTCTTTTTCTGGATGATTCGCCATTTTGTCCAGAAATAATTTGATTGTTGTTAATATTATAATTTAATGAACTTGCATCATATGATGCAAACCTTCTATCAATATCAGCTGCCGTTGCTGCATTGGTATAAGTTTTTGCACCTGATTCATTATTACTTGTCAACATTTGAGGTTTTGTAGATGTTTGATTTCTTATTGTGTTTCTATTTGTATCATTTGTAGGTGTTGTCGATGTGTTCGATGGAGCATTTGGTACTATTTCTAAGACTTTTTGACTTAATTTCTGCGGTTTCATTTTAGTTGACCATTCTTGCATACCTTTAAGAGTTATAGCTCCACCAGCGTCGCTTAAATCGGCCATTTCACCAAAGTGTTGGAATCCTTTTTTATCTCTCTTATCATTAACCCATTGAGGAGAATAAATAACTGAATTGGGATCTTGCGATTTAAGGGCAGATAATCCAGAAGAAGAAGCAAACCCATAAGTTTTGATATTTTCGAATGTTATCGGTATATTTGCTTTTTTTAATGGTTCAATATATTTTTGATACATTGAGAATTGTTCGTCTTTGCTCTTATCAAGAACTCTTCTTGATATTTCTTTCTTAGCATCTTCACTAAATGAGTATCCTCTTGTTCCCTTAGTTACTCCTTGTATATCAGGTCTACCCATTAATTCCCATGCAGTAGATGGTGAAAATTGGAAATATCCAGCATCATATGTTTTCTTATTAATTATATTTTCTCCACCACTTTCTGTTTGTATTAACTGTTGTATTGCTTCAATTTCTTGAGTTTTTAAATCTTTAACTCTTGTTGGTGAAGTTGGTGTAACATTTGTACTTTGTGGTTGTGCCGCCGACTCCATTTTTTTAGATTCGGTTTCGCCGCCTGTTCCACTTCCACTTTCTTTAGTTTTATCTTTTTCACCCGTTCCGCTTCCAGTTGGTTTATCGCCAGCTGGTTTATACGGTGATGAAATAGACGGAGAGAATGATATCTTACTGAAGATAGATGGGTCTTCGATTTTTTCGCTAAGATCTTCTATGTTATCGCTTAATGCATCTAGTTCTCCTGAGTCAGAAGAAGCCTTTCTGATTCCTGCCGCCAAATCTTCTGAAAATAATTTGCGTTGTAATTTACTTAATTGTATAATAACTGGTCCTTCTATAATTATTTTTGAAGGAGAAGCAGTATCATAAGATAATGATTGAAATGGTCCTCTTTTTGGTGATTCTATAGAAGGCGTTGTATTACTTTGGGAATTTGTAGAACCATTTGGTGATGGAGGTGTAGAACTCACACCTCCAGCTGGTGGAGCCTCGGCTGCTGGTGCTGGAGTTGCAACTGGATTTGTTCTTCTTTCTCTTGCTATTTCTAACCAAGCCGCCTTTTCTTTACCAGTACGTTGTTCTGCTGCGGCTTCAGCATATTCAGGTGTTTTTGCTTTATCACCATACATTGATATAGCTTCATCTGCTTGACTTTTTATTTTTTGTTTAATTTTTGCATCTTCATTTGCAGTTTCTCTTTGCGCTTTTTCTACCTTAGATTCTTGTTCTTTCTTTCTTCTCTCATCATAGGCTTCTTGTTCCGCATTCAATCCTTTGTAAAAACCATATCCAAGACCTATAGATATGGCTGCTCCAGCAGCCAATGCTCCTGGAGACATTGGCAATCCACCAGGAAGTTGTCTGAAAGTCGGAATCTTATTAGGATTTCCTGGTGGAATTGGTGGTCGATTTGGACTATTTCTTGGTTGAGTTCGTCGTTGTTGTCGTCTTTCGAAATTATTATCTGAACTTGGTGGTGGTATTGATTCTTTAATTACTTTACTCAATTTTTCAAGAGCAGTATCTTCAAAATCAACAACAGTAACTCTTAATATATTAGAAAGTAAAGAATTTGTTTTTTGAGTTTCTGATAATATATTTTTTGAAATATCGTCACTGTCTCTTTTTACATACTCAGAATCTTGAACGCTATTTGTGAAAGTTTCATTAGATTGAACTATATTTTGATCTAAATTTAATAGTATTTTCTTTTGATCTGATAATTTCTTATTTTGTTCTTTTAATTCGTCAATTCTTTTATTTCTTTCAATTTCTTGTTCTTGTTTAATTTTTTCTTTCGATTTTTCATTTCTACTAAGAAAGGACAATATCAAACCACTAACTAAGTTTCCGTTTTTATATGATTCTTCTGCAGCATCAGTGTATGTAGTGAGTTTTTCTAATTCTATATTTTTCTGTTCCTTTTCTTCTGACCTTTTCTCAGATAATAGAGAATCTAATTCGGATTGATTTCTAGATAATAATTTTTTAATTTCTTGTAATTCTGGGTCTCTAGAAGATTTAACCTTTTCGTCATTTCTGTTTTCAATCATAATATTTGTTAACATTGCAATTTGAGAAGATAAAGATTTCACTTCAACAGACAATTTTTCTTTTGCTGATATTGGTCTTGGTGTTCTGGTGCTACCAGTACCATTTTTCTCTTTAGGATTATTTTTACTTTTTGGCATTCTTTATTCTTTCGTTTTCTTCTTCTATGTGTTTATTCAATAACGAAATATAAATTTCTCTTTCCCATGGATACATATCATCTAATTCATTAAGCGAGTACTTATAAAATTGCGCCATAGTAAAATTACTAATGTAATAGTTCATCAAATTATCATTATTAATACCTATTCGAAAAAATCAGAAATTCCTGAAAGAGTTATTTCTTCCTCATATCCACAAGCAGAACAATTAAAATTTACAGTCTTAGATAATCTTGGCGAGTTTATATAGAACTCTAAGATTGTTTTGAATGTTGAAAGATCTAATGCTAATAGGAATTCTTTTAATTCTTCTGGAGTATATTCATCATATACTTTATTCTCATCAACAATTGATTCTAAGTCTTCACATATTGCTGCAATTAAGAAATCTAAATTTTTAGTTACATTATATTCTTCTAATGCTTTTGCCGATTTAATATTTGGGTATCTCAAATTCATAAAAAGGTTATCAGATATCTTAATTTCTCTAGAAATTGATTTAGAAAAATCTACTTCAATTTGATCTAAATTTATTTGGATATTATTCACTTTACCACAAATATTTTCGTTTACAATGTTATTACATCTAAACGATAAGTTAGAAACTTCATCAACCGATTTAGATCTTATTTTAAGAAACAAATATTCAATATCAAAATAAGTTAAATTCTTTGTTGAGAAATTTGTTGTAGAACAAGATTCAATTAAATCAGTAATACATTTAGTCAGTTCTTCAATTGAATCTGAATCTTGCATCATAAGAAGAATTTTTTGTTCTCTTACAGTATAAGGTCTAAATGAATAAGTCTTTTTGTTTGAAGGAATTTTCACTTCATAAGATGGATGTTTCAATTTTGGTAACATTAATTTGTCCTTTATTATGGTAATCTACCTGAATTTCGTAAATTTTGGATAGCATCTTCAGTATTAAAAATATTATTACTTGATGATATGATTGGAACTTGACTTGGTGTTGGGTCCGAATTTCCATGTTTCTTATCTAAGTGCTTAAATGACTGTTTAGTTTTATTTGAGTTGGTAATATATTCTAAACTTTCATATGAAAAATTTACAGTATAAGTTAATAATCTATCATAATCCTCCCAATTAACTTGAATCATTTCAACCCTGTTTGGTATTGAACCCACCATTTTAACTGTATAAATTGGTTCGTTGTTGTAATTATAAACATTAACGAATATATCTAGTTTAATATCATCATAGTAAGAAACTGTATTTGTAGAAAAATCTACAATTCTATCTAACCAAGAATCAAAAAAATATTTATCAGCCATATCTCCTCTGGTGAGGAATGTCATCTGCACTTCATCTACTGTTCTACCATTTGGGATCTTAACTATCGGTTGTGCTCCATACAATTTAAAATCTGATGTTAGAATTTGTGCGCCTGGGATATTAAGAGATTGACATCTAAAGATCAGATTTTGTGTTTCTGCCCAAATTAGATTATTTGGAATCGTCACATCAAATCTATTTTGTGAAACGATTCCTTTGGCGTTTATATGACTTTTAAAGTCGTTTAATGATTTCATACTCTATTATTTATCATAAATATAATTATGGCTTATTCTGGAAAATATACTCTAAGAAATAAAAGTAAATATAAAGGTGATCCAAACAACATAATTTGGAGATCGTCTTGGGAACTTAAATTTCTAAGATATCTTGATCATCATCCAAATATTTTAGAGTTTAGTTCAGAAGAACATGTTATCCCATATATTTCTCCATTAGATGGAAAATATCACAGATATTTCGTTGATTTTCATTTTAAAGTATTAACAAAAGAGCAAGAGATTAAAGAATATCTGGTTGAAATTAAACCGCATTCTCAGACTATAGAACCAAGAAAACCAAAAAGAATAACTGAATCTTATGTAAATAGCGTAAAGACTTATTTGGTGAATACTGCAAAATGGAACGCAGCAAAGAAATATGCTGAGAAAAATGGTATGTCTTTTATTGTAATTACAGAGAATCATTTATTTCTAAAATAAATAGATAATATGGCAGAAAAACCAAAATTTTTAGACCCAAAAAATTCTATAAAATATCCGAACGATATTCTATCTAATAATTCGAAATATGGCAATATGTATTGTTTAATTACAATATTAGATACATATAATGAAGCAGCAGATAAACCAAATGAAGAAATTAAAAATACTAATGGTGAGTCGACAGAAAATGCATATAATGCATATACTGGAAAATTATCAATTAGAAATTCTCTTAATGTTAATATAAGAAATGTTGCTCAAAATATCATCCTTCCTATGCCAATGAATTTGAGTATTGGTTATGGTATGTCTTATAAAGATGTAAGTTTAAATGAACTTGGTATGAAGTTAGCAAGTAGCGCTGTAGGTAGTGCTGCTGATATTGGTATACAATTGGCTACAGCGAGAGCCGCAAAAGCTGGAGGAAAAAAAGCAGGAAAAGCATTGAACAAAACATTAGAAGGATTGAAAAGCGGAATTGGAAAAGCAGTTGATGTTGGAGGAACAGCTGTTGAAATTGGTAGTATCATAACAGGAACAGCACTCAATCCTCACCAAGAATTGGTTTTCGACAAAGTTAATTTTAGAAAATTTAAATTAAAATATAAATTAATAGCAAAAAATTTACCAGAAACAGGAGCAATTAAAGCACTGATAAATGATATAGAATATCATATGCATCCTTCCTTACATGCAGGAACGCTATTATTTAAATACCCATCAGAATTTGAAATCCGATTTGTTATAAATTCAGCAACAAAAGAAAGTCCATATATGTTTAGATTATATAGATGTATTCTTGAAAATTTAACAATTAATTATGGTGGTAATGGGAATCTAGCTTTATTCAAAAAATCAGATGGTTCTAGTTATGGTGCTCCTGTAGAAATTGAAATTGATATGGATTTCAAGGAAACGAATATTATGACAAAAGAATTAATACAAACAATAAGAACAGACGAAAAGACAAGATTAACATAATATGTATTTCACACAATTTCCATATATCTTATATCCTAATTTTGAAGATAAGTCTGGTAATAAGAAAACTATCTTAAAAAACATCACTAGAAGAGTTGTAAGAAAAATATCTCCAAGTGATGATGAATCTTTATTTTACAAATATCTAATTAAAGATGAGGAAACTATTGAAATAATTTCAACAAAAGAATATGGATCTCCAAAATACTATTGGGTTATAATGCTGATTAATGAGAAATTTGATAGATATTATGATTTTCCTTTAAAATATGGAGAGTTTGAAAATTATATTACAGATAAATATGGTTCGATTTCTGCGTCTCAAACAACATACAAGTATTACATTAGAGAAGCATATGAAAGATTTTCTGAAAATACGGAAGAAGATAATAAATTCTTCATTGAAGTACCACAAATAGATTATGATTTTATTAATCCGGATTCAAATCCACAAATATTAAGACCAATTACTCAAAGCGGTAGAGTAATGAAAAAAACAAAATCATTTTATGATTATGAGTTTTCTTTAAACGAAGAAAAAAGAAATATATTGTTGTTAAATCAAGAATATCTGTTAGATTTTATTGAAGAGTTCAATATTCTAATTAGAAAATAATATGGAAAAATCATCAAATTATAAACTCAACAATCTGTTATTACTATCAGAAACTGGAAATTTAGATATCCGAAATATTTTCACAGATATTAATATCTTTGAATCAATTTTCACTCCAACAATTTCTGGTTATATAGAAATTGTTGATGCTACTAATATTATAAGTGGAACTAAATCATTACCATTATTAGGTAACGAGCAAATTTATATTGATCTTGAAGTTCCACAACACAAATATTATGGTCAATCAGATCCTATTAAAAATTCGCAAACATCTTCTAATGATTGGATAGATAACAAAAAATATATTAATTTCGTTGGAAGAGTTATAGATATTAGAAACAGAGCAATGATAAGAGAAAGATCTCAAATTTATGAGATTCATTTTGTTTCTGAAGAAGCTGTTCTTGACAAGAATATGAAAATTTCTAAATCTTATAAAAATAAAACAATAGATTATATTGTAGAATCTATTGTGAAAGATTTTGGAACTAACGCAACTTATGAGATTGAGAAAACTTCAGGAGTAACTAATGTTGTTATTCCTAATTGGAATCCAATACAAACAATAAATTGGTTGGCGTCTAGATCTATTTCTATGACTTATAATACACCAACTTATTTCTTTTTCCAGACATTATATAATGATGGTCCAACATCTAGCGATAGAATTTCTTATAATAGATCTAAGTTTAATAAAGATTTTACATCAAAATTTTGGTTTTTATCATTAGATGATATGCTTGCATATGATGCAAGAAAAACTATTTTTTACAGACCAGGAAATTTACCAGAACAATTACCCAATTTTATTTCTCCAGCTCTTGCAAATTATGCATATTCGAATTCATCAAATTATGAAATAACAAATGCATTTAATACTCTATTAAATAATTCAAATGGATTATACAACAGCACATTAATTACCCATAATATCACTTATAAAGAATGGAAAAAGATACCTTACAATTACAAAGATCAATTTGATAAGTTCAATCATTTAGCTAATAATCAGATATATTCTGGTGTACAAGATGTAAAGGGTAGAAGATTTGATGATCAAGAGTATAAAGAATCAAAGGTTATATTTTCTACAACAGGAACAAAAGAAAATCCAAATCATTTAGAAAAAATATCATCTCCAAGATTGAGTCGCCTTGCTTCTCTTAGTTATTTTCGTATTAGATTAGAATTGCCTGGAGATTGTACTCTCGAATCTGGTGATATAGTTTCGTTCGAGATGCCTTCACCAGAAGCTGGAGGCGAAGATAAATTCGATAAATATTACAGAGGTAATTTCTTAATTACAGCAATAAGACATTCAATTAATAGAAATAGATATAATATTACTATGGAATGTTCAAAGGAATCATTAGAGGAAAAAGTAAATAGAAATGCCTAGTACGAATACATTTATTGGATTCGATAATTTTGTCTGGTTTCAAGGTGTAGTTGAAGATAGAATGGATCCATTGAAATTGGGCAGAATACGTGTGAGAATTCTTGGAATACATACAGAAGATAAGGATAAAATTCCTACTAAAGATTTACCTTGGGCTTATCCTATTATGCCAATTACTTCTGCTTCTATGAATGGAATCGGTGAAGCACCAGTCGGACCAGTTGAAGGAACTTGGGTTGTTGGTTTCTTTAGAGATGGCGATAATTGTCAAGAACCTGTTGTGTTCGGAACTATTGGTGGTATTCCACAAAAGAAAGGAAATCCTCAAGTAGGATTTAATGATCCAACAAATAAGTATCCAGAATCTTCCTATCTGAAAGAATCAGATACAAATAGATTAGCAAGAAATGAAAAGATTTCAGAAACAATTATCCAACAAAGAAAAGATAAAGCTGTAAAAACTGTTCCTGTCGCCTTAGAAGGTGTATCTAATAACGGTGGTCCTAGAAAAGAAGGCGATGATACTTCTTGGTCTGAACCTCTACCAATTTATGACGCAAAATATCCATTTAATCATGTGTTTCAAACAGAATCTGGACACATTAAAGAGTGGGATGATACAAAAGATAAAACGAGAATCCATGAATATCATCAATTAGGAACCTTTTACGAGATATATGAAGTAGAAGAAGATGGTGAAAAGAAAGCCAATAAATTAACAAAAGTTAATGGCGATAATTATTCTATTATATTAGGTGATGATAGAATATATGTAACTGGTTCTGTAAATATAACGGTTGATGGAAGATGTAATGTTTATTCTGTAAATGACATAAATGTTCAGGCTGGAGAGAAGATTACAATACAGGCTGTTGGTGAAACTTCTCTATATTGTCATGATAATGTTTCTGTTATTTCAGAAAAAGATATTAATATAGATGCTGGTGGAGACTTAAATATATCTGCTGATAACATAAGAATGACAGCCAACACAAATTTCAATGTTAATACGTTATCAGACAAAGGATCCCTTGCAATAGTTTCAAAAACAACAATGGGACTGTCTTCTTTGTTGAATATGAATATATCATCTTTAACTTCTACTATTATTAATTCTACAGTTTCAACTGAGATAGGTGCTGGTGCATTCGTCACTCTTAATTCTTCATTGACTTCCATAAATTCAACTGCTAAAACAAGCGTTGGATCTTTGATTACTACTGAAATTGTTGCCGGAACAGACCTAGATTTAGAAGCAAAAACTGGCTTATTGAATGCGAAATCTAATATAAAAATTAATTTAGAAGCACCAATTGTAACGAGATACTTCCCGAAAGAAGTTCCACCAATACCACCAAAACTAACATTCAATCCATAAAGAAATGATACCAAACGTACCAACAACCGATATTGAATTTGCTGCAATTTCTGCTAAAAAACCGAAAACAGTTACAGCAAAAATACAAAGAGCAGAAACAATTGCAATGGAAGCATCAGCGATTATCGCTCCATTTATAAATCGTGGTGTATCTTGGAGAACAATAAACGAATCAGCGTTTAATTCTTTAGGAGTTCTTTCAGCTGAAGGAATTATTTCTGATGAACTTAATGCAGCTTTAAGTGATAGTGTTAATCAAATTAGTTCAGTAAATAACACAGTTAATTCCTTACAAAGAATTACGCAAAATATGTCTTTAGATAATATTCAAGAATCATTATCTAATATTGATAACATAACAGCTGTATTAAGGAATCAATCATCATCACTTTCAAGGACAGTCGATTCTTATGCGAATTTGATCGATGATAACCAATCTCTTACAACTATTCAGAACTCATCATCAACTGTTCAACAATCGATAGATGACATTAATGAATATGTAAATAACGGATTATCTTCTATCTCAAATGATTTAACAAATATGTCAACATTAACAACAAACATAAATGCATTAGGTTTCGGTGTTACTGGAAATATTCCGAATGTAAATGAAGCTCTTATTCAAATTAATAATGTTGCAAATACAGTTGCTAATGTTCAAAATATTGCAAATAATTTAATTGCTACAGCCCAAAATGTTAAGAATATCGCAAATAATGTAAAGAAGATCAATTCTTTCTTTAAGAATAAGAGAAAGAGTAGAAAAACTTTACCAAAATTACCAGCAGCAATTGATCCTAGAAATAATCAGTATGTTACTCTATATAAGTCTTTAAATACAATAATAGATTCTTTGAATACAACAGTCACTACCTTATCTTCTATTCCAAAAATACCTTTCTTTTCTTAAAATAAATAGATTATATGTCAACCACTTTAACGAATAGATATAAAGATATAGATATATCTTTTCAGAAAAATCCAAAAACAAAAGATATTTACGCCTTAACTGATGTAGATGCAGTTAAGAGATCAGTTAAATTGTTGGTTATGACTAATTTCTCAGAAAGAGTATTTCACCCAGAAATAGGTTCTGGCGTTTATGGATCTTTATTTGAGAATATCGGACCAGAAACTGCAGTAATATTAAAGATTAATATAGAAAATTGTATAAATAATTTCGAACCGAGAGCAAGAGTAATTGATGTTATAGTAAAAGATTTTCCAGATCAAAATGGTATTGAAATAGAAATCTCATTTTATGTTGTTAATATTGAGCAACCAGTATCCGTAAGAGTACAGCTAGAGAGAATAAGATAAAATGGCAGAAAGAATTTCCAAGTTAGTTTCAGATTTAGATTTCGAAACAATAAGAGCCAATATAGCTGCTTATATTGCTAACAACACCACATTCACAGATTATAATTTCGAAGGTTCTGGTTTAGCACTTATCCTAGATATACTTGCTTACAATACGCATTATAATGCGGTATATCTTAATATGGCTTTAAATGAAAATTTCATTGACACAGCCCAAACAAGATCATCGATTGTTTCTATTGCTAAAAATTTAGGCTACACACCAAGATCAAGAAAATCTGCTATATCAAATATTTCCTTCAGAATACCAACAACGGATCCAGAAAACACATCATTAACTCTTGATAAAACTACAAATTTTACTGGTGATATTGATGGAACAACTTATATTTTCCAACCAGTTGTTGCTTATACTTCTAGAGTATCTGGCGGATATTATACATTCACAGACGTCCGTTTAAGAGAAGGATCAAGATTCACGATAAGATATCCTATAACTGCAACTGCTGGAGAAAAATTCTTTATCAATAATTTCAATATTGATACGGATTCGATTGAAGTGTATGTTAAACAATTAAGTCAAACTGGAGATCTACAAACTTATAATCTTGTTTCTGATATTACTATTTTAGATTCAGAAGAACAAATTTTTTATTTGTTCGAATCTGTTGATAGAAATTACATTATTCAATTTGGCGATGGTGTTTTAGGTAAGAAGCCTGAGGCTGGCGACACAGTTCTTATTACATTCCAAACTTCTTCAGGCGAAGCGGCCAACGGTATTTCAAAATTTACTCTATCGACTACTATTGGAACAGGAAGAGATGTGGGTCTAGAAACTTTCGGATCTTCTGATATTGTGTATGATAATGTTGAGGTGTCACATTCTGGATCAGCTGAAGAAGGAATCGAATCAATAAGAACAAGTGCTCTTAACAATTTCTACACTCAAGGAAGAGCAGTAACTGCTGAAGATTATAAGTTCTTCTTAGAAAGAGATTATCCGCAAGCAGAATCTATTTCGGTTTGGGGTGGTCAAGATAATGTTCCGCCAATCTATGGGAAAGTTTTTATTTCTTTTAAACCGAAGAAAGGATTTAGAGTAACTAATTCCGTTAAACAAGAAATCTTAAATAATGTATTAGGAGATAAGAATATTATCTCAATTATTCCTGAAATTATAGATCCCGAATATACTTTTATTACTGTAAATTCTTCAGTTTTATTTGATCCAAAAAGAACAATTTACACTTCTTCTGAATTATCTTCAATAGTAAGACAGACAATTAGCAATTTCAATGTCGAAAATTTGATTAAATTTGGTACAAGATTTTCATATTCTAAATTCGTAAGCTCAATTGATAACGCAGATTCATCAATTATTTCAAATTATTCTTCTATTAAATTAAGAAAGAATATTGACATAATATTAGATGTCACATCAACTTATACGATTAATTTCCAAAATAGATTAAGAGAAGGAACTTTCGCTAGCTTATCTTCGTTTAAAGCAGTTAACGATTCAACTCTTGGATTGTCTAATGAAGATTATTATCTTGAGGATGATTCTTCTGGATTATTAAGAATCTATAAGTTCTCGGCTGGTACAAAAGTAATAGTCAAAGCGAATGCCGGTACGATAAATTATAACTCTGGTTTAGTTCAAATTACAAATTTTAAACCATCTTCAATACCTAATGAAGATAATACATTAGATTTAATTTCAGAACCATTCGAGTATACAGTTACTTCATTTAGAAACAATATATTAACTATCGTAGATACTGACGTTTCAATAAATATGACAGTAGAGTAAAAATGCACACTCCTCATAAAAAGAAAATATTCGTCAAATCTCAGATTCCACAATTTATTAGAGAAGAATATCCATTATTCTTAGAATTAATGGAACAATACTACGATTTTCTTGATGAAGAAACAGGAAAAATTGTAGCTGTAAAGGTTATCGAAGGTGGATCTGGTTATAATCCTATAGTTGCTTGGCAAGGAAATACCACATATGAAGGTGGTTCTAGATTTTCATTTAATAATAGAGTTTATCAAGTAATCGGTAAATCTACATCATCTTCGATTACAAAAACATTTAATATTAATACAGCTAATGCATCTTCAGAATATTTAAATGTAACTTCACATGGTTTATCTACAGGCGATGAAGTAATTTATTCTTTTAATGGTGCCACTGGACCAGCTGGTGCAACTGGTGTTATAGGTTTAGTTGATAATAATACTTATTGGGTCCGACCAGTAAATTCAAATACATTACAGATATTCAATACAAGAGCGGGTGCTGTTTCTGGCGCAACAGGTGCATTAGTCAATCTATCTAATACTGGAATTTCTCAAACACACAAATTTACTGCAGGACCATATCATGGTGCTACCGGAACTACTAACGCACCAACTTCTTTTGCTGGTGTGACTACTAAATTTATTAGTACCGGAGGTATTAATCCTGTAATAGTATATTTCCAAACAAAAGATTCGAACGGAGTTTATATTAATGACCCGAAAACTGGATCGGCAGCTGCTGCTTCTGGATATCCTGTTATAGAATCTGGTGTAGTAAAGAAGATTGTTGTAACTAATTCAGGATCAGATTACACAGAAGACGAAGCACCTATTGCAATTGTAACTGGTGGTGGTGGAAGTGGATGTGTTGCAGAAGCGGTTGCAACTCTTAAATTCGGAAATATTAATGCAGGAGTCGCTGCGGCCAAATCTTCAAGAGATATCGATGAATCTATAGAATTATTCGTTGATTCGTTGAGAAAAGAATTTTCTCCTAAGATTCCTGAAAGGTTATATACTGAAGTAGATTCTTCTATATCTTCAAGAGAAGTAGATACTAAAAAATTTATTAAGTTTATAAAGCAATTTTATAACTCAAAGGGTGCAGAGAAATCAATTAAATTCCTATTCAGAATTCTATTCGATTCCGATGTTGAGCTTTACTTTCCAAAAGTTGATATGCTTAGAGTATCTGATGGAAAATGGTCGCAAGATTCTGTTATAAGAATCACTCCTTCCGATGAATCTATTTCTGAAGAAGATTTTACTGATCTTTATCTGGGCGAGAAAATAATCGGTGTAACATCAGGAACAACTGCAGTAATACAATCAATCCATGATGTGGCGATTGCCGTGCCAGGTACAGTTTTCGAATTAAATTTAACAGATATTAATGGAACTTTTGATATTTCTGGTGAAGATATTAAGATCTATAATCTAGATAAGACGAAATCTGATGATCCTATTGGTGCAGTTAATCCTTGTATCGTTTCATTAGATATTGTAGATGGTGGAATTAACTATTCAATTGGCGATCAAATTTTAGCAATTCCTTCTTTTATAGCTAGAGTAACGAATACCGATACTATAACTTCCGAACCTAGATATTTTGTTATCTCAAATATTGCTTCTCTATTATATAGATCGTTTAATATCGCATCGGATGTAAATGGTACATCTAAGACGATAACCTTTAGAAATAATCATAATTTCGCAACTGGCGATAGCTTAACATATACATTTGGCCAAAGTGCCGATAATAAAACTACGATTGCGAATTTTAACATAAAAGATAATGTCGATTATGTGAATAATCGAATCATATTTAATGAAGATCATACTTATAATATCGGCGATAGAGTCATTTATTCATTTAATGGTGCAACTGGACCAGAAGGAGCAACAGGACCGATTGGTTTAATAGATGATGTATCTTATTATGTTGGTAAAAATATCTCCGATGATTCTGGAATTGTAGCTAAAGTAGATATTCCGCTTAATATAGGTAGTTTAACAATTGGTGCTACTGGAATATCAAATTATATGTCACCAGGACTTTATGGTCTTATCTTTACTGGTGGTGGAGGATCAGGCGCAACAGGATTAGCAACTTTACAATATGGTTCAACAGGTGTTAGTGTTTCTTCTGTTTCTTTAATTCAAGCTGGAACTGGTTATACTTCTGCTCCAACAGTTACAATTGCTGGGGCATCAGGATTCACGACAAATTATTCTATAATTGCTAATTATTCTGGCGGATCGAATTATACTGTCGCCCCAACATTAACATTTACAAACCCATACACCGGAGCAACAACATTTAATAGTGGTGCTGCTAATATTGGATCTACAGGTTTTGTTCCTAAGACACAAATTCAAGTAAATTTTGCTATCCCTGGTGCCACTGGTGTTTCTTCTAAATTCTATAGGGCAGCTAATTTTATTGCAGATAGTTCATCTGTTCCTACACATAATTTTGGTGTAACTAATAATTGGAGAGCAATTGGTAGAAATGCATTAGGAACATGTACAATTTCTTCTGGTTCTGTTAATACTATTAAAGTCACTGATAGTGGTTTCGGATACAGTATTCCACCAATCGTTTCTTTCTCAGGCGAAGTTGGAGCAACGACTGCAGTTTCTAGAACAGCTTTAATGTATTCGGATATTCCGAATCAATATGTTAATCTATATTCTTCATATGATTTGGCAATAAATGGTGGATCTACTGGAATTGTTCCTCTAGGTGCAACTGGGTTAAATCAAAATCATACATTATATCTTGCACCGATTGGATTAAAAGATAATACAACTTACTATGCAAGAATTACTGGTGCAACTGGAGTTCAGTTATACAAGAATTATGCTGGCGCCATAGCAGGTTCTACTGGTTCTTTAGTTGCGATCGGTTCAACTGGAGTATCAGAATATCATTCTCTTTATGATCCTGAATTAATTGCGAATATTAATCCAACTTCTAAAACAATAACTTTCGTAAGTCCGCATAATTTTAAAACTGGTAGAAAAATTATTTACTCTTTTAATGGCGCAACAGGGCCAGTTGGATCTTCTGGACCAATCGGTTTAACTGATGGTGAAACTTATTACGCAAGAATTACTGGTTCAACAGGTTTTCAACTATTTACAAGTTATGCTGGTGCACTAGCAGGTTCTACTGGATCTCTTGTATCTCTTGGGTCAACTGGCTTATATCAGATCCATAAATTTACACAAGTTTCTGATAATTCTATAACTGATTATAAGATTGAAAATTTCGGTTTTAATTTCCCTCAAGGCTTCACATCTTTTACTACAAATGGTGGAACTGATGCTTCTTTTATTGGAAATGTTTCTTCTCTATTAACTTATGATGGTTCTTATATTGGAACAGATTCTCAACCATCTTCACAAAAGAAAATTCAAGATTCTGAATATTACCAAGATTTCTCTTACGAAATTATCTCAGATCAATCTGCGAATATTTTTGGTAAGTTGATAGAACAAACAATTCACCCAGCTGGGTTAAGATATTTCTCTAAGATTCTTTCTGTTAAAGATGAATCTCTATACGAAGGAAGATATAATTATAATCCTTTCTATTATCAATACACTTATTTTGTTGAAGGATCACCAAGAGCAGACTTTGACATTACAGACTTGTTAGATAATGGAACTGAATGGCAAGCTGGAGATAGTGTAAGCGTTGGAACTACAGAAAATCCAACTAAGATTTTCGTAAGAATTTCAGGTAACGATTATGTTTATATTGTATCAGAATCGGGCACGTTTGGCGCAACACCGCCAGCTGCTATTTCTGGCGAACAAACAAATGGAACTGCGAAACTTATATTCTCTGGTGTCGCTGAAAAATTATTATCTGTATATGTTAATGGTGAACTTAAAACAATGGGTTCGCTTATTGATGGTGGCGACTACTTCATGGCCGATGCGAACACTGTTGAGTTTTATTCTCCTCTACCTGTAGGATCTATTGTAAGAATCTATAAGAGAGAAGAAACTCCATTCGATACAGACTACAATGAATATGCCAAGACTTACACTACAATAGTGATAAGAAGAAATAATTATGTAAAAGATTCTATAAGAGCTTATAAGTGGTTCGCAGGTCTTCCTTCTACTCCAACAACTTGGGCAAGAATCACACCTTTCGTTGTTAATGATTTGATTGAATGGTTAGGTAATTATTACATCGTAACTACAGCAGGAACTACAGGTGAAAGACCGCCAGTTCACGAAATCGGTTCAGCGACAAATGGAACTTGTATTCTAAAATATTTCAATCCATTCAAAGGTTATATTGGGGATATCTTATATCATAATACAAACTTCTATAAGATCACCGGAACAACTAATGCAAACATTTCTGCAATCTTTGGTCAAAACCCACCAACACACACTTCTGGAACAGCAACTAATGGTAAGGTTATTTTAGAATATTATGAACCAGGTTTTAGATTCTGGGTTGGTTCTACAGGTTATGAACCAAACGAAATAATTTATCACAATAGCAATTGGTATAAAGTAATCAATTCAAGCACTGCAACAAGTGGTGTATCAGGGCCAGTTCATAATTTTGGAACACAGACTAATGGAACTTTAAATCTACAACATCACACAATAGATCACGATTTTGTAACTACAATTCCTGTTGTATCGCAACTAGATCCTGGCAAAGCAATGCTTGGCCCGACAGTAAATGATATTGTAAGAAATGTAAATTCCGGAATTCCTGATTATTTCCAAGATTTTATTGGAACTATAGCTACTCCTGGAAATGGCGTTACAAGCACAATCGATGCTAGTGTTGGTGCAGCTAACGTAGGACTATCTTCTGAAGATGATGAATACACTAATTATTCAATGATTATCACAGTAAATGGTGGTTCATTAGATAATACGAAATATGTAAGAAGAATTACAAATTATAACGGTACTACAAAAGTATTCACATTATCTCATACTATTGATAAGGGAACAAGTCCAACATCGCTTTCTTATAGATTAATACAAAATTATATTCTTTCTTCTGTCTCCGGCGCAACAGGTGGAACTGGAATATTTGGTTTATCTCCTTACGATCCAGCTTATGAACTTAATGCAATCGTCAAGAAAGAATTCTCATTCGATCCAACAAATCAGATCTCAAGTAACACGATTAGTCTTTTCTCTGGCGCAACAGGTTTAGGATATCCCGGTGCAACAGGATATTATCATGGATTATCTACTGGTGATAAAGTTGTTTATTATAATAATGGGAATGCAGATGTTAGTGGATTGACTTCTGGAACAAAATATTGGGTAACTGTTACAAGTCCGACTTCAGTTAAATTAGCAACAAATTACGATAATTCTGGAGCTGGTGCGACTGGTGCATTAACACCAAGCAATATATCAATTACTGCTGGTAGCACAGGTATTCATAAATTATATCTTGAGAATAATTCTTATCCTTATTACAATATTATCATTACAAGTGGCGGCGGTGTAAACTCAGTTCTTAATATTCTTGAATATAATGAGATAGATAATACAATAAGTTGCGAGGGAAACCCAGGAACCATAATTGCAGACGGAGCAACTGGAGTTGCTAATGAATCTACATATTACATTTATCCAGATTTATATCGTATCCCAACTGGTGCGACTGGCCCTAATGGTACAATCTATAATGATGATCATTTTTCTGGTTCTGTGGTTAGTATCGTTATCTCTTCAGGTGGACAAGGATATCAAATCTCAGACACAATTTCAATCGTAGGTGGTTATGGTTCAGGAGCAGTCGCAAGTATTGGATCGGTTGATGGAAATGGAAAAATTACATCAATAAATGTAACATCTTCAGGTTCAGGATATATCTATGAACCAAGAGTTACTGTAAATTCTGCAACTGGAACTGGTGTATCTCTATATCCAATTATGAAAACTATTAATGGAGTTGGGGTTGGATTAAATTACAATTATTCTACTTACGGTCATTATGTGTTTGTGTTATCTGGAACAACAAAAACAACAACTGGTAGTGCTGTAGCTGGATCTGAATTTATAACAATAGATTCTGGATTTGATACTTCAAATATTAGAACTGGCATGATTGTTTCTGGAACTGGAATCGCAACTGGAACTATTGTAACAGATATAGCAGTTGTGGATACAGGTTTATCAATTACAAAGAAAATTAAATTAAGTAAATATACGACTGGTAGTGTCTCTGGTACTATAACTTTCACCAGTAAGAGACCTTATCCAGATTTTGAATATGGCGAAACAATTAATCAAGTTTCAATTATAAATCCATCAATTACTAATAAATCAAGAGTAATTAAATGTGATTATATAAATAATGTATTATATGTGGAAAAAGATGAAGAATCTGATGAATTAAATTCAACAAATAATTTAACAAGAGTAAGAGATTCTTCTACTTTACAGATTACAGGTGCAACTGGAATATATGTTACAGGAGAAATGTATTCTGGTTGGAAATCGACGAATGTTCCTGTTGAATCAATAATTAAAGTATATCCAATATAAATAGAATTAAGGATAAGATAAATGCCAACAGTTTTAAGTTCTTCTCTAAGACACAAAAATCTAAATAATTTCAAAAACACAGTCGAAGACGAATCAGTCTATTTCTTTGTGTCTAAACCTAGTGGTTGGACAAACGATTTGATTCCAGATTCTGTGTTCGACACGTTCACATTAGAATCTGATGCATTCGACGAAATGATATATCTTAAGAAATTATCGATTTCAAATTGTGTAAATGTAATTCGTTTGCATCGTTGGCAAGAAAATAGAAGATATCAAGAATACGATAACCAAACAGATCTGTCCGATCTATTGACTAAGAGAACAATCTCAACGAATGAATATTATCCTTTTTACGTTATAACTGACACTTATAAAGTGTATAAGTGTATTTCTAATGGCGGAAATGCTCTAAGCACAGTAGAACCAACAACAACGGCATTTACAGCAGGTAATGGAGATTTATATCAACCTTTATCTGATGGTTATATCTGGAAGTACATGTATACCTTGAAGCCACTAGATGCTTCAGAATTCTTAACAACTGATTGGTTTCCTGTTAGAACAATAGCAGAAGATGATTCCACAGATAACTGGGATATTATTACTAATGCCGTTTCTGGTGGAGTTTATAATATAAAAGTTACACAGTCTGGTTCGGGATATATTAATATTATACCATCTTCAGGGGATACGACAGATGCCCAAGATGGTGTCGTATTTTCAAAATCTTCAGATACATCTATTACAATAGCAGGCTTAGGTTCACCCGAACTTAGTAAAACGTATACAAACTCGTTTTTCTATACAAAAAATTCCACAGGAATTATTACTGAAGTTGCAGAAATAGTTTCGCAAAGCGTTGGGAGTGGTAATTTAACTCTAACTCTCGCTTCTCCTGGTATTACAAATGCAGATGCTGGATATGAAGGATATATATCACCAAAGATATCTTTTTCTGGAGACGGAACAGGATTAAAGGCTGTTTGTAGAGTAGTATCTAATGCAATAAGCAAGATTCAAATTGTAAATCCAGGAAGCGGATATACTGAATGTACTGCAACTATTTCAGCACCAGCTGGTTCCGGTGCAACTGCTAGAGTAATTATTTCTCCTAATGGTGGTCATGGATCAGATCCAGTTGTTGAATTGGGTGGGTTCAATCTTCTCAATAAAGTTAAGTTTGAAGGAGACGAAGGTGGAACAATTGTTTCTTCAAACGAATACAGAAAGATAGGGATTATCGTTAATCCTCTAGTTCAAGGATCAATTAAACAAGCGCAAGCAAGATCAGGAATGTCAACATCTCAGATTAAATTGAATACTGCAGAAAGTCCATCAACAGTAACTGCTGGTAAAAAGATTTATATCTATTCAGGAAATGGTAAAGGTCAATTAAGAACAATTTCATCTTATACAGATACAGGAATAGGAACTGCAAAAGTTGCAACTGTCACTGAAGCATTCGATATTCTACCAGATGCTACTTCTGAATATGGTTTCTTAGCAACAGATACTGTTATCAACCAATGTCTAGTTATTAGTTACAATACTATTGGTTCAACTATTACTCCAGACTCTGTTATCTATGAAGGAACTGCTTCTGCTGAAACTGCCATTGGTAATGTTGTCCAACACGATACTGTTAATAAGAAAGTTTATGTGACAAATTTAGGTAAGACTACAGGGGCAGCAACATTCCCATATTTTACAGGATCTACTGGAGTACAAGTAACAGGTGGTCCATCTTTTACTCCAACAGGAGCTACTGGCCCATTGATTGCAAAAAATACAGGTTCTGTAATCTATATGGAAAATAGAACACCACTTTCAAGATATACTGAACAAATCGAAGATATTAGAGTAATTATCCAATTCTAAAGAGGATTAAATGCCAGCAATTTCAGAATTAAATGCTTCTCCATACTGGGACGATTTTTCGCCAGAAACAAAAGATTATCTACGAATTCTTTTTCGCCCAGGATATGCTGTACAAGCAAGAGAACTAAATCAGTTACAATCTATCCTACAAACTCAAGTAGAAAGATTCGGGAATCATATTTTTAAAGAAGGATCGATTGTAGTTGGCGGTATGTCGACGATCAATGTGAAAACTAGAAAATATGTTAAAATACAAGATACATTTTCTTCTAACGAAGTTGACGTTGAATTTTTCTTGAATAAAGTGATAACTGGAGGAACGAGTGGTGCGAAGGGTGTGGTTGTTGCGGTTGCTGAGCGTGAAGAATCAGATCCAAAGACACTTATAATCGAACCAATTGAAGGTACATTCAATGTAAACGATGAAACAATTTCTGCAGCTGGCGGTGGAAATTGTAAATCTATTGCTTCAGGAACTATCACTGGACCATCTTCTACTGTTTCAATTTCTGATGGTATCTTCTATACAAAAGGATTCTTTGTAATTTGTAATGAACAAACAGCTTATTTAGAAAAATATTCAAATACACCAAATAAGAAAGCTGGTTTGCTATCAGAAATAGCAATTATCGATGAAGGCGATGACACAACTTTATTAGATAATGCAACAGGTTCATATAACTACGCAGCACCTGGTGCACATAGATTAAAGATAAATCTAACTCTCGCATCAAAAGATTTAAATTTTACTACAGATGCAGACAAGTTTATTGAAATCTTGGAAGTTAGAGAAGGTGCTTTATATAAACAAGTCACAAGACCAATCTATTCTGAAATCGAAAAGACCTTGGCAAGAAGAACTTATGATGAATCAGGCGATTATACAGTTAAACCATTCTTGTTAGATGTTCAGAATCACCCAACAGATAATAATAAGTTGCGTGCTTATATTGAGTCTGGAAAGGGATATGTTAAAGGATATGAGTTCGAGACAATCGCAAGACAATATGTCGATCTAGATAAACCAAGATCAATTTTTGATGACGAAACATACAATGGTTTTGATATTGGAATGAATTATGGTAATTATGTTAAAGTAACTGTCGACGAAGGGTATCCGGATATTTCTACATTAGAAACTCTTTATCTATATAATGCAGCTGGAAATCAAATTGGTACTTGTAGAGTATCATCGATTCAATATGATAGTGGTTCTGGCGCATCTGTCCAATATAGATTCTATCTATTCGCAATCTTTTTGGGTGGGGGAGCAGGTTTTTCTGATGTTAGATCTTTAAGATCCTCAGATGGTACAACTAAGAAATTTGATTTAGTTGCTCCAACATCTGGATCAACTGGTGTTCTATATGGCACAGATTTATCGAGTTATATCTTTGAAACTGGCTTACAAAGTGTAAGAACTTTTAGAACTGAAGATCCGTTAAGTCCTGGAACATTTATTGCTTTAACAGATACTGATTATCAATATAAAGCAGTAACCAGTGCAGCGTCTACTACATCGTTTTCGTGGACTGTTGGAACTACTGAAACTTTACAATCAGGAACAGATACAGCAACTCTTGATACTCATTACTTAGTTGTTGATACTTTGAGCGGCGAGAGAATCCCTTCAAGTGGATATACATTAGGCATAACAAATGTTAATAGAACAGGAACTATTACATTAGGAGCAACAGGACCAACTAATATTTCGGTTATTTACACTGTAAATGCAAATACAACTGAACCAAGAATTAAAAATAAAATAACACCAAAGACTAATGTTGGTTATGCCGGATCGATAGGAAATTCTTCGACTACAATTAAGTTAGCCTCAACAGCAGACAATACAACAACAAATTACTACCAGAATGCTTTAATTAAGATTATTTCTGGTACTGGTGAAATGACTGGTGCTACAGGATTTACAATTTTATCTTATGATGCGTCGACTCAAATAGCAACAATTTCTGGCGCAACTGGATTCTTAGCAGTACCAGATTCTTCTTCATACTATGAAATCGCCCCACCAACAACATCTTATACATATAATTCGTCAGATCTTGCTGTTGGTAGAGTATATTCTGCAACTAGCGTTGGGGCATCCGAAGTACCAATATCTCTGACAGTTCCAGATGGTATCAGAATACATAGAATTTTAAATTCAACAAGCCAAGCCGACTGGTTCGATCCAACAAAAGATGTTACGAGTAAATTCGGTTTTGATAATGGACAAAGAGATTTTACTTATGAATATGCGAATGTTGTTCTAAAATCTGGACAAGTTGTTACAGGTCCAATTGTTATCTTCTTTGAATATTTTACGCATACAGGTTCTGGTTACTTTAACGTAGATTCTTATCCTTCATACGATCAAATTCCAGTCTTTTATTCCTCGACCGGAAAATTCTATGATCTTAAGAATTGCGTTGATTTTAGACCAGTAAGAAATTCTTCGGCACCTGCGGTGGGATCTGGTCCATACGAAACAACAAAATTACCTATTTCTGGTACTAATATGAACGCAGATATTACATATTGGAAACCAAGAATTGATAAGATCGTCGCAACTACAGAAAGAGAATTTAAAGTATTAAAGGGTAATGCTGATTTATCTCCAAAGGCTCCTGACGATTTAGATAATGGGATGACTCTATATACTATCTATTATAATCCATATACTTATAATAATAAAGATATTGTTCTAAATTATGTGGAAAATAAGAGATATACAATGAGAGATATTGGTAGAATTGAAAAGAGAATTGAAAATATCGAATATTATTCTCTTTTGAATATGCTTGAGAGAGAAACTGCAACTTTAGATGTAACTGATGCTAATGGTAACGATAGATATAAAAACGGATTTATTGTAGATACCTTTACAGGTCACGGTATCGGTGATGTTACAAGTTCAGATTATCGTTGCGCTATAGACGAAAAGAATCAAGAAGCGAGACCAAGATTCTATACCAAAAATTACAACTTATTCTTAAAAACTACAGAATCTTCTGGATATGTTCAAAGAGGTCCACTTCTTTCCAGAACATTTACGCCAACGAATTATATAACTCAACCATTCGCTTCACAATCAGTGAATGTTAATCCTTACTCAGTATTCTCTTGGAGAGGAACAATGTCGATTAATCCTTCAATCGACTTTTGGAAAGATGAAAGATTCAGACCAGAAAATATAATCAACATTAACGGAAATAGAGATAATATTGCAATTGGTAATGATTTTGGTGGTTCGAGATGGAATAATTGGCAAGAAGAATTTAATGGTGCGCCTGAAGAAGATGAAGAAACCAGATTCTTAAGAATGAATCCTGGGTTTGGTACTACTTTATGGAATCCCAACGGTTTACCAGCTGCTACAGTAAATCTTGATCCAAGAAATGCAATGTTTAATGTCGCTGATTGGACATATGAAGAAAACATTGTTAACGGTGTAAGAACTCCGCAATGGAGAAATTGGAGAACAGGTGCAGTTGCTGATGCTACAATAGGTCAAAGAACGAATCCTCCTGTAGTTCCGCCTGGTCTAAGAGGAGATAATTCCGGTAGAAGAGTACAGAATCAACAACCAGTAAGAACCACAACTAATACAGTCTCATTAGGAGAAAGAGTTGTGGATGTAACATCTACTCCTTGGGCGAGACCACAAACAATTACTTTTGCAGCAAAGGGATTAAAACCCAATACTACTGTTTATCCTTTCTTTGATGATATCTTAATTTCTAGATATGTAAATTATGTCATAACTAAAACAGGTGCTGGAACATCAGGATCAAATACCATAACAGTAAATGATAATACAAATGATGTAATTATCGTTGGTCAATCTGTATCTGGAGCAGGAATTGGAAGCAACGCAAAGGTTACTTCTGTTAATGGAAGAACAGTAACACTATCTGTCAATAATTCTGGAACAGTAAACGGTACGATAACATTTACGGGTTCTAATGTTACTAATTCTGCTGGAAGTATTTCAGGAACATTTACAATTCCTCAAAATACTTTCTTAGTTGGCGATAGAATCTTAAGATTATCAGATAATGTAGATAATAATAAGACTCTAGAAACAACTTTCGCACAAGCAAGATATACAGCAAATGGTATCTTAATTCATAAACAAACTGAAACAATTAATATAAGAACACCTGAACCACAAGTTCCTGTTCCTCAGGATCCATTGGCTCAAACTTTCTTCGTTGATCCAACTATTTTTCCTAATGGATTGTTTATTGATTCAGTAGATATCTTCTTCCAAACAGAAGATGCTTCTGTACCAGTTACAGTACAAATTAGACCAACTGTAAATGGTTATCCATCTGCGACTGCAGTTATGCCTTTTGCTGAGAAAAGTTTACCGCCATCTTCGGTAAATGTATCTGCAAATGCTACAACTGCAACTAATTTCCAATTTCCGGCAATAGTTTATCTTGAACCTGGAGAATATTCTCTAGTAATTCTAGCTAATTCAACAGATTATAATGTGTGGATTGCAGAAATAGGTCAAAAGAAAATTGGAACTAATGATCTAATTTCACAACAACCTTATGTTGGTTCTCTATTCAAGTCTCAAAATTCATCAACTTGGACAGCCGAACAAACTCAAGATTTAAAATTTACGCTCAAGAGATGTTCTTTTGATGTTGGTACTTATACTGCAGTTTTAAGCGATTATATTGTTGCAACCCCAACAACAAGAGTTAAAACCGCAACTGGCGTTAATGGTGGATTTACAATAACAGTAAATAATAGTGAAGATATTGCGATTGGACAATCTGTATCTGGAACAGGAATAGCTGCTGGTGCTGAAGTTACTCGAATTGATGGATTTATTATAACTCTTTCGGCGGCAAATTCTGCGACTGTAACTGGCAATATAACATTCACTGGTAAATCTGCTGGTGATGGATTTTCTGATGTTATTTGGGTTGGATTATCTACAATGGAGTTTCCAACTGCAACAACATCAAGTTCATTCGTTTCTAAACCAAGCGGGTCGTCATTAGAATCTTCTTATACGAATTTTCTCACTAATAAGAATTATAATTTCTCTGGTAGAAGAGAAATAATAGCTAACGCAGAATCCTTCAAACATAGAGTTATTGGAACTGTAACTAATAATTCAGTTTCTCCGATAATTGATATGGAGAAGAATAATTATCTAGCAATTGAAAATGATATTAATAACTTATATGAAAGAACTACTAATGTATCAGGAGCAACTGGAGGAGCAACTGGTCATAATGCAACTATTATTAATCTAGCTTCTTCACAATATGCATTAAATGGAAATTACATTAAGATCGGTTCTGAGTATATCTTGGTTACTGCTGCAGGTGGTGTGACTGGTGCGACTGGTGTGACGGTTGTTAGAGGTCAATTAGGAACAGGTGCAACTTCAGTGTCAAATAATGCGACAGTTTATTCTAATTCAGAAACTTTCCCATCCGGAGGAGCTGCTGCTTCTAAGTATATTACAAGAAGAGTAACTCTACAGAATCCCGCAGATTATTTAAAGGTATATTTGACTGCAGTTAAACAATCTGGAACCGATATTAAAGTGTATTATAAGGTGAAGGCTACAGAAGATTCTGATCTATTTTCAAATAGATCCTGGATTGAAATGCAAAAAGAATATCCTGGAGATAATTTAAATTCTACTAATATTAATGACTTCAAAGAATTTATTTTCAGACCAGATTCTACAACTAATCCACAAACTATTTCTTATGTTCGTAATGGTGTTACATATTCATCGTTTGATGAATTTGCAATTAAGATAGTTTTCTTATCAACAGATCCAACAATTATTCCTAGAATTGCCGATTTCAGAGCAATCGCTTTAGACACGGTTATCTAATATGAAAATAATACCAACAGAAGTAAATAATCTAAATCGTGATCTCTCTTCTAAGGCTATTTTAATTACAGATGAAATAGCCAGATTAGAGTTTAAGAAGAAACAACTAAAGAATAAAAAAGAATTAGAAGCGATATATTCTGAGATTGAATCTCTAAGGGAATCAATCGACGATATAAATACTATTAAAGAAGAGATAAATGAAATTAAGAGCATGTTAAAATCTTTTTGTTCAAAATAAGGGATAATAGATGCCATCATTACCAAGACTTAAGAATAGTGATAACTTTGCACAATGGGCAACAAAAATAAACGATGCATTTACACAATTCGAAAGTTTCACTTCAGTTGCATTAGATACAACTGACCCTCAATCAGCAGAATTTGCAATATACGATGCTTCGTTTAAAAATAAAGCATTAAGTACATATTATGTTACATCCCCAACAACAATTGGAGAATTAACAATAGGTGCATCTGGTGTCTCTAATAATATGGCTCCTGGTGAATATGGTTTAATATTTACTGGTGGTGCTGGTACAGGAGCGACTGGTGTTGCAAGATTATCATATGGATCTACTGGTGTTTATGTTTCTTCTATAACTTTAGCCAATTCAGGTACAGGTTACACTTCTGCACCAACAGTGACTATTGCCGGCGCAACAGGTTTTACCACAAATTATTCAATTATCGCATCTTCTCCTTATAATAATGAAGGAGATATCAGCGTAACGCTTAGATCTGATAACTATAGAGTTGGAAGTGCGATTCAAGTAAGTGCTGGTTCGGGTTATGGTTCAGCCCCTGGGGTGACAATTTCAAATCCTCCATTCGTTGTCGGTGCTACCGGATTTGTTGGATCTAGTGGAACTTTATTTGGTGCTACTGGTTTTGCACAAAATACAATAGTAATGACAACTGTTGGTGGAGCACCAGTTACAGGCGATGCTCAATATAGATTCTATAAGGCAACAAAAGCAATTGCTGATTCTTCTCAGGTTCCATTCCATTCTTCTGGTATTTCTGGAAATTGGTTATTTATTGGAAGAAGAGCAACAGCTACATCATCTCTTACTGCAGGAGCTGTTACATCTGTATCCATAACAGATAAAGGTTATGGTTATACAAGTACTCCGGCTACAATAACTTTCAGTTCTGGTACTGCAAATTATACTGCAAAAATGTATTCTGATGCTATCGTATCACTTACACCAAATTCGATTTACAATAAAAATAATGTCTCATCTCTAACTGATGTTATAAGATCGAATAATTTCTTATGCATCTACGATAGTATCACAGATTCTCTTAAGAAGATAGCAATTTCAGTTATAACTCCGGATATCCCAGCTGGTGCAGTTCTTTTTGGCTCACCAACTGATTCTTATACATGGGATTACAATAGTTTTTATTGGGATGATGTTAATAATAGATTAGGTCTATTAACAAATTCACCAGATGCGCTATTAACAGTTAATGGAGTTGGTGCGTTTGGTGATGGGACAGTTTCTGCTCCTTCTATCGCAAATACTGGAGATCTTAATACAGGTTTCTGGTTCCCGGCTGCTGATACTATCGCAGCATCTACAGCTGGTTCTGAACGAGTCAGAATTGATTCTTCAGGTAATGTTGGAATTGGTGTAACACCATCACTTGGTAAGTTACATGTAATAAATTCTACAGATAATACTTTAGCTTATTATTCAATATCTAAATCTGATGGCGGTTCATCAGATGGTTTCATAATTAGTGATGATAGAGGAACTTCGGGTGTTAACTCAGGAAAAACTTTAAAAGTTATAACTAACAACACTGGATTGAACGATACTGGTGCAATTGCTTCTTTCGAAACAACTGGTGGAAGTTCAACTAATGTTCTATGGGTTGGTATTGACGGCGAAGTTGGTATCGGAACATCAACTCCTGATGCTCTCTTATCTGTAAATGGTATTGCTTCTTTCGGCGATGGTGCTGTAGGAACTCCATCAATTTCCCATAGAGGCGATCTTAACACTGGCTTCTGGTTTCCTGCATCAGATGTTATTGCAGCTTCAACAGCTGGATCAGAAAGAATCAGAATAACTTCAGCTGGATTAGTTGGTGTAGGAACATCTACTCCTGACGCTTTATTATCTGTGTCAGGAATCGCATCGTTTGGTGCTGGTACTGTTAGTACACCTTCTATAGCAGCGTTCGGTGATCTTAATACTGGTTTCTGGTTCCCGACTGCTGACGTCTTAGCTGCATCAACTGGCGGTTCTGAAAGATTTAGAATCTTATCTGATGGTAAATTTGGTATTGGGACTTCAACTCCTGATGCTCTTCTAACTGTATCAGGTGTTGGTGCTTTTGGTGGTGGATCTGCTGGCGCACCTTCGATAACAGCAACTGGAGATCTAGATACTGGTTTCTGGTTCCCATCAGCAAATACCTTAGCTGCTTCTACTTCAGGATCAGAAAGAATCAGAATATCTTCAGCTGGTGATGTTTTAATAGGTAGTGCTACAGATGCTGGTAATACACTAAGATATTTAGACTTACATAATACCAATTCGGGTTCTTCTGCTGGTTCTGTTTTGAGATTAGTAACTAATAATGTTGCAGGAACAGGAACTTCAATTGGCCAAATTATTAAATATAAAACAGGCGATTGGATCTTCCAAAATTCTGAATCAGATTCTGCAGCATCAATAAGATTCTTAATTGGTTCTTCTGAATTAGTTAGAATTGCAAGTACAGGGGCAGTTGGGATTAATAGACCTAATCCTTCTTCAATCGCATCAATTGCAAAATTAGTTATAACTGGTAACGATGAAAATGCTACTTCATTAGCTGAATCAAATACAAAAGCAGCAGTATGTGTTCAACCAAGATCCGGATCTGGGTGGTCTATTAATGTTGGAATAGGGACATCAGATGTTCCATATATTCAAGTTGCAAATTTTGGCGGCGGCGCTGTTTCGCAAAATCTTGCGTTAAATCCATTTGGTTCTAATATTGCGATAGGTTCGTTAAGCGCATCGTATAAATTAGATGTTTCTGGCGATATTAATGTTTCTTCTGGTTCGATTTATAGAATAAATGGAACTTCAGTTCTATCTTCTACAACTTTAGGAACAGGAGTTGTAACTTCTTCACTTACAACTGTAGGAACAATAGGAACTGGTGTTTGGCAAGGAACTGTTATCGCTGGTCAATATGGCGGAACAGGTGTAGCAAATACTGGAAGAACAATTACTCTTGGTGGTAATATATCTACAGCTGGAGCTCTTACAACTTCTGGGGCATTCGCTTTAACTTTAACAACAACAGCAACGACTTCAGTTATCCTTCCAACTTCTGGAACTCTTGCAACTCTTGCTGGTATTGAAACTCTAACAAATAAAACAATTGTAGCTGCGTCTAATACAATCACGGGTTTAACAAATGCAAATCTAAGCGGAACTGCGGGAATCACTAATGCTAATTTAGCAAATTCTTCGATTACAATCGGTTCTACTGCAATATCTCTAGGTGGAACTTCTACGACGATTGCTGGTTTGACTTCTGTAACCTCAACTACATTTGTGGGTACTTTAAGTGGAAGTGCATCAACTTTAACAACATCTAGAACATTTACTCTTTCTGGCGACGTTATTTCCGCACCAGTATCGTTCGATGGTTCTGGAAACGTAACTCTAGTAACAACTATTAATGCTACATCACTTCCTGGATTGGCTTATGCAAGATCATTAACTGCGGGAGCAAATATATCTATTGATCCAGCAACTGGTGTTAATAATACTCCAGGTGGTACTAATTACACTGTTGCTCTAGCTTCAACAATAAGTGGTGCACACACATGGCAAGCAAATATTATTACATCAACTTATGGTGGAACTGGTGTAAATAATAGTGGAAGAACGATTACAATTGGTGGAAATTTATCAACTGCTGCTGCGTTTACAACTTCAGGAGCATTCTCTCTAACACTTATTACAACAGCAACAACCAGCGTTACGCTTCCAGCTGTAACTACAGGAACTTTAATTGTTGATTCTGGTTCTTATGCCAATCCTTCTTGGATTACTTCTCTTGCAGGATCTAAGATTACAGGTTCATTGAGTGGTTTAACATCTATTTCAGTAACTGGTAATATTTCCTCAACAGGAACAATCACTGCTGCGACTTTCTCTGGTTCTGGCGCTTCCTTAACATCAATTCCTAACTCAGCGTTAGTTAATTCATCGATTACAATTAATGGAACACCAATATCTTTGGGTGGTTCTGTATCAATTACAGCAGCCGCAGGAGGAAGCCCAGGACAAGTACAATTTAATTCATCTGGATCGTTTGCTGGTTCTGCTAGCTTAACTTTCGATGGAACCAGATTAACTGCTGCTGCTTTAACTGTTGATACAGATACTCTATTCGTAGATGCAGTTAATAATAGAGTTGGTATAGGAACAACGACACCAAATAATGCTCTACAAGTTGTAGGAACAGTTGTTGCAACTACATTCTCTGGTTCTGGTGCTTCCTTAACATCAATTCCTAATTCAGCAACTACAGCAACTTCAGCGAATACAGGAAATGCGATAGTTGCTAGAGATGGATCTGGTAATTTTAGTGCTGGTACAATTACAGCTACAATTTCTTCAACAACTTTCTTAGGAACTACTCCGCTACCTCTTAATAGAGCATCAGCAAATCAAGCTCTTACTGGTATTAGTAGTATTTCTTTCCCAGGTTCTTCTTCTGGTACAGCAATTTTACAAGCAACTGCTGCAGCAGGAACACCAACTATATCTCTACCAACTTCAACTGGAACTCTGTTGATAGATTCAGTTTCTTATTCCAATCCTTCATTTATTACTTCTCTTGCCGGATCTAAGATCACAGGAACAGTCTCTTCTGCTACTTCAGCAACTTCGGCATCTACTGCAGTCAATTTAAGTACAACAAGATCAGATTGGTCTTCTAACGGAACTATAAATGCTGTTGTTGGTCAACTTGGCTGGAAGCATTATGGTAATAATCACACAATTTTTGATGCCTCAAATTCAACTTCTCCGAATGGAACTCCTGTAAATAATACTAATTCTGATGTTGCTTGGTCTTCAAGTTATCCAACTCTTATGGGTTGGAATGGTTTTAACACATATGGAGTTAGAGTTGATTCTGCTAGATTAGCTGATACTGTAACGAATGGTGTTGTAACTACTGGTTCTTATGGCGATCCTTCTTGGATTACATCTCTATCAGGATCTAAGATAACAGGAACTGTTGCAAATGCAACAACTGCAGTGAACATATCAGCATTCACAATTAATCAAAATCTCGGTACAGCGAATGCACCATCTTTTGCTGGTCTAACAACCACAGGTAGAATAAATGCTCAGGCTTCGCAAAGTAGTGTGATAGCTACAGCTACTGGATTTTTGGGTGGTATTGAATTATATGGTGGCGGCGGTGGGAATGCGGCATTTATGACATTTCATAGACCAGGAGCATTTGCTGCTTATTTCGGTTTGGATGGAACTGAATTCAAGGTTGGTGGATGGAGTATGGGTGCTGTGGCATATACATTACTACATTCAGGAAATTATAATGCATACTCACCTACTTTGACCGGAACTGGTGCTTCTGGAAATTGGGGTATTAATGTAACTGGAACAAGTTCTAACATAACAAGCTTCACGATAAATCAAAATCTAGGTACAACTAATACTCCAACATTTTCTGGTCTTTCTGTTTCTAATGGGGCTTCATTTGCAACAACTTCTGGTAGTGTGGGTATTGCGAATAGTAGTCCTCTGACTAGATTACATGTAGGCGCAGTTGCTGGTGCTGGTGGTATAGATGGAAATATGACATTGAGTGCTGGCACTAATATGATCTATCAAGTGGCGACCAGCGGTGCTGCTTTAACATGGAACGCCAACACCAATGGTAGTTTTTCAAATACTGTAATGGCGCAATTGAAACCACGTCAAGACACCAGCGCCAACTACAACCTGGATGTATTCTGTGGCACATGGAATAATAACAACAGTGCTGGCACAGCAATTGCCACTTTCCAATCTACAGGCAACGTCGGTATTGGAACAACAACTCCAACGCAAAAATTACATGTTAACGGAACAATTAGATTAGACACTCTTGGAGTTGGGGTTCTTACGTCTGATGCAACCGGAGTAGTTTCTTCTATAAAAACACTACCAGCACAAATTGGTGTAGTAACAACTACGTCATCAATTTCATCTGGATTTAATTATATTGTTGGTGCTAATGGTATAACTTTAAGTTTACCTGCTTCTGCTACACAAGGTGAAAAAATTGGATTTGTTCCGAGACCTGGAATTAATTCATATACTATAAATAGAAATGGAAATAATATTATGGGATTAGCTGAAAATTTAATTATTGACGTTCAAAGACCATTTGCATTAGTTTATGACAACGCAACAAATGGTTGGCTAATTGCACACGCATAATAAAGATATATGGCAAATCTAACTACATTTTTACCAACAGGACCAACAGGACCAACAGGACCACCAGGACCAACTGGATCAATAGGTCCAACAGGACCAACTGGTCCAACAGGACCACAAGGTAATCCTGGATTCGGGGTTCCAGGATTAACAGGACCACCGGGTCCAACAGGACCAGTCGGTCCCCCAGGTCCAACAGGACCTCAAGGTAATCCTGGACCGACTGGACCACAAGGTAACCCCGGTGATCCGGGACCTGCAGGACCAATTGGATTACCTGGAGAACCAGGAGATTGTATTTAATATATGTTATTAAGTGTAATATTACCAGACGGAAATCCTGGACCAATAGGTTCTCCTGGACCAACAGGATCAAATGGTAATTTCGGTCCTCCGGGTCCAACTGGTCCGACTGGACCGACAGGACCACAAGGAAATATCGGACCAGCAGGACCTAACGGTGTAGGACCAACTGGTAATCCTGGACCACTTGGTCCGACAGGAATTCCAGGACCTGATGGTTCGTTTGGTCTAGATGGACCAACAGGACCACAAGGTCCACAAGGACCGGAAGGACCACCTGGACCACAAGGACCACAAGGTCCACAAGGACCACCAGGGTATTATCCATAAATATATAAGAGGTTACTATGAAAGGACAATGGTGTTATTGGAAAGAACATTTTTCTAAAGAAAAATGCTTAGAAATTATTAATGAAGCTAAAAAAAATAATGAGTATCAACAAGCAACGGTTGGTACTGGTAATGGTTTCAGTGTAAATGAAGATATAAGAAGAAGTAAAGTGATATGGATAAGAAATGAGGGATATTGGAATTCTATATTCAACGAAATAGAGAAAATGACAAAAAGAAGTAATGATGATTGGTTTGATGTTAGATACAATCATCTACCACCATTACAGTTTACCGAATACGATAGTTCGTATCTTGGAGAATATAAAATGCACCAGGATGTAATGTGGCCTAGTAAAGCTGACACAGAAAGAAAAATTTCATTCGTTATACAACTAAGCGATCCATCCGAATATGAAGGTGGAGATTTCAAATTTCATTATGTTTCTTCTATTCCGGATTCAACTGAAATTAAAAAACAAGGAACTGTAATATTTTTCCCTAGTTTAGTTCATCACGAATTGCAACCAGTTACTAAAGGTACTAGATATAGTTTAGTTGGTTGGTGGGAAGGACCAAATTGGAGATAAATTAATCATTTCTATTTTTATTATTGGGTTTTTCTAGAAAACCATCTAGACATAATATTTGAATTATAATAAAGCCGATTGCCTTTCTCATCTAAAGCAGTAAGGCAATCGGCTTTTATTTGTAATTCGACTTCTGAATATGTAAGGTCACCTTTCGTCTTACATAACTTTAAAATTTCTCTCTTAAAATTCTCTTCTCCAAACTTCTGGATATCTTCTAACAATTCTTCACAAGATCCCCAGTATTCTTTCCAGTCGGATTCTAAAACAAAATGTTTTCTTCTCTTCTTATCTTTAACTTTCTTTGATCGATAAGAATTAAATTGCTTCTTTCCGATATATTTTCTACCTGTAATCTTATTTGTGATTAAATAGACAAATCCAAAAAACCCGATCGGAATTTCTTGCACTTCTTTGTTCTCATATATCCAAGTTCTCATAAAATGTATTTATTATAAATAGTTCTATATGCAATCTTTCAAATCATTTCTTCTAAAAGAAGCCACAGAATATCATAAAGAAAACCAAATTCCTGTGTACGATTCTATATTCAGATATGGATCAGAAGGTTATTTTGCACTAATAGAAGAGTATAGAAAATCAGATTTGGAATTAACTGAAGAAGAAAAAGATTTTCTAGATTCTGATATAGGTAAGTTTGGGATCTACGAAGATCAAGAAGTTCCTCTAGATTTACCTTTTATCGCCGAAGCAGAATATAATGGTCAAGATGTAGAATTAGATAAACCAAAGCGTGGTGGCAGAAAGAAATTCTATGTGTATGTAAAGAATGATAAAGGTAATATCATTAAAGTTCAATTCGGTGACACTTCTGGTCTGAAAGTTAAAATCAATGATCCAAAAGCAAGAGCATCGTTTGCTGCAAGACATAAATGCAAAGAAAGAACTGATAAGACTAAACCATCATACTGGTCTTGTCGTATCCCAAGATTTTCAAAATCTTTAGGATTATCTGGTGGAAATAGGAATATATTTTGGTAATGACAGATAAAATTGATCTATATTTGAGAACTATGGATACTTTTAAAGATAATAGAATAACAGTTAATTCCTTCTTCAGAGAATTTTCTCCAGAAGTAGAAGAATCCCAACTTGTTTGGCATAGAGATAAGAAAGATAGAAAAATATCTATTGTATCTGGTAAGAATTGGAAAATACAGTTTGATAATGAGTTACCTAAAGAATTAATAATCGGGGAAGATATCTTTATACCAAAGGATATCTTTCATCGAATTTGGCGGGGAGAAGATATTCTTAGATTAAAAATAGAGGAATCATAAATAATCTTATGTCAACTGTCCCTTCATCTCTAGATCAATCCAATAGTGCTCTATATAAGTTTCAATTCGATAAGCTACCAAATACGGTATATTGGACGTACTCCGTCACTTTACCAGGAGTTACATTCGGAGAAGTATTACAGCCAACACCATTCCTCGACATTAAACGTCCAGGAGATAAGTTAATATTTGATCCACTCACAATCAACTTTATTGTCCAGGAAAATCTGGCGAATTACATAGAAATATTCAATTGGATGGTCGGTTTGGGTCATCCTGAATCTTTGGATCAATATAAAACTTGGACATCACAAGGCGGAAAAACCCCAAAACAAAATATATATTCGGATGGTATATTGACTATTCTTTCTAATAAACAGAATCCTATTGTTAGAATTAAATTTATTGATTGTTTTCCTACGGCTCTTTCCCCGCTAACATATGACTCATCAATAACAGATGTAACACCGATTACAACTGATTTAACCTTATCATATTCATATTACAAAATAGAGGCTCTATAATGTTTTCCTTTAAACAATTTAGACAATTACAAAAAGAAGAATTCGAAAAAAGCGAAATAGAGATTGCAAATAAAACATCAAGGACGATTGGTGCTGTTGGTGCGAAAGCAATAGTACCTAGATACGTCGAAGAGATCGAATCTAACTTCAATAACAAAGAAAAAAGAAAAATTTTAGATTTTGGTGCAGGTAAAGATGCGGCACATACTATTAGACTAAGAGAAAAAGGTTTTGATGTAACTGCACACGAATTCGGCGATAATCAAAAAGAAGGATTACATGATCCTAAAGCATTAGATAAAAAGTATGATCATGTTTATGCTTCAAATGTATTAAACGTACAGAGTTCTAAACGAATGATGAGTAAAACATTAGATCAAATACACGACTCGCTTAAGAAGAATGGTCTCTTTACAGCAAATTTTCCAACGTCACCAAGAAAATCAGAAGATATTGATATTGAATATATTTTAAGTGAATTACAAAAAAGATTCGAAAATGCGGAAATTGTTAAAGGATTTGGAACAAAACAAGCACCACTTTTTCATGCAGCTATTCCAAAATAAAGGAAGTTATTTATGTTATCATATAAAAATTTCACATTACTAGAAGATAGATTTGACAATTGGTTTAAAGAATATCCACCATATGTTACGAAAATTATAAGTTCTAATCAAAGAAGATTGTTGTACAGATTCAGAACACATAATGGAAGATTATATGATTTATTATTTATGTTTCCATATAGTTACGATACATCTCATTTATATAATTCGCCGGGAGAAGTTGCGTGGGTCTCTTTTTCACTCGGAAGTGGTTATAAGCAAAATGAAACAGATGATAGAATCGAAGCGATAAGAGTATTTACAACAGTTTCTAATGAAATGATTAAATTAGTAGCAAGAGGGCACGAAACATCAATAGGAAAAAGAGAAATTTATGCAATGGGTTTCATAGTAGATCAGGAAGAAAAATCTAGAGTAAGAATGTATAATACATTTCTTCCTATATTAGCACAAAAACTTAATATGTCTTACTTACAAAAAGGAGATTTATCTATTATGTTTAAGGGTGATATAGAAAAATTTAAGAATAGTATGGCGTATTCTAAGCTAGGTCTCAGATGAATGTACAAAAAACGCTGATTCTTAAAAATGTAAAAATTGTTAAAGGATTTCGAACAAAACAAGCACCACTTTTTCAGGCAACTAATCCAAATGAACATACAAAAACTCAAAGAAGCTTATCTGCAAATAGTGTCAGAAGATCAGATAGACGATTGGTTTAAGAGATTTCCACCATATAAAACGCAGAGTTTCGTCAATAAATATAGATCTATATATCCCATATATTTTAATTCCGATGGAACTATTCCAAAGTCTGTTAATGATTCTAAATACAGAATAGTTTTCATGACAGTTGAAGAAAACGATTTAATTTATTTAGATGTATCATTTGGTAAATATGATGAAACAAACAAAGATTTTAATGTGAAGCAATCCAAATCAGAAGATCAAGTTGAAGCCATTAGAGTTTTCACAACTGTTATTTCAGAAATTATTAAATTTTATAATTCTATGCCAAATCACATCGATGTTATTGAGTTTGCTGCTTATACGGACGAACCATCTAGAGTAAGATTATACGATACATTCGCCCCATTATTGGCAAAGAAATTAAATTTTAAATTGTTCACTCGCTTCAAAAGTATTGGAATGATATACACATTAGCTAAAGATGAACGAAAGGTAGAATAAGTTAAATAAATTAGGGAGGCTTTTGGCCTCCCTTTCGTTTAATAGTTCTTACGTCCTATACTATACTTCGCCACAAGTTCCCAATTATTCTTTTCTGAGTGAGGAATAATTTTGATCTTATTGATTGGACCAAAATTTGACATCTTATTTGGAAATTTAAAAATCTTCTTTCCTGTTTCGACATCTTCTCCGATATATTGAGAATCGACTACCTCACATAATCCCCAATCATGTAACAATTTTGCAATCGTATTCCTACGACTTTTATCAGTTTCATCAAGTTCATTCGCCTTATTATCTAATGCGAATAATTCTTTGAAGTGAACTAGATAATACTTTCCTTTCTTATGAAGGATATGACAAGATTGGTATAACTTTTTATCTTTATTAGACGCAATTCCAATTCGTGTAAGAGTTTCCTTACAAAGCAAAAACGCTTCTTCTGAAGCTAAATTAATTTCTATAAAAGAATCAATTAAATTCTGAATTCTATCATTCATCACTATTCCTCTTGGGATCTGATTTCGATTTCACGATCCCACCCTTATCTAAATATATTCTCATATCATGAAGATCTTGAGAAGAAATAAGCGATTCATATTCTTTGGCTTTTCTAAGAGAAATATCGTAATATTCAGCTATAATTTTTGCTTTATCAGATGTTTGTAATTTCTTAGCCCAAGGAACAAATCTTTTCTTCTTTCGAACTACATATAGATAATATTTATATTGTAGAGTTTTATCTAAAAAGGGATGAATATTCATTTCTTGGGCATGGAGATGAGTATCAACACAAAAACTCATCGCCTTGTTAATCATAAAAGGAACATAATCTGAGTCGTTAAAATCAGATATCATATCAAAATCTTTATCGAAATTAATCGAATCAATAATTTTGAATAAAGGAGATTTTTCTTTAGACATAATTATTCCTTGAACACACACTCTGCCATAATCTGAGTAAACATGGCAGTCATATTAATCTCATGATCCGCAACAAACGCAGCCTTATATTGGTAATCTGCAAGAATTAAGATCGCAGCAGGAATAGAAGCAGGTAGCAGATAATCTTCAAGAGACTCAAATACAGTTCGAACAACTGTAGATGGATCAGATTCTAAATTCTCAGCAACCCACTTTCTCATGTTAGAGAATTCTCTGTTCTTCAGATTACCCATCAACTGTTTGATAGAGATATTTTGGATGTGAGACAGTACACCAACATCGATCTTACCGTTCATGTCATAGTAACGCTGTAACTCAGATAATGTCTTTCGGAAATCTGGAAAGAACTTGATGATTACTTCAGCAAGAACTTTCTTATCATATTCAACATTTTCTTGTTGAAGAACAGTTTCAACTCTCTTCATGAAGAGAGCAGCCAACTTTGCTTTCTCTTTTGAGCTGATCGAAAACTCGAAAGCAGTCAAACGAGAGTTGAGTGGACCAGTGATCTTGTGTAGATAATTGCATGTGATGATGAATCTACAATTTTTTGAGAACTCGTTGATGGCATTACGAAGACCAGCCATCATATTAGGAGAAAGGAAATCTCCTTCATCGATAATAACAACCTTCATACCACCAGAAAGAGAAACTGTTGAAGCGAAAGTATTAATCTTTCCTCGTAGAACATCAATGCCGTTTTCATCAGAACCTTTAATAAATAGAACATCACAATCCAATTCTTTACACATTGCCATAGCAACTGTAGTTTTACCAATACCTGGTTTCCCAGACAATAGCAGGTTTGGAATATCTTTCTTTTCTACATATTTCTTAAATGTGTTCTTGATGTTGTCTGGAAGAATACACTCATCAATAGTTTGTGGACGAAATTTTTCTGCCCATATTGTGTGAACCTTATTCATAGAGAAACCTCATATTATAAAATGAAAAACAGCGGTATATTTTTATTATACCGCTGTTCGGAGTTGTATCAAAATGCTTTGAAATTAGAACTTAGAATCGCCTTCTGCGGCGATAAAGTATTTCAAATCAGAACGCATATTCTTGAAACACGTAATACCTTTATTTGAGATTGTTACTTGATAATCACCTTCCATCATCTTAAGATTAGTAATCTTTAGATAAACACTAAATGTTTTATCAAAGGTTGCATTTGTATGCGAAGACCAAGTATTGGTAGAAGAATTTGTCTTATCGAGTACATTAATATGTACACCAGAATCAGATGAAGTGAATTGTAAATCATCAACACTTAGAATTGATGATGCCTTATTAATCCGATTTAAAGTATCTTCAGAAAGTTGAAATGTAATATCTTCTGATGGCATCGTAATTCGCTTGCTTGGCGAAGCGATAAGATCAGAATTACAATAAAAGATCTTAGTTACATCTGATCCTGTCGAGATCTTAAGATGATTATCGAAAAATTCGATCGAAGGATTATCAAACATACTAGCCATAAAACTCAGTAATTGACGCACATCGTAGATCGCAAAATCTACAGGAAATGCATCAGGAACAATCGCCTCAGCAAGTACGGTCTTGCCTTCAGTCATGGTACGGATCTCAGATCCAGATTTAATAACAATTCCGTTATTAATTGTTGCAAAATTACTTAGAACCTTTGTTGTAAAGGCGTCAAGATGAATCGCATTTGTTTTTGTTTTTGTTGCCATATTTTATACCTTCAATTTATTATAAACTATATCTTAGTTTCTATCAATACTTGTTTCTAAAATCTTTGGAAAATATTTCTTAATGAAATTCTTATTCAAGTTCTTGAATGGATTCTTTTTTTGAATAAGATTATTAAACACAAAATCAGATTCTTCTGCGTGCATACTTTCTAAGATTTGAATTAGTTTAACTTTCTTTCGATCTGGATCCAGCGGGGACTTTTTCTGAAAGATGTATAACCTCTTAATTTCGTGATCTAAAGTTGAATCCGATATTCCTGCTTTGTTGTGTTTTGTGTTATAAATTACATTCTTAAATTTCTCGAATTCAATATTCTCATTATGAAATATTGCTAAGACTTTTGCGACTGCAGGTCGCATATTCTTCTTCATATATTCAGCTCTCTCTTCTGAGTTCTGAATTTTATCTGCTTCTTCTAAAATCTTTTGCGCTGGTTTCTGAAACATTAAAAATCTCCAATATTATTGAGTAATGCTTTCAATCCATTCCTCATAAGATATTTATACACATTCGTAGAAGTTGCTTCAATCGGTTTATGAATTTCATCTAAGACTTGTTTTTCTAATGTTTCTGGAATATAATCAAAGTCTATTAGATACTTATTTCTCATAAATCCACGATACTCTGTTTCAGAAAGAATTGACTGAGGATTTTTAGTTGACATAATAAGATCAATCTTCTTTTTAGTTAGTCTCTTCTGTCTCTTATTATTATTCACGAAAGTATCGTCATCTGATAAGAAATTCGGGATACCATCGCCACCATCACCAGTTAAGATCTTCTCAAGTAAGAATGATTTCGGATTAGATTCTCTAATCCAAGATTTAGAAATAGTAGAATATTGTGCAACGTTCGAATACTTTTGCAACTGAACGAAGTCTTTATCTCCAGAAACAATTAAAATCTTCTCTGTTTCGTGATAGTGTTTTGTTAGAACCGCAATAATATCGTCGGCTTCAGCAGTATGAATTTCTAGATAATGATAGGGAAAGTTATCCTTAATTTCTGTCTTAATTTTATTAATTGTCTTGAAGATCGCATTCCAATCAAAGATAGAAGCGTCACGTGATCTCTTTCTATTCGCCTTATAATGTGGGAATAGTTCCTTTCTCCAATAGTTAAAAGAATCTGAGCAGATTATAAGTTCGCCGTATTCTTCTGAAAATTTAGATCTTACCGATCTGATGGCATTTAAGATCATATGTCGTAGGAAATCTTCCTCAACATTATCGTCTTTTGATATATTAATTTGTTGCATCAAATTTGATACAACTATTTGGTTAAGATCCAGAAGAATCATATTTTATTTTCCTTTACAATTATTTAGCAAAGACTTATATCTGAAAAATACGCATCTTCATATATATCAAGACATTCGATTAATATAAGTCCTATTTCTTCCATGCATTCAGAAATTTCTGGTGTAACAATTCCTTCTTCGACTAAGATTGTTTCATCCTGGCGATATTGGCATTTCATCCCTGAACAATAGTAATCAAGATAATCTTCTTTTTTAGAAAACCAAACCCTTCGAATAGATGATACAAATTTTCCGGCACTTCTCCAAGAGTATCTATATTCTCGATTATCAGAATCGACCCAAACGGTATTACATAATGCAGCATAGAAATTCTGAGCGAATACATAATCTGAAAATTTGTGCAAAAATGTTGATTCTACAACTCTGTTAAGAAAAATTGAAGAAGAAGTTAATTCTTCCATCAGCGTTTTATTTTTGTTATTTGTCATAATTTTATTAGGATTACATTAAAGAAAACTGTCAAGTGTCTTACAGAAAGTTACTTTCTTAGATTTCGTAGATATGGTATTATTTATGATTGGTTCTTCACAAATTAGATCTAATTTTGCCATCGCCTCATCCTGAAGTATTTCCCAATTTGTACGCCATCCCAACCCTTTATCATTATTTGATGCTTTTGCGTTATGTACATCTACGCTACAATTTCTCATATCTTGATTTCGTATATTAATATCTGGTTTATTTTGAACTCCAGATTTAACATAGATTTTAGATAGAGGGACCCATTTCTTAACAATCTTAGAATTGATGTCGCCTTCTATTTCAAAATCCCAAACAATTTTACCACGCACATATCTTTCTTGTTCGCCAAATACAGTCTTAACTACTTTAGCAACTTGAGCAGTCTTTCTTGATTCAAATTCTGTTTTCATAATTATATTATTTATACCAAGACCCAGACCTAGACCAACACCAAGACCCAGACCCAGACCAAGACCCAGACCAAGACCCAGACCAAGAATTATTATTTCTTTTGTAGATTGATTTTTTAATCATAAAAAATGATGGGTGGGAATTTCACCCACCCAATTATTACTAACCTTCTAACCTTCCTTACCTACACCAAAAGACTCAATCGCAGTCTTCTGAATGTACCAGATGCTAGTCGGAAGATTCTGAGCATCCTTGTACTTCTTCTCACTGAGGGGACCAGTCTCATAAACGATTCGTGCAGCATCTAGCTTAATACATTCATCGTTTACACCCACAAGCGTACCAGCATAGATGTAATTCGCACAGAATACCATCACATGCTGACCTAGAAGAGCCATGAACCCTTCCTTTTCAACCTCAACAACATTAACAAGTGTCTTCATAATTATCCTTTACCTTTATTATACTAAATTTTGCTTCTCAAACCAATCTTTATTTTGCGGGGAACTAATTCCCCGCTTCAGCAGCAACTTCCTTGCTCTTGCGCTTCGCAATCTCAGCCTTCGCCTTTTCGAACAACTCCTTCTTCGACATAGACTTCTTAGGATTGAAATTCTTCTTCACAACAGGTTCGGCCACAACAGCAGTCTCAACGATCTCGGCCGATTCAGTCTTCGTTACCTTCGGCATCTTAGGAGCCTGAGTCTTCTGGGTTTTCGGGGCAGGGGAAGGCGTCGAATCATCTACGCCAGTCCAAGGTGCCTTATCAGCCAACCATTCGCTGGGAATCGCATATTGTCCACGGCCAACACGAGTCTTAGAACCATATCCAATAGCGACAGAAGCGAACTCAGTTTGACCGATCGGATTAATCTTTCCGACAGCCTCAACATCAGCACGAGTGAAAGAAGAAGCATTCGGATGATTGGCCATCAGAGTCTCAACGAAAGCCTTCAGAGCGAGAAAACGATTTACCTTAGTACGAGCCATAATATATTTTCCTCAATTTTTGAATTTTTACTACTTCCTGATTACATTACCATTATACCTTTTCGGTACGAGGAAGTCAAGGACTTCCGAAAAATTTTTTAGAAGTTCAACATCTCCATCGGGAGAGTCACAATCGTCCCAACACGATACAGAGGATAACGCAGATTCGTGCACTCAAGAACCTTGACATGCGCACGCTTCCGGGCGATCTTCGTGACAGTTGCAACGTACAACCCAGAATCCTTGGCAGACTTGAACTTCACAGCGTCACCAACATACATATCACGTTTGATAGCAGCACGCTTCGCTTCCTGGCGATACTTAATTGCAAATTGGATCTGAACCATATCAGCATCCGAAGCAGCCATAATAAAGTCACGAACGTCGGAGATAGTCATCGTTTTCATACTTTCATTGTACCTTTTCTTGAGAATTTTGTCAAGGAGTTTGCGAAAAATTTTTTACAGAGTGTCGTACCAAACAGCAGTCTTCGGGAGACGCTTTTCCGGCATCACGACCGTACGATCAACACCACGCTTCGTAGCGTTCCACTTCCCAGCAGCCAAAGCAGTGTGGGTCGTATTACCCTGGCCGAAGATCACTTTCTGACCGTTCAATTCACCGACGAGGTAGAAGTTCATATTTTCCTTTGTCCTTTCGATCAACCTTACAGAACCATTATAGCTCGTCCATTTCGGTATAGCAAGGAATTGGTGAATTTTTATTCCCTTTATTTTCAACGACTTAACTGCAAACCATTGATTCTAAAGAGAATAAAAATTTTACCTCTGTTCGAGGGCATGTGGAAGTCGAATCTAGAGGATCGCAATCGGCTCCTGGATGGTCCAGGACGAATCGATGGTCCTTCGGTATACCCAGGGTATACCAACCCAATTGAAATTAAACCTTGTGAAGCCAAAATTTTCATTCCCTTTGTTTTCAATAGTTTGCAGTCAAGTCGTTGAAAACAAAAGGAATATTTTTCTGAGAAAAAGTTGCTATTCCGAGAGCTCTTTAGTATACTGAATGTATGGTTAACAAAAACTCAACAATCGTGACCTTTAATCGTGTTCAGAATGGTCTGTTCGAAGTTCTCTTGAATGGGTCTAAAACGAATTGGGAAATCTTTAACGGACGTATGGGTGCTAGTGGGAACCGTGGGAATAATTTCTATGGTCTACATAATGTAGAAACTGGCAAGATTATCTGGGCTGGTTCGTTGGCTTTTGCGAAGCAAATTACTTCGGCTATGATTAAAAAATACGGAAAATAATAAAGGGATCCTAGGATCCCTTTACAAATCATTCTGTAGTTTGCGGTGGTTTCGAACTCAATGCCACATTCAACATAAGCACCTTTGTGATATCTTCAGAACAGTATATTATCCGATCAGTTCTCCAATTTACATCTCCCATCACACAATAGTACTTGAAGTACACATCTGATTTTTGTTCTACATAATAGGAATCAGATTTTCCTGATGCTGTAATACTTAGACCTATAATACCAACCAAAAATACTCCAATCAATAAATATCCAATCTTAAGATAATCCATTCCTTATCTCCTTAATTAAATAGAAACTCAGACCAGTCAGGATAAACAATTGCCTTATTTCTAAGGAGAGTTGTTTGTGTATGGATTCCTGCTTTTGTCGGCTTCTTTAATATTTTCATTCCCGCCTCTTCCGGTGTTCTATTTCCCTTCACAGTATTACATTTCTTACAACTAGAAACTAGATTATCCCACTTAGAAGTTCCGCCTCTTGATTTTGGCATAACATGATCAATCGTAAGAGAGCGTTCAGTACCAACTTCACCACAATATTGACACAAATAATTATCTCTTAAGAAGAGATTCTTTTTCGTTAGTTTATGTGAACGATCAGGAATCTTATGATAATTAATTAGTCGTATAACTGTAGGTAGAGATATCTCTGAAGATACTGATCTCCAAATATGAGAAGAGTATTTCTCGATAGTTGCAACACCACGATAAATCATCTTGATCGCTTTTTTAAGCGAACAAGTTTGTATAGGAAGATAAGAGGAATTTAAAATTAGAACATGCATTGGAGTGAATTTGGTGGCTGCAATCAGATTTGAACTGATATCTTGAGTTCTTCAGACTCATGCTGAATCCCATCCAGCGACATACAGCCACGTATTAATATTTATGTGCGTACATGATAATTGTGCCAAATCTGCGTACGAATATCACGATTTTCGTTTTTAAGAAGTTTCTTCATTGCATTCTTTCGGGCAATCCATTTTACGTCACGATCACGTGAGTCTTGCGCACAAGTAACAGTTCGCATCTCAACATCGTTGTAATAAAGTTTTGCTGTTGTTACACGCCTTCCATCTGCGAAGGAGTACATAAAATCAAGTCCAACCGGAACACTCTTACCATTATCTAGAATATCAAAACGAATCATAATTTATTCTCCTAAAATAATCTTTCGGTATACTTTTCTTGTTAGTTTCGAATCATATAAAGCATTATGAGTTTCAGTATCATCTACTTCGATTCCGAATGCCTTACAAACAGTACTTAATTTAAAATCTGGGAATTTAGATCTTTCTTCTTTAAAGAATTCTACAGCAAATGGAGCGATATCTATTGTAGGCCACCAGATATAAGAACCATAATAATCATCACCACAATTCTTAAAGAAAGCTCTCAGAAAGCTATCATCGAATGTTGAATTGTAACCAACCAGAAAAAACTTATCGCTCTTATCAAATCTACTCACGTATTTGTTGAATAATTTAGTGATCTCGATATAAGCTGCCATTGGCTGAAGAAATGTTTTCATTTCTTCTTTCGTGACTCTATTTATATCAAGAGATTCTTGCGACAACAGCTGTCCAGGAAATGGTTGTAATTTAAAATCGAATTCTTCTACAACTTCTCCATCAATATCAATCAATCCGGCCAATTGTATTACTGCATGTTTCGAAGGATCGAGGCCAGTTGTTTCCACGTCACAAAAAAGATATTTGGTCATATTACTTGCTATTGAAATTCCAATTGCGAAAAAATAGTCCTAGAGAGGACATTGCTAACCAAACACCAGCAATAACACCCAAGATACGAGCAATATCATATTCATTCATAAAAAATATCCTGTAATTATATTATATACTTTTTATACATCAAAGTCAAGTTTTGGTTAGGATAGATGGAATCGAACCACCATACACTGAGTCAAAGTCAGTTGCTTTGCCGTTAAGCTATATCCCAAAAATATTGAAGAATTTCGTTTGTGTTTATCGCAACGAATATATAGAATTTACCAAGATTCAGATTCAGACGAAGATCTATTCCATGACTCAGTTCCAGAACAAGAATCCCTTCTAGACCTAGACCAAGACAAACAACAAGACGTACCAAACAGAGAATAAGAACCAGACCTAGATACAGACAAAATTATTTTGTCTGGGTATCCAGAGAAAACAATTGTTTTATACCGACTTCTTTTTATCATATTTTCACCCAGACTCAGACCAAGAATCAATCCAAGATCCAGACCAAGATCCAGACCAATACTTAGATTTAGACCAAGACCAAGACCAAGACCAAGAATCAGATCCAGAGAAAGACTTAGACCAAGACTTAGACCCAGACCCAGAAAACGACCTATTAAATCTTTTAACAATTTTTAGTTTTATCATACTTTATAACCATTCTTATTACACCATTCTATTAAATCCGTTAATTTGTGATTATAAACATTGGCTAATGGTGATTCTCTATAACGTGAATTTTTATAATACGGATATCCTAATTCTAATCTAACAAATGGATTCAATAATCTTTCGAAGTTGTTATATTTACCCTTGCTTTCTTGTTTTCCACAAATCAAACACTGACGGAGTTCATCATGTCCATCATCATAATCATGAGAATATGAACCAGAATATCTACTACAAACAATAACAACTTTCTGATGTTTACATGCATTTAAATCTGCATCTAATTCTGATTGAAGTTTCTTAGTTTCCTCTTTTAGAGTTTTATCTTTCTCACGAATATCTTTTG